>ENA-OQAB01000502-OQAB01000502.1-human-gut-metagenome-genome-assembly--contig:-NODE-502-length-21276-cov-3.720696_pt1 | contig 21276 bp, 23 predicted proteins | sample MGYA00242490_ERZ504517 | MGnify/ENA primary metagenome ERZ504517 (study PRJEB26092, sample SAMD00036298) | human gut metagenome | host: Homo sapiens | study: EMG produced TPA metagenomics assembly of...
TACTCCTTTCAGTTCTTCGTGGTGGTTGAGCTAACTGGCAGTGTTGGATATGTCTTATTTTATATAAACAAGGGGTCTTGTGAACAAGAGTGTCCACAAGACCCCAACATTTATTATAGAACCAAAAAAAGAGCTTTTCCACAATACGCCATTGTAGAAAAGCTCTTTTATACAGCCTGCTATGACCTGAACGAAAGGCCCATAGTCAGTTTTTTATCCTTTGATCTTGGCAATTTGTTTTTCCAATTCCGGCATGACTTCAAAGAGATCGCCAACGATGCCGTAGTGGGCGAATTCGAAAATCGGAGCATCGGGATCTTTATTGACAGCAATGATCAATTCAGCATCCTGAACGCCCAATTTATGCTGGATCGCACCGGAAATACCCATGGCGATGTAGATTTTCGGGGCAATCTTCTTGCCCGTAATCCCGATCTGCAAATCATGGGGAGCCCATTCGTTATCGACGAGGGGTTTGGAAACGCCGAAGGCAGCCCCGATACGCTGAGCGAAAGCTTCGACGGCTTTCATGCCTTCTTCGTTCTGAACGCCGCGGCCGGCGCCGACGACGATGTCAGCCGATTCAATGGACAGGCTTTCGGCTGCATTTTCAACGGCTTCAAAGTTGGTTACTTTGACCGTCGGAGCGTCACCGCTGAAATCGACTTTTTCTTTGATGACGTCGCCCTTGCGGGACGGATTGGCCGGGACACCGTGGAAGATTTTATCGCTGACCGTCCCGAGCTGCGGGCGGGTCGTCGTCTGAATCTTAACCAGGAGTTTACCCGTGAAGGCCGGACGAATCCAAGTAAGCGTATCGTCATCGCCTTCGTGGAGGACGTCGATGCAATCGGCAACGAGGCCGACCTTCAATTTAGCCGACAGGCGGCCGCCGAGGTCACGGCCGTTGGGAGAACCGCCGATGAGGATGACGCTCGGTGCATATTTTTCGACCAAAGCTGCAATGGCCTTCGTATACAAGGCCGAGTCATAGCCTTCGAGTACCGGATCTTCTACGGCGACGACAGCGTCTGCACCATAGGAAATCGCTTCTTCAGCCGCTTTGCTCGTATCGGCACCGACGATATACGCGACGACTTGTTCGCCCTTTTTGTCAGCCAGCTGACGAGCCTTGCCCAACAATTCAATGCTCAGCGTGCTCAAGGCACTGCCGGCAACTTCAATATATACGCTGATGTTGTTTTTTAATTCCATGTTCAGAGCCCTCCTTACAGTAAGTTCTTGGCAGTCAGATCTTTAACGAGATTAGCCGCAAGGTCCGCCGGGGTATTCCCTTCGACCATGATACCGACGGGGTTCGGTTCCGGCGCGAACATTTCCGTAACTTTCGTTGCCGAACCGGATTTGCCAACACTTGCTGCATCGAGGCCCAAATCTTCGATACGCCATACGTCGAAGACAGCCTTTTTGGCAGCCATCTTACCGCGGATTTTCGGAGAACGCGGCGTATTGCTCTTATCCGTAACCGAAACGACGGCCGGTAACTGGGCCTGAACCGTTTCAACGCCGCCGTGATTGGCGCGGGTTGCCGTAATCGTCGAGCCTTCGACACTGATGGAATCAGCATAGGAAACGAGAGAGATGTTCAAATACTGAGCAACGGCCGGAGGAATCTGGCCCGTATCGCCATCGGTCGAACGTTTGCCCGTGAATACCAGGTCGACGTCGCCGATCTTTTCAATAGCCTTTGCTAAAATCAGGCCCGTAGCTAAGGTATCGGACCCGGCCATGCGTTCATCGGATACGAGAACGCCTTTATCAGCACCGACTGCGATGCCGTCACGCATGACTTCCGCGGCCTGAGCCGTGCCCATGGTGATAAGGGTAACCGTGCCGCCCACTGCGTCTTTGACTGCAATCGCTGCTTCGATGGCATGCTTGTCAACGGGATTTAACATCGACGGAGCACCGACACGGACCAGGTTATTATCTTGCGCAATTTCGATTTCAGAAACTGCCGGAACTTGCTTTACTAAAACTACAATATTCATAGAAGAACCTCCTTTATAAGGACTGTAAGAATAGTGCATTCGCATATTGCGACTCTCTTATGTCCACTATTATACTCTATAATTAAAAATTTATCAATTAAGAATTGTTTTTAATTATATAATTTTATCCGTAAAATTCTCGTAAAGCCATCGTTGACAGACCGGCGTCGTTCTTCTAAAATTAAAGAGTCTATAATGGGTTAATCGTTTGATTTACCAATGAAACTTTATACTTTTAGGAGGTCTTTCTTATGTCTTCACCAAACTCCGACGGACGACACTATGCCCCGCCCATGGCGCCGGACAGAAGCTATGTCGAAATCAACGCCTACGTCGTCGGCTGGGGGCTCTTTTTTGCCGCCCTTTTCGCCTTGGCCGTCGGCTATCTGTGTCTGAAAATCGGCCAGACCGTCGACGCCTTCGCCCCGGTCTCGGTCCTGGCTATGGGCATGGCCGTTCTCTTCAAGCGCAAAAACGCCTTCCCGGAAACGGTCCACATCCAGGCCATTGCCAGTGCCGGTACCAATATCATCGGCGGCGTCATGTTCATCCTGCCGGCCCTTTTCATCCTGCAGCTTGACAGTCAATTATCCTTTGCCGAAATGGTCATCCCCATCATCCTCGGCGGCGTTCTCGGCGTCCTCTTAGCCACGACCTTCCGCCGCTACTTCTGCGAAGAAATGGACGCAGCCTATCCCTTCCCGTCGGGTCGGGCCGCTGCTGAAGTCTTGAGCTGCAACGAAGGCTCCAAGGCTAAAGTCATGGTCTTCAGCGGTCTCTTGGCCATGGCCTACGACTTCGTCCTCAACAGCCTCGGTTGGTGGCAGGAAGTCTTGTCGACCCTGACCTTTTCCTGGGGCCAGGCAGCAGCCGATAAATATAAGCTGGCCTTTAGCCTCGACAACGACGCAGCCCTCCTCGGCATCGGTTACTTCACGGGCCTTCGCTACGCCGCCATCATTGCCGCCGGCTCCTTCTTCTCATGGTTCGTCTGTATCCCTGTCGTCTACTACCTCGGCGGTGACCACGTCATGACCCTCGGCGGCCAGACGGTTCTCTTGGCCAATGCCTCCATTGACGACGTCTTCTCCCAGTACGTCCGCCACATCGGCATCGGCATGCTGGCCATGGCCGGCATCATCGGCCTCATCTCCATGTCGGGCGTCGTCGGCCGGGTCATGAAAAGAGCTGCCGTGGATATGTTCTCATCGAACGGTCCTTCGGCAACGGATCTTCTCCGAACCCAGCAGGATATGCCCATGAGCCAGATCGTCACCGGGACGCTGGCCATGGATGCCTTATTCATCCTCTTCTTCCATGTCACCTGCTCTCAAAACATCACCCAGACCCTCTTGGCAGGTGCCATTATCATCATCTTTTCCTTCATGCTCTCCGTCGTCGGCATCAGTTCCATCGCCTTTACGGGGAATGAACCGGTCTCGGGCATGACCATTTTCATGATCATCGTATCGGCCGTCCTCATGGGCAACGCCGGCATGAGCGGCAGTTCCGGCATCATCGCCATCCTCATGATGGCCGCCTTCCTCTGTGCCACCTTAGCCGTTGCCGGGAACTTCATGTCGGAACTGAAAGTCGCCTACCTCACGGGCGCCACGCCAAAGAAGATGCAGCAGTGGCAAATCGTCTCCATCATCGTCACCAGCTTCGTCTCTGTCGGTGTCATCTTCCTCTTGAACCACGCCTACGGCTACACCGGCCCCGGCGCCTTAGCCGCTCCTCAGGCCAATGCTATGGCCGCCATCGTCAAACCGATGATGGACGGCGGTGCCGCTCCCTGGCCGCTCTACATGGCCGGCGCCTTCTTCGCCTTCATCCTGTGGATGATGAAAGTTCCGCCGTTGGCCTTTGCCCTCGGCGCGTACCTTCCTATGGAAATCAACACGCCGGTCCTCATCGGCGGTTTAGTATCGTACTTCGTCTCTCACAGCAGCAAGGACGAAGCCTTAAATGAACTCCGCCTCAGTGAAGGCAGCACCATCGCCTCGGGCTTCGTTGCCGGCGGTGCTATCGGCAGCCTCATCAGCGCCGTCCTCCATATCGGCGGCGTCGACTGGTTCTTAAAAAACTGGGTCACGACACCGGGTGCTACCTACCTCGGCATCCTGGCCTATCTTGGTCTGTGCGCCGTCATCTACTGCGTCGCCTGCCGCATCAAGAAACAGGCTTAACGTGCAGCCTTAACATAAAAAGAATGACCTCCTAACGTCCGTTTTGAAAGAAGAACTCCGGGAGGTCATTTTTATGGCCACGCACAATTTTTAAATTACATCAAAAGAATCACGCCTTGCCCGAATCAAGCTGAAGCCAACGCATACAGCTTAACCCATTGATTGAACAAGCCTTACATTTTCCCTAAAATTTGCTATACTATAGTTGATAGAGCCCACCACGCATCAGGCGGAAACGCACTGCGGGTGGGACTTTTTTATTTTTCAAAAAGGGCTTCCCCATCTCCACGCAGGGTATAAAAAACGCCGATCATCTCACGATGACCGGCGTTCGATTTAGAACGGTGCCCAAGGGTTAAGCCAATGATAGATCATTTGGTCAGCGCCAAAATGGACGGCAATCATGCCGACGACAAAAACACCGACGGCACAAGTGCCCGCTTTAATCAGATTCTGCTTGGTAGCCAGACTCTTTACAGCTTCCTTCATGTCCTGCAGTTCCTCGGCAGCAGTCCTGTTTTCCATGGTGTCGGGCGCTTTCAATTCTTCGACGGCGTCTGCTTTCACGTCCGCAGCACTGCGTTCTTTCAGTTCGTGCCAAACGCAGGACTTGCACCACACCTTCCCATCAAAACGGACAACCTTCTTTTTCTTCCCGCAACAACTGCATTTTTTCTTCATATCCTTGCTCCCTCCAACCGACAAGGCTCACGTCGGCCATCTTTTGTATATATGTTAGATTTATTTTATTATATCATATATGTACTTTATATGACAAAGAGAGCGCCGAAAACAGGCACATCGAACGTATCGCCTTAGAAAAATATCGCTGCTTCCTCATCGTTAGATTGATCCGTAAATCTACAGCTGTGCCTTTCTAAAAATCGCCGCGATGTGTAAAATAAAAAGAAAAGCCGCATTTCAGAAAGAAGGAGGAACTATGCAGCAAAAAAAGGTGGGAAAAACATTTATCAAACATATCCCTTACATCGAAACCATCATATTTTCCGCCGGCAGCTATTTCAGCGGTCATGAAGTAACGACCGTCCGCTTCCAGGATGACAGAGCCCTCTATACGAAGAAAAGCAGTCCGTTTCCGAAAGACAACGACGACATTCCCCGGGAAAAGATGTCAAAAGCTGAGTTCCTAGAAAAAATCGCAGCCCTTCATATGGAAGACTGGGAGACAGCCTATGAGTCCTACGCCAAGGATGGCGAGCAATGGGAATTATCCATCCGTTTCTCCAATGGCCATAAATCCTTAGAAATCTACGGCAACGATACCTTCCCGCCGAACTTCAAACAGTTAAAACACCTGATGGACAGCTCCTTCACAGAAGAATCTGAGTGAGAAAAGAGGGCACGACCTGAGCCCAAAGCTCCGTCGTGCCCTCTTTGTCAATTCAACAGGTATGATAAATCCCATTTTTACTTACAAACATGATCGAAGATATACTGCAGAGCCTCTTTGGCCTGGGCATACCGTTCCTCCGTTCCACTCAGGAGACGGGCAAGAATGGTAAAACCAATTTCACGGGACAATGGCCGGACGTCATCTGTCGCGGTAGAACAATAGTCAAACATGCACTCCTATTCAGAAGGGCATGTTATCTTTATGTCCATTGAATTTTCATGAATTTAGGATACGCTTCTTCTATAGTACCTACGAGCATAAAAGCCATATCCAGAAGCACGGCGGGATCAAAGTGATCCTTTATAAACAGGGACCAGCGCATGACGACATCGCCTTCATCGCTGACGAAAAACTTACCAAATCGATACCCCTGATTAAGTTCATTGATTAAATCCAATAGGGCTTCTCGCTTTGAAGGATCTTCTATCTTGGCAATATCAAAAATGCCAAGGTCTACAAAGGTCTCTTCCTCGGAAAATTCATAAACCACCGTAAGTATCTGATTGTTTTTAATCTCGTGCTGCGCAATAAAAGCCCGCGTCACGCCCTCATCATCAGTGAGCTCGCGATAGCGATATTCTCTTTCATCCAGATGATCTCTAAATAAATCCAGTTTGCTCATCGTTACCTCCATGATAAAAACAAATACGTATCATAACTTTTATTGCTTTTATCATAACACAAATAACACAGCGTCGTAAATATACGTACAAATTTGTCGAAACAAATGCCTCCCAAGGGTTACCTTTTTAGGGCTAACCCTCAGGAGGTCAAGGATAGAAAAACGATTTCACTAGACATGTATCTTAAACAAGCCGTCGCGATTGCAATAGGCATAGATAAAGCCATGGCCCCGGCTCATGAACCGGCACTGCGCATCCTGCTCGGGATACAATTTGACCAAGGTATAGCGGTCAGCCGTCACATAGGCCATAAAAGAAATATAGTGCTCCTTGGTCATGGGATGGTCGATATGGACGAAAAACTCATGCTCGATCATGTCATAGTTGATTTGATGATCTGAAGACGCGTCTTCCACCGTAAGGACCGGCAATTTGACGCCGCAGCAATTGTAATCGCCTTCACCGAAGGTGGTGATGATATTGCCGCAAATGGGACAGGCGTAAAACTTAAGTTTTTTCACATTGGCCGAGCGGTTATCATTGACGGCATATTCACCGGCAAAGAGTTCTGCCACCGAAATACCGAGGGCTTCCGCTAAGGGGGCTACCAAGGTAATATCCGGCAGGCCCTTCCCGGTCTCCCATTTCGAAATCGTCTTGTCGCTGATACGCAGTTTCTCAGCTAAATCCTTTTGCGTAAGCTTCTTTTTTCACGCAGTTCTTTTACCATCGTGCCTGATATATAGTTCATAGTAATTGCACCTCTTTCTTTTGCTATGACTATCTTAAAATAAAAGGGGCAATAATACTACCTACGCAGCGTAGACTCGTCTCCCCTTCTTAAAACAATCAGCTCAACAATATCACTCCTTCGTCGAAGAAAGTCCGTACCTAACGGCGCCGGATTCTAAAGTAATCCACTGGCCAGTTCCGTATTTGCCAAAAAGCTCAAGCATTATATTAAAGTCCCTCGTCATGAACGACAGCTTACATTCTTATCCTACAAAAAAGACGCATAATAACCATTCGTCTTACGCGTCTTTTCTATCAGCTTTACATATGTATTTTCATTCCTCACCATCATGAATAGTCCATATCGGTTCTACTCAACCTTCATAAGCCAGTTTTTCCATCCCATGTCCTAAGCGATGGGCCGGACGATACCATAAGAGCAGGGCAAAAATGCAGACGGCGGTGACGGCCAGGCTGACCGGATAGGCTATCATGATCCAGTAGAATTCGCGGTGCATTGGAAAGACGACAAAAATCCAAAAGAGACGACTGCCGCAGATGCTGATGGTCGTAACAGCGGCCGGCAGCAAGGAAATACCGAAACCGCGCATATAACCGGACATATTTTCATATAAAACAGTGAATACATAGGCAAAGAAGACCATCTTCAAGCGCAGCATGCCGAGTTCAATGACGGCCGGATCCGGCGAAAAGAGGGATAACAGAAAGGGGCCGAACGAGAAAATCAAGAAAACGGCGGCGACAGAAGCGATGATGTCTTCGAAGAGGGCAATCTTAAAAATACGGCGGCAGCGGTCAAGCTGGCCGGCACCATAGTTCTGCCCGACAAAGGTCGTGCAGGCCTGGCTGAAGGAATTAAGCAGGTCATAGGTAATCATTTCAAGGTTAAAGGCTGCAGCCGAAGCAGCGATGGCATTCGTCCCCAAGCTGTTGATAGCGGCCTGGATAACGATGTTGGCTAAGGTAAATACGCCGCTTTGAACGCCTGCCGGAAGGCCGATGGCGATAACCGAACGGACGCAGTCCCAATGAATGCCGATATCGTTAACCTTCAGCTGAATGTAACGGTGGGGCCGCATCAAGAGGCGGAACAAGACGCCGGCACTGACAGCGTTGGCCATCACCGTAGCCAAGGCGGCACCGGCGACATGCAAATCGAGGACGGCGACAAAAAACAGACTGAGGATTACATTTACCAGTCCCGATACGATGAGGACCTTTAAAGGCATGCGCGTATCGCCGACGCTGCGAAAGATAGACGATTCAAAATTGTACAGCATGATGACCGGCAGTCCCAAGAGATAAATTCGTAAAAAGAGCACTGCCGACGGCAAGACGTCATCGGGCACATTCAGCGAGCCGAGAAGCGGTGCCGCCACGACTTCTCCGATGAGGGACACGGCGACGCCGATGACCAAGGCCATGACGACGGCCGTATGTACCGTATGGGTTACGGTCAGTCGGTCCTTACGGCCGATGGCATTGGCGATGACGACGTTGACGCCAAGAGCCAGTCCGATAAAAAGGTTTAGAATTAAGCCGATAATAGGGATATTAGCCCCGATGCCGGCGACGGCAATGGTATTGGCGTCACCGCTGAAATGACCGACAACGGCCAAATCAGATGCCAGAAAAAGTTGTTCCAATATGACCGTTGCTGCTACAGGCAAGGCAAAGAGAGGGATTTTATCCCAGAGTGAGCCGTGCAGCATGTCGATTTTAAACATTTTTTGATGTACGTGATGCATTGTATTTGTTTCTTCCATAGTAGGTCTCCTCCTAACGACACTCATTATAGTGCCGTCAGCGATTCATAGCAAAGACCTATAAACTATCATTATCATAGTTTACAGCAATGGTACGCCATGCTACAATGAACCTGAAAAAAGAAAGGAGACTCTCATGGATATTCGCGTCTTACGTTATTTTCTGGCCACGGCCAGAGAACAAAACATCACCCGTGCCGCTGAGACCCTGCACATTGCCCAACCCTCTCTTTCTAAGCAGTTGATGGAACTGGAAGCTGAACTGGGAAAACAGCTCTTAATACGGGGAAAGCGGCGCATCACCCTGACAGCCGACGGAATCTTGCTGCGAAAACGAGCTGAAGAAATCGTCGCCCTCCTTGAAAAGACGGAGCAGGAAATCGCTTCAACGGATCAGGATATTACCGGCACCGTCGCCATTGGCGGTACCCCTCGCCAAGGCGTCCTTGAAGCGGCGTCAGCCCTTCATCAGCAGTATCCGCAAATCCGCTTTTCCTTCCATGTCGGCGATGCGCCCGACATCATCGAACGCCTCGACCACGGTAGCCTGGATTTCATCGTCCTCCTCGACCGACCGGACAAGGCAACGTATGGATCGCATCCTCTGCCCGATGTCTCCCTTTGGGGCCTGCTCATGAAAAGCGACGATCCCCCTGACAAAAAAAACAGCCGTCACCCCAAAAGACCTCTGCCATCGCCCCTTGGTCATTGCCCAACGAGAAGGGATTCGCCAAATGCTCTTCGATTGGGCCAAGCCCGTTTCCGACCAACTGGACATCATCGCCACCTACAACGTCATGAACGGGACCCCCGTCCCCTTTGCCCTCTATACCCCGGGACTGGTCCTCATCATCCGCGACCTCCTGTCGCCGACCATCGACCCGGCCGTCGCCTTTCGCCCCCTCGATCCGCCCATAAAAACCAGTCATTACCTGGCCTGGAAACGCTATCCTGCCTTTTCGGCAGCCAGTCAAAAATTCTTAGAAACCGTCTATCGACTCTATCCCCAAAAATAAATCTATCTCGTCAAGATTAGCTCATAACAAGCCCTCATAGCCCTTTTCTTCTAAATCTTCACCACAAATTTTCCGTGTTTTCTCCACAGCAAAAGAATTCCCCCCTGACTTATACAGAAAAAAGAAGTTATCTACGAGTAAGGATATACTCATGGATAACTTCTTTTTTCTGTACTGCCAGAAGGGCTGCTCTTTTTAAAAGCAGACGCCGGCCTGAAGAATCACATTGGGATAGTAGGAAAATTCACCGGTCCGTACGGCAAATTTAACGTGCGCCGATTCTTTCTTTAAATCCACATGGGGAATAAAGTCTTCTTCAGCACCTTTCAAGGTATCCCGTAAATGTTCTAAGATTGCAGGATTCGTTTCTTTGATTTCTTCGGCAAGCGTATATTTTTCGACGACAATTTCATCCATAATGGCGTCGAATACTTGACGGAACGTCGGTACACCGCCGACGACGGCCAGATCAATGATGGGGATGCCGACGGGAATGGGCATACCGGCATCACAGAGGAGGAATCGATCTTTATGGCCCAAGGCGGCTAAGGCGCCGGCCAATTGGCCATGGATAATGCCTTTTTTCTTCATGAAAACACGTCCTTTCGCAATGTATGCAATCAGGCTCCTTGATGAGTCACTGCTAAGGTCTGAGAAATGGCCTTTTGCCAGCCCTCGATTAATTCACGGCGCCGTTCTCCTGCCATGGAAGGCTCATAAGAAATGCCTTTCATATCCTTGAACAAGGCCTCCTTATCATAGAGGCCGACGGCAAGGCCGGCAGCATAAGCGACTCCGATGGCCGAGAGCTCGGCTGCATCCGGTACATCGACGGGACAGCCGAGAAGGTCCGTTTGAAACTGCATGAGATAGGCATTTTTCGTAGGACCTCCGTCAACGCGAAGGGACGGCAGTTTGTACCCCGACTCCTTCTGCATCAGCGTCGTTACGTCGTTAATCTGATAGGCGATGGCATCGAGGACGGCGCGAACCATTTCTTTTTTCCCGGTCACGCGGGTAACGCCCGTATAAAGGCCCGTCGCCTGACTTTCCCAATATGGGGCGCCGAGACCCGTAAAGGCCGGCACGAAATAGCTGCGGTCTTTCGGATTAGCCGCCTTGGCTAAGGCCATCGTTTCTTCCGGTGATCGGATAAGCTGTAAATCATCTTTGAGCCAGGTAATGGCAGCTCCCGTATAGTTGATATTGCCTTCAAGGACGTAGGTCGCCTTCCCCGACAGGCTCCAAGCCAGAGACGTCACCAAACCGTGCCGGCTGTACACGGGCTTATCGCCGATATTCATCATGACCGAAGAACCCGTACCGTAGGTAGCCTTGGCCATTCCCGGATGATGGCAGGCTTGGCCGAATAAGGCCGCATGAGAATCACCGAAGACGGCATGGATGGGAACGGCTTCCGGTAAGATACCGTCGAAATCCGTTTTTCCGTAGAGGCCGTTAGAGTCGGTCACTTCCGGCAGTGCATGACGGTCGATGCCAAAAGCGCGGCAAACATCTTCCGACCAAGTCAGACGATTGATGTCAAAGAGCTGAGTACGCGAGGCATTGGAAAAATCGGTGCGGAATACCTGCCCCTTGGTCATACAGTAGACGAGCCAGCTGTCCATGGTCCCCATACAGAGATTCCCTTCGGTCAGGAGGTCTCCAGCGCCTTCGACGTGGCGCAGAATCCAAGCCAATTTAGCCGCTGAAAAATAGGGCGACAAGGGCAGTCCCGTCGTATTTTTAATCAAAGAGTCAAGGTCTTTGCGGCGAAGTTCTCACAAATCGCCGCGCCCCGGGCACATCTGCCAGACGATGGCCCGATAGACGGGCTTTCCGGTCTGACGATGCCATGCCATGGCCGTTTCTCGCTGATTACTGATGCCGACAGCCTTGATGGCCTTTCCGTTAATCTCGGTCTTATCCAGCATATCGCGGATTAAATTCTTCAAATGACGCCAGATTTCATGGGGATCGTGTTCGACCCAGCCTTTTTCGTCGATATACTGCTTATGGGACTTGGCCGCCTTGTAGCAGATGGTCCCGGCCTCGTCGAAGAGCAGCACTTTGGTGCCCTGTGTGCTCTGATCGATGCCGAGAATGTAAGACTTCATATCAAAGCAGCTCCTTGGCAGCTTTGACGATACCTTCAGCGTCGAGTCCATAATGATGGAAGATATCAGCCGAGTTCCCCGTGACAACCGGCGCATCGGGCAGAGTCAGACTGCGAACTTTCGTCGGATATTCCGCAGCCGTAAGTTGGGCGACCATAGCACCGAGGCCACCGTAAGGGGAATGTTCTTCGACCGTTAAGATTGCCTTCGTTTCTTTGGCAGCTTTGAGAACGGCTTCCGTATCGAGGGGTTTCAAGCAGTACATATCGAGGACGCGGACTGATTTTCCTTCTGCAGCCAACGTTTCAGCTGCTTTCTTCGCTTCATAGACCAATTCCCCGCAGGCAATGATGGTCAGGTCCGTCCCATCTTGCACGGTAACAGCCTTATCCATGGTAAAGTCGAGTTTGCCTTCGTCATAGACGTCTTCGACGGCATTGCGGCCGATGCGAATATAAGCCGGTTCACTGTCAGTGACGAATTCTTTCATCAAAGCTTCTGCCAAATACTGATCGCTCGGGAAATATACCCGAAGGCCGGGAATAGAGCCCATGGTGGCAATATCCGTCGCCGAATGATGGGTCATGCCCAGAGCGCCGTAGCTGACGCCGCCGCTGATGCCGATGAGTTTGACATTGGTATGGGAATAAGCGACATCGACTTTCGCCTGTTCCATGCTGCGCGTCGAGAGGAAGCTTGCCGGAGATACGGCAAAGGGACGCTTGCCGGCTGATGCCAACCCGGCACTAATACCGACCAGGTTCTGTTCGGCAATGCCGACTTCTACGAATTGGTCGCTGTGTTCTTCGGCATAGGGGCCGAGGGCGCCGGAGCCGCGGGAATCACTGCAAAGGACGACGATATCTTTATTTACCTTGGCTTCCTCACTGAGGAATTCTGCAATTACTTTCTTAATGGCTTTGCTCATAATGCTGCCTTCCTTTCGTCGAGTTCTTTCATAGCTGCTGCAACCTGATCGGCCGTCGGGACTTTGTGATGCCAGCCGGCTTGATTTTCCATGAAGGATACGCCGCATCCCTTCGTCGTATTGGCAATGATGACCGTCGGTTTGCCCTTCGTCCGTTTGGCAAGATCAACGGCGGCGTCGATGGCATCCATGTCATTGCCCGGAATGGACAAAACGTTCCAGCCAAAGGATGCCCACCGTGCTTCGGCACTGTCCTGCGCCATGACTTCTTCCGTCGTACCGGAAATCTGGAGGCGGTTGCGGTCGACAAAGACCGTGAGGTTGTCGAGGCCATACTGGGGACCTGCCATAGCCCCTTCCCAAACGGAACCTTCATCACATTCGCCGTCGCCTAAGACGACGTACGTTCGATAAGGGCGCTGATCCATTTTCGCGGCCAAAGCCATGCCGATGGCGACGGAAAGGCCGTGACCCAGGGAGCCGCTGTTGACTTCGATACCGGCAATCTTGTTGTTGGGATGGCCGATGAATTTCGACAAATACTGGGAATAGGTCTGAAGTTCGTCTTTCGGGAAGAATCCCTTGTCAGCCAGGATGGTATACAGGGCTTCTACACAATGGCCTTTACTGAGGACAAAGCGGTCGCGGTCCGGATTGTCTACCTTGTCGGGGCCGACGTTCATCTGTTTGTAGTACAAGTCGACCAAGATGTCGGTAACGCTGAGGTCGCCGCCAATGTGGCCCGTTCCGGCGTGGTGAATCAGATTGACGATATCTTTACGGATATCAATTGCTTTTGCGCGAAGATCCATTTTTATTCTCCTCTCAAATATGCCTTGACGTCTTCTTCAATGGGATCATAGAGATCCGGAGCGACGCCGATATACTTACAAGCTTCATATAATACAGGGACGACGTCCTTATGGATGCCGACACAATGGTGAATGTAGGGACCTTCTACGATTTTCGCTTCCAACCGTTTAATGTTGTCCACTTCGACCCAAAGGTAGGTCCCCATGCCGGCCGGTCCGTCGACGCCTTTGGCATTGCCTAACAGCAGGGAATATTCGCCGTTGTCGCCGTCGAAACGAACCAGGCTGATATCGCCGTGCTTGGCTTCGGCCGTCAGGCTGCCGGGATAATCAAAGGCTAAGGGGTAAGTCAGCTTCGGCGTTTCCTTGGCGACCGAAATCGGCCAAGGACCGCAGTGCTGCAGGAGTTCCCCGTTTTCGATATCCGGATGACGGATGGTCCAATCGGCGAAGAAGGATCGCGTTCCGTCGAGAGCGGCCGCTTCTACCAAGAGGGCTGTAATGGCACCGTGGATATCCGTTTCACAGACCATGGGAATGCCGATTTCATTGAGCATGGCATTGGCGGCACAGGGCATGACGCCGAGTTCCCCCTGGAGAGCATTCCAACACTGGATGGCACCGGCATTACAGCCGTATTTTTCCATCAGCCCTTTCATGGCTACGTACAGACCGGCCACATTTTCGACTTCGTCATCTTTAATGCGGACATCCATGTGGGAGCGGATGTAGGCGACGGCCTTGTCAACTTCCGTCTTTTCGGCTTTGGCCTTGGCGACGGCTTCTGTCAGTTCCGGCATCGGAATCGGAGCCAATTGAATGTTGAACTTTTCTAAGAGTTCCCCTTCATTGCACATGGTCGACCAGAAATCGTAAGGACGAGGACCGATCTGCAGGATACGAATGTTGCGGAAGGTCTTGACGACGTTACAGACTGCCAGGAAATCCTTGATCCCCCGTTCAAAGACGGGATCGTCGAGGCGACAGTTGGTCATGTAGGTAAAGGGCACTCTGAAACGGCGCAGTACCTTGCCGGTAGCAAAGAGGCCGCATTGGGTATCGCGCAGGCGAATCCCCTTTTCATCAGGCCGTTCATCGAGGGGGCCCCACAAGAGGACCGGGACGTTCAAATCTTTGGCCAGGCGGGCACATTCATATTCGGTTCCGAAATTACAGTGCGGAAGGAATAGGCCGTCAATCTTTTCTGCTTTGAACTTTTCGACAATCTTCAGCCGGTCCTTTTCATCATAGAGCAGGCCTTCTTCATTAATATCATCGATATCGACGAAGGAGATTCCCAACTCTTCCAGCTTCTGTTTCGTCAGTCCTCGATACTTGACGGCATCGGGGGCACTGAAAATGCTGCGCCGGGTCGGTGCATAACCTAATTTAATGGTAGTCATGATAAAGCCTTCCTTTAAGCTTGGGCATAGGTGTTGGTGTTCTTTAAACTTCTTGAACCCATTATAAATTATTTAATTAAAAATTTCAATAGTTTAAATAAAAATTTTCCCGATTATTTTCAAGATTTTCACATGTAATATATAATAAAACTCATTATATAGTGCCATTTATGCCGATAATACATCGAAATTTAAATGATTTTCCGATATAATCCTCTTGATTTTAATTAAATTTAATGGTAATATTTAGCATATAGTTTAATCAACGGTTTTAATTATTTAAAAAGGAGTGCGATACATATGCAACCTGCAGCTGATCACATCAGTATCCGCGAAAAAATCTGTTACGGCCTCGGAGATTCTTCGGCCAATATCTTCTTCGGTATGACCATGATGTTTCTTCCCTATTTCTACACCGACGTCGTCGGCTTGACGGCCAGCGCCATGGGTGCCTTATTCCTCATCGCTCGTTTAGTCGATGCCTTTTCGGATCCGATCATCGGCAACTTTGCCGACCGCCACGAAACGAAACACGGTCATTACCGTCCCTTCTTACTATACTTAGCCATCCCTTACGGATTATCTTGCTTCTTAGTCTTCTTGGCTCCCGACTTATCTTATACAGGGAAATTGATTTACGCCTTTGTAACCTATATTTTCTTGATCCTGATGTATGCCAGCACCGTCGTACCTTATGTCGGCCTGCTCTCGGTCTTGACCGATAATCCGGCAGAACGCTTATCGATCAACTCCTACCGCTTCCCCTTGGCAAAATCGGCCTTCCTGCTCTGCTCGGCCGTCGTCCCCATGTTCGTTGCAACGTACGACAAAGCCCACGAAGCCCAGGCATACAGCCACGCCATGATCATCATCGGCATCCTCGCCGCCTGCTGTACCTTAGCCTGCTTCTTCGGTACGAAAGAACGCAGCCATCCGCTTATCGTCAAAGACGAAAACGACACTCTCTTCTCTAAAATTAAAATCATTGCTAAGACCCGAACGCTCCGCAGTTTCTACATCTTCTTTGCCTTGACTCAGGCCGCCTTCACCTTTAAAGGCAGCTCCGCCATCTATTACGCCAAGTATTATTTGGCCCAGAACGACGCCTATTTAACGGGGCTCCTGTCAGCCTTCTCCATTGCCGGCATCGTCGCTCCCATTGTCTCTATGTGGCTCATTCGCAAAAAAGTATTCAACAAACTTGCCATGCTCCGCGTCGCAACCTTAGGCGCTGCCATAACGGCCGTTCCGATTCTCATCGTTCCGCCGGAACACTATCTCCTGTCCTCCCTGTTCCTCATTTTGTCGACCTTCTTCGGCGAACTCGGCATCGTCGTCTACTGGGCACTGCCTGCCGACTGTGCCGACATGTGCCAGCTTAAATTCAACAAGAAGATGGCCGGCGTCCTCGGTGCCGTCGCCCTCTTCTCCCAGAAATTTGCCATGAGCCTCGTCGGTGCCGGCATCGGCCTGATCCTGACTTTCGTCAGCTATCAGCCTGGCGCCGCCATTACCCCGGCCGTCGCCAGCGGTATTCTGGCTATTACGGCAGCCCTCCCCATCGCCTGCCACGTCATCAGCTATTACTTCCTCAACCAGTACGACCTCGACGAAGCCGCCGTTCGTAAAATTCACTTGGAATTGGCCGGCTTGTATGCCCAGGCCGAACAGGCTAATTAAATCCAATCACACTATGAAAGGAAGGATTTCTACCCATGGATAAAAGAACGATCATCAGCATCAGTCGTCAATACGGCAGCGGCGGCCGTGAAGTCGCCCAGCTTCTCGCTAAAAAGACGGGGTTCCATCTGTATGACCGCCAAATCATCGATTCGGCGGCCAAAGAACTCGGCATCAGCAACTGGACGGAAGAGCAGTTAAAAGCCCTCGAAACGAGCGAACCGGCTCCCCTCGGCTTCATCCCTTTCTACTCCATCGGTGCCGATGAGGGGCCGTCGGACACGAGCATGTTCGTCGCTGAATCGAAAATCATCCGTCAATTGGCCAAAGCCGGGTCCTGCATCATCCTCGGCCGCTGCGGCGACTTCGTCCTGAGAGACTTTTCCAAACACTATTCCTTCTTTATCTGCGCCGACGACGATTTTCGCACCGAGCGCGGCCGTACGGAATATGAGGGTAAGAGCCTCCAAGAAATCAAGGCCGAAGACCAGAAACGGGCCGACTATTACGAATACTATACGGGAGAGCGCTGGGGACAGCCTGAAAAATATTCCTTGTCCATCAATGCCTCAAAAATCTCCCTCGACAAGGCCGCTGACTTGATCATCCGCTACGTCGAACTCCTTCAGGCATAACAAAGAAAGAGCCTATCCTCCGCCGGTCGCCTCCTAAACAGCTGCCATATGCAGACTGGATGAGGTACCACCCGGAAGAAAGGCTCTTTTTCTGTCCTAAAGTCTATTTCTGACTTTACTATCATTTTATGACGTGCTACACTTTTAATTGAATCGATTTATAATTTAAACAGATATGCATAAATTCTTACAAAAGCAGGAGGTATGAAATGGCAACAGTGACCATCAAAGACATTGCAGAACAACTGGGAGTTTCTCCGGCCACGGTCTCTCTTGCTTTAAACGGGCGCCCCGGCGTCAACGAAGAAACGCGTCTTGCCGTATTGAACCTGGCCAACCGCCTCGGGTACCGCGGCACGACGAGCAAAAAGGCCGCTGCCCCGCAAGGTGTCATCAATTTTTTAATCTACCGTAAATCAGGCAGCATCATCACCAGTACCCAATTCTTCACCCGCCTCGTCGTCGCCGTCGAAAAAGCGGCCCGGGCCCATCACTACACCTTGACCATCACCTACTGCGACGGTCAGGATCAACTGGCGTCGTGCATTGCCGAAGCAGCGGCTGCGCAGTCGTCGGGCATCGTCATGCTGGGTACGGAAATGGAACATGACGACCTGCCCATCGTATCAAATGCACCGATTCCCATCGTCGTCCTCGACAATGAATTGACAGCCTCGCCCCTCGACATGGTATCCATCCATAATCTGGACGGCGTATGGCAGGCCGTTCACTACCTTCATGACCAAGGGCTGAAAGATATCGGCTACCTGCGCAGCTCAGTCCCGATCACGAATTTTGAAATGCGCTACCTGGGGTATACCTACGCTATGAATCAGTTCCATCAAAAGTTGGACGCCACCAACGGATCTATGAGCTGTCGCCGTCCATCGAAGCAGCTCAACAGGATATGAATGCCGTTTTAGAACGAGGCTGTGCCCTTCCCGAGGCCTTTATCGCCGACAATGACCTCATCGCCTTGGGAGCCATGAGAGCCCTGCAGCAACGAGGTCTGCGCATTCCGGAAGACATTTCCATCATCGGTTTGACAACATTCCCTTGGCCGAATATGCGCAGCCGCCTTTGAGTTCCATCGAAGTCCCCTGTGAAAATCTGGGTAAATCAGCCGTGGAAACCCTCCGCTGGCGCATTCGCAATCCCAAAGCAACGCCGCGTAACGTAGCCACCGGGACCGAACTGATTGTCCGTGAAAGCGTCCCTCGAAAAACGTCGTCAGAAACAGCGCATGAATAACAAAAATCCTCCATATAAGAAAGAGGCTCGTCCCATCCTCATGGTACCGAGCCTCTTTTTTTACGTTGTGGAAGTGGCTTCGCCCTGCGTAACTCCCGTCATGCCTTACGAAGCTTCTTTCGCCAAGGCCACGGGACTTTCGTTTTGATCTTCTAACGACAGACGGGCCAGCCGTTCGATAAAGAACAGTCGGCGGTTGAAGAAATTGACGAGTCGTCCGACGGTCATGGCCGATACGATGGTCCCAACTCCGATAGCCGCAAAGGTCTGAGCACCGCCATAGAAAAGGGATAGACCCAAGGCCATGGCAACCAGTGTCGAATCGAAGGCCACTTTGGCCGTACCCATGCGGATATTCGCAGTTTGAGCAATGGCTTTTACGATGCCGTCACCGGGAACCATGAGAACCTGCGAGGCGACTTCCAGGCAGATGCCGAAGGCCAGGACGGCACAACCGATGAGCAGGATCACTCCTGCCAGAGGCCAGGAATGGCCCTGAAGCACCGACAAAAAAGGCATATACAGGTCGAGGGCAACGCTGAAAATAACGCTGATACCCAACTGAAGGGCTTCTATAGGATGGAATTGCCGCCGCAACAAAGCGATTTGAGCCGCAATAAACAAGATATTCGCCAAAAAAGTTATCTGACCAAAGGTCCAATTCGAATACAGGCTGATGACGATAGGAACACTTGATATGGGCGATGACCCGAATCCGGCAACGATAATGAGGTCAATGCCCAAGGCATTTATTAAAATACTTAAGATAAATACGGGAATCCGAATTCCTTTATAGTGCATATGACGCAAAATTAATCTCCCCATTTCTTTTGATTTTTAATGATTTTACGAAAGGTTTCCATGAATCGCTGCTGCTCTTCCGGCTCAATGCCCTGCCACATGAAGTCGTCGAGACCGTAGATGATTTCGCGGATACGCTTAGCTTTTTCCCGGCCCTTTTCGGTCATAAAAATAGAGACGCCTCGCTGATCATCGGGACGGGGTTCTTTTCGGATGAGTTCCAGTTTTTCCATCCGCTTCAAAAGGCTCGTCACCGTCGACTTATCGATGATGCATTCTTGTCCGATTTCTTTCTGACTGGCTCCGTCATGGAACCATAAGTATTCTAAAATCTTAGGCTGACCGGGCATGAGACCTTCTTGTTTGATATAGCGGCTGATTTCCCGATTCGAACGATGAAATCCGATTAATAATAAAATATGCAGGGCTTCTTGATCCATGTCAGGCTCTCCTTTAGTGGTTTAATTCAAACTAAAATAGTTTAAATTCAAACATACTTTCTTATTATAATCCAAAGTATCCTAAAAAAGTCAATAGTCATTAAAAGCATCGATAATCAGAAATCGACGAAAAAAAATAGCACGACGATTCAAAGAAAAACCATCGTGCCTCGGGGTTAATCATGCGAATTGGGCGGATAGGGGTAGAGGATGACCTCTCCGTCGAGGTATTCGGCTAAAAAAGATATCCCGCGGTTCATAGCCATGGCGGGTCAATTCCTCCGTGAGCCATTCCGAATCCTTGTCGATCAGCACCAAGACATCGGTATTGATCTGACCGTCGGCAATGATGGGAAAACGGATGTTGTCTTCCCCCATTTGAACGACCGTCAACTGACCATTTTGTTCGAGGACAGCCCGTTTGACGTCTTGGATTCGCTGGACTCCCATGGCCCGCAGCTTCATCTGCAGCTCAAAAGCCTGGATGCCCGAACGCAGGCAGGTTTCCGTCTGGAGTTCCCCTTGTTCGATGAGGATGACCGGCTTACCGTCGACGAGGATGCGAATAAGACGGCTGACGGATTTTAAGTATTTCAAGGTCATGACCAAAATCGTCCAAACGACCATAATCATGAGAAACTGAAAAATACTAATCGTGTCGTTATAAATGACGCCGCCGATAATGCCGCCGAGAACGTAATTCTGTATCTGATCCAAAGCCGACGTCGGCGCCAGATTACGCTTACCTAAGAGATTAATCTGTAAAATAAGGGCCAATAGTCCCAGACCCAGTTTAGCAAAAATCATAGAATACGGAAACATGGCCCCTCCTAGTGCGGAACGTCGACGAGTTTGACGTCTTTTTGAATTAAATAGACCCGGTTAATGCGATAGGCTGTATAACTGCTGTTAAAATCGATGCGATAGTAATCGTCACGAATCTTAATCAGCATCCCGTCCTGCAGGCGCAGTGAATTAACGGCAATATCCGCCTCCGATAAGGTCATATTGTCGCTGAAGGTATCGAGAAACTGCATCATCCGCGACGTATTTTCCCTCGTTTCCCGCTGGCGGCTGTAACTGTCCCAATTGGAACCGATTAAAAATAAGCCGATCAAGAGCAGGATGATGCTCAAATCACGGTACTTCGACTGCAGGCGGTTGCGCATGTATTTGGCAGTGATAATGACCAAGGCTACTAAAATAAAGAAAATCAGTCCGTATTGAAATAAGTAACTGACCTGAGCCTGGCTTTGCAGGTAAGCATACGTATAAAACTGCAAGAAGGATCCCCCTTTCCCTTTGTTTTGGTTCTATAATAAATGTTGGGGTCTTGTGGACATTCTTGTTCACAAGACCCCTTGTTTATATAAAATAAGACATATCCAACACTGCCAGTTAGCTCAACCACCACGAAGAACTGAAAGGAGTATATA
>ENA-OQAB01000505-OQAB01000505.1-human-gut-metagenome-genome-assembly--contig:-NODE-505-length-21210-cov-4.327562_pt1 | contig 21210 bp, 26 predicted proteins | sample MGYA00242490_ERZ504517 | MGnify/ENA primary metagenome ERZ504517 (study PRJEB26092, sample SAMD00036298) | human gut metagenome | host: Homo sapiens | study: EMG produced TPA metagenomics assembly of...
TTTCTCCACTGTTTTTCAGCGTAAGGGATGCGCCTCCCGCAGAGAACAGACGAATTTCTCCTGGATGTAGATTTTGCAGGTTTGTCATCCGGCACGCCTGTGCAAACTGGTTCTCCTGCACAGGGAGCAACATCACCCTGCGCGCCTTGGCATGGGATAGCGCTTAAGCCTGCGGGTGCGTAGAGCGGAACGTTTTGCTGCCGCATGGAGCCGGTGGTGGAGAGCTCCAGGTTTTGAAAGGCGACCGCCCTCCCGTTTTCGGCTGCGGTTTCCCGCAGGGGTTGTGTTATTTTTTGCGTGATCCACAAGATCAATCGCCTCCTGACTAAAAATGGGTTTTGGGACGCAGCGTTACCGTGCAGCCGATGTCGGAGGGCCGCCAGTGATAGCATAGCGACCAAATGCACCAATCCTTCCGGACCGGCGCACAAAGCCCATCCGGAGCACTTGCCGCGTCGCCGAGCTCCCCGGCAAAAGAGAACGGTGCTTCGAGCACCAGCTCCTCACTGCCTGAGAGAGAGCGCTGGAGCAGCAGCTCCGCCTCCCGGCGGCCGCGCCATGCGGGGGATTGGGCAAGGTTTAAAAACCGCCTTGCCGTCGCAGTGGAGGGTTCAGGCTGTTGCATGGCATAGGCATAGCCGCTTTCCCGATCCGGCCGGTAGCGAACTTCATGAATCACACCGTATGGACGATGAATTCTTTTCAGAGAAGAATAACGGATTCCACCATATTGCTCATTTGAAAATAGGTGGCACGCATCCTGCCCCGGAGGACAGGCCTCCAGGATGCCATCTTTCGTTACCCGCGGCTGCCATCCGCATACATAAGCGCAGAAATCGGTGAGCACTTCCCATTCGCTTTGTCCCTTCCCCACTTGATAAACGCCGGGGCAGCGCCCCTCTCCACGCACAGAGGAGAGGCCATAAGGGGCTGCGTGCAGCAAAAAAATCGCCTGAAGGTCGGGTTGGTTGTAGCTAGCGGGCAGCGCCTCGTAATCCAGCAGCGCACCTCCTGGGGAGCGGGCGCTGAGCATCACGCGGGGGCCGGATTGGCCGCAGGAAAAAACCTGTTCGTCTATTGCGCCGGAAAAGAGGGGCGTGCGCCTTGCGTACTGTTCGATTTGAAGTTGCGCCAGCAGCGGCAAGGGCGTCTCTATTCCGAAGGTTAGCGTTGCCTGGCGGGCGGGGAGGAGCAGGTGCATTTGAGCTCCAGCCCAACGGGCTGCGGTAGCGTGATGCGCCTTCCATCCTCCGCCCGGATAGCTGTGCAATTCATTGTATCCTCACCTCTGTGCCGGCCTTTGCGCTCCATGGCTCTGGAATCTTAGGATTGAGCGTGAGAAGCTGCTCAATGGGGATGGCAAGGCGCGCCGCGAGGTGCCAGAGCGTTTCGCCTTCTTGGAGCATGGTCGTCTGCTCCCTACAGGGGGAAGAGGCGCTCTCCATCGGGCTTTCTCGGAAGGCGAAGGTGTATTCCACCATGCGCATGCTTCCGCGCAGGAGGATGAGCTCCGTTAAGATGGCCCGCAGGGGGCCGTATTCCGGCACGGTTAGAATCTCCGCGCCGCCGGTTTCCAAAAGCGCGTGCAGGGCGGAGAATTGCGCCGCGGCATCCGGGCCGGTAAAAAACACCGCGGCCGGTCACGCGGCGAAGCTTTTCCCCTTCTTCTTGAAGAGAAGGGGAGGGGAACAGTGCCTCCCGGGTGCTCCTGCCACCCTCCACCCGGATTTCTGTTGGGTTCACCGGCCATACAAAGGGGCCGAAGCGCATCGTTGTCATCGTTTTCCTCCTTTCCGCTACCCCTGCATCGGCGCAGGGTAGAGGCGTGCGTCGCGCTCTAAGGCGCTGGATATGAGCCCGAGCAGCGCTTCACCGCCTGACGGCAGCTCCGTTTGCAGCTCCGGGGAAAAAGATTCTTCCATGATTTGATACATCCTTTCAGCTTGTGTGCCGTGACAGCGCGAGCAAGGTCGCTCTTTCCACCGCATAGTCGCGGGGAGAGAGCGTCTCGATAATAGAGAGCCACTCGCAGCCTTCGTAGGTGACTGTTTGGCTTGTTTTTTTTACCACCAAGGAAAAGCTGTTTCAATGAGAACAGATCAATTTCCCCATCCTCCGGCGAGAGTCTGGTGAGCGCAATTGTATGTTGCATTGGGCCAAGCTCTGCGGCTGCGCCTTCCAATGCACCGAATGGAATGAGCGGAACTCCCTCCCGCCGGGCTTGTATTTCGCAGCTTCCTACTGCTGCAATTCGTCTCCCAGCCGCTGCCAGATATATTTCTCCTCCTGTGATACGTGGAACTTGCTGAAGTGTGCTCATGCTCCATCCTCCTGTTCAAAACGGGCAAGAATAACGCTGTATTCCACCCAGGCGTCGAGCTCCAGCGAGCCGGTTTCCCTGCGCGCGCTGACAGGGCCGCATCCGGCGGCGGTAACAGGGAAGGGCAGCGTCAAAATAGAGCGCTTCCCAAATGCGCGAGAAGGCTTTTCGGCATGCCGCTCCCCCCAGGCGGTTTGGCGCATGGATTTGCAGGCGGATGCGCAGCTTCCATGGAGCGCCGGTTAGAGTGCCGCCTGCCGAATCCCCCCAAAAATGCCCAAGTGCATCCGGCACGCAGTCCGCCTGCTCAAGCCCGACTGCCACCGTGATGCGGCGCAAGGGAGATTCTTTTGCAGCGGCGGGGAAATCCTCACAGAAGGTGAGATCGGCCAATTCCTCCCGTGAGGAGAGGAACCGCAGCGTTTCCCGCGCCACCTCCCATAAGCCGCTCATTGCTCCGCCTCCGTCACGCTGCGCAGGATCGCCCAGATATAGAGCGCCTCCTCGCCGAGATAAACCCGTTCTGCCCGGTCGATCTGATAGCGCTCCCCGCCGGAGGCGTTGAGCCACACCTCTTCCCCCATGCTGCCGAGCTTTGTCACATCGTGTGCGGCAGGGCCGATATAGAGGTAATAGCCCGGGTCGTGGATGCCAATCGGGGTATGCACCCCTTCCAGATACATTTTGTTTTTATACCGCAGCGGCTGAATCAGCGCCCTGAATTGAGGAGAATGCCAACCATCCTCCATGGAGAGGCTGACACTGCGACCATAGCGCTCTATCAGTGCCTGAAGCTTCTCTTGCATCAATTGCTTCCTCCTTTCACATGCCCAATGTCGTCTACTACATGCCTCTTCAGATGACTCCAATCTGCCAAAATGCAAAGCTGTCATCCTTCAGCAGGGGGGCCGCCTGTTGCATCGCATCCTCCAGGAGCAGGGCAAGGCTATTTTTGCCCTCTGATTTTTGCGGCTGCGTGATGCTGACGTCGCCCGCGCGAAAGGAGACTTGGCGCGTTTCATCAGCTGCGCAGCATTGTGTCAGCCAGCTGCCGGCAAGCGCGGCGGCCGCAAAGGTTGCCCGTGTATCCTGCCCGAATTCCGGCTGGGCGAGCCTGCCTGAAATTGCCTGTGCGGCCTGCTCGCAGAGCAGCTGTGCGGCTGGTTCCATTTGCTGGGCGAGCGGTAGCAAAAGCTTCAATTTTTCTAAGACAACGGAAGAATCGATCATTTTATCGCCTCCTGAGGCACAAAGGGTTGTAAAATAAGCTTGAATTTTGTATAAATCTTAGATTTCAAGCACCTTGGAGGCGTCTGTGAAGATCTTGGCAAAGCCTGTGATCGTCGTGATGGCGGCGCGCTCCAGCTGGCGATCAATGAGTTTATCATAATCCGTCATCACGTCTTGCGCTTGCACCATTTCGAGTGCGCAGCCCCGGTCGAGCGCAATGAGCTTGCCCTCTTCCACAGCGGCGGATTTGACGAGATCTGCGCCGAGTGGGGTGACCATGCTGCCCGTCGCATGAAAGTTGAGCCCGGCCGCTGCGTCACGAAATTCGGAAAGGGACAGCAGCTTTTCCATCACACCGGGGGAGGCGATTAGTGTGTTGAGCGCATAGGGGTCGAAGCTGTTCCAAAGCCGGACAAGATCGCTGTAAGCGAGCGTACCTGCCTGCGCAACAGAAACAGTTTCTGCGGCGTTTTCATTCCCATCGCCGTTTACCAAAACGTCTACAGCGTCTTTGAGCTGTGCGCGGGCGATGTAGCTGCCAATTTGGCGCAGGGTAACGGTAAACAGATCCAGCCGCTGAAAACGGATCGCCTCATAGGAAGCAACGAGCATTCTGCCTCGCTTGTACAGGCGCACGAGGTTTTCCTGCGTTTTCACGGTTGTCTGCGGGATGAAAGCGCCTTCCGCCACGCGCTTTAGCGAGCGGTCATCCTCCTCCGGCACGGAGGTAATCGTGCGATAATCCATGCCGTCGATTTTGGTGGTGGAGGCGATGATGCGGGGCAATACATTTGCCTCCTCCAACCCCTGCCGCACGGCGCGGGAGACATATTCCGGGAACAGCGCGGCGGAATCTGAGGTTTGAAAAAATTTTTCCACCGCATCGCTGCCCACGCCGCTGACATGGATGTCAAAGCGCTTGAGCTGCCGCTGGTAGGCGTCCAGCCCTTCCAGCGCAGTGCCCCGGTAGTTTTCAGAAGGGTCGAGCTCCTCCAGCGTATGGGTAAGGGATTTTCCGCCTGCATACATGCCCTTTTCGAGGCGGATGGTATCGTAATTGCTCATGGGTTAAGCTCCTTTCCGTTTTATAGGCAAATCCAACGGTTTTCTTTGTGGTATCCAGTTCCAGCACAAGGCGCAGGGGTCCGCTGGAGGCGGCTTTCACACCGCCGTTTCCATCCGCGGCGAGGGCGGTGTAGCCGAGCGCGGGTGCTGTGCCGCTGTAAGGCGTTTTCACAAAGCCCTTGACCTGCACGCCCGCATAGCCGCCCTTGGGGCTTGCGGTGAGCAGGCCTGCAAACACGCCGTCCGCCTGGCTGGGCGCGGCGGTCAGGCTGGCGCTGATGGATACGGGTGTGCCTTTGGCGGCGGTTCCCGCCATTTTTAAGGTGATGCTTTCTTCGGCAAAGCCGTTTAGGGATATGCTCATGGTTGCTTCCTCCTGTTACTTCAATTTAAATGAGAAACGCCTGATGCTCCTGCCGGTGCTGCTCTGCTTCCGGCGCTGTGAGTTGAGCGGCGGGCGGATTTGCTTGTGCTTCGCTGAGCATGGCTTTTAAGGCTGCCAGCTCCTGCGTGCTGCATTTTTGCAGGAGCTCCGGGCACTGGCTGAGGTCGAGCTGTGGAAGGTGCAATGCGCACAGCCGGATCACCTCCTGCGAAAGTGCGTTGCGGTACTGCTTGCCTTCCTGCGCGAGCGCTTCCAGCGCATGGATGTGGGAGAGCAGATCACCCGCCTGTTCCTGGGTCAGGGTAATACCGTTTCCCGTGTTTTTAAAATGCTGTGCCAGTCCTTCATCGATGGATTCCCTCCTTCCCAAGTGGAATAGGCTTTTGTCACGCCCGCTTTTGGCTGAGCGGGGATTGCCACAAATGACCATTCGTATGCGTCTTTTGCCCCGCTGAGCAGGGTGTGGCAGAGCTTGCCATCATAAAAGCGCCCCGGCAGATGCGCGCAGGGCTCTGTGTGGCGGTTTGCTCCGCAGATAGAGCAGGCCTTTGTGGCAATCGCACAGCCAACGCTGACCTCCTTTTTGATGCCCGCGTCAATTTCCGCAATCAACGATTGGTTTTCCGGCGTGCGCACCATATAGGCTCGCGCACGCAGGGCGGTATAGGGTTCGTTTAGGCTGTTAAGTTTGGTTTCATCCCGTTCCACCCAGGCACGGTAGGTGCGGGCGGTCTGGTCGCGGCCCTTCATGCTGTGATCAAACAGACCGGGCTTGCCGGGATAAAGCGCGGCAAGCTGTTCCAACGTTTCGACGGTGAAGCGCTCTCCATCGCGGTCGATCTCGTTGTCACAGAGGGTAGCGGTGAAGGCGTAAATCTCCTCCCGCTTAAGAGAAGAGCGGGCATAGCGGCTGATTTCTGCGAGCTCACTTTCCGGCGGAACGCCCCCGTCGGTGATTTTGGAATCATCCATCCCTTTTTGGCTCCTTTCCTGTGGTTTGCTGCGTTTCTAGCAAGGCGGCCTGTGCATGGTAGAGGCGTGCCCGTGCAAGCTCTACCTCATCCTGTAGTGTGATATCGTCCCATATCACCCGTAGGCCGCTCAGGCAGCCGTTCAGACGCAGATAGGTTCGGCAAACGGTTTCGATCACCGGGGGTTAAGATGCGGCGATAGCGTTTCCAGCTCGCTGGTGAGCACATCCGCCTGCTGGGAGGACATCCGCTCCGTAGACGACCAGTTCAGCCCCAGCAGAAAGGGCGGCAATCCTGTTTTGGCTACAATCTGCTCCAGCATCTGGCGCACGGGTACTTCGCTATCTAAAATTTGATTATCCGCGCCGATCACGCGGATGTCCACATCGCCTACAGCCACAAAATCTTTTACGCGCCCGCCTGCATTCATCGCTTCGCCCCATTCCTTCGCCACTTGAAGGGCGCGCTCTTTGGCGAAGGCACGATCCATTGCGTCATTGTGGGGCTTGTAGGTCACGGCGAAGCGCACATTTCCCACGCGCTCCCAGTTAAGGCCGATTGTTTGGTAGATTTGTAGCAGGATTTTGCTGATAAAGGGAAGCCCCTTCAAAATGGAATTGCCGCTGAGCTGCCCGGCGTGCGGGTTGAGTACGGATAGAAGCACGCGTTCCGGGTGTGGGACTGGTATGGCCTCGCCGCTCGGCCCCCTGCGGCAGATCGTCGTTTGCAATGCGCTCTGGCCACGCCTGAGCTCTAGCGCGCAGAGCGGCGCGTTATAAAGCGCCATTCTCCCTGTGGCAAGCGGCACCATCTCCCCTGCGGCAGTGCCGAAAGTGAGCAGCTGGTCAAAATAAGTATCCAGAAACGCCGCTATTCCTTTTTGGCAGCCTCCAACGGGAACGTTCGTCAAGAATTCATCCAGCAGCCTCTGTGCCTGCCCATCCGTACAGGAGACAGTGAATCCCCCAGTTAGCCGGATGAGCTTCACAATTGCCGCGTCGATGATTGGCACCGCTTCGCGCAGCATTTCATAAAGCCGCCCCTCAAGGGGTGCGAGGGGCGTATACCGCATCAACTCCCCGTAGGGCTGCTGTGGCGCTGTCTGCGGCACTGACGCGGCCCCTGCGGGCGAAAGCGTTTGCTTGCGTTTTCGGAAGATCATTTGCTTCCTCCTTTCTTGATGGAAGGGCTTACCGCCGCTCGGTAGCAAGCGCATAAAAGCCCTCCTCCTCCCTGCACAGGATGGTGGTTACAAAATAGCGGATATCATCCATTGCATGGTCATGCTCTTTGCGCGGCGCGTCTTTGGCGGCGCGGATGTCCCAGCGATAGAGGCCGAATTCCCGGATGGTATCTCGACAGGCGGGGGAGATGCGCAGCTTGCCCTCTTTCAAGGCATCCGACACCCGCCGGATGCCGTCCAGCACCTCATTTTGCGCCGGAATCGCACGATAGGTTTGATGGCGGCGGATGCAGGCGATAAAACTTGCTGCGGAAGGGTCCACGATGACGGCATGTATGGGCAATCCGCTGACCAGTGTTTCCAGCTCGGCATAGTATTCCTCGTCCGTTTTTTGCCGTCCCTCTCTGCGGGAATCATAATAATACTCCCGCAGGCGGTACCAGGTGCCCTCTCGTTCCCCCCACAGGCCACAGGAGAATGGGTTTACCGTGCCATAGTCGCAGGAGAGATAGTAGCTGCCGCAGTCTTGCGGTGGTTCGGCAACCAGATGGCTGCCGAACATAGGATAAACCAGCCCCTGCGCCGCCACCCATTTTCCTTCAACGAAGCGTTCATAAAACGCGCCGCTGTAAAGCGTTTCATAGCGTTTCAAGATTGCGGGTGTCAGCGAGGGATTATCCCGCATGGTGAAATGCAGGTAGAGGCAATTTTTTTCTTTCGCCTTCAACACCCATTCTTCATGAAACCAATGCTGCGGATGCTCCGGGTTACAGTTGAACCAAAATCTTGAGCCCTCCAGCGAGCAGCGCGCGAGCGCCTGCTCCACAAAGGAGCGCGGCATGAGCGCTACTTCATCGAGCAATACACCGCCAAGCGTCATGCCCTGGATGAGCGAAGCGGAGGATTCATCCCGTCCACCAAAAAGATAGAAGTGGTTTTGCCTGCCTGCGCGGCTGATTTCGATCATATTGCGGGAGAGCTTCTCCGTGCAGGTAAAGCCCAGTTCACGCAGGGCAGGCAGCAGCGGCTGCACCACATTGCGCCGCAGTGAGGCGACCGTTTTGCCGCAGATGGCAAAAGAGGCGTCGGAAAACTGGTAAAACGCCCACGCGAGAAATGAAAGGGACATACATATTGTTTTGCCGCTGCGCACTGCGCCGTCGCAGAGAATGCTATCACAGCGGGAATAGGGGCTCCCCCGGCACCACCAGGTCAGCACGGTGAGCTGTTTTTTGGAAAAAGGCTGAAATCTCATATTTTCCGGCATGGTTTCACCTCTCTCCCCGCAAGGCGCGCGCGCCGCTTTCCAGCGCTTGATAGAAGGAAGCTCCGTTTTCCTGCGTTTCCTGTGCTTCCAGCTGTGCCAGCTTTTCGAGCGCCTTGAGCCGGTCGCAAAATTTCATTTCAATGCCGCCGGTGCGCGGGCGTTTGATCTCTGTGATCGGGAAAAGATCCATTTCCTCCAACTGGCCGGGTGATGGCGCCTCTTCCAGAAATAAAAGCTTCACCGCATCTGTGACCGGCCCAAAGGCGAGCCTGCGGTAGCCATCCCGAATTTCCTGCTCGGTGTGAAGGCGCTGCTCCAGCCGCTCAATCTCCACGCGTACGCTTTCCTTTTCCAACAGGCGGATGCCGTTGAGCTCCGGCTTGCGGCGGAATCCGGCCCGTGCCGCCGCCTCTCGCACGCTGTGCGTTCGGCTGTAATAGGCGCAAAAAAGGAGCTCGCGTTCACTTAAGGATTCCATTGCTTCATCCCTTCCTGAAAAATGATTTCACCCATATGCAAAACTCCCCGTTTTGTTGCATCAAACCGTGCAACAAAACGGGGGTAAAAAAATATTTTTTAATGTGTTTTAAAACAATCTGAATTTGGCTGATTTTGAACTTGAAAGGAGCGATTTAACCCAAAATTTGTGACTGGCATTCATTCTTGCGCGTTCTGTTCTTTTTTTGCGCTTTCGCTTGACTTTACACGAAAAAACGATTAGACTAAAAAAGAACTGGGAATGCAGAATTCAAAACAAACGGAGGTGGGCCGCACTTGGACAGTACAGGCGCGCATAGACCGCGTGTTCCCGATCGATATTATACCACAGCCGGAGGAGCCCGGCGCGGCCTTTCCTGTGTGATCAACCGGTAGCATCTGGCTTCCGGGCACGGGTTTTGCCGTGCCTGCCCTTTCGCGCTGTGCGCAAAGAAGGTGTTACCATTGGAAACCAACTACAATTTTGAGGCGTTGTACCATCTGCTGCAAACAAACCAGCTCTCCGCCCTACGTGATGAGCTGGCGGAGATGAACGTGGTTGATATTGCGGATTTTTTGCAGGAGCTTTCAAATGAAGGCATGGCGATTGCATTCCGAATTCTTCCGAAGGATATCTCTGCGGATGTATTCTCTTATCTTGATCCGGACCGTCAGTCCCACATCGTGGGGACGATTACGGATAACGAGCTGTCCAGCCTGCTGGACGATCTGTTCCTTGACGACACGGTCGATTTCCTGGAGGAGGTTCCCGCAAACGTTGTCACACGCGTGCTTGCCAATTCCGATCCGGAAACACGCAAGCTGATTAATCGCTTTTTGCAGTACCCTGACAATTCGGCCGGCAGCATCATGACCATTGAGATGGTGCAGCTGCACGATCGCCTAACGGCGGCGGAGGCGATCGATCGGATTCGCTCCAGTGGCATCGACGATGAAACCGTATATACGGCCTACTGCATTGATAATGCCCGGCATCTGGTCGGCACGTTGCCGCTGCACAGGCTTTTGTTTGCCAAAGCGGATTCGCTGGTGCGTGATTTGATGGATGATGATCAGCAGCTCATCTTTGTATCCACGCTCGAGGATGAGGAGGATGTGGCGGATCTTGCCCGAAAATATGATCTTTTGAGCGTTCCGGTCGTCGATAACGAAAAGCGGCTGGTAGGCGTGATTACGATTGACGATATCGTTGACGTTATCGAGGAAAAAAACACAGAGGATTTTGAAAAGATGGCCCTTATGCATCCCTCCGGGACGGGAAACGAATACCTCAAAACCGGCGTTTTTCGCTTGGCTGGGAATCGTATCGTCTGGCTGCTGGTGCTGATGATTTCTGGCACGTTTACCGGGAAGATCATTGAGAACTATCAAAGCATGCTTTCCGTCGTAGTAGGCCTGACCGCCGCGATCCCTATGCTGATGGATACGGGCGGAAATTCCGGCAATCAGACCTCTACATTGATTATCCGCGGCCTTGCCCTGGGCGAAATCACCATTAAGGATTATTTTATCGTCCTGTTCAAGGAGCTGCGTGTGTCGCTCATCTGCGGCACGGTCCTTGCAGTTGTTAATTTCCTGCGGCTGTTGATTTTTGGAGGGGCGACTTTGCCGGTCTACCTCGTCATCTGCGCGGCATTGTTCTGCGCGGTGGTTGCGGCAAAATGCATCGGCTGTACGTTGCCTATTTTTGCAAAGCTCATCCATTTGGACCCGGCGCTTATGGCCGGGCCGATGATTACGACAATTGTGGATGCGCTGACACTTGCGATTTATTTTGCGCTTGCGCATGCGTTTCTGTTGTAAAGTATCCCTATGCAGGCAAGTGAAACGCCCTGTGCCCTTCCACCGAAAATGGAGGAGCGCGGGGCGTTTTTGCTTAAAAAATCGTCTGTCGGTTATTCTCTGCATTTCAGCAGCTTCGCTGCATCCACTTCAAGTGCGTCGGAAATTTTAAAACAGTTTATCCAAGGAAAAGCCCGCGCCGCGCCGTTTTGCGCATTGCGGGCGATTTATTTAGTTTTTGCTTCCTGCAAGGCGGTCTGTTAGGGATAGATCAATCCGTTTGGAGATAATGGAAGTTTTTGTCACAGTGTTTCCGGCATCGTCGATATAGGTTTTATCTGGATCAAACTTCCCGTAGGAGCTGGTTACGATCGTGCCATCGTCCAGCACAACGTTGCCGCAATAGCCGGTGTCCGCACCCGCTGTAATCTGCGGTTGCGTTTGATCATCCAGATAGGTGTGGGCGAGCTTGAGGCGGTACTGGCCCTCCATGTTGTTTTTCAGATCCTCATAGGTTCCCACCCAAGCGATCCAGCCCTCGCTATACCAGCCGCGCTCTGCATTATCGGAATAGAGGCTGTTTTTGACGGGATCGCGTTCAATGGAGCGGAAGGTGATGAAGAGACGGCCATCTTTTGTCCATTCGGCTTTATGCCGCTCGCCGTTGAGCGCGGCGGGCGCCTCCACGGGTTTCGACCAGGTTTTGCCCTCATCCTGGGAAAAGGAGATCAGCGAATTGCACTTTTTCGTATTGCTCCGGGTAATCAGGCACAGTTCATCGCCTTGCCCGCCATCGGAGCGGATGATCTCCACCTCGCACATATTGGTGGCATATTGCCGCACCCAATGCTGCACAAAGTACGGCTCCGGCATCGACCAGCGCATATTGCCCTGCTCGTCAAAGGTCAGAATGGTTTTAAAATTGGTGAACTTCGCATCGTGGAAAATGCCCATCCATTTGTCGACAAACCGGCCGTTTTCCTTGAGCTGCGTCAAGGAACTCATCGCAACGATCGGGATGACCTTCGGAAACTGCCCTTCCCCGTAGAAGGTTTGGAATTCCGTCCAAGTTTGCCCCTCATCGGAGGAGAGAGAGCAGTTGAAGCCGCCGGTCGAGCCGCTCCCCCAGTCGGGGTTGGCGGAGATCATAATGAGCTTATCCTGCATCTGCTCGTCTGTGAACTGGAGCCTGTAAACCGTGGGGGTTTCCTGTGAGTTCACCCAACTCGCGGGGGTGTTTGCGATGGTAGAGGAATAACTCCGGCCGCCATCGGTGCTCACTTTATTAAGAACAGCGCCTTTGCCGTGCCCGGCGGGATACATTGTTAGGATATTTCCGTTTTTGAGCAGGATGGAATCTGGGTGAGCCAGATAGTTCCGGCTGTCGTCCACCACAGTCTGCTCGTAGAGCTCTGCAAATTCGGCGGATACGCCCGCCGGCGCGGCGCTCAGGTCAATCTGTGGGATTGTGTAATTTGATCCTGTGGTATAGCTTCCGATTAGCGCCGGAATAAAGCAGAACAGAGCGGCCATAAATTGCGCTACGATGCGGAAAATAGTCGTAATCATTTTTCTTCCCCTTTATTTTGCTGCCAGGCGGTCTGTCACAGCCAGATTGATCCGCCGGGAAGCGATGTAGGTGCGCAAAGCGCTTTTCCCTTCCTGATTTTGATAGGTATCTCCGAAGCGACCGTAGGTGCAGGTGAAGATCGTGCCGTCCTCAAGCACAATGTTGCCGCAGTAGCCTGTGTCGCCGTTGGCGACGGGTTCGGGAGCTGTTTGACCGTCTAAATAGGTGTGCGCGATTTTAATGCGATATTGGCCCTCACGGCCCTGTTTCAAATCGTCGTAGGTGCCGACCCAGGCGATCCAACCCTCGCTGTACCAGCCGCGTTTTTCATGGCCTTTTTCCTGATGGATGCGGTTTTTATCCGGGCTGCGCTCAATGGAGCGGAAGGTGATGAAGAGCCGCCCGTCTTTCGTCCATTCCGCCTTGTGCCGCTCGCCGTTGAGCGCAGCAGGCAGTTCACGCGGGGTAGACCAGGTTTTTCCCTCATCCTGGGAAAAGGAGATCAACGAATTGACCTTTTTTGTTTGGCTGCGGGTAATCAGGCAAAGTTCATCGCCCTGTCCACCGTCTGACCGGATCATCTCCACTTCGCACATTTTCGAGCCTTTTTCGATCGCCCGATAGGTTGAAAAATAGGGCTCAGGAGGACTCCAATGCATACGGCCGCCACCGTCGAAGGTGAGGATCGTTCTGTAATTGATAAAATGTTTATCATGGAAAATGCCCAACCATCGATCCACAAACCGGCCATTTTCCTTGAGCCTTGTTAATGCGCTCATCGCAACGATGGGCACAACGGGATGGGCGGAGTTTTTTTCATAGAAGCATTCAAATTCGCTCCAGGTTTTTCCTTCGTCCGCGGAGAGGGAGCAGTTGAAGCCGCCCGGCCCCTTGTCCCCAGGCCAGTCCGTATTGGCGGAGATCAGGATGAGCTGATCGGGCCTTTGCGCATCCGCAAATTCCAGGCGGTAGACAGTGGGCGTTTCGCGGGATTTTTCCCAGCTCTTGGGCGTATTTTCGAGGGAGTGCCAGTTTCGTCCCTCATCTGCGCTTATGCGGCCAAGCACCGCGCCGCGCCCATGCCCGGCGGGGAAGAAGGTGAGGATTTCCCCTGTTTTGGTGAGAATGGAATCCGGATGGCCGAGGTATGGACGACTGCCGTCCACCGTGATAAGCGGCTGGATTCCGTCCGGCTCCGCGCTTAGGTCAACCTGCGGGATGGTGTAATCACGGCCTATGCCGCGCACAATGGGAAAACCGAAAAGGCTTCGTACGCTTACCGGTTGCTTGTTCATAAGAAACTGCCTTTCTGGATTAGATTACGCCTGCGCGGCGCGCGCCGCGTCAAGCTCGAAGAGATGGATGCATTTGGAGGGGCAGACTTCCGCGCATTTACCACAGGCCACGCATTTTTCGCCATCAATCACGGCAAGGTTGTTTTTGACGGTGACCGCTCCGTATTCGCATGCCTTCACGCACCGCATGCAGCCGATGCATGCCGCCTTGCAGGCCTTGCGGGCGGGGCCGCCCTTATCCATGTTATGGCACATGACGGCAGCCTTCCTCTCGTGCAGGGGCATCAGCGTAATGAGCCGCTTGGGGCAGGTGGCTACGCATAGCTTGCAGGCGCGGCACAGGAGCGGGTCCACCTGCGCAACGCCCTCGCAGATTTTGATGGCGTCATAGGGGCAAGCCTCGGCACAGTCCCCATAGCCGAGGCAGCCATAGCTGCATGTGGAGGAGCCGCCGAAGAGCTGCGCGGCCATCTTGCAGCTCTGCACGCCGGCATATTCAAATTTTTTGCCTGTGTTTGTGTTGTTGCCACGGCACAGCACTGTTGCGGCCATGGGAATCACATTCCCGGCGGAGAGGCCGAGAATCGCCGCGATTTCCTTTGCCGCCGCGTTGCCCCCGGGCGCGCAGAGCGCGGTCTCCCGGGTTTTTCCCTCAGAGAGTGCCTTTGCGTAGCCCGCGCAGCCGGAGAACCCGCACGCGCCGCAGTTTGCACCAGGCAACACGGCCTCCAGCGCTTCCGCTTTCTCATCCACAGGCACCGCCATCACGATCGACGCGACCGCGAGGCCGAGGCCCGCCAACAGGCCGATGGCGGAAACAATCAAAACAGAGAGTAAAATTGGGTTCATTTGTTTCCCATCCTTATAACCATTCTTTTTTTGCGCCGGGTCAATGGAACATGCCTTCCACGATGCCTGTAAACCCCAGGAAGGAGACGGATACGAGGGAGGCTGCAATCAGGGTGATCGGAAGCCCCTGCAAAAATTTAGGAACTTCGCAGGATTCGAGCCGTTCACGCACGCCTGCGAAGAGCACCATCGCAAGCATGAAGCCAAGGCCCGCGCCAAGGGAATTCACAATGGATTGCCAAAAGCTGTAGCTCTTATCGATGTTGAGCAGCACCACGCCCAGCACGGCGCAGTTCGTCGTGATCAGCGGCAGATAAATGCCAAGGGAATTGTAAAGCGCGGGCAGAAATTTTTTTAGCGCAATTTCCACCAGCTGTACGAGCGCCGCGATGACGAGGATGAAGACGAGCGTTTGCAAATATTCGAGCCCGTTTTTTACTAAAAGGAACTGATTGATTGGGTAGGTTACAGCTGTGGAAAGCACCATTACGAAAATGACCGCCGCGCTCATACCCACGGCTGTATTGAGCTTTTTGGATACGCCGAGGAAAGGGCAGATGCCGAGGAATTTTGAGAGAACGAAGTTCTCCGTTAAAATTCCGGTGAGCAGGATGGCTAAAAATAGCTTCATTTTGCATCAGCCTCCTTTGTTTCCGCCTTTTCACAATTGACGCGCGAGCATGCGTCCGCCATCGGGCAAGAGCCGCAGTTGAGCGTTGCCTTCGGCTTTCCTCTGCGCTCTGCGAGCCGGTTTGCGCAGGCGATGAGCATGCCGAATACGAAGAAGCCGCCGGGGGGCAGGATGAAAATAATCATCGGCGCTATACTGCCAGGGATGATCTGGTAGCCTAGCAGCGTGCCTGCGCCGAACAGCTCGCGGATTGCGCCCATTGCGAGCAGAGCGGCCATGAAGCCGATGCCCATGCCTAATCCGTCGAGTGCAGAGGCGAGAACGGGGCTTTTGCCCGCAAAGGCCTCCGCCCGGCCTAAAATGATGCAGTTAACAACGATCAGTGGGAGATACACGCCCAATTGCTCGTCGATCTGCGGCAAAAACGCCTTCACAAGCATCTGCACGATCGTCACAAACGAAGCGATTACAACAATATAGCAAGGGATACGCACTTTTGAAGGGATCACCTTGCGCAGTGCGGAGATCACAATGTTGGAGCATACTAGCACGATCATCGCCGCAGCGCCCATGCCTAGGGCGCTTTCAACAGAGGTGGTCACCGCCAGCGTCGGGCAGGTGCCGAGCACCAGCCGCAACACCGGATTCTCTTTGATCAGGCCCTTGGTAAATTCTTTGCCGAGGCTTTTTTTCTCAGCCATTTGCCGCACCTCCTGCCACTTGCGTATAGAGCTCGAGCGCGAGATTGACCGCATCCGTCACCGCTTTAGAGGTGATCGTCGCGCCGGTTAGCGCCTGAATCTCATCTTCGCCCGGGCTATTTTTGGCAACACTAATCCTGCCGCTTTTCCCCTTGAACTGATCGCGGAAGGCATCGTTTTTCGCATTCATGCCGAGGCCCGCCGTTTCATTGAGCGTGAGCGTCTGAATGCCGGTCACACGCCCGTTCAGGTCGATGCCGGTCATGATCTCCACCGCGCCGCCGTAGCCCTTGCTCTGCGTGGTGAAAACGTAGCCCACCGGCGTATCTCCGTCGAAGCCTTCGTAATAGGTGTATTGCGCTTTGGCCATGGTTACGGTTTTCGGATCGCTAAAGCGTTTGGCCGCGCTGAGCACTGTCTGGCGGGTTTCAGCGGCCGTTTTAGCCGCAAGGTCTTCGATCATCGGGGCTGTTACACTGTTGGTCACGGCGAGCAGCACCGTGGAAACAACGCAGATGAGAAAGAGGGATACGGTGGGGATCAAGATTGCCTTCCACAGCTTCTGCTTCTGATTCATGCGCCCGCCTCCTTTTTTTCGGCTTTGCTTTTTCTTTGGTGTTTTGGCGCTTCCAAAGGGCTTGGGGTGGTTAGCCGCTCAATGTGCGGCACAAGGATATTCATAATAATAATCGAGAAGGATACGCCCTCTGGAAGGCTGCCGAAGAGCCGGATTAGTGCGGTTAGGATGCCGCAGCCCACGCCGTAGATCAGCTTGCCCTTGAAGTTGATCGGGGAGGTAGTGTAATCGGTAGCCATGAAAATTGCACCGAGCAGCAAGCCGCCGCCAAGGATCTCATAGGCGACGAAGGAGAGGCTCCCTTTCCCGGCAATCAGCATGATGACGGCCACCGTGCCGATGTAGGTCAATGGAATCACGGGCGTGATCACGCGCCGGATGAGCAGATAGGCAAAGCCGAGCAGGAGCGCTAGCGCGCACACTTCGCCGAGCGAGCCCTGACGCTGGCCGATGAGCATCTGCCACAGCGAGGGGAGGGCCGGATTGGAAGCTGTCGCGGCGGCGGAGACGTCCCCCGCCGTAAACATGGAGGAAATGGAAGCGAGCGGAGAAGCTGTGGTGACAACCTGCACGCCACGCCATGCAAAGGGCTGAACCCACGTGGACATCATCGTGGGGAAGGAGGCCATCAGCACGATGCGGCCAACCAGGGCCGGATTGACAAAATTTTGCCCAATGCCGCCAAAAAATTGCTTGACCACAACGATCGCCACAACGCTGCCGATCGCCGCAACCCACAGCGGGATAGTGGCTGGCAGGTTGAAGGCGAGGAGGATGCCCGTTACAATGGCGCTCAGGTCTCCAAGCGTGCCCTGCCGCTTCATGATTTTGCGGCTGAAAAATTCACTGAGCATGCAAGATAGAACAGTGGTGGCGGTTACAAGCAGCGTGCGCGGCCCGAAGAGCCAGACGCTCGCCGCAAGGGCTGGGATCAGCGAGATGATCACATCCAGCATAATGCCCGTGGTGGTTTCCGGCGAGCGCACATGCGGCGACGCGCTGACGGTCAGCTTTTCTTTCAAACTCATTTCTTCTGGTCACCTGCTTCCCTGACGACTGATTTGGCAAGCCTCATATACTGTACGAGCGGCCGCCCGGAGGGGCAGGCATATGCGCAGCTGCCGCACTCCATGCAGACATTAACGCCGATGCGGCTAAGGTTTTCCGCATCCTTCACGCGGGCATAGCGCTCGATGAGGGTCGGCATCAAGCTCATTGGGCAGACTTGCACGCACCGCCCGCACCGAATGCAGGCGCGTTCTTTTTTGATATGATAGGAGTTCTTTGCAAAGGCGAGGATCGCATTGTTTTGCTTAAGGATCGGTAAACTGTCATCCGCCAGGGCGATGCCCATCATCGGCCCGCCCATGAGGAGCTTGTAAACATCCGTTTTGTATCCGCCGCAATAGTCGATCACGTCCGTGATCCGGGTGCCGATGGGTAGGCGGATATTTTTCGGCTCGCTGATGGCGGAGCCGTCTACCGTGATCGAGCGGGAGACAAACGGCTTGCCTGATTTTAAGTATCGGGATACAAACGCCGCGCTGCCCACATTCATTACAATGCAGCCAACGTCCGCCGGAAGCTTCCCGGGCGGCACGCGGCGGCCGGTTGCAGACTGCACCATCATTTTCTCCGCGCCTTGGGGATAGAGAGATTTTAAAGCCATGAGCTTCACATGGTCGCCGATGTCATTGCTGTTTTCTGCAATCCGATTGAGCACTTCAAAGGCTGCCGGCTTATTATCCTCCACGGCGATCACCACATTGTCGATACCAAGAATCTCCTTGATGGTGAAGATGCCGGACATAATATCCCAGGAGTTGTCGATGCATTCTCGGTAATCGACTGTGATATAGGGCTCGCACTCCGCAGCGTTAATCACGAGCGTGTCAATGTGTTTATCCGGCATCACGCGCAGCTTTGCATGTGTGGGGAAACCCGCGCCGCCCATTCCCACCAGGCCGGAGGCCCGCACGGCGCGCAAAAAATCTTCGCGGTTGTTCACCTTTGGCGGCTCAACCCCATCGAACAGGCGCATTTCCCCATCGGATTCAATCGTCACGCTCTGCACACGCGCGCCGGAGGGCAGGGTGCATTCCCCAATGGCAGATACCTTGCCGGAAATAGAGGCGTGGATCGGCGCACTGATGAACTTGTCGCTGTCTCCAATGACCTGGCCCACCGAGACAGAATCGCCCACTTTAACCGTTGGCGTACATGGTGCGCCGATGTGCTGTTGCATAGGCAAAATGACGCGCTCCGGCGAGGGCATACGCACCGGCTCCATATCGGCGGTGTTTTTATTGTGCGAAACACTCACGCCACCGCGAGGCCTGCGCACCGCCGTGAGCACGCCCTTCATTTTTTCTGGTTTCATCTGGTCAACCCCTTGTTTTCAAGCTATAATTTATTTGAAGTGGGAGGGAAAAATCCGGTTGAGAGAAGGAGCGATCGCTCCATATACGGCGCCGGTAGCAAGCCCTGTCAGCAAGGCAAACAGCAGCAGCAGCGGCGCGTAGCCGAAAATAGCCTTTGTGCCCGTCAGCGCCCAGGAGGCCAGCAGCTGGCCGAGGTTGTGCATGACGGCGCACAGAATTCCCGTGCCCACCGCGCCGAATGGGTTGCGCTTTCCGTGCAGCAGGGGCAGCATGACAAGCATGCTAAGCACACCGCCTGCTGTGCTCATGAAAAGGCGGTTGCCCCGCGGGTCAGCCCCGCAAAGCCCGCCTTGAGCAGCGTAATTGGAAATGCGCCTGCGAAGCCGAGTTGAGCAGCCGCGGCCATCGTGGCGATATTGGAAAAGCCGGGCTTTGCCCCGGGGGGCAGGCCTGGAAGGCCGGGAATAAGATTTTCAAGAAAAGAGAGCGCCAGCGCGGCGGCGGCGAGCATACCGAGCAGCGCCGTTTTCCGAGTGCGCGGGCTGAGGTTTGGCCTGCCGTTCATGCTTTGTTCCCGCCTTTCGCCCTGCTTAATAGGTTTGCACATCTACCCCGCCCGCCGGACGAATGCCTTCAATGGCAATTACGGTACGCGCGGGCAGGCAGGCGGCGGTATCCCCCGGCTGTGAAAGCCAGCCGGATTTGACGCACAGCCCATCCGGGCATTCGGCGGAGAGGTAACGGATACGGCCCCTTTCTACCTGGATGACAGCCTGTGGCTGTTTGCCTAGCGTGAGTGTATAGGGCAGCGTTACTTCGTTTAAGGAGATGCGGTCGATTTCCACACCGCCGCTATAGAGTACGGCTTGTACGTCTTGCGGTGATGCGTGGGGTGATTGCTTAGATAGAAAAAGAAAAATACATACGGCGGCAATCACAGCGATCAACAACAGATCGGCCCGCCGAAAAAAGGCTTGCTTTTTCATAAATTTATGTATCCTGTATGAGGTGATATGCATTGTTTGTCAATTGAAAAGTCTGTTTCAGGCCGGGTGTTGTGATCACCTGCTTTTCCTTGGTGACAAAAATTGCCTCTGCGCCGAAAGCATCCAGCAGGGGAAGGCTCTTTTCATAGCCGAGAATGAAACACGCGGTGGAGAGTGCATCGCTTAGAAGGCCGGAGGGGGCGGTCACTGTCACACTGATCAGCCCTGCGTCTGCCGGGTAGCCGGTTTTGGGGTCCAGAATATGGTGATAGGTTTTTCCGTCCGCCGTTAGAGTGCGTTCATAATCGCCGCTGGTGGAAACAAAACCTTCTGCCAGCGTAAACACGCCAAGCTGATCTGAGGTTTCGCCGCGCGGGTCGCGCACGCCAACCTTCCAATCTCCTCCGCCGGGGCGGCTGCCCCAGAGCAGGAGGCTGCCACCGACGGAAATCACCGCGCCGCTTAGGTGTGTATCGTCTAAGATACGCTTGGCTTCGTCGCAGGCGATCCCTTTGCCGATTGCGCCTAAATCAAGCGCCTGCCCGCTTTTGAGCTTAGCCTGCCTGGCCTCTAGAGAAACCTGTTGCCAGCCGACCGTTTGCAGGGCGGCCGCAATTTCCCCCGGGGAGGGCACGCGGGCACGTTCACCGCCAATATCCCAAAGCTTTGTTAGCGCGCCCACGGTGCAGTCCAACGCGCCACCGCTCCTTTCACTTACCTCAGCGGCTCTTCGCAGGTAGGAAGCGGTTTGCTCGCTGATGGGCACGGCGGATCCGGAAGAGGCGTTAATTTTGGCAATTTCTGAGGACTCCACACGCCAGGAAATTCGCTCCCTTTCCAGTGTATCGAATGCGGAAAAGAGCGCGGCGGACGCATTTTCCCCCCTTGGGCCATATAGCTGCGCGGTGACAACGGTGCCCATGGAAAGCCCGCTATGCGCAAAGGCTGCCTCCTTTTGGCTTTTCCACACATCCAGGCCGACCAGAAAGAGCAGCAAGGCCAGAACGGCGGCTATAAGGAACGCGGCCAAGATCGTTCTTTTTTTGTGGATATCCTGCAAAAATAGCGCTCCTTCCGCCTGTTTTTCCAATTCTATTTTACTGGATATCACAAGAATATTCAATCGTTTCTGGATTAAATAAAAAATTAACAAGCAAATATCGTTTATATCCGTGTAGAACAGCGGAGAGCGCTCCGGTGCTTTGCCGTAGAATGGATTTGTGATATAATAACCTCACGAAACACTTGCAAAATCAATTTTGAGCGTTTCGGAGAATTGAATCATTGATTCGGGCTAACGCCCTGCGGCTGCGCCGCTCATTGCGCCTTGCGCAATGGAATCATGGTAAAATAGCTTCAAACAGAGTTTGAAGCATTGGAAAAAATGCCTGATCGGCGCGAAACAGCCTCCTGCCGCAAAGCGGCAACGCCATTTTCATCAAAGGTGGCCTTGCGTAGTATGGTAAATAGCATTGCAAACATAGAGTTTTGAAGCATTGGAAAAATGCCTGTCGGCGCG
>ENA-OQAB01000506-OQAB01000506.1-human-gut-metagenome-genome-assembly--contig:-NODE-506-length-21194-cov-4.662126_pt1 | contig 21194 bp, 17 predicted proteins | sample MGYA00242490_ERZ504517 | MGnify/ENA primary metagenome ERZ504517 (study PRJEB26092, sample SAMD00036298) | human gut metagenome | host: Homo sapiens | study: EMG produced TPA metagenomics assembly of...
TTCGCGCCAGAATCCTCTGGGCATCTTTAAAAGAATAAAAAAAGAAATGGACGAGAGCGAGAAAAACTCACTCACGTCCATTCGCGGTGGATGATTTAGTTGGCACCCCAACATTTGACAAAGAGCCAAAATTTTTAGCAATGCCCTGCATCTTGCCAACCTGCTTACGCAGTTCCTTATCGCTTAAGGTCTTCATTTCCCGATCAAGGGTATTGAAGTCTTCGACGGCCCGTTTAAAGAGGTCGGTGTTGAGTTTGTCGAGTTCTTCATTGCCGCTGGAAACGACGACTTTAGGCTTGAACTTCTTTCCCCGAAAGGCAAACCGAAGGGCAACAAGACCGACGATTAAAGCAAGAATGCCCGGGATATTGGTAATTTCCAGGATCCCTGCCGTTACGAAACAAAGAAGGGCTATAAAAAACATAAGAACGCGCATAATATTGCCTCCTCCGATATAAAAGATTCTCTTTTGTTAATCATACCATATTTCCCGGACATTTGTCGTCATTCTGTTAATATTTACAAAAAAAATGAAGCTGCCTACTGGGCAGCTTCTTTTTTCAGCATTGCTTTTCTTTATAACGTTTTGTCCATTTCCAGCGATTGTGCAGCCAGAACCAGTCTTGCGGATATTGACGGATATGGGCTTCTAAACGGTCATTGAGTTCCTGTGTCGTTTCGTACATGATACGCTCTTTTTCTTCTTTTGAGAGCTTGTGATCTGCCGTATAAGGGCGCAGCGGCGGCTGTACTTCAACGACGTGATGGTACGGCCGATCTTCCCGGATAAAGATAGGTACGATGGGATAGTTGGCGATACCGGACATCTTGGCCGGCCCGTCAGCCGTCAGCGTATCAAGGCCAAAGAATTTAACCATGATTCCCGTATATCCCGGGTCCTGATCCATGAGCAGGCCGATATAGTGACCGTCCCGCAGGAGCCTCACCATATCGCGAATGCCCGTCTTATAGGTAACGTGCTGCTTCATCATGGCCCGATATTCGTTGATGAACTTATCGGCACTATGACTGTCCTGCTCCTGAGCTACGGAAATGAGGGGATAACCGTTCATGGCAAGGACGGCGCCGAGGAGCTCCCAGTTTCCGGCATGGGAGGCCATGATGATGGCTCCGTCACCGCTTTCCTTGAGCGCTTCTAAATGCTCGCGGCCGACGAAGGAGACTTTCTCATCGAGGGTTTCCTTCGTATAGACCGGATACCGTAAGACTTCTATGATCATCGGACCAAAGCGAAGGGTACTGGCTTTGGCAATAGTCATGGCCTCGTTCGGATCGTCGGTAATGCCGCATTTCAAAATTTGCTCCTGAGCCAATACTTTTCGTTTTTTCGGGACAAAAGTCCAGAAAAAAGAACCTAAAAAAATGCCCAGGCTGCGGCAGCAGCCGTCAGGAAGATGGCAGATAATCCAGCTCAGACATTTCATGAAGGTGTACATAAGCGTGTCCTCTTACTGCTGTTCTAATTTCTGTTCTAACTGGGCAATCTTTTTCTGCAGGTCCTTGATGGTCTTGGCCATTTCCGGTAAATGCTTCAAAAATACCTGGGTGCGGCTCCATTCCATGTGAGGGCGTGCCGGGAACCCGGCATAGGTCTGATTGCCTTTGATATTGCCGATAATTCCTGACTTACCGGCAAAGACAGCGTTGTCGCCGATCGTAACGTGGCCCGTACAGCCCGTCTGTCCGGCAAAGATAACGTGATTGCCGGCCTTGGTACTGCCGGCAATGCCGGACTGGGCAATGATAAAGCAATCTTCACCGATTTCAACGTTGTGACCCAGGTGGACCAGGTTATCGATTTTAGTACCTCTGCCAACCTTCGTCGCCCCCAGGGTCGCATTGTCCAAGCAGGTGCAGGCGCCAATTTCGACGTCGTCACCGAGGATGACGTTTCCGATCTGCGGAATGCGGGTATGCTTCCCTTTTTCCGTGGCAAAGCCGAAGCCTTCGCCGCCGATGACGGCATGGGCCCGGATGACGGCATTTTTTGCCGAGGACGCAGTGTTCGTGGATGACGGCGCCGGGATAGAGGACCGAGCCTCGCCAATTTTGACATGGTCACCTAAAAAGACGTAGGGATAAATGACAGACCCCTTACCGATTTCAACGTTTTTGCCGATGACGGCATAAGGCATGATGGAGACATCTTCCCCGATGACGGCAGTCTCATCGACGATAGCCGTCGGATGGATACCGGGCGTAATCGACTGACGGGGGTGAAACAAGACCAGGAGCTGCGAAAAAGCCAAACGGGGATTTTCTACGATGACCAGTGTATTATCGCCGGCCGGTACTTCTTTGTCGACAATGACGGCGCCGGCATGGACCTGCGGCAAATATTCCGTATACGGATCGACGGCAAAGGTAATATCGTTTTGACCTGCTTCTTCCAAGCTTTTTACGTCACCAATGACGGCATCACCGTTGCCGATGACCGTCCCGCCCAGCAATACTGCTAATTCCTGTACTGTTTTATTCACTATATACAACCCCTTTTTTACTGCATTTTGGCAATAAGATCATCGGTAACATCGATGCCGCCGGAAGGAACGGCTTCTTTCATGACGATGATGCCGACGTTTTTATCCTTAGCGATATCACCTAACCGGCTTTCAAGATCCGACATGAATTGACGCTGCATGCTGGCGCCGAAAATATTGAGTTCCTGCTGAGCCTGCTGCTGCTTCTTCTGAAAATCTTCAGCAGACATGGTCTGTTTGGCATCCTGCAGTTCTTTATCGATAGCCTTCTGCTTATCTTCCGTCTTCTGCTTATATTGCTGAACAAGGGGCGCTTCTTTCTGTATGCGCGACATATCGACAACACCTACATTATCTTTACCGCCGCAGCCGGCAAGAGCCCCTGTAAGGGCTACCATGACGGCGACGATTCCAAAGCGCTTCCAAACTTTTTTCATTCCTAAAAGCCTCCTGTTATGCCAATTTGGCAATGATATCATCGGTCACATCAGCGGCTGTACCGACACCTTCATAGTCGGAAAAAATCATGTCGATGCCCTGTTCCTGAGCAACGGCAGCCGCCTTATCACGGATATCTGCCATGATGGCTTCTTTCACATCGTTCATTTCTTTTTCTTTTGCATCGAGCTTATCTTTCCACTCTTTATTCCACACAGCCGGTTCGGGCCGATTTTTCAGTTCCCCCATTTGCTGTTGGAAAACCGCTTGACTCTGAAGTTTGCGCCCTTCAAGGTCGGTCTTGACCTGCCGGGCATAGTCTTCGAGTTCCTTCTTAGCCTGAGCCTTGTAGGGCTCCATAGCCGCAGCGATTTCATTAGCCGTACTGCCCGTCACCAACACCTCTGCATTACTGCCTCTCAAGAGAGCCTGCAGCTGTTCTTCCGTCGCTGCCCGCTCTTCTTTTGAAAGGTCTAAGGTCTTCAGCTTCAGCTGGAGATTGACGATTTTTAAGGCATCGGCATCTGATATGACCGGCGTCGTCTTTTTCTTTTCTTCGACGAGGGCGTCATACTGCTGTTTTAAACGGTTGTTGAGCTCGTCCTGCTTGATGGCGACTTTAGCCTGTAATTCCTGATTAAGAGCCGCCGTACCGGCTGCATCGACAGCCGCAAACTGCTGCATCGACACGCCTTCGGCTTGAGCCTTACGGGAATAATTCCATTGTTCAAACTGATATTGGGCAACCATGGCATTGTATTCCAGTTCTAACCGGTGATACTCGCTGTAGCGCGGATGGCTCATGACGACGTGTTCCAAGTCTGCATAGGCATAGACCGGCGTCGCTGCTGCCGCTGGCACGGATTGATCCCGATGGCTGAAAAACCACCAGCCGGCCAAGAGGCAAACGAAGAGAACCACGGCACCGGCTGCCGCATATATCCGTTTCATAAGAACTCCTTACTGATTGTTGCTGGTGCTGCTGGAGGAAGCACTCGAATTCTGGTTCAGTTCTTTCGTAACCTGATCGGTAATATCCGTGCCGCCATAGAGAACGACGCTCTTTTCAACAACCAGGCTGAGGCCTTTCGTCTGGGCTACATTACCGACAGCCGTATCGACCTTATCTTTCAGGCCTTTAAAGAGTTCCTGACGTTTGGTAGTCAGTTCGCCCTGCATCTTCTGGAAGAGTTCCTGTTTCTGCTGATCATCCATGTTGGCCGACTGCTGTTCAAACTGTTTCTGCATATCTTCTTCGGCCTGCTGGAGCTGTTTCTGTACTTCAACGGCATCCTGGTTATCCGGCGTAATGATTTTGCTGGTATCGACGACGCCGATATTGCTCGAAGGCGCTGCATTTACCGGATTGCCCGTCTGCATGATAGCAAGACCGGCGATACTGAATACAAAGATAGCGGCAATGACTGCCGAGAAAATTTTAATATTGCGTTTCTTACCCATTTCAGACATCATAATAGAAAATCTCCTTTATCTTACAAATAACCTATGATTCGAAGCCAATGATCATGGTCGGATACGACATACTCTAAGCCGACGTAATCGTCCACACGATACTGAAGACCTATTTCATTTTCGGTATGCGTCATATCGCGGTCATACCGCAGGGCCCAACGGCTGCCGAGGGGCTGCCGAAACCACAGGTGATGGCTGTCGTCGAGGCTTTCAAACTGATAGCCCATCTCGGTACCGGCCGTAAAACGGTAGAAGTACCCGGGAATGACATTCCACTTAAGGTGCGAAGGCATAAATTTGACCTCGCCGTACACTTCGTGGTGACTGCCGATTTTCCGGCCCAGATGGGCCATGAGAACGGTATCATCGTCATCACTGTTCCTGCGGCCCACATCGAGATAGGCACCGCCGCGGATGTCATAAAAATCCGTTTTCGGCGTGACATAAATCGTCGTATTTTCATCGACAGAAAGGGTCGGTGTCACCTGGAGCCCGTAGTGCTTGACGACCCATTGGCGCTTCACATCACCGGAAAGATCCGCCATAACGTCCGGTTCATGCCGACGGACGAAAGCGACCGGCAACCCTTCCAAACCGGCATAGGTATGCTCCAGATTGTTCCGAGCGCTGAGAAAGATGACCTTAGGCACATCTTCTCCTTTTATGGCTACGCGAACGTTGCGAACGACCGGAAGTTTAGGCATCATATAGACCGTCACGTCCGTTTCCTGACCGCCGCGAATCACGATATGCGGATAAAACTCGGGAACTCTCGTTTCCAATTCCGTTTCCATGACCGATTTGACGGCACCATTGGCCCAATCGAGGGCATCGACGGGCAGACCGATGAGCAGGTTTTCCACCATGTCACCGGCACCGTTGAGGTCTTTATCAACCATCTGGCGTCCCATTTCCGGCAAAGCCCCGTAATCGACGGTCAGGTTCACCTTGCGAATCGTATCGCCCCAAGGCCGGATACGGACATCGAGGTCGGTCCGGCTCCCCGGGTTGATGGCGATAGACTCTACGGTATAGCCGATGAGGACGCGATTGATGATATCGTTGACGATTCGCTCGTATTCCTCAGAGCGGCCGGCAATGTCTTCGCTGTCCTGATTGAGAAATACATGATTGCCGACAGTCTGAATACTGGCAGCAATCCGTCTCTGGACCAAGGGCGGGATTGCCTCTTGGACAGAAGACAGGTGTACCGCCACCTGTTCTACGGAGGCAGCGGCAACACTACTAAGACTAGTACAGACAGTAAAGACAGTCAATAAACAAGTGCGGATTCTCATCATCCACGACCTTTCACGACCCTAGAACTTGCCGCCAAAGCTGAAGTGGAACTTGCCACCTTCGCTGCCGATACCGTAGTCTAAACGAATCGGGCCGATCGGCGTCGTAATACGGAAGCCGATACCGCCGGAATAGTGAATCTTATTATTTTCTTTATACCAAGGAATGTTTTCTACGCCGCCCCAAGCATTACCCACGTCGGTAAAGACGACGCCCTGGATTTTTTTAGCAATGGGGTAACGATATTCAATGGTCGCTTCATACATTTTGTTGCCGCGGAATTCATCGTCTTCATAGCCGCGCAGCGTATCGGCACCGCCCAAGGTAAAGAGGTCATTGTAGGGCATGTCGCCGGTGGCAATACCGCCCATGAGACGAACGGCAATGACGTGAGCCCGGCCGACTTTATAATAGAGGCGGTTTTCCGCAATGAACTTGAAGTAGTCGAAGTCACCGCCCATGCCGTGACCGGCCCAAACACCGGTGAAGGCCAAGCGTTTCCCCTTCGTCGGATCGTAGACGTTATCGCGGTTATCGAAAACGTGAGACCAGGTCATGCTGTTGGTCCGGCCGAAGTTATTCTTTAAATAATTGCGATAGGCATCGGCACTGCCGCCCCAATAACCATAGTAGTCGCCCGTCCCATCGACCCAGGACTGATAGTCAGCCCCGCTATTATAGTCGGTATATTTCGTTTTCTTCGTTTCTAAGGTGACATAGTCGCTGACGTATTCACTGCGTACACGGCCGTAGGTAACGTTGAAGCCGTTGGTCCGGCGGTCGTAGTCGGCAACGGAGTCGCCCTTTTCATTGTAGTCTTCGTATTCCGATTCGCGGTCAAAGAGGCTGAAGCCGATGGAGTCTCCGGCATCATTGAGGTACGGATGGGTATAGGAGAAGATATAGTTCTTATTGGAATCAGTATTACCGCCGAATTCCCAGCTGATATTGACCTTATCACCGGTACCGCGGAGGTTCGTTTCACTGAGGCCGAGAATACCGACTAAGCCGTCCGAATCGGAGTAGCCGGCACCGATGGTAACGGAACCCGTCTTCTGTTCGGTAACGTCGATTTCAACGATGACGTTCTGGGCATTTTTCTGGCCCTGGAGGAGGCGGACGTTGACGTCTTCAAAATAGCCCGTATTATAAACACGCTGAATACTGCGGCTAGCCGCATTTTTATTGAAGATATCGCCCTTCTTCATACGCAGTTCACGCATGATGACGTTATTCCGGGTCTTCGTATTGCCGCGGAGGTTGATATTTTCAATGCGGGCTTCGGTAATCGCAATATGGAGGGTCCCTTCGTCGTCCAAACGGACATCCGAGACGTGACTCATCATATAGCCGGCATTGGCAAAGGCCGTATTGATATTGGCAACGTCATGGCTGACGACGGCCGTATTGAGGGTCGTGCCCGGCGTCGTAGCGACAAGTTTCATCAAATCGCCGGTGCTGATCGATTCGTTGCCAACGATGTCGATTTTCTTAACGACAGGATTCATTTGAACGGTATAGTTCAGGACAACGCCTTCAGGAACGTTGGTAAAGGCCGGTTTAACCGTTGAAAATAAGCCCGTCGCCCCGATGACATTGAGGTCATGACGGATGTAGTCCATGTTGATGGCATCGCCGACGCGCATAGCCAGACGAGGCAGGATGTTCTGTTCAATCTGCGGTTCCGGTACGGGGCTGACCGAAACAGAGGTCGCGACCTTATCGACATACGGCTTCAGTTCGGCATCGGTTACGGCTTCACCGTAGGGCAGGGATACGTCCTGTCCGGGTTGGATGACCGCCATGGGATATCCGGGAATGGAAGTATCGAACTGCATATCGCTGGTCCCGCTCATATAAGTAACTTTTTCACCGGAAATCTGCGGTGTCGTATCGACAGGTTCGGGATTTCTGGCTTCTTCAGCTTTGCGAGCCGCTTCTTCCGCTTCCTGCTGAACGGCTTCAGGACTTCTCCCGGCTGCAATAGAAGCCAGTTCATCTTCCGTTTCATAACCCGTAAGGCCTGATTTAGCAGCTTGGATTGCTTCTTCTTTAGACTCATCATTCGGCGAAGTTACGACAGCATTGACCGCTGTTTTCTTGTCATCATCCGTCGGTGCTGCCGCCGAACCTGAAGTCGTAACCGTTCCGGTAGTCGACGCTTCATAACCGGTCGTCGCCGTCGTATCCTCTGCCCAGACGGGGCAAGTCATTATCGCGCTGGTTACCATCAGCGCGAGCAGTTTCTTCTTCCGCATATTCATAAAAATCCTCCATTAGTTATTTCGCCATACCGGTACCGCGTAGGGTATGACGCGCTTCTTGTACAGTAGCTTGTAATTGGCTGTCCGACAGGACTGCCTTTTCTTCCCGCACAGCGGGCGATGCCGTTTGCTGGTCGCCTGCAGCCGGAGCGGACGGCTGTTCAGCCAGTTCTTCGACAACAGCAGGAGTTGCTGCCATCGACGTTTGCGGCAAGGATTGAACAGAGAGCTGCGTTTCCTGATCCGTGCCGGAATTTTCGGCACCTTCTTTGGAAACTGCAGCCGGCGGGGCTGCGCTGTCCGCAGTATCGCCTGATTCATGCTTTGGCCGTTCTCCATAAACGGATGCTTCTACCGACCGCGGCAAGTCATGTTGCCTCGGCTGATGGAAAAGATACCAGCCGCCCGTCACCAAACAAAGGGCCGTGACGATGGCTCCAAGGCGCAAAAAGCGCTTATGGGCAGGACGGTGTCGGCGTAAATTCTTCATTTCCGCCTCGGCCAGCATCAAATTGAGTTCGCCCTTGATATCGGACTCTTTGTCAAAAGATGCTTCCGCCTTTTCCAGCCAGGACTGAACAGCCCGAACACGGTGAAGGGTATCGTTTTGGGAGCGTTTCATACAGCCTTCTCCTTTCTGTATAAACGAATACGCTTATAATATCGGATGAGGCCATATGAGTTTATACCGGCAAAAGAAAGCAAAAATATGCCATAATCTATATTTTACAGCATTTTCCAATTCTTTTCACCTAAAAACAGGCCAAATTTACGAAATTACAAAAAATTTAATCCCGGCTGTCGTGAATAAAGCGGCTGAGCATCCCTCTTACCCTGCGGATGCCCCGCTTTTGCAGACGGTATACGTAAGGTAGACTGATATCGAGGGCCTTCGCTAAATGCTTCTGCTCGACATCTTTCAGATAAACGCCCTCGACGACGGCCTGCTCTTTTTCAGGCAGGCGCTGCAGTACCCCGCTGACTTTTTCAAAAAGGAACTGGCGACTCGCCGCTTCTGCCGGGTCCTCTCTGTCATCGCACAAGGTATCCTGCAGGGTCATCCCCTGTTCGTCCGGTGCATCGAGGGACATGGCACTGACGGCCCCTTCCCGCTTTAAATAGTCGAGGATAGCCCCGCGGATGCGATGAACGGCAAATAAGGGAAAGGCCACACCGCGGCTGTGGTCATAGCGCTCAACGGCTTCCATGAGCCCCAGTGTCCCTTCTTGCAGGGCATCGAGCAAAAGATCCGTGTGGATATTCCAGCGCATGGCTTCTTTAAATACCAGTGGCTGGTACTGTTCGATAAGACGGCTGCGGGCCCCGGCATCGCCGCCTTCTTTATAAGCCTGCCACAAAGCAGCTTCTTCTTCCGGCTGCAACAAGGTTATCTTCTGCAGTTCCTGTAAATAATCTTCCAGCATGGCCTTTCACCTCCTTTCATCGTTTCCATGAGGCACATAAAAAGATTGATTTAGAAATTGTATTTATAGAGGGCACCGATAAAGTTGTTGTCGCTCGATGTCCAGGCGCTGAGACTGAAGCGGCTGCCCAAATCATACATGATACCGAAACGATTGTCATCGTGATTGAGGCCAAAGGCCGCTGTGACCATAAAGTCATTGAACAGGTATTTGCCCATTTCAATGTTGTAGTAGTTGTTGCCGACATCCGTATTTCTATCATTGAGGTCGAGGGAACCGTTGGTTACGGTCAGCATATCTAAGGACAAGGCTTTTTCCAGGCTCTGAGTGATACCCAAGCTGTTCAGCGTCATGCGGATGCCCGAACCGAGGAGGGCGCTCATATCATCTTCACCGATGGAACTCTGGGGACGGCCGCTGCCATTGCGCAGGGTAATGAGCGATACGATCTGCGGCTTGGTAAGCGGCGGATCCGAACGAAGCAGGAGATCCATGTTATCGGCCTGACCACGCAGGGTCAGCATGACCGTATACTGGCCGACACGGCTGATACCTTCGGCATCGATATACGGCAGAAGCGAGTCGTAGCGTGAAAAGTCGGCAATGGCCTTGGAAACGCGGAAATTCGTATCCAAGTAGTGAACCGAACCGCGCGTAGCTTCAAAACGGCCTGACGGATTCGGATGTTCCAGGCTGCCTTTAAAGGAAACGGCGCCGGTCACCATGAGGTCATAGAGAGCCGAGTTATAAAGACGGACCTTGTCTCCTAAGGATAAGGTAAAGTCGAGGTCCAAGTCAGGCGTCGATGAACTTTCGCTGAGGGACAAGGGCACATCGATCGTCGCGTTGTTGATATCGATAAGGCCGCCGATTTTTGGTCGTCCGTCACCGGGCGTGACGTTGATATACCCCGTAAGGGGTCCATTATAGTAAGGATTATCCACATTGAGATTGGCAAAATCTGCCGATAAGGAGTACGTATCGAGGCTGCGGCCGCTCCACGAGGCATTGCCGCTGATACTGACACTGCCGGGATCCTTCTTACCTTTTTTATCCATAGTACCGCTGCCGCTGAGGACGGCGCTGCGTCCCTTGAAGGATAAATCGGCGTTGATATCATTTAGCGGATAAACCGTATCCTTGAACTTAATGGTCCCGTCTTTTACGGTAACGTCGCCGGTAACCTGCGGATCCGCCAGAGTTCCGCTAACCTTAACGGCCCCTTGTATCTGACCGTCGGCATCCGTTACATAAGGGGTAAGGAAGGTCAGGATATCGAGGCTCGTATTCGAGAGCTGGAAGTCGACATCCATCGACTCATCGGTCTTACCGCCGGAAAGGGCACTGACAGGAATCGTCCCTTTGGCGCTGATTTTATAAGGTTCGCGGCTGGCACTGGCTTGCTGGACCGTAATCATGCCGCGACGAATATTAAACAGGGCAAAGGCACCGCTGATGGAAATGCCATTGGCCGTACCGCTTCCAAGCTGCGCCGATACGTCGGCCTGAAGGTCATCAGAGGTCCCGCTGAGGTCAGCGGCAAAATCGATGGGCGCATCGACGACGAAATCATTCTTGCCCAATACAGTCATCAAGGCCTTAGACGGGAACTGTTTCGCTGCCACCGATAAAGCCACCGGGCCATGAAGGGCATAGGAACCCTTGGCCGCTAAGGTGCCGTCTCCGATTTTAAGAGCCATCTTATTGATATTGACGATGCCTTGTTCCAGTCTGACGTCGACGTCAGACGGATCGATGGTTTCGCCGCCAAAAGTACCTTGGCTGATATTCCCCTTCATAGAGACTGTCGGATTGTTACTGGTACCGCTGACATCAATCTGACCGTTCAGTTTCCCGGTAATATCCTGTACCGGCATATCGGCCACTTTAATCAGACCGGCAATGTCGCCGTTGACGACCGTCGCCTGGCCACGAATAAAGGAGGTTTTCGTATTATACATCAAATTGGCATCATAATTGCCGTCGAGCTGTGAGAAATGCAGATTGGTCAGCCGCAGTATGCTGTCGTAATAGGCAAAATCACCATGGACGTCGTTGAGGACCATATGATTGATAACCAAATTATCTGCCTTCAAAGCCCCGGATGCCGTCGGAGCGGACATAGTTCCTCCAATATGCGCCGTCAGATCAAAAGAACCGCTGCGCGGCGTCTGATTCTGCGGGGCCAGTCGGGAAACGTCGATATTTTTCCCGGTCACATCGAGATCCAGCGTATCACCAATAGAGCCTTCCAGAGCTACCGAAGCCGTATAGGACGAAATATCCCCGTTCGACAAATAGACGGTTCCCTGATTGAGGCGGTAGTCAGCACTGATATTCTTATACAAGTAGCCGGCATAGGAACCGCTGGTCAGGCGGAATGAGCCGGCAGCCGACGGATTATCAAGGGTTCCCTTTATCGTCACCGTATTATCGGCCCAGCCTGTGAGCGGCAAATCTTCCTTGCCGACAAGGGGCAGCAGTTGTTCCACGCGAATATGGGACGTCGTAAGCGAGGCATCGACAGTACGGCTGTCCAGATCCGCTCGGCCGATCAAGGTGTGCAGGCCTTCACCGCGTCGCCAGTAGAGGGCCGGAATTTCAATCTGTTTTCCCTGACCGTGAGCCGACCCGTTAATGCTGTCAAAGAGCATCCCTTTGATTTGGCCGTCTTTGGCACTGAAGGCCAAGTCCCAATTTTGTCCGTCAATATGTCCGGCAGCATCCGCGGTCCCGCTCATAGGAACAGACAATAGCGGCGAGGCCATATCGAGGGGGATATCATGGGCTGTAAAGGAAAATCGCGGCCGTTGTTGATCGACATCATAGGAGCCGCTGATATCAAGACTGCCGCCGCCGACATCGGCATGCCCTTGATTGACGTTGACGACATGGCCGTCATAGGTCACATCGGCCTGAGCCTGGTCCGCTGCCAGTCCATTGTAGGAAAGATTCGATGCCTGTACCGTCCCCGTTGCCAGGATAGAGCCATCCTTACTGTTTCCGCCGGCTCGGAACGAGCCCGAAACGAGGCCCATAACCCCGACCGGCATATCGGGGACAGCCGTCAAATCAAGGCCGCTTACGTCGGCTTCGGCGGCATAGGCTCCTGTATTTACATCATATTGGGCCTTCCCCTTGATGTAGGCGCCAAAAGCCCGGGCTGTCAGAGAATCGACGGTCACCATCTGACCGCTGTAGTTGACGTCAGCCGAAGCCTCATCGACGGTGTAGCCGTTATAGGCAAAGTTATGAATACCGGCTGTTCCCTTCACTCGGACATCGTCTGTCGAGCCCCAGACGATACCTTTAAAATCCGCCGTCCCGCTGGTTCCTTCCGGGATGTAGCCTGCGAAAGCCGTCACATCCGCACCGGGTACGTCGACGTTGAGATTGAAAACGGGAACATCCCCATTGGTTACGACCTTACCGTCGATGCGGAAGGCCTGACCGTTGGCCAAGCCCTCGACACCTGACAGGGTAACGTCGTTAGTCGTAAGATCGGCATGGCCTTTTAATTCGTCAATGGCAACGCCGCTTACATCCAATTTACCGTCCGCAAAATCGGCCTGACCAGACATGAAAAAGCCCTTGTGACTGTCAGCGACGCGGACCTTGGCATTTTTGACAGTGCCTTTCTGAAGGACGACGTCGTTTGAGGCCGGAATGAGGAAGGACGCATACCGGGCGTCGACGGCATCGGCATTGACGACAAAGTCATACTGCCGACTGGAAGCATACCTTCCATGGGCCGTGATTTTCTGTCCGTCGACGGTCATATCGGCATCGATATCCATAGACGGGTACTTGGCGAAGGAAACACCGGCCGTAACGTCGTTCCCGACGACGAGGGTATTGTCAGGCAGCAGCGCCCGTACCGTACCGTCATGAACACGGATCACGCCGCGAAAGCCGGAATCACTGGTGCTTTCCGTCGGTTTCAAAATCGATGTGATATTCCACGATCCGTCTCGATTCTGCCACAGATGAAGGACCGGTTTATTGACGTCGGCTGTATCCAATGCCTGGAGGATTTCCCCTTGCTTTAACGCCGTTACAATCTTACCGGGATTGACATAGATGCGGACGTCCTCGCCTTCGAAAACGATGCGGCCCTGCGAATCTTTAATAACCGGTTTTGCCAAGACCACTTGGCCAGTCAAAGATATATCAAGAGAAGAGAACCCCAAGGTTCCATTCAGTTTACTGTTTGCAGTTGTCGTAATCATATTGCTCGCCATTTGGGTTAAAGCCGGTTTTTCCATCCACAAGGCAATGCCGGCAGATAGAAAAAAAGCGGAAAAACCGCAGGCAGCAATCCATTTTTTCTTCATAAGCAAGCTCCACATACGAAAAAAGAGAGAATTACACGTTCTAATTCTCTCTTTATTCTACCTATGGTATTGCGGAAAATCAAGAAATAGATGACAAATCGGAACGTTTCTCCGAAAATTGTTAAAAACCTGTCATCGTCCTCTTCCCTTAATATTGACCGCCTGTTCCGTTCAAAGACGGATGGATGACGCCTGATTCGACGTCGACGCCCATGACTTGTTCAAGTTTGGCAATGCCGACGTTGTAGTCGTACAGGGCCTGGATGTGGTTGACCTGAGCTTCGTTCAAGCTGAGCTGGGCATCAAGAACGTCCAGGTTGATGCCGACACCTGCCTGATAGCGGATGTTCTGGATACGATAGTTTTCGCGGGCCTGGTCGACAATGGTCTGCGTTTCTTCGACCTTCTGAGCTGCGCTGCGGATATTGAGGTAGGCCTGCTTGACGGCGAGCTGCACCGATTCGCGCGTGGCCTGTTCCGTTTCCCGTGCAACTAAGAGGTCTTGTTTAGCCTGGTTGACCTTGGCTTTAGTCGCACCGCCGTCATAGAAGTTATAGGTTACACCGGCGCCGATGTTCCAGCTGCGGCGGTCGGAATCGACACCCGGGAAGTTATTATCCGACCAGCTATTGCCGCCGGTAACCGAAACCGTCGGTTTATTGCCGGCGTCGGCAATAGAGATGTTTCGTTCAGCCTGCTGTACCGCAAGGGCTGCCTGGAGGACTTCCGGACGATATCTCATGGCGTAGTCCGTGGCTTCCTGAAGGGAAATGTTGTAAGTATTAAAGGGCAGTTGATGATCGGCCAGATTGAGCTGCGTCTGTAACGGCAGGCCGAGGATATTATTTAAATTCGATTCGGAAATCGCCACATTATTTTCGGCCGTAACGGCTGTCGTCTTGGCATTGGCCAGGGAAACAGCAGACGACAAGACGTCGACGCGGGCTTTCGTGCCGACGTTGTACTGGGCCTGGACGTTATCTAAATGGCCCTGGAGATTGGTGACGGCCTCCTGATAGACGCCTTGTAATTCCTGATAGGCTAAGAGGGCATAGTAGCCTTCAACGGCCGAATATTTCGTCGCCTGTTCGACACGGAGGATTTCTTCCTGGGCATCGACTTTACCCAATTTGGCAACGTCAATACTGCCTTCGACCTTACCGCCCGTATAGAGAGGAATGGTCACAGCCAGGGAGTTTCCAAAGGCATTGGAAATGGCATTTGTGCTCCGGGATGAAGCGAGGCTGGCGTTCGTAGCCCGCGTACGCTGAGCGCTGAAGGTGTAGTCGACGACGGGGGCTCTGCCGGCTCTGGCTTCATCGATGGCATATTCTGCCTTGCGCAGGGAGTACTTGGAGTTCTTGATATCACGGTTGTAATCGAGGGCCATCTGAACGGTTCTGGGCAAGGTCAAATCGACGACGCCGTTCGTCGGCACGCGGCCGACGACGATGACCGGATCGATTTCATTGTTCTTAGCCCGTTTAGCCGCTTCTTTCTCAGCCAGTTTCGCCGAATCATCGGCAATCTTTTGGGCCAGTGTTTCACGCATTTCCGGCGTAATATCCGCAGTCTGGGCATTGGCTTTGGCACGCGCCTTCGCTTCGGCCTTAGCAGCCTTTTTCTGCTGTGCCTGCTGGGCTTTGATTTCCTTATCTTCCGCTTTAGCCCGGGCCTGGACTTCATCGGCCTGGGACAGATCGACAGGACGGACCGATGCCGTCGTATCGTCAGCGGACGCAACGGCGACTGTGCTTATGGTTGTAATCATCATGGCGATGACCAATTTCTTATACAGTTTGTTGTTCATCATGGGTACCCCCTGTTTTCTTTATATAGAATTTGCTAAAAAGCATAGTTAATACCATAATAATTGCCGCCATCACGACGACTCATGGGCCGCGTGAACTGGCTGAAAAGGTAGAGATCCGACGTCAGCCGATACTGGGCTTTTAAGCGAAAACGCCAGTCATCGGGATCGTACCCTTCAAGGGACAGGCGAAAAGGCCCGTCGTGGAATAAATCAGTACCGATACCGAGGTCGCCGTTGATCAATCCGGCCCTCACATCAAAAATGCCGTTACGACGGCCGTACTGTAAGTTGAGGTTCGTACCGTTACCGATATTTTCAGCTCCGATCAAGCCAAAGCTATCGCCGCGGTACACCCTAAAATTTACAGTGCCGCTCGTTTCGTTCTTCGTCGTGTTATATAAGAGTCCGCCCTCGCCTTCTACTTTGATATCCGATGAACCGCCAAGGATTTTATTGACCTTCGTCGTTATCTGGGCCGTATTATCGAGCGTCGTCTGGATATTGGCCTGGGTCTTGGGGTCAGTCGTCATCTTTTCCATAGACTGGGCGATATTTTCAAAGCGATCGGTAATCGATTTTATATTGGCCGCCGTTTCCCGGGCATTGGCCGAGGTCGCACCGTCACCATCGAGCTGCTGCATAGACGCATTCATTTGCGCCGTCACCACCGCCATGTTAGCCGTAATCGCCTCAACATTGGCCGCGTTGGCATCGAGCATCTGACTGGTCCGGCCCGTAATAGCATCGATATTTTGAATGGAACCGCGCATGGCAGCCTGAGTTTTTTCATCACCGATAACGGCATTGAGGCTCTTGACCATCTCATCGGCACTCCCCATGAGCTTGCTGGCGCTGTCCATCATATCGTCCATGGTCTTGCCCTGCTTGCCGTCGATATAATCGCCGTCAGCTAAGAGATGGCTGCGGTCGGCACCGGGGGAAATCGAGACGATTTTCTCCCCTAAAAGGCCGTCCGTCGTAATGACGATTTTCGAGTCCCTCGGAATTTCTGTTCCCTTATCGATTTTCATGGTCACGTCGACACCATTTCGCGACGGCGTTACTTTTTCGACCTTACCGACATGGACGCCTACGTAGCGGACAGAGTTTCCTTTTTGCAGCCCGTTGGCATCATTAAATTCGGTATGGATGACAAAGCCCGGCTTGCCAAAGAGTTCGATATGGGCCAGGCCCATGACGACGCCGCTGAATAAGAGGACAGCGACGATGGTGACGAAACCTACTTTGGCTTCTGAGCTCCACTTCATAGACTATCCCCTCTTTCTTCCGGAAGACGACCGCCGTGGATAAAGCGTTGAACGTCTTCGTCATCGGTTTGGGCAAAACTTTTTTTATCGGCAATGAGCCGAAAGCGCCCATCCTGTAAATAAGCCAACCGGTCGGCGACAAAAAAAGGCCGAATCCTATCGTGGGTAACGATGACCGAGGTGGCGTGAATCTGTTTTTGCATGCTGACGACCAGACGATTGATATCCATGCAGCGCAGCGGATCGAGGCCGGCCGTCGGTTCATCATAGAGGATGACCTGCGGGTCGAGGGCAATGGCCCTGGCTAAACTGACGCGTTTTTTCATACCGCCGGATAAATCATTGGGCATCATATCTTCAATCCCATCGAGACCGACGAGATGCAGTTTTTCCTTGACGATTCGCTGCCGCGTCGCCGCATCGTCGTGAGTATGCTGACGAAGGCCGAAGGCTACGTTTTCACCAACCGTCATGGAATCGAAGAGGGCGGAATACTGAAAAACCATCCCCATGTGACGGCGAACCTCCATCAGCTGGTCTTCATCATAAGTGGTAATATCCGTATCATGGAAGAAAACATGGCCCCTTGTCGGCTTTTGCAGACCGATGATGAGGCGCAGGATCGTACTCTTGCCGGAACCGCTGGCACCGAGGACGGCCAAGGTCTCTCCCTGATGAATGTCTAAATTAATGTTGTCCAGTATGACCTTATCGCCATAAGCGACGGTCACATCGCGAAGACGAATCATGATCCTCCTCAATATAATAAAACGGATAAGATATAATTGCAGATAAAAATAAAGATGATCGATGTCACGACGGATTTCGTCGTCGCCTGACCGACGCCTTCAGCACCGCTTTGAGCATTCATGCCTTCATTGCAGGCAACGAGGGCAATGATACCGCCAAAAAACATAGCTTTGACCATGCCCAGGACGACATCGCTTATGTTCGTAAATAATTCAATCGAATTTACATACGTAAAATGCGTCAGACCGGCCCCGAGGGTCGCCACGCCGTAGCCGCCGGCCGTCCCGATGACATAGCCGTAAAAAGCCAGCATCGGCACCATGATGACGCAGGCAATAAATCGAGGAACGACCAAATAAGCAATAGGATTGACGGCCATGCAGCGCAGGGCATCGATTTGCTCGGTAACCTTCATGGTCCCTATTTCTGCCGTCATAGCAGCACCAACGCGGCCGGCCATGACGACGCCCGTTAAGATAGGACCCAACTCACGCCCCATAGCAACGGACATGACGCCGCCTAAGGTCGACTGTGCCCCGTAGCGCAGGAGAATGTCGACGATCTGTAAGGTCATGACCATACCGGCAAAGAGCAGGGTCATACTGACGATGGGCAGGGAATTGACGCCGAGATGAGCCATCTGGTTGAACATCAGCTGCCGTTGGTTCTTCGGAAGCTGGCGCAGCGTCCGGGCAAAAAGGATGGCAATGACACCGACTTGTTCAAAGACATGGATGGTAAACTTCCCAATGTCTTCTAAAAGTTTCTGCATGAAAGACCGCCCTTTCCCTAAGTAGTAGACTACTTTTACTATACCATTATTAAAAATGGATGTAAAACACCAATATTTAATTGTGCCTAAATTGTGAGAAAATAAAGGCTGAAAACTAAAATTTTAATTTGAGTTTCCATAGGTAAAATAATAGCATTTTATGCGAAAAATGGCAAGTAAAAAGGGCTGTCCGAAGACAGCCCTTTTCAGGTCTTATTAAAGCAGGACGATTTGTCCGGTAAAAGAGCCGGTTTTACACTCAGTGGAACAGATCGAGGTCGACTGTCCGAATCACGGAAGCCGCATCTTTACCGCCGTCCTTATCTTGATTTTTGTCGTTCTTTTTATCGGTATCCTTGCTGTCATCGGTCTTGTCGGATTTTACCAGTTCGTCGTCTTGAGACGCTCCATCCGATTCATCACCGATGATCGCTTTGGCTTCATTGATATTGTGGTTCTTGGCGAGGAAGGCGTCGCGCTTTTCCGGGGTTACGACTTTAATCGTTATCTGGCCGTCGCCCTTGACGATGTACGGCGTAGCGATGGATGACTTGGCATCGCTTTGATTGTCGTCGCCCACATTGTGCTTGCTCGGCTTAATGACATCTTTGGCACTGGTTCCCGGTTCTTTACCGCGGATTTTCTCCTTGCTCACCTTGGTCCCACTTTCATTGATCATGCTGACGCCCTGATCGAGGATTTCAATGACCAAATCATTATTGGAGTCTTCCTTGTCGATTTCTTTTTTCAAGGCATCAAAATCTTTGTAGCGACGCAGGCGCTTGATGATTTCATCGGTCAAGTTGTAGCGCTGCTTTTCAATCAAATACGGCAAAGGAATGACACCGCCGCCGCGGACTTCTAATACCATATCCCCCAAGGGCTGATCCTTCGGCACGGTAAAGCTCATGGTCTTCACTTCATCGACACCGCGGTAGGGATGGAGTTTTACTTTAAAGTACACGTTGTCCCCGGGACTTACGACAACCGGAGCGGCTGTGGCATCGACGATGGCGGCCGATTTGCGGGCCTGGGTAATATCGACGTTCATGGTGATATCGAGAACGGGATAATCAATAAATTCGTTGTGCTTTAAAGATATCGAGAACATTGTACAATTCATCAATGCTCTTTTCATTGATATTTTCTTCGGAATAATACATGTTGTGGCGGGTAATGTCCTTATCGCGGCCATTAGACGAGCGAATGGTATAGGACAAGGTCGCCGTGCCGCCGCCGGTGCGGTCGATGGTCTTATTGACCGTATTATAGACCGTCGTCGCAGCTAAAACCGGGGTCAGTTCATTGTCTTCAATGATCTTAACGCGTTTAGTCATGGCCGTATCGGTATCGGTATCGCGGACATTGATTGTAACCGGAATGCCCGGTGCCAAATAGTCGTACTGACCGCTGATGCCGGCGCCCCGATCCTGGGTGATCTTGCCGACTTCAGCACCGATAGATCCTAATTTGAAAGAGCTGGACAGGTTGTTGACAACCGTAAAAATATAGGCATTATGCATGAAATAATTGATACTGCCCTTTTTCAAAAAAGGATGACCAAAGGCGACGATTGTGATCGTTGTCAACGTAGGTAACCGTACCGATAGCGCCCATCTTCATATCGCCGTTAACGAAGGCGGCAGCCACACTGCTGCCGGGTTCTAAAGGCATGGCGACATCATCGGTGCTGGCCGATGCCGTATCGACGGGCATGAAATTATAATCGGGCAGCTTGCTCTTCATCCACTCGGCCGACGTCGTATCAAAACCGGACATCATCAACGGCGTAGCAATGGGAATGAGCGACGATTCACGGGCGTTGAAAGGCCGGATTTCTTCCTTGGTCGGCACGTTCCACAGTTTCAACATGTCGTTGATGGGCGTAATCATGCCGATACGGGAGTTGGTAAAGGACCAGCCGTAGGCAACGGCGCCGAGGAGCTTACCGTCGATATAAACCGGACTGCCGCTCATCCCTTGGGCAATGCCGCCGGTCTGTTCGATGAGGGGGCCGGAAAACTTGGCCAGAATCAAATCCCCCGACGGGCCGCTGTTCTTCATGACCCCTAAGATTTCAACGGGGAAGGTCTGGATTTCCGTCCCTTGAACGACGGTCTTGGCATAGCCGGTCATACCGATTTGGACGTCACTGACGTTCATAAATTCCTGAGCCTGTACCGAAACCGCCAAAAGACAGGAAAAGGCCGCAGTCAGACAGACTCGGCCCACCATACGCCGTAAAGCAGAGACTTTCTTCGTCATGGAGGATTTCATCATTTCGTTTCCACCACGACGACAACGGCGCCCTGCTGTACCTGCGAGCCCGGCTGGACGAGGACCGATTTGACAACACCGTCTTTATCAGAACGGGCTGCCGGCATCGGGCCGGCTAAGGAATTGACCGTAAGGAGAACATCTCCTTCTTTAACAGCGGCACCGACAGGGGCTACACTGACGACGCTGCCGCTCAATACGGTTATATAGGATACATCAGCCGCAGCTGCCGGCATCGCGAGAAGACCGGCGAGTCCGGCTAATACGGCGAGTCTGTAAAGTTTTTCATGACGGCTCCCTCCATTTCCTATTTCACTGAAAGAGCGAAACAGTTATAAATCATCAAAACTATCTTTTAAGCGGTCCATTTTCCCGGACGGCCTTGCCGGCACCATGGGCCACGCAGAGCAGCGGATCTTCGCAAAGATAGGCTGCCATACCGGTCGTGCGGGAAATAAGACGGTCAAAACTATCGAGAGTAATCCGCCGCCGGTGAGGACGATGCCGTGGTCGGCAATGTCCGCTGCCAGTTCGGGCGGTGTCTTTTCTAAGATGGAAACGATCGTCTTGAGGACGGTCTG
>ENA-OQAB01000507-OQAB01000507.1-human-gut-metagenome-genome-assembly--contig:-NODE-507-length-21176-cov-4.432610_pt1 | contig 21176 bp, 15 predicted proteins | sample MGYA00242490_ERZ504517 | MGnify/ENA primary metagenome ERZ504517 (study PRJEB26092, sample SAMD00036298) | human gut metagenome | host: Homo sapiens | study: EMG produced TPA metagenomics assembly of...
ACGAGCACCTTAATCTCATTCCGGCTGGCGCAGCCCGCCCGGCTCGATGCCTTCGTCGAACGCGTCGTATTCCAAATCCAATGGAAACACCTCTCCATGATACAATTATTTTTATTCTAGCACGCGCAGGCAAAAAAAGAAAGTGAATTTGGGCAAAATCCGTTTTTGTGAAAATTTTTGCTTGACACCAGCGCGCGAAGCCTGTAAATTATATAAGAATGAGCTTGTACCCTGACGTTTTGCGGCCGAAAGGGTCTAGCTGAAAAATGATGAAGAGGAGAGGTTCACTCAATGGAAGAGAAAAACTCTTGATTGACATTCGAGAGAAGCCGTCCACGGGCAAATGGTTCATCCTCAGCTTCCAGCACGTTTTCGCTATGTTCGGCTCCACAGTGCTCGTCCCCATGCTCACGGGGCTGCCGATCAACACCGCGTTGCTCTGCTCCGGTATCGGTACTTTTATTTACATCCTTTGCACCAAGGCGCGCTGCCCGATCTATCTCGGCAGTTCCTTCGCTTACATTTCCGCAATTATTGCGGCATTGGGAGCCAGCGTCAGTGATCCTGATTTTTCGCAGAAAGCCAATTTTGCGGCGGTTGCGACAGGGCTTATGACGGCTGGCTTGGTTTATGTCGTTTTTTCCATCCTGATCCGCCTGATCGGCACCAATTGGATCAATAAGATTTTGCCGCCGATCGTCGTCGGCCCTATGATCGCAGTTATTGGCCTGGGCCTTGCGGGCTCTGCCTGCTCCAACGCGGGCTTTGTTGTGCCGGAGGGCGGCACGATGAACTGGCAGTTTGTCATCGTCGCGCTCATCACGATCCTTGCAACGGCGCTCGTCGCGGTGTATGCAAAGGGATTTTTCAAAATCGTGCCGATCGTGTCCGGTATTCTAGTCGGTATTGTGGCCTCCATTGCGGTGGACCTGATCTTCAACCTCGGCGCGGGCGCAGAGAATCAGCTGATCCTCTCCAAGCTTGCCGTGGTGTGGACGGATCTCAAAACCTTCGACCTGTTTGAGATCCCGAAAATTATGCTCCCGATCGGCAATGATACGCTTAAGAGCACAACCTTTGTCTCCTACACGCCTGATTTCAGCTATGCGCTTGCCATTATCCCGGTGGCATTCGTCACCATGGCGGAGCATATCGGCGACCACACGGTGCTCGGCCAGATTTGCGGCAAGAATTTCCTCAAAGATCCTGGCCTTGACCGCACCCTGCTTGGCGACGGTATCGCTACTTTCGTCGCCGGTATGATTGGCGGCCCGGCAAACACCTCCTACGGAGAGAATACCGGCGTTGTCGGCATGACGCGTGTCGGATCCGTCTATGTCACCGGCGGCGCGGCGTGCTTTGCGATCCTGATCGCCTTCATCAAGCCTTTTAAGGATTTGATTGCTTCCATTCCGAATCCGGTCATGGGCGGCATCTGCGTCATTCTCTTCGGCTTCATCGCGGCGAACGGCCTACGCGTGCTCGTGGATGCAAAGGTTGATTTCGGCCAGACGCGCAACACGATCATCGCCTCTGTCATGCTGGTGCTTGGCCTTGGCGGCGCGGCGATCCAGCTGACGAAGCTGCAATCTCTTTCCGGCATGGCGCTTGCGGCGCTCGCTGGAATTATCTTGAACCTGATCCTGCCGGAAAAAAAGGCCAACAAGGCTGATCCGGCGCTCACCCTCATCCCCGAAGGCGGCGAGTTTGAAGAGGCGGAGAAGATGACGGAGATTTCTCGAAAAGGGCGAAAAAAAGAAAAAGTAATTTCTCTATAAAAAACAAACAATGGCGGCGGTAACTGCTTACCGCCGCCATTGTTACTCGATTGAAACAGGAGGGAACCTGGGGGCGAACGCGGTTCGCTGGGAGGCATCAGGCTCTGTATTTTTATGAATTTATCAGATGATTGGTTTAAAGGGGGATGCTGCAAGATGCTTTGCATCTTGCAGCATCCCCCTTTAAGCTTTGTTTTTGCCTCACGCAGGCAATGTTCGGGCTTATATCGCAGGCGGATCATACGCAAAGGGGGCTATATCTCCGCCTGAAATCACCTTTTTACAGTTTGTTTTTGCATGGGGGCGGTTTTGCAATGCCCCCTCATCAATTCTTTTTTATTATTGTTTCCATGCCATTCGCGGCAATATCGCGTCATTATCCGCCGGCGGCGCGTCATACAGCACGCCGTCCAGAATCACATTCATCATTTTAAAAATTTCTTCGCTATTTTTCATGCGCCGCACAAGGGGGGATATTCGCTCCATGATCCGCTTGATCGCCTGATACACCGGTGTGTCGGGCGTATACGGCTCGTCGCCGCGATAAATATTGCGCACAACCTCCACAAATAAATCCTTGAGCAAAATCGGCTTTACCTCCGGGCTGATATCCCTGGAGATGCAGAGCAGCCGCGCGAGCTGCCCAACCGTCAGCTTGTGCAGTGCCCTGCCCGCCAGCGTGAGCGGAACGCGCAGCTTCAGGATTGTTTCCGCCTCCACGCTGAAGCCGCCCGCCAGCCGGGAGAGGCGCTCAATATCAAAGGCCATGGAGTCAAAAATATCGTTGAGCAGCCGGTCGAATACCGATTTGAAATACTCATCCACCGTCATGCCGTGCAGATCCCAGTCGAAGTGATCGATGTGGTCGCTTGTGACCTCCATGCGGTCATCATAAACCGCCACGGTGCGGATTGCACTCGCGTAGCCGATTAGGGCGCTGGTGTTGATATCATAAATCGTGTTGCCCTTTTCCGTGGTTTTTACGGCAATGTTCTGCATATGCGTGTGGCCGGTGAAGATGAACTGCACGCCCGCATCCGCCAGCACGGTTGAAGTGTGCTCAAAATCGCCGAGCATATCGCGGCGGCTGAACAGCGGATAGATAGGGGAAGGGGGAAGCACGGGATGGTGCGTCATGGCGAGCACCTCATCACCAGCCTCGTGCGCAAGTTTCACCTGATCCAGAATCCAATGGAGCTGGTCTTCAGAATAGCCGCAGAATGCGCGCCCGTCTCCATCGTCATTCAGGGCGAGCATCCGCCAGCCGGGGGCGAGCTGCACCGCATAGGAGTGCGTTTCCGCGTGGAAGGCGATAGCCTCGTTCAGGCCGAAATCGTGGTAGAGCTCGAGCAATTCCTCCCGCGTGGTCGGCGTGGCGGGCAGCCGCTCATCACCGACACAGCGAATAGGGGTTTCGCTGTAGTCATGCGTTGCCGTGATAAGGATAACGCGCTTGCCAGCTTCCCTGAGGCGGTTGAGCTTTGGGATCAGCTCAAGATGGCTCTCCTTTTCGCCGTCGCAGCTCACGTCGCCCGCGACGAGGATGATATCAATTTCGCTTTGCAGCAGCCAATCCACCGCCGCATCAATGATCGCCCCTGTTTCGGCCAGACATTTCTGGTCGCTTTGGCTGCGCCATTCATAGGCGGAGCCAGTTGTGCCGAGGCTCGCTGCATAGTGATGCAGATCCGTTATCAGGTGAAATTTCAGCGGTTCTCCCATTGTGAAGTACCATGCCTTTCTTTTCTTTCCGATTCTTTGTATTTTTATCTGGCCGCGTCCAGCCGCATGTCCCCCGTGGTGGCCTGGGCAAGCAGGGTGGGAGTTAGCAACACTTTTTGCACCGCAGGCTCAGAGTTGCTCTCAATTTTCGTCGAGTAGAAGGTGCGTAGCCGTTTCCCCCATGCGCTGGCGATCCTGCCGGATGGTAGTCAGGCGGATCTGCGCGAGCGATGCGTAGGAAATGCCGTCAAAGCCTGCGATACAAAGCTCCTGCGGCACCCGGATGCCCGTCTCCTGCGCATATTGCAGCGCGCCGAGGGCGATCACATCATTGCCGCAAAAGAGCGCATCCGGAGGTTCGCCGGCTTCCGAATGCGTGAGCAGCTCTTTCGCAAGGGCATAGCCGCTTTCACTGGTGAAAGGGCCATGGCGCACGAGCCGATCATCCGGCGCAAGCCCATCTTCCAGCAGCGCTCGGGTGTAGCCCTCCAGCCGCTGGAGGTTGGAGCGCGAATCCGGCAGACCGCCCAAAAAGGCGATGCGCCTGCACCCGCAATCCAGCAGATGGCGGGTCATCAGATAGCCGCCATAGTCATGATCCGTATCCACGCAGCTCACTACCTTTGAGCCGCTGTAATGCAGCAACACAGCGGGCAGGCCAAGGTTTTCATAAGCTGCGCCATCCACTGTATCCTGCACCGGCTTTAGGATAATCCCATCCACCCGCTGCTCTCGCATGAGCTGGAGCTGGCGCTCCTGCGCGCGCGGCTCCCAATCCGTGTTGGAGAGAATCGTTTGATACCCGGCGCGCTCCGCCGTATGGATCACGGCCAGTGCAATATCGGAAAAGAAGGGGTTAGAGATATCCGGTAGGATCAGGCCGAGCGTTTTGGAGCGCTGGTTGACGAGGTTGCGCGCAATGCCGTTGGGCAAGTAGTTAAGCTTTTTGGCAACCGCCAGAATGCGCTGCGCCGTTTTCACGCTTACGCCGCGGCTGCCGCTGAGCGCACGGGATACGCTGGCATAGGAAACGCCGGCCTCCCGCGCAATGTCCTTAATGGTAACGCTCATCGGTAGGCTCATACCTTTCTCTGACAAACAGAAATTTTATGTGGCTTGGTGCAGATAAGTTCAGTCAGCCATTTTGACCAGAAAGCACAAAAAATTTGGTGAAATACAATTGTTTCGTACGTTCTATTATAACAGGTTTTCATACAAAATTCCATGTCTGATTGCGGGAATCCGAGCGGAATCTCACAAAAAAAGGGCGCAACCGCGCCCTTTCTGAAAAAGGATCAGGATTCCAGACCCGTTTCTGTGACAAAGCTGTTTTCAATCGTGATTACCGTATAATATTGCGGGCCGAGTTCGTTTACCAGCCCGTTTACTCGCTGGTAGATGTCGCTTTTTTTCATCTTGCAATTGTGCGGAATGACAAGGTCAAAAATCAGATTGGTGTGCGTCGGCCCCTCCACCATGCGGAAATCGTGGATCGTAAAGCGGGGATCAATGCTCCTTGCAATCTCAGAGAGTTGCAGCCGCAGGCGGTTGACTTGCTCGTCCTCCACCACGATCGGATCCATGTGGATCACCATATCCATGTGGAATTTTTTCTTGATTTCGCGTTCAATCAGGTCAATGGTGTCATGGCTTTTCATAATATCCGCATTGGAGGGAACTTCCGCGTGTGCGGAGGCAAAGATGCGGTTTGGCCCGTAGTCGTGAACGATCAAGTCATGCACGCCGACCACGCCTTCAAAGGAAAGAATCTCCGTTTCCAGTGCCTTAACGAGCTTTGGGTCGGGCGCTTGGCCGAGGAGATTGCCCACGGTGTCGCGCACGATCTGAATGCCGGTATAGAAGATGAAAAGGGCGACGATGATGCCCATATAGCCGTCGAGTGGGAGGGAGGTAATTTTGGAGAGGATCAGCGCGAGCATGGAAACCGTCGTTGCCGCCGTATCGCTGACGCTGTCCATCACCACTGCGCCTACGGCAGGGGAATCAATCCGCTTACCAAGCTGATGGTTGAATAGAGCCATCCAGATCTTCACGCCAATGGATAAAAGCAGCACAATCAGTGCGGGCACGCTGAAGGAGAGCGCCTCCGGGTGCATAATTTTATCGATGGAGGAGCGCACCAGCTCAAAGCCCATCATCAAGATCAAAAAGGCAACTCCCAGCGCGGCGATATATTCAATTCGGCCGTGGCCAAATGGGTGTTCGTCATCCGCCGGACGATTGGCGGCCTTGAAGCTGAAAAGCGTCACGGCAGAGGAGCCCGCGTCGGAGAGGTTGTTGACCGCGTCCGCCGTGATGGCGATGCTGTTGGTGAGCGAGCCGATCAAAAATTTTGCAATGGTCAGCAGAAGGTTGCAGGCAATCCCCACCGCGCCGCTGAGAACGCCGTATCGTGAGCGCACGGCGGCATTTGCCGTGTTGTCTGCATCCTTGATAAAGAGCTTAATGAGTAGTTTTGTCATATCATCCATCCCCGTGTATGTTCGAAGTTTATATAGAAGGGATTATAACACGGCGGAGAAGAACTTACAATTTTTTGACGGGATGTTATGGGGCGATAACATGAAACGGTCGGAAGGGGTAAGCTGAACCACCCCTCCCCGCCGGAGGCTTTGCGAGTCGATATGATCTGCTCAGGCCGGTTTCGACGCTGGCTTTGGGTATTTCACCATGGCGATAATGAGCCAGATGATTGCGGCGAGGGCGATTGCGGCGAAGAGGAGCAAAATCAAAATCAGGGCCAGATTTGTCCAGCCGGTCGGCAGCGGATCGCCAATTGTATAGATAGGTGAATCATTGTAAATTAACATAGATGTATACGTGGGAATCGTACCAGTGAAAAGCATCAGCAGCTTCGGCCAAACACGGCATTCCCTACGATAGAAGACCAGATAAATAATCGAACCGACATCCAGAAACAAGAGCGATAAAAAAATGGGAACTATAATCCCTTCTTGATAGATAAGATCGGGCCCAACGCCGAAGATTGCATAAAAATAGAAATTGAACCACAACAGTAGAGCAGGGATTGATAAAAGAGCGTAGAGAAAAAAGATGAACTTTTTAATTTGATAGCGCACTACGATTCACTCCTTCATACCAGCATCAATAAAGAGCCATTCCGGAAGCATAGGCAAATTTATAGAGCAGCAGAGCAGAAAAACCAACTGCGTTTGGAACGGTTTCTGATGCGACATAGTCCCAATAGGTCCGATTTAGCGTATTACTTACCTGACTCCGGAATGTGTATGCAATTGAGGCTGTTTGCTGCACCAGAAAATCAACCGAATGAGAAGCAGCGCTTGCATAAGTAGGGTTAGAGAAGGAACTGAACCGGTAACCATTTACACTTGATATTAATTTCACATAAGAATCAATATCGTTATCGACAAATGTTTCAAAATCTCCATGTGCGGTTTTAATTAATGGGATGTTTACAATATTCGCCGCATGATGCGGTTCTCCCGCATCTTGAATATAATGGAGCGCCCGTCCGAGTTCGCTGTACATAACATCTATGTCTCCAACCTTTGCGGCATGTACGGCGGAATCAAAATGATTCCGGCAATTGACGAGCGCTGTGTTTGTTTTGGAGCCGGTCCAGCTATCGCCATCAATCGCATGGTAAAAATGGCCTTCGAAAATATTTTTGTTTTCATCTTTATCCGGCGTTAAAGAGGCTATGGAAATTGCAAGCACAATAAAAACATTTGCACTTTCATTCATTGAGAAGAAGCCCTTATCTTTTGTTAATATGTCGCATGCTTTTGCCGTGATGTATTCATGAGAACCCTGTTCTACATATTCTCCGTTTTCTATATTCCCAGAAGCCCACCTTGGTGCAATCCGCGGTGGTGTCTCTTCCTCTTCCATAATCGGATTGGTATCATATGTGTCAAACGGATCGTACACCCGCTCGAACTCCCGCAGCAGGGCGCGATATTCCTCTGCGGACATGTTCATCAGATCGTCCATCGTATACTGTGAAAGATCCAATTGCGCTTGTGCCAGATTTGTCGCATAGGCAGGCATGAGGAAGCTGAAGGAACAGAGCAGTAACACCGCAGTCAAAAACAACGAAATAGCCTTTTTCATAAAATGTTCTTCTCCTTTCAACAGACATGTTTTGATGCTTCCATACAAAAAGCGGATGCTCAAAACATTGGAATCACCTTCTTTCTGTATTTAAATGGGAATCTCTCCATCCCTATTATATCAATTAAGAAGTAATTTGCAACACAAATCATAAAAAAATACAGAACTGACGATAAAATCAGTTCTGTATTACTGAAATATATTGAAAGACAGCGTTCCCGCCTCATGCCTCCCGGCTCACCACATGCACGTCCAGCTGCTCATAGGGGATTGTGATTCCATTTTCATCGAATTTGAGCTTCACCGTCTCCTGCAATTCATAAAACAGCGTCCAGTAATCGTTCGACCGGCACCAAACCAAGCAGGCAATCTCAATCGCATGCGCATCGTGCGCCTTCACGCCGATCACGGGCGCGGGATCGTTTAAAACCATGGCATGATCCTCGACGATTTCGTGAAGCACCCGTTTTGCCAGGGCAATATCGTCGCCATAGCCGATGCTGTAGGTCAAATCCAGCCTTCGTTTATTCTCCGCCGTGTAGTTGATGATGTTGTTGGAGGTCAAATGGGAATTTGGGATGATAATGCGTTTGTTGTCGATTGTATTCAGGGTGGTGTTCATAAATCCAATCTCCGCAACCTTGCCGGAAACGGCTTCCAGCTCAATGAAATCGCCGCTCTTGAAGGGCTTGCTGATGAGGATCTGAAGCCCGCTGGCAAATTGGGAGATGCTGTCCTTCAAGCCGATGCCGGCCGTCACGCCGGCCGCGCCCAGGGCCGTGATGAAGGAGCTGAGGTTGATGCCCAGCGTAGAAAGAGCGGAGAGGACAATGCCGAATTTGATCACCAGCTCCACTACGTTGCGGATAAAAGGGTGGACGGCCGGATCAACGTTTTTTGCCGTCAGGCCTTTTATAAGCAGTTTCCCCACGAGCTTTGCCAGCCAGAAGCCGACGGCGAGTGTGAGAATGGCGCCAAAGAGATTCGGCAGGAAGCCTAACAGTTTATCCCAAAAGTTTTCGCTGGTCCAAGTTTTAAGCTGCTCCAATAGATTCATGGAAAAAACCTCCGTCAATGATTGATTCCGGTCTTATGCCCCTACGGGTGTTCTGATAAGAATTGTACCATTTTCAGGGGTAAAAAAGCAAATGTCGGTCGCTGCCGCGTTGCTGCACGATTCCGTGGCAGCAAGATTTCGAAAGTTTCTGAGCGGTTTTCTCAAGTATTTCTCCGAAACAGATGCTATAATCAAGCTGAATCATTGTTTCTCTGTTTCTCTCGATTTCAATCCGGGAGTGGGGGAAAAGTTGCTTTATCCGGCCTGCTGCGGGAGGCGCAGGCAAACCTGAATCGGATCGAACGCGGCGGCGTGCGCAACGCCCCGCAATCTGTGATTGAATGAAAGGCGGGAATATAATGCTTTTGAAAGAATGGAACTTTGCGTTGGATGACACCAAAAAACGCGGCGCGTTCCTCCACAATGGGGTGGAAGGCGAAACCATATCCGTGCCGCACACATGGAATGCATCCGACAAATATCAAAATTACCGCGGAATCGCATGGTATGGCACGGAACTATTTCTCCAGGAACTTGCGCCGGTAAACCTGCTTCGCTTCGGCGCAGTCTATCATGACGCGGACGTCTATATCAACGGCGTGCACACGTTCCGGCACGCGGATTCAGGCTATACGCCGTTTTCGTTCGACGCAACGCGCTTCCTACGCAAGGGGAAAAACCGCATTGCCGTGCGCTGCTCCAACGCGCCCAGCGCGACGGCCCTGCCCAACAAAGGCGATTTTGATTGGGCGGATGACGGCGGGCTGATCCGGGCGGTGGAATTTCTGCAAAAGGAGCGGCGTGACGTGAAAGACTGCCGTATCACCCCTTCTATTCTGCAATACCTGCCGCAGGGCAGATGCCGTGCGGAGCTCACAGTCGACGCATCGCTGTTCGCTGAAGAGACGCAGTTGCAGGAGCTTTCCATCCTGGATAGGGCAGGGCGCACGGTGCTGACGCAAAACGTCCTTTTTCAGAATGGCAGGCTCCATGCGTGCCTGACACTGGAAAACGCCTTGCTGTGGGAGCCGGAGTTCCCGAATCTCTACACGCTCGCGTTCCGCTCCGGGAGCAGCCGGTCTAAATTCCGCTTCGGTGTACGGGAGCTCACCGTGCGCGGGGATCAGATTCTGCTCAATGGGAAGGAAATCCGCTTGCTCGGCATGGAGTGGATGCCTGGCAGCTGTCCGGATTGCGGTATGGCGGAGCCACAGGAGGTTTCAGAGCAGTTTCTGCAACTGCTCAAGGAGGCGAACTGCAATTTCACGCGCTTCCACTGGCAGCAGGACAATGCAATTTACGAATGGTGCGATGCGCACGGCCTCATGGTGCAGGAGGAGATCCCGCTATGGGGCAAGCCGAAGGCGCCGGGCAAACGGATTGAACAGACGGCAAAGCAACAGGCGACGGAGATGGTTGCCGCGCACAGCAATCATCCGAGCATTGTCTGCTGGGGCGTGGGCAACGAGCTCAACGGCCACAGCAAGCGGACGGTGGCGTATGTCCGTGAAATGGTGGCCTTCTTCAAGCAGCTGGATCCGAGCCGACTGGCCAATTATGTTTCCAGCACACTGGACTACAAAAAGCGTACCCCCATGGAATCTGAACACGACGCGACGCTCTACGGCGATATCTGCATGTGGAACGAATATATGGGCACCTGGAACCATAGAGACCATTATGACGAGGGCATGCGGTTCGTCTGCGATCAGGCCAAAGGCAAGCCGCTCGTGATTACGGAGTTCGGCCTGTGCGAGCCGGCCTTTGACGGCGGCGACGAGCGGCGTGCCGCGATTTTCCGGGAAAAGGTCGCGCTTTACCGAAAATACCAGCTCAACGGATGGATCTATTTTTCGCTCAACGACTATCGCACGCATATGGGCGAGGATGGGCAGGGCCGCTTTCAGAAGCGGGTGCACGGTTCCACAGATCTCTACGGCGCGTTAAAGCCCTCCTATGCAGTCGTGCGGGATCAGAACGCAGGGCTGGAATAGCCTGGGGAAGCGCTTGATTAGTATAGGAAGGGGAGAAAATCGGTTTGGCACGCAGGATTTTAGGCTTGGTGTTGTCTCTTTTGGCTTGTATTTTATCGTTATTGGGGTGGAATGGGATGATTCAAGTGGACCATGCGCATTATGAAACGGTAGACCGGGCGTTAATCAACCCCAATGCCGATGAAGGCGCAAAGGCGTTATACCAATATCTGCTGGAAAGCTATGGCAAACGGGTGATCAGCGGGCAATATATCAACGAATATGAGGATTTTTCCGCACCGCAGTTCCGCGTGGATGAATCGGATCCAAACAGCCCGTCGACCGTATTCAAGGCAAACGAGCTTCGGGCGGTATACAGTGTGACGGGCGCTTACCCGGCCATGCTCGGGCTGGATCTTTCTGAAATAGAAACTGGTCGGGAATGTTATTCCATCCAGCAGGCGATCGAGTGGCACAAGGCCGGGGGGATCGTCACCCTCTGTTGGCATTGGATGGCGCCCACCCAAACAGAAGGTAAGCGGCATTTCTATACGGAAAAAACGGATTTCAACCTCAAACAGGCGCTTGAAAACCCAGGCAGCGCGGAATATCAGGGCCTTCTGCATGATATTGACCTCATCTGCGCAGAACTGCAAAAGCTGCAAGAGGCAGGCGTGCCCATCCTGTGGCGGCCATTGCACGAGGCGAGCGGCGGCTGGTTCTGGTGGGGCGCGAGCGGGCCGAAGGCCTATCAATCGCTTTGGAGCCTGATGTATGACCGGATGACCAATGTCCATGGCCTAAATAACCTCATCTGGGTGTATAATGGGCAAGACCCAAAGTGGTATGTTGGCGATGAGCGATGCGATATCATCGGCGACGACCCGTATTATACCAATGGCAGCAGGGTAGCCTATTATTTTGATTCGGCAAATGCCAACCGCTTCAAAACCTGCTATAAAACCTCGCAGAATAAGATGATTGCAATGACGGAGAATGATTTTTTGCCCAATCTTAACCGGATGTTCCAAAAAAACACGAAATGGCTGACCTTCTGCACCTGGTGCCGGGAGTTCGTGTGTGTGATGGATGAATCCGCGGGCTGGGGTGTCACTACGCCGGAATACAGTGGCAAATATGCCTCCGCCGACGAGCTGCGCACAGTTTATCAGGATGAGCGGGTCGTTACACTTGAGCGGCTGAACGGCTCCGGCGGCTATGGATATGCTTGCGCCGGCTAAACGTGCCCCGTTTTCTTCCTTTCCTCTTTTTCTCTGCATTCAGGTGAAACAAACGGGTTCATACACAAAAAATGGTTTGAATCACACCCTGATTTGTGGTAATATGATACAAATATCCAGGTAAGCGCTGCATCATTCCATGCGCGCGCCTTGCCGGTTCGATCATTTACGCTCGTGATTGAATCAGTGCTTGCCGAAAGAAGAAGGGGATAAAAGATGCAGAAAAAAATCATCATTCTATGCACGGTGATCCTGATCGTCGTGATGGAAGCGCTCTTTGCGCTCATCGGCGCGCTGATGCCCGGCCCGTTTACAGGCACGGTCACAGACGCCGAGACGAACGAGCCGATCGCCAACGTTAGCGTTTCAGACGGGCGCAACGTGGTCAAAACGGATGAAAACGGCGCATATACCCTGCCGGGCTACAGCAAGAGCCGCTTCGTCACGGTAACAACGCCCGCGGGCTACTGGACGGAAAACTATTACATTCCGGTTACAAAGGATCGGGAAACCTATGATTTCCGGCTGGACAAGAGCGAGAAAACCGCGCAGGCGGATCATTCCTTCCTGCAAATTTCCGATTCAGAAATTGGCGCAAAGGGTGTTGGCGCGTGGATTGAGCATGTCCGGGATACGGTGAAGGAAACCGACCCTGCCTTCCTCATCCACACGGGCGATATCTGCTATGAGGATGGCCTGAAGCAGCATATCAAGGATATGAATACGGAGAATATGGGTGTTCCCGTGCGCTATGTGATCGGCAATCACGACTATGTGGCTGGGAAATATGGAGAGGCGCTCTTTGAGAGCATTTATGGTCCGGTGTGGTATTCGTTCGATGTGGGCAACGTCCACTATGTTGTCACACCGTTCCAGACCGGTGCGGACTATGCCTCTGGCTACAATAAAAACGACCGCTGGAAGTGGCTGGAAAACGACTTGGCAAATGTCGAGCCCGGCATGAAGGTCGTTATGTTCAATCATACCAAAGCGCCGTCTGACGACTATGTGCTATCCTATGGTTTGAAAAAAACTGGATTTAAAAGAGCATGACCTTATTGCGTGGGTGTATGGCCACTATCACTATAATTATATTACGGAAAACGGACGGCGTGCTCAATATCAGCACCGGGCGGCCTGACTGCGGCGGCATCGATTCCTCCGCGAGCGGTTCAAGGCTTATCAGCATCACCGCAAACGGGCAGGTTTCCACCCAGATGTATTCATTATGATTTTGAGCAACCGCAGGCTCCGGATGGGCGAATTGGAGCGCACAGCTGGAGGGGAACCTCCTGTTTGCCGATCCGTTGGCCGTTGGCAATCAGATTTTTGCCGCCACGGTGGATGACGATTATCCCCGCACCTGCGGCGTTTATAGCCTGAATGCGGCGGATGGCTCAGTGAATTGGTTTTTTAAAACCCTCAATTCTGTGAAAAACAAACTGGTCTATGCAAATGGGAAGATTGTCGCACAGGATTGTGAGGGCACGGTGTATTGCCTGAATGCGGAAACAGGCGCATTGCTTTGGCAGAAGAAGGTGGATCTCGGCGGGTCGCTCGGCACTAGCTCCGGCCTTTGTGCAGATGGCAGCACGGTCTATGCTGGCTGCGCGGCCAGCATCACCGCACTGGATTTGGAAACAGGCGACACGCGCTGGAACACCCGCCGCGGTAAGGGCGAAAATTCACCGGCCGAATTTGTGATCGCAGGCGATCGTCTGATTGTCAGCTCCCATTGGGATGCGCTCGTGGCGCTCAATAAAAACACCGGCAAAAAGCTTTGGGAAAACAGCGACAGCAATATCCGCTTCCGCAGCTCCACTCCGGCGGTGATTGATGCGAATACGCTCCTTGTTGCGGATGATGACGCGATTATGATCGTGGATAACGGCTCCGGAAAAATCACAAGTAAGACGAATTTCGATGACTATAACTTTGCTTCCAGCGCCCAGCCGGTCATCTCCGGTAAGGTTGCCTATATTGCCACGGTGAATAAGGGTGTGCTTGCCTTTGATTTGGAGACGAAAACGATCCTTTGGGAGCGTGAGGTCGGCGGTGCGCTCGTTGGCACGGCTCCTTATGCGGGCGTTGGCTCTAAAACTGTAGAAGGCACGCCGATTCTTTCGAATGGCAAGCTGATCTTCGGCGCGTCAGATGGGTATCTCTATGCGATTGATCCGGCGAACGGAGCGGTTTTGAAGAAGCAGAATGTGGGCGCGCCGGTGTTTGGCAGTGTGGCGCTTTCCAACGGCAACCTAATCGTTGCAGATTTTGCGGGAAGGATTACGAGCTTCTAATTTCGATCCCTCCTTGCGGAAAAGACTGCGCCCTGGCTTATCATAGCCAGGGCGCAGTTATTTGTTGATTTCATTTGAGCTGCAAAAAGCTTCGCCTTCGCGGCCTGGGCGCACAAGCCCGAATGCGGCAATCATGCAGCTCACCTCATTTTTTCCCCAACGGCCAGCCAATATCCATCTCCAAACGGGAAACTCGCAAATTGAACCCTATTTTGATTGGATTCCACCCTGCCGTCTGCCAGAAAAGAAAACGTGATTTGGCTGAGCGGCACGCTAATGCCTGTCCCCGTTAATTTCACATAACTTTCCTTGAGCGTCCACAGCCTGTAAAACAGGCGGGCAGGGTCTTCACACTGTTCCAACAGTTTTTGCTCCGCATCACTGCAAACCCGGCGCGCAACGTTCGGCTGGTACGCCCCGATTCGTTCAATATCGATTCCCACCGGCTGTTTCGAAACTGCGCATACCGCATAATTCCCGGAATGGCTGATATTAAAAAAGAGGTTTGTACAATCTTTTAAAACCGGCTTTCCGTGCGTTTCCCGGCAGATTGGAACGTCGCGCAGGGGGCAGCGCAGCTCCCGTGCCAGCATGGCGCGGGCGAGTATCTCCCCGCTGAGGGATCGCTCCCGATCCTTGGGCCTTTGTCGCCTCAAAATTTCCTCTTGCCTTTTCCTGGGCAAACAGGAGAGCCAGCGCGTGCAAATAGCTTCATTGACGCCTTCTGTTAAGCGGACAGCCGCAATCTGCATCCGACATGCTCCTTTCCCTTCGTAATTTTTTTATGATAGCGCAGTTTTAAAAAAGATGAAGCTGCTGAACCGCTTGTGGGCGCTTGAGCTCGGCGGCCGTGCCGTTTTCCAAATTGGCCGCAGGGATTTCGCTCAGAAACGGGGAGGGCTCGCTGTTTGTCAGCAAAATCAATTCATCCTTAGCTCGCGTCATGCCGACAAAGAAAAGCCTGCGTTCTTCCTGCATATCTGCGGGCCTGCCCGGCGCATCCAGCGGCATCAAACCCTTTGAAACGCCGCAGAGGAACACTACAGGGAACTCCAACCCCTTGGCTCCGTGTAGAGTGGAGAGCGTGACTGCATCTGCTGTGTAAACTCGGTTTCCGCTGCGCGCCACATCGCCCTCTTTGCCGAGTGAAAGGCTGTTCAATAAAGAGGAAATATCCGGCTGGAGGACTGCCGCGTCGAGCAGCCGGTTGACCGCTGCGTGCCCGGTAAGGCCGGTGCTTTCCGCCCAGCTTGTAAGGAGCTTCAAGGGCTTCTCCTTCGCGGCGCGCGGCGCATATTGCCGGAGCAGATTAGACAACTTCTGCAACTCCGGCGCCTTGCCTAGGGGAGCGGGGAGCTCGCCGGAGAGGAGGGCAGTTGGACCTGCCTCGCGGCAATCGGCCAGCAGCTGTTGCGTCGCACCGGCCGGGCAGTGCAGGACGGTCAGCAAGCATGCGCGCAGGGAAAGTAGGTCGATCGGGTGGAGCAAATAGCGAAAAAAGCCCACTGTGCCGCGCACCATATCATCCGCCAAGAAGCTGTCCCGCCCGGTGACCACGTAAGGCACCCCTTCAATTCCCAGGCATTTTTCAATCAGCTCGGCCTGCCGGTGGGTGCGGTAGAGCACGGCGATATCCGAAAATCCCAGCGGGCCGCCGCGCTGGGATGCGGTGGTTTGCACATCGAGCATGTCGATGCCGCCGACCATGCGGTTGATCTCCTTTGCAAGGAAAAGCGCCTGTGAAAAATCATCCTCGGCCGCCATGAGCCGCACGCATTCTCCCTGCGGACGCATGGCGGTCAGCCGGCGCTCTGGCCCGTCGTTGTGGGAAATCAGGGAAAGGGCGCAGCCCAATACTTCCGGCGTGGATCGGTAATTTTCCGTGAAACGGATCTGACGTGCGTCCGGATGTTCTTCTAAAAACCGATCAAAGCACCGCGCGCTCGATCCGCGGAAGCCGTAAATCGATTGATCGGGGTCGCCAATGAGAAACACGCTCTTCCCTGAGCTGCACCATTTTTGTACGAGGCGGTATTGCATTTCATTGCTATCTTGAAATTCATCCACGAGGAGATGGGGGAAGGACGTATCCAGTTGGAGTGCATCGAGCAGCAGATCGTCAAAGTCACGCACGCCGTATTCCCGTAGCCGGGTGCAGTAACGTTCATAGGCCTCCGGGTGAGGCGGCGTTTCGATAACGCCGCTTTTCACTTGGGAAACCTCCTGCAAAAACTTTCGCGGGGAGAGCTGGAGCTTCCCTTCCTTTAAAATTTCAGTGGCGAGCACCGCGGCTTCGTTTTCATCCGCAATGGTGATCTCCTGCCCATCTCTAGAAAGTAGGTCAAGGCACAGGGAATGGAAGGTGCCAATCCGCATTCCTTGAATGGCACGGCGGCCGCCAAAATGCTGGATGAGCCGCTGCCGCATTTCATCAGCCGCCTTGTTGGTGAAGGTGACGGCAGCGATGTCCGCAGGCTTTACCTTTTGTTCCCCAATCAGCCAAGCAATACGGGCGACGAGTGTTTTCGTCTTGCCTGTGCCTGGCCCGGCAGTGACAATCACGGCCTGCTCCGGCGCGGTGACCGCCGCCTTCTGCCTATCGTTTAACTCACCGAGCAGGCCTTGCTGCGCCGGCTCTTCTTTGGTTTGTTTTGGGCAGACACGCCTTGCCTTTGGCTTTGGTGCATTCTGCTTCTGCTGCTTTGCCGGGGCGGAGCCGGGCATGCCAAACAGGCTGATTTGGCCGGAAAGGGTGTTGATTTCCTCCTCATCTAGCAAATGAATTTTACCATATTCCCCATCATAGCCAGGGGAGAGGGTTACTTCACCCGCACGCATGCGGCGGATGCCCTCGGCCACGCTCGGCCCTGAGGCGTGTGAAATATCTTCCAGCGGTGCTTGGCGCAGAATATAAAATTCCGGGCCGAGGTGATGCAGAAGCGCGTTGTATCGGGTTTGCACCTTTGCACTCGCGGGGGTAAAGCCAATGGAGGCGGCGATCACCTCCGCCAGCGGAACAATGCTCTCAAAAGGGCGCGCATGGGTAGGGCGGAAGCCTTCCTCCCGGTCGGCCAAATCCTCCACGCGGTGTAGCACGCCAATGGTCAGCTTTTTGCCGCAAATTGGGCAGCGGCCATCCGTTGCCATCGTTTCAGAGGGCTTCAGGCAGAGCTGGCAATTGCGATGCCCATCAAAATGGTATTTCCCCTCCTCCGGAAAGAATTCAATTGTGCCTGCAAAACCTTCGGAATCAGGGCTTTCTAACGCCGCTGCCATTGCGGAGTAGGAGAAGGGGGTGTGAAAGAGGTTTGCCTCCCGGCCGAGCTTTTGAGGGGAGTGCGCGTCGGAGTTGGAAATGAGCGTGAAGCGGTCAAGCGCAGAGAGCCGCCAGTTCATCGGCGGATCGGAGGAGAGGCCGGTTTCCACCGCATGGATATACGGCGTCATATCGCCAAAGCACGCCTCCACGGTATCAAAGCCGGAGAATGCGCCAAACATCGAAAAATGCGGCGTCCAGATATGCGCGGGAATAAAAACAGCCTGTGCACAAACATCCATCGTGATTTCTAATAAATCGCGGCTGTCGAGCCCCAGGATCGGCCGGCCGTCGGAGTGCAGGTTGCCGATTTCTTCCAGGCGCAGGGCCAGCTTTTCCGCGGCCTCCAGAGAGGGGAGGAGGATCACATTGTGCACCTTGCGCACCTTGCCGTCTTTTTTATAGATCGAGCTGATTTCACCTGTCACCAGAAAACGAGGCGTATGCGCTGCGCCGTCCGGCGCGTCGGGTAACCGCAGCTCGTCCTTTAGCCGGTAAAGCCCGTCCTCCGCCGGAATCAGCTTTTCCCGCAGCTCTTCGCGCCAGGCAGGGTGTGTAAAATCACCTGTGCCCACAACGTTGATGCCCTTGCGCCGCGCCCAGAGCTCCAGCGCCTCCGGCACGCAGTCCCGGCTGGTCGCGCGCGAATATTTGGAGTGGATATGTAAATCGGCAATCAGCATAGCAATCATTCTTCCTTTCTTCCCAATGCAACCTACGCAGAAGGTCAAAATCGATATACATCATCATATCCGTTTTTTGTCACACATGCAAGCGTTTAGGTGGAAAATGGAAAACGGCCGGCATTCCTGCCGGCCGTGTAAAATCCTCTAAAAAGGGTTCAATCGCCTTGGGTAACCCCAACGCGATTGAAAAAGGAGAGAGAGAGAAGAAAACGAATCCACAGTGTTGGCTGACAACCACCTCAGCTACACTGTGCCTATAGTATAGCCACGATTCCTTAACTCTATACAAAGAAAATATAAAATAAATCTAAATTATTGATTATGGATTCAATAGATTTATAACGGGGTGTTTACAGCTTGAATCGGTAGCCCGCGCCCCAGACCGTTTCGATGTATTGCGGGTTGGAGCTGTCGTCCTCAATTTTTTCACGGATGCGGTTGATGTGAACCGTCACCGTGGAGGTTTCGCCGATCGCGTCAAAGCCCCAAATGCGGTCAAACAGCGTGTTTTTGCTGAAAACAATATTGGGGTTGGAGGCGAGGAATACTAGCAAATCAAATTCTTTGTTGGTCAGCACGGCCTCTTTTTTGTTCACATAAACGCGCCGCGCATTTTTATCAATATAGAGATTCCCAATGGAAATATAATCATCCGCCGTGCCCTCGCCCTTTGCTGTCAGGCGGTCATACCGGGCGATATGCGCATGTACGCGGGCCACCAGCTCGGAAGGGCTGAACGGCTTAACAATATAATCGTCCGCTCCAATGCCGAAGCCGCGTATTTTATCGATATCTTCTTTTTTGCCGATACCATCAGGATTGGGATATCCTTTTCCCGGCGGATGCATCGGCAAATTTCAAATCCATCCATCCCGGGGAGCATCAGATCCAGCAGGATCAAGTTATAATTCTGCTTAAGCGCGGCTTCCAGGCCGCTTTCTCCGTTGAGCTTTGTATCCACCTCATAGCCGTTGGCCTCCAGGTAATCACGCTCAAGCTCCGCAATGTTTTTATCATCCTCAATAATTAAAATAGATTTTGCCATATCGTTCGTCCTTTCTGTGCATCCATGCGGCCGAAAGCCGCAGATGCTATTGCTTCGGTTCGGGGTTCACAGCAGGCAGTTGGATGCAGATGGTCAGGCCCTTGCCAATGCTGCCGCTCGCCCATATTTTGCCGCTGTGCCGGTCGATAATTTGTTTTGTAATGGCGAGCCCTAGCCCGCTGCCGCTGCGCACATTCGTGCGCGCGCGGTCGGTGCGGTAGAAGCTATCAAAAATTTTGGTCAGATCCTCTTCTGACACCCCCATGCCGTTATCGGCGATTTCAATGCGGATATCTGACTCTTCCATTCGGAGCGTGATCCGGATTGTGCAAACTCCGGGCTTTTTATATTTGACGCAGTTGTTGATGATGTTCATCACGGCGCGCTTCATCTGCACGCGGTCAACGCTCGAATAGGCAGAAGGGGCGCATTGGTTGTCAAAATAGATTTCCGTTTCCTGCGTTGCAAATTTCGGCTGTAGTTCATCGCAGCAGTCCTCAAAAAATCCAACGAGATCCACCTGCTCAAAATAGAAGGGGATTCTATCCAAATCCAGTTTGGAAAAGGTAAATAGCTCGCTGACGAGGTTATCCATATCGCAGGCAGTGCTGTAGATTGTTTTCAGATAATGGGCCTGTTTCTCCGGCGTATCGGCGATTCCGTCAATTAGACCGGAAACATAGCCTTTGATGGCCGTCAGCGGGGTGCTTAAATCGTGCGAAATGCCGGCGAGCAGCTCTTTGCGGTTATCCTCATAGCGCTGCTGTGATTTTACGGAATCTCGCAGCCTCAGGCGCATCTCATCAAAATCCGCGCACACATCGCCAAGCTCGTTTTTTCCCTCATAATCGACCCGGTAATCCAGGTTGCCGTCCCGTATTTCATGGGTCGCGCGGCGCAGCTTATCCAGCGGTACCAGGATACCACGGGAAATAAAGGTGACAAGTATAATATCGGTTGCCAGCGTAACCAAGATGGCGAGGCCGATAAAAACCCACCCCATCGTATCCATATATTCAAATGCCCGTTTAGGCAAATCCTCCGTCGTGCTAGCAACTACGCTGACGAGCGTCGGGTCGCAGATGAGGATACACAGCCGCCGCCCATCCGCGGCATGCGTTACGGTCGAGAGAATTGTCCCGCGAGAGCTTGTGTAGAGCAGGGAGTCTTCATCAAAGTTGGCTCCACTTGCAATCTTCTCCACTTCCGTTTCCCATTCTTCTAAGGTATACCCGGGCGTTGAATAGGCAGGCACATTATCAAATAAGATTGCAACCAATGCGCCGGTATCCTCAAGCTCCTTGCACATGGAAACGATCTCTTCCTGTTCGCTCACGTTTTCGCCTGTTTGCAGCACTTCCTTTTCCAATTGATTAACGTGAAACTGTAACTGATAAACAGAGATGAAGCCGAGTGAATCGGTGAGCTGTGTTCGAACGTCGGTGCCGTCAAAGCGGTAAACGAAGCCGGTAAAGATCACTGCCGTAATAATAACAACCAGAGAACATGGAATAATTAGCATCAGGATGTTGGAAATAATCAGTCTGGTTTTAATGGAAATGTCCTTTATATGCAAAGAATTCCTCCTTCTTTTGAGCAGAAGCCCGCCCGGAATGCGTCGTCTGTCTTTGTATAATATTTTTATTATAGCATTGATAAGGGGAAAAGTTAAGCCCTTTCTTCTATACAATAATAAGGAGAGGAAGGGCCAATCACAGCGGCTTTCCACTCCATGGCTCTGGTTCGATGATGCGAAGGAGTGATCAACCGCGTCCCTGTTGTTCGCGCAACGCGCGGAGGGGTGTAAAGAGAGGGAGAAAAAGGAGGAAAAAGATATTGACAAAAGGGGAGTGGTTTGATAGAATGATCAAGCACTCTTCGAGAGGGGAACCGAAAGGGAGTGCAAAGAGCGCAGGAAGAGCGCAGCCTTGAAAAGGAATGCCAA
>ENA-OQAB01000508-OQAB01000508.1-human-gut-metagenome-genome-assembly--contig:-NODE-508-length-21139-cov-3.971064_pt1 | contig 21139 bp, 23 predicted proteins | sample MGYA00242490_ERZ504517 | MGnify/ENA primary metagenome ERZ504517 (study PRJEB26092, sample SAMD00036298) | human gut metagenome | host: Homo sapiens | study: EMG produced TPA metagenomics assembly of...
GAAATCTTTACAAAAAAGGAGCTTCCGCAAAGTTGGACTTCCCTTCCACTTTTACAGAAACTCCTTTTTTGTTTGACATAGAATCACAGTTCTCCCCGGCTCTCTGCTCCCGGTACATGATCTTTATTTCTGGGGAAATGCAGCCTGGTACACCTCCTCCTGCTCCGGCAGGTGGGTAACATAGCCTACAGGGATTTTGTTTTCTGTGGCTCGATTATTTTTCTGGCTCCCTCTGCGCCAAAGGCTCCGCACAGCTCAATACAGTCAATTCCATTTTCATACAGGTTTCTGGCTGTCCGGCAGGCATCTTCTATATCTGCAACGCCGATCAGCTGAGACACGCCGTTATGGATTGCCGCTTTATCTGTTTCACTGTTAAATTTTCCCATAATTAAAAATGCAAACTTCATCCTTTTACCTCCATTTTCAGACATATTTCTGATAAATCACCTGGAACTCCTTATTTCTGAGCCTTACTTTTTCGTCTGCTGCAAAAGCTTATTTTCTTATTTACTTTACACTTTCAGTTTGTATCTCTTCCACTGGGACACTGCCCCGGTCACTGCAAACAGAACCCAGAATACTGCACTTCCGGCTGCTCCCGCCTTCAGACCCGGAGCCTCAAATTTCAGCTCCAGACTGTGATCCCCCTCCGGGAGCCGACATGCCAGAAAGCCAATATCGCCTCTTAAAAGTTCTGTTTCTTTTCCGTCAACAGTAAGGCTCCAGCCCTTTTCATAGGGAATCATAAACACTCCATAGCCGTCAGCTTCCGCATGAACGGTTCCTGTAATATAAGCATCCTTTTCCGGAGCATCCAGAATGATCTCTGAGGCTTCCATTACCTGCCTGTCCTGTTCGGAAACAACGCTTTCAATATCAGAAACCTCTTCCAGATCTGTAATCTCATATGCCGGATCATCCTCTGAGGATTTCACAGTTTTGTTTTCTTCCTCAGAGTTTCCGCCACCTTTCAGTACATCTTTCTCTGAGCCCTCTCCTTCCTGTGGAAGAGCGATCACACTTTCCAGAAGCTCATCTCTGTTTTCCTCGTTGCACAGCGCCTTCATGCTCTCCTCTGTCACCGCATCCGTATAAAAATGCGCGGTTCCTGCCTGAGCCTCATTCTCATGGATATAAAGGCTTCCCACTCTGTCCAGAAGCTTCCAGCCTTCCTGAGGTGTTTCCTGTCCGGAAAGCAGGTAGCGTATTCCAAGGAACGCTGCAAGACGGTTTTCTTCTACATTGTTCCAGAATGTATAATGGTTCTGGTCTGCAAAAAACAGCTCCGGACAGAAGGTTTCCACAAATTCCTTCACATAGCCGTTCATAACGGAATTATAAGAAGAAATACCATTATAGCCCTGGGCGGAAGCATCCATGGCAACTGTTCCTGATATGTAATCCTTTTCCACCCGGTAAAAGCTCTGGTCTTTCTGTTCCAGATAATCCAGGCACTGCCCCAGGTCTGCCCGATACATTTCTCTGAAAAAATCCTGTGGCTTGTTCATTTCTGCCCGGTATTTTGTTTCTTTATCATCTGATTTCCTGTCAGCCTCATACTGAGCCATTTTCTGCTCCATAAGCTCTGCAGGTGTATCGGTTTTCTTCATGGTAACTCTTGCCTGAAAATTCGCTGCTCCCTCGGACGCTACATTCACCAGAAGAGCCAGCGCCAGCACAGCCATAAGCCCCTGCCGCACAGCCTGCTTATATACAAAATTTAAAAGAACAAGACACACTGCCATCACGGTTCCTGTCACTGCCAGGATCAGGATATTTCTTTTATATTCTGCAAAGCCTGCCTGTTTCCAGCCTTCCAGATATGCCCAGCCCATAAGAACTGTTACCGCCAGTATTAAAGTCAGACAGAGCTTTCCGCCCTTTCTCAGATAATCCCACATCCATGCCATTGCCATAAGAAAAAACGGGATCAGAACAAAGGTATATCTTTGCGTAGGCTTTGTGAAATAATTAAACACTGTTCCTCCAACCGGAAAGACCACGCCAATAAAAATCAGAACCGCAGCGCTGTACAGCACTGTTTTTGCCCTTTTTTTCATCTGGGCCTTGCGCAGTACAAAAAAGAACTGGACATTCAGAAACACTGCCAGTACAGAGCAGAAAAAGATGGGATCCTCATAATAGTTCATGGCATAAGACTGAGGACCTTTTGCAAGGCCGAAGCCGTTCTGCAGATTGCTGGAAAACAGATGCTTTATCATGGAATCATAGACCTTTGTGTGATAAGGAGTAAAGCACTGCTGAAGCCACTGCAGGAATCCGGTTCCCTGGCTGTCAAGCCGAGAAGAAACATTCAGAAGCACCTCTGCCATGGGAAGAAATACCACAAGGCTCATCCCCACACCCAGAAGGATTTCTCCGCAGCCCAGCAGAAATCTCCGCACTCTCTGTGCCAGTGTCAGATCATCCACCATCAAAATCCTGAAAAGAAGATAAAGTCCTGTGGCAGCCAGACACATGTAGGTGAAATACACGCTGTAGATTCCGCAGAGAAATACCATCACCGGAAAGAATCCTCTTCCTTTTTTTCTTCTGGATAAATTTTTTCGCAGAAAAGCAAAAGCAGAGGAATGTAGATCACTGCTGTTCCAAACTGATAATGCTGTCCCCACACCAGAAGGAAACCGCTGAAGCCGTATGCATAGGAGACAGCCAGCTTTGCCCTGGGACTAAAGGAAAACTGAGATAAAAACCAGTAAAAGACCAGCCCGGCTGTCAGCATTTTTATAATCTGTATCACACTCAGATACATCAGCATATGTGCAGGCCCCAGGATTACCCCAAGGCCGTACAGCAATATCAGGAAGGGATCAAACAGATTAAAATTAAAAAGATTCACTCCCAGTCCATTGGAAAAATCCCACAGAGAAAAGCTTCCGTCCCGGATGTCATTGACAATGGCAGTGTAATTCATAATATACTGCTGCCAGGTGTCGCTTCCGATATCGTTAAAAATCATCAGCTGATCTCCCAAAAGATAGTCCTGGAACATAATCAGACTGCTGAATGCCATCAGCAGAAACAGAAGCGCAGGATATTTCAGATCTTTTCCACACCATTTAGTAAAAGCGGTGGCTTTATCCACCGCTCTTTTTTTCTTATGTGTATTATCCATATCTGCTTACATGATCTCCTTCAGATAACGGGCAAGGGCATCCTGCCAGTCCGGAAGACGGGTAAAGCCATGCTCTGTCAGCTTTTTCTTTTCCAGACGGCTGTTGGAAGGTCTCTTTGCCTTTGCCGGATACTGATCGGAGCTTACCGGAGTTACAGTTACGTTCATTCCTGCCTGACGGAAGATCTCCTTTGCAAAATCACACCAGGAAATATATCCTCCCTCATTTGTCACATGATACTTTCCGTACTCTTCTTTTTCCAGCATATCTACAAGAAGCCGGGCCAGATCATAGGTGTAGGTAGGAGTTCCGATCTGGTCGTCCACAACAGTCAGTGTATCATGTGTTTTTCCCAGATTCAGCATAGTCTTGATAAAATTCTTTCCATTGACGCCAAATACCCAGGCAATACGCACAATATAATGCTTGTCGGTATATTTTTCTACTGCAAGCTCGCCCTCATATTTTGTCTGACCGTAAACATTCAGCGGCTGTACCACCGGATCATCCGGTTCCCAGGGACGGGTTCCCTGACCGTCAAACACGTAGTCTGTGCTTAAATAGATCATTGGGATATCCATTTCTCCGCACATTCTGGCAATGTTTTCGGTTCCCTCTGCATTGACCTTGCGACACATTTCTACTTCATCCTCTGCCGCATCCACTGCTGTCCATGCAGCGCAGTGAACCATTTTGTCCGGGCGCACTTCTTCCATCACTCTGCGCACAGCCTCTGCGTCTGTGATGTCCATTTCCGCCACGTCTACGCCTACTCCCTCATAGCCTCTTTTTGCAAGCTCGTTCATTACATCGTGGCCAAGCTGTCCGTTTACTCCTGTAACCAATACCTTCATACCAAACCTCCTATATCCTTTTCAGTGAAAAATCCTGGCTCTTCAATGTCAGATTCGGATTATAATAAGGATCTCCGTCCCTCATAATATCCGGCCAGCGTCTTTCAAAAATCTGAATTTCTTTATTAAACCGCGCAACCTTTTCCGGTGTGTCCTCAAGGCCTCTTGACTTTGACTCATAATGATACAGCTCTGCATAAGGATTATACACAATAAGATAGCCTGCGGCTCTCAGCTTCATACAGAAATCAATATCATTAAAAGCAACTGCCAGCTCCTCAGTAAGGCCTCCCACCTCATTAAAGGCGGACCGTTTTACCATCATGCAGGCTGCTGTAACCGCGCTGTAATCCTGAGCGCAGATGATTCTGTGGCAGTAGCCTGTGGTTCCTCTTGGCTGCAGCACAAAGCAGTGTCCTGCAATGCCGCCGAAGCCAATGACAACTCCCGCATGCTGAATGGTGTCGTCCTCGTAATACATTCTTGCTCCCACAGCGCCCACATCGCTTCTCATGCAGTAGCCCAGAAGCTGCTCCAGACAGTCCTCATTGATAATTTCCGTATCATTGTTCAGAAGCAGGATATATTCACCCTTTGCAAAAGTGGCTCCGTAATTATTGATAGCAGAATAGTTAAACTCTCTGTCCCAGTAAACCACATGAGCCTTTGGATTCTCTGCCTCCAGCTTTTTATAATACTGGAAGGTTTCCTCCTCCGTACTGTTGTTTTCCACAATAATATACTCGTAATTCTGATATGTGGATTTTTTGTCAATGGAATCCATGCACCGCTTCAGATCTGCAATATGATCCTTATTGGGAATAATAATGGAGATCAGCGGATCATGGTCCCGGATAAACCTTGTGCGGTAAAGACCCAGAAACTCTCCCTGAAGCACCTCTGCGTTGATCCCGGTTCTCTTATAATGCTCTTCAATAGCCCGTTTTCCTGCCTCAAAAGCATAGGTCTTGCTTTCCGGATTCTCTGCTGTGGAATCCTCATGGCAGCGCCAGTGATAAAGGATCCTGGGAATATGATAAATCTGCTCCGGCTTTACAGTTTCCACACAACGGAAAATAAAATCATAATCCTGAGCCCCGTCAAACTCCTTGCGAAGCATTCCAACCTGACTGATGATCTCTCTGTCCACCACAAAAAGATGACAGATGTAGTTTACCGTACACAAAAGATCCGGGTTATAATCCGGCTTAAAATGAGGCTGGAAAAACTTGTGGCCGTCCATGGACATTTTATCTTCATCGGAATAAAGAATACGGATGTCCCTGTTTTCGTTTAAGGCCTTTACACACTGAAACAGCGCGTGAGGCGTCAGCTCATCATCATGATCTGCAAAAGCAATGTAATCGCCTGTGGCAGCCTCAATTCCCGCATTGGTATTTTCGGAAATCTGCAGCGGTTTCTCATGAAAGATCACTTTAATTCTTTCATCAGAAGAAGCCAGAAATTCCAGAAGCTTACGGATGGGAGAATCGGCTCCGCTGCCGTCTGACAGACAAAGCTCCCAGTTTGGATAGGTCTGAGCTTTTACAGTATCCACCAGCTGGCGGAGATACTTTTCCGGCGTCTTATATAAAGGCACAACAATAGAAATCTTAGGCTGGTATTCAAATTTTGTCCTTCTCTGCTTTTCCAGTTCTTTTGAGCCGGGAAGATGGCGGACGATCCATTTCTGATAGGGAATCTCCCTTGTGGACGCAGTTTTTACCTTGGATACCACCTTGCCTACCATAGCCGCACTTCCCTGGCTTTTCCAGTAGCGCAGACCTTTTTTTGCATATTTTTCTATTTTTTTGCGGAAAACAACCGCAGGATTCAAATGAACAATGTGGACAGATTTTGTGTCTCCTGCGTAAAACACAAGGTACAGAAGCTTTCCGGTAAGGTTTGTAAGCTCCACAAAAAATCCGGACTTGTCTTCACTGTCCATTTCCTCATAAAGCTGTTCCACATCCACACGCTGGGTGCGAAGGATCTCCACATTTAATTTCTGTTTGTTTTCATCAAAAATCTGAATTTTTACCGGCTCGTCTGCAACTGCCCAGCCTCTGATCCGAAGAAATCCCTGCTGCACCTTTTCTTCTTCAATAAAAAAATCTGAGGCTTTCCTCTTCTTTTTTCCAGTTCCCTTGCAGAAACGGAAAACCAGCAGATCCGCCGGTCCGGCATATCCGCATACACGGTCAGCTTCTGACAGCCTTCCAGAGACTGAGGAAGCTGCACAGACGCAGTGATCCTCTCGCCTCTCATCAGATCCGGATCTTTAAATCTTTCCAGAGCGCTGACTACCTCCAGGCGCTGAATCTCCGCCTTTACTTCAGAGCCGTCCAGACAGGCGCGCATCTTTGCTTCCTTTGGCCAGGTTCCCTGCAGAATATACTGACAGGGATCCTTCAGGTGAAACCGGTCCTTTGTTACCTCAAAAATCTCTCTTGACATATCCAACCTCACAATTTCTCAGTCTTCTCTCAGGGAACAGTCGCCCTCTGTCACAGACAGATTGGGGCTGTAATAAGGATCGCCTTTTTTCAGCTGATCTTCCCATTTTTCCCGAAAACGTGTTATTTCCTTTTCAAAACGGTACTGTTTCTCAGGAGTGTCCTCCAGGCCTCTTGATTTGGACTCATAGTGATACAGCTCCGCATAAGGGGTAAAGACGATTTTTCTTCCCATATCCCTTATTTTCATGCAGAGGTCAATATCATTAAACGCCACGCGGAAGCTTTCATCAAAGCCTCCCACTGCCCGGAAATCACAGGCATCCACAAGCATACAGGCAGCTGTCACTGCGCTGATCTCCTGAACGCTTACCATTCTGCCGAAATATCCTGCATCCTCTCTGGACGCCCGGCACATCACATGGCCTGCAATACCTCCCAGCCCCAGAACAACTCCTGCATGCTGGATGGTGTCATCCGGATAATACAGCTTGGCTCCCACAATGGAAACCTCCTTCTGCTGGCAGATTCCAAGCATTTCCTCCATCCAGTCAGGGGTCAGGATCTCCACATCATTGTTCAAAAACAGAAGATATTCTCCTTTTGCCTGCTCTGCGGCAAAATTATTGATGGAGGAATAATTGAACTCTTTTTCCCAGGTCAGAACTCTCACCCTTGGATAACGCTCATGAAGCTTCTCATAATAGGCAAAGGTTTCTTTTTCCTCGCTGTTGTTTTCTACAATTAAAACCTCATAATTCTCATAGGAGGTGCGCTTTGCCATGGAAGAAAGACACAGCTCCAGATCTTCTGTATGGTCTTTGTTTGGAATGATCACAGAGATCATCGGATTTCCCTGGATCTCCAGTCTGCTTCTGTACCAGCCGGGCCGTTCTGTCATCTCCACCTTTGCCGGGATTCCCATTCTCTTATAATGCTCTTCCACGGCTTTTCGTCCTGCTTCAAAAGCATAGGCCTTGCTTTCCGGATCTGCTGCCGTGGAATCCATATGACAGCGCCAGTGATACAGAACCCTGGGAATATGGATGATCTTCTCTGCCTTTTCGCAGCAGCGGAAAATAAAATCAAAATCCTGGGATCCGTCAAATTCTTTCCTGAAATATCCCGCCTGCTCTGCCACCTGTCTTTTTACTGCAAAAATATGACAGATATAATTATTATCCCGGAAACGGAACAGATTAAAATCCGATTTAAAATGAGGATCAAAATAATGCTGTCCGTCCATGCTGACCTTGTCCTCATCTGTGTAAATCACATCAGCATCCTGATCATTAATTGCCTTTACAATCTCAAACAGCGCATCTGGCTCCAGAGTATCGTCATGATCACAGAGCATCAGGTATTCCCCTCTGGCAAGCTCCATGGCCTTATTGGTGTTCACAGAAATACCACCGTTGGATTTCAGCTTTTTATAACTGATCCTTACCTCATGTCTGTAATTTTTTTTCAGAAACTCATGAACGTTTTCGTCCGGGCTTCCGTCTGCCAGACAAAGCTGCCAGTTTCCATAGGTCTGTTTTCTGACGGACTCGATCAGCTCCTTCAGATAGGGAAGGGGCGTACAGTAAAGAGGGATCACAATACTGATCAAAGGCTTTCTGTCAAAAGAAGTATGCTTCTGCTTCCATGCCTGACGCCGGTTCAGAGAATGGCGTTTCAGCCATTGTTCATAATCTCCCTGAGTGTTTTCCTGACGGTTCAGAAGCCTGTTAAAAAAACCTTTTGGTTTCTGCTCTTTACGAAGCTTCTGAACATCGATTTCATAAATCTTTTCCACAGAAGATCCTGTAAATTTAAGCAGGATCTTTTTTCCTGAAATTTCATCTAAAGAAGCTGAAATACGGAATCCGATTTCCTGATTTTTATAACTCTCATCAAGGCTGCAGCGCTCCACCACATCCGGCCGCCGCCCTCTGCTTATCCTGCAGGCAATGGGGCTTCCGTCCTGATTTAAAGCGGTGATCTCCGTCTCACCCCTCTGATCCACAGCCCAGCCCTGGATTTCCAGCATGGTATCATAAAGGATTTCCACTCTGTCCAGATGATATTCCAGCAGGCTTTGGTTCAGAAAGCTTTTCAGCTCATCTGCGCTCTTCTTCCACACAGAAACTCGTTTTTCTCCGTCTGTAAGAAACAGCTCGATCTGCTGAAACTGTTCTGCAAGCTGATCTGCCTTTGGAATCCGCAGCCGGAAGCCCGGAAGGAACTCTCCAAAGTCCGCTTCCAGAGCCTGAGCCACATCCGGTCTTTCATATCTCTCAGGATCAGCCAGAACAAGCTCCTGATTTCCGTCTCCCACCAGACAGAAGCTCATTTCCTGTCTGTCAGATCCGGCATACCAGCCTCCAAGGCTTAACACCTGTCCATGTCTGTCATCATATTTTTCTTCATCAATGCTGAAGCGCAATTCTTCCATATTTCATCCTCATTCTGTCTGATCTGAAGGCCGGAATTTTGCCATCAGGCCTTTTTTCTGTCATTTCTCTCTGACAGCTTATTTTTTCTTAATGCTTCTGTACAATTTCCAGACTTTTTGTATTTTCCATCTGACTTGATTCTTTTCTTTCATGTCTTGCGGATCTCTTCATCCTTTTCCGCTGACACCAGGCCAAAGCTCTTCCAGAACTTTTCCCCTGCGTCCTGAGCTTTCATGATCTCAATTTCAATCCTGAGCCTTTTCTCTTCGCTGATATTTCCGATCACAAACTGAGGATCTCCCCCGCCGAAATAATAGCTGTCAGCTCCTACCGGAAAACCGTTTGTGGTAAAGTCTGCCTTTATGTCATTTTCAAAAACAAGCTTCCGAAGGATCAGGCCACCTGCTACTTCTCCCGGATCAAGACGGAGATTCTTCACATTGTCCGGAATCTCAAGCTCCATGCTGACTCCTGTTCTGCTCATGGGATAGACTTCTGAATCTTCCTCAGAAAATCCCTTGCCCCGGTCAAAAAACACCTGAAGCCTCCGCTCTGCCCCGGCTGCCCTCATCTGCTCATAATAGGGAAGGATCTCCACCTTGCCCGGAGAAACATCTTCATACATGGAAAGAAGAGGCACATGACTTCCCTGCATATACTTCTGGAAATTCCTTTCCATTTCTCCGTAAACATCAAGCTCCTCCTGAGTAATACCTGCTTTGCCATAAAAATCCCTGTCCTTCAGAACACGGCGCTTTCCGTCGCTTTCCAAGATAATAATGGATCATCCGGTACAGGATAAAGTCTGCGGGAACCGGAAAGTCAAAGATCCACTCATAATCGATCACAACCTGTCTGTCCTTCAGAATCAGAATATTGGCAGGAACCAGATCAATATTGGACATTTTTGCGCAGGAATACTCTCCGGTCAGCTCTACGTCCCCGAATACCTGTACAAACTCCGGCGTTTTGATAAAGGTATCTGTGCTGTGAAGGTTCTGAACCTTTTTCAGATAATAAAAGAACAGTTCCTCCAGTTCAAAAAATTTCCCCTGAGCCAGAAGCTGATCCAGTTTTTCTTCCAGAGTCATTCCCTCCAGATATTCCAGCCTTGCAGCCTTATTTACTGTTTTGCAGAGATTAAGCTCCAACCCCTGCTTTTTATAGTCTTCTGTAAGCTCTGTATAAATCCGCTCCAGACGGGCTGTATGCTCACAGGCCTTTTCATTTGCCGGAAGCTTCTGCACATATCTCTCAAACCTTCCCGGCTCACAGATATCTGTTCTCAGGCAAAGCGCGCGTCCCGCTCATTGGAAAACTTGGTATACACAATCTCCGGACAGATCTGCTCTTTTCCGATCAGAAGCAGAAACGAATTGGAAAACTCCGGAAACATGTCATTGTCCAGAAGCGAATCGTAAACAGGAGATTCCTGAAAAAGCTGCAGGCGAAGCCGGTCAAAGTTTGTCTCCATACGGTTCAGCTCGCCCTTTAAAGGAAGACGCCTGTCAGAATATATGGTCATGGGAAGCTTGTAATCCGGAAACGGATAATTACCACTGCGCTTTCAGATTTCCTGCTTTTCCAGAATTTCTGTAAGCTCATTTTTTGGTAAAGGTTTTTACGCCCTTTGTTGTTGGATAGCCCTCAAGTCCCTCGAAAAGGGTTCCAAAGTGATCCTCTGTACAGCCAGCCCAGTATTTCAGTCCAAAACGGTTTTCGATGGCAAGAACGATCTGTCCGCCCGGTTTCAGATGACGGGCAATGGTTTTCAGAAAATCCACATAAGGGGTGTCGCTCTGAATATAGTTTTCCCCATACTCAAAAACGCCGATCAGAGTAATGTAATCATACTTCTCCGTCAGCGCAGGCTCGATCTCCTGAAAATTCCCCATAAGTATTGTGAGATTTTCGCAGTCCTTATGCCTCCAGGCATTGATCTCACTTCGTTTTTTTGACAGCTCAATACAGGTGACCTTCTCTGCTTTTTCACAGAGCGCACCTGTAATGGCTCCACAGCCGGAGCCAATCTCCAGCACATTTTCCTTTCCGGTAAACGGAAGCCAGCTTAAAATATTTTCCCTTACATGGGAAAAATGATAGAGAATGGGCCAGCTTTTCCTCTCTGCGATCACCTGGTTCCATTGCTCCTTTGGATAAGTTCTGGCAATTTCCAGCATCTCATCCTCTATGGCTCCGTCACTGTATAAATCCTGTCCCGGATAACAGGTATCATCCAGGACTGCCTTACCGATTTTTTCTATCATGCTTTTTCTCCGTAGCGAATCTCCACTTTTGAGTTCATATCATAAAATCCAACTGTGTTCTTGTTGGAAACCACTGTGATATTACATGCGTCATACAGCCTGTGGAAAACTGTAAACTCACCGTCCTTGTATCCGGTGCAGCCAAAGGAAAGAAGATATTCCCCTCCCTGCAGGAACATTTCCTGCTCAAAGGTCACTGTACAGCTATCTCCTGCCTGAGAGTGTTCCACAGATTTCTTTTCAAACAGAGTATTGGTTCCTGTGATCTCTGTACCCTTAATATCCTTAAAGGTATAGGCCATAATCGGTTCCTGAATATCCTGATGAAATACCACCTTCATCCGTATCCGGAAACTGCTGCCCTTTTCAATGGTATTGGTACAGCGGTTCTTGTCATCCAGAACTGCAAAATCCACAATCTCCGCAAGCTTGGTTCCATATTCCAGCATATTGGGATTTACCTGGAACTGCTGGCTCCAGCTTTCTTTCTGCTCTTCTTTCTTTTCCTCTGCCTTTGCAGGATCCTGACCTACCAGAAGCTGCTTGTACATATCCACCATCTGTTTTTGGAGAACCTTCTTCCAGCTTCACTCCCTTATTCAGAAGAATCACTCTGTCACAGTACCGGGAAATACTGCTTAAATCGTGGCTGACAAAAAGAATGGTTTTTCCCATCTTTTTAAATTCTTCAAATTTCCGGTAGCATTTTGCCTGAAAGAACACATCACCTACAGAAAGCGCCTCGTCAACGATCAGAATTTCCGGATCAATGTTAATGGCAACTGCAAATGCCAGACGGACAAACATACCGCTGGAATAAGATTTTACAGGCTGATAAACAAAATCTCCGATATCTGCGAAGTCCAGGATATCCTGAAGTCTGGCATCCACCTCTTCTTTTGAAAATCCCATCATGGTTCCGTTGAGATATACGTTTTCGATTCCTGTATATTCCATGTTAAAGCCGGCTCCCAGCTCCAGAAGAGCGGAAATCCTTCCGTCCACCTTCACCTCTCCTGCCGTAGGGTTCAGAACTCCTGTAATGATCTTCAGGATGGTGGACTTTCCGGAACCGTTTGTTCCGATGATGCCCACAGTTTCGCCCCGCTCTACCTGAAAATTCACGTCTCTTAAAGCATAATGCTCTCTGACCGGAACCTTAAAGCCCAGAGTTTCCCGCAGTCTGTCTGAAGGCTTATTATATAATTTATACATCTTGTCCAGATGTTTTACCTGAATTGCAAATTCACTCATTTTTTTCTCCGTTTACAGTACATCTGCAAAATGTACCTGAAGTTTTTTGAACAGTCTTGTTCCAAGGAAAAACAGCACCAGGGTAAAAGCCCAGAAATAAAGGGTCAGAGCCGGATGCTGCCAGAATCCCACATGGTCGATCAGGGAATCACGATATCCCTGTACCACATAAAATACCGGATTCAGCTTCAGGATCTTTGTAAGGATCCCTGTAAGACCAAGGTCGCTGAAATTCCACATAATGGGAGTTACCCATACCCCTACCTGAAGCCCGATGTTGATGATCTGACTGAGATCCCGGAAAAATACCACCACCGCGCTGGAAAAATAAGTCACTGCCAGAAATCAGCATAAAAATACAGAAGCTGTAATAAATAAGCTGAAGGGCATACCAGGTAGGCGGATAGCCCATGCAGGTATAGATCACCAGAACGATCAGCACAAAAAAGCAGTGGACAAACCCGGCTGAAATCACCTTTACCACAGGAAGGATACGAATATTAAAACAACCTTTTTACCAGATAATTATATTCCAGAAGAGAATTGGTCCCGCCGATCAGCCCGTCCTGAAAAAAGAACCAGGGCACCAGTCCGGCTACCAGCCAGAGAACAAAGGGAACTCCTCTGTCCGCTCCGCCTCTTAAAGCCAGACCAAACACAAACCAGTATACACAGATGGTAACTACCGGCTGGATAAAGGCCCAGACTGTTCCAAAATAAGAACCTGCAATAATTTCGTTTTTAAAAACTCATTTTTGGCCAAGGGAAAGAACCAGCCTTCTGTTCCGGTATAGTTCCCCTGGCAGCCATGTCTCTTTTTTCAATCCTTTTTGCTCCTGTTGCGGAATATTCCTGAAAGCTTCCCCATTTTTTGTCCTTGTCAGAAAGAATCAGATCCATTCCTTCCGGAATCGGCCACTCCACTGCAATATCCGGGTCATTGTATGCAAGTCCGCCCTCATCATTGGGATGATAAAAATCTGTACACTTATAGGCAAACTCAGCAGAATCAGAAAGTACAAGGAAGCCATGGGCAAAGTTCTTTGGAATAAAGAACTGTTTTTTGTTTTCTGCAGAAAGCAACACTCCGTACCACTGTCCGTAAGTAGGAGAGCCCTCACGAAGATCCACAGCCACATCATAAACCTCTCCGCTTACTACGCGGACCAGCTTATCCTGCGGATAGTTGATCTGAAAATGAAGTCCGCGAAGAACGCCTTTTCTGGAACTGGACTGATTGTCCTGAACAAACTCCTGGTCAATGCCAGCCGCCTTGTAGTCATTGTAATTATAAGTTTCCATAAAGTATCCCCGGTCATCTCCGAACACTGCAGGAGTGATCACCTTTAATCCTTCAATGTGACAGGTTTCTACTGTAATTTTTCCCATTTTATAAGCCCTCCGCTACTTCGATCAGATATTTTCCATATGCAGTTTTAAGAAGCGGCTGCGCCAGCTCCACAAGCTGCTCTTTATTGATAAATCCACGTTTGTAAGCAATTTCCTCAATACAGGAAATATAAAGTCCCTGACGTTTCTGGAACGCGGAAACAAAATCAGCCGCATCCAGAAGGGAATCATGGTTTCCTGTATCCAGCCATGCAAATCCTCTTCCCAGAGTTTCCACCTTCAGGGTTCCTCTGTTCAGATATTCATTGTTGATGCTTGTAATCTCAATTTCGCCTCTTGCTGAAGGCTTCACATTTTTGGCGATCTCCACTACATCATTGTCATAGAAGTAAAGTCCCGGAACCGCATAGTTTGACTTGGGATGCTCCGGCTTTTCCTCTATGGAAAGAGCTTTTCCGTCTTCGTCAAATTCTACCACGCCGTACTCTCTTGGGTCCCTTACATAATAGCCGAAGATGGTTGCTCCCTTTTCCCCTTCTGTTCTCTTATATGCGTTCTGAAGCACTCTGGAAAAGCTCTGTCCGTAAAAAATATTGTCTCCCAGAACAAGGGCAACCGCATCGTTTCCAATAAAGTCCGCGCCAATGATAAACGCATCTGCCAGCCCTCTTGGCTGCTCCTGAACCGCATACTCGAAACGCATTCCAAGCTGCTTTCCGTCTCCCAGAAGCTCTTCAAACACCGGAAGATCTCTTGGTGTGGAAATGATGAGAATTTCTCTGATCCCTGCCAGCATCAGCGTGGAAAGGGGATAGTAGATCATCGGTTTGTCATACACCGGCATGATCTGCTTGGAAATCGCTTTTGTCAATGGATATAATCTTGTTCCTGAACCGCCTGCTAAAATAATACCTTTCATATCTCTCCTCCTATTTTCTGGAACCGTACATTTTTTTCTCTTTAAAATAAAGGGCTGTCATCAATGCCACAAGAGTCACGGCCATCACAGCCATCAATCCAAGAAGGATCTTTGACATATCGGAAAGTCCTTCCTCAGTTTCCGATTCCGGTATTTCCGCTTCTTCCTGTACTGTCTGTGTACCGGAAGTATTTTCTCCTGTTCCCGCTGCCGTTGTCTGTACCGCCTGGGGTGTGGGAGTTGTGGCAGGCGCCGCATAGCCTACATACTGTCCGTTATAAAAATAACGGTTCAGCATTGTTCCGTTTTTGTCCACCTGCTCTACTGTAAGCTGATCCGCTGTGACACCTTTTGGCACAGTCATTTTTTTTCCATTGACTGTCAGCGTATCAAAATTATCAAACGCATAGTCAAACAGCGCGATACTGTCTGTACAGTTTGCTCCCAGATCTGCTGTACGCATGGTAACTGCAATATATGTTCTTCCGTTCCGCTCCGCTGCCACTACAAGGGTATGGCCTGCGTCATTGGTATTTCCTGTTTTTCCGCCAATGCAGCCTTCATAATAAAGATTGGATTCTTTTGCCATAAGAGGCATATGAGTATGCATTCCTCTTGCCTCGCTGAGGTTTGTAGCCGGAATCGTATAATTGGCTGCGCTGATAACTTTCCGGAACCGGGGGTTCTGAAGTCCTGCCCGCATGATCTTTGCCAGATCGTAGGCTGTAGTATAGTGATTGGAATCCGGAAGCCCGCTTGCATTGGCAAAATGTGTATTTCTGCATCCAAGCTCCCTGGCCTTCTCATTCATCATTTCAATAAACTGAGCTTCTGTTCCCCCTACATACTCTGCCATCTGAGCGCACACTTCATTGGCTGATTTGATAATGGCCGCATACCAGCAGTCCCTCATGGTAATGGTTTCTCCCAGCTGCATTCCGATATTGGAGCTGTCCCAGGTCACATCCCGGACTCCTGTCTCTGTAAAAGTTACAGAATCTTCCGGAGAACTGTTTTCTATCGCAGTAAGCACGGTCATGATCTTTGTGGTACTTGCCGGATAACGGTACTCGTCTTTTCCTTTGTCATAAAGGACCGCGCCTGTATCCGCATCAATCAGAACTGCTGTCTCAGAAACTGTGTCCGGCCCTTTCGGCCATCCCTGAATGCTGTCTGAGCTCACTGTTGCCGCTGTTCCGAAATTCACAGTTACTGCCTGCACGGATACTGCAGGGATCAGCAGTGCCGCAATTCCGGCTGCCACAGTGCCTGCTATTTTATTTTTCATTGTGTTTCCTCCGTCAAAACTCAAATGAGAGTATTTTTTCTGTAATGTATTCCACATCAGACATTTCCAGATTATAAAACATGGGCAGTCTTAAAAGCCGTTCGCTTTCCCGTGTGGTATAAACATCCTCTCCGCTGAAGCGTCCAAATTTTCTGCCTGCCGGAGAGCTGTGAAGAGGCACATAATGAAAGGCAGTGCAGATTCCGTTTTCTTTCAGATAAGTGATCAGCCTGCTTCTTGTCTCCAGATCTCTGACTTTTATATAATACATGTGGGCGTTATGCTTGCACCCTTCCGGCACAAAAGGTCTCTGGATTTTTTCCTGTTCCTCCAGACTCTTCAGCCCCTCATGGTAATAGTCATAGATCTGATGCCTCTTACGGTCGATTTTTTCCGCTTCCTCAAGCTGGGCATAAAGATACGCCGCGTTCATTTCACTTGGAAGATAAGATGAGCCATAATCGATCCAGCGGTATTTATCTACCTGTCCCCGGAAAAATTTACTTCTGTCTGTTCCCTTTTCTCTGAGGATCTCTGCTTTTTCCTGGTATTCGTTTTTCCTGGAAAACAAGGGCGCCGCCCTCTCCCATGGTATAGTTCTTCGTCTCATGGAAGCTGTAGCACCCGAAATCTCCAATAGTTCCCAGAGCTTTTCCATGATAATAAGCCTCTACTCCCTGAGCTGCGTCCTCCACTACCTTCAGATGATATTTTTCTGCAAGAGCCATGATCGCATCCATCTCGCAGGCAACGCCTGCATAATGGACAGGCACAATCGCCTTTGTTCTTTCTGTGATTGCCTGCTCGATCAGGTTTTCATCCATATTCATGGTATCCGGCCGGATGTCCACAAACACGATCCTGGCTCCTCTCAGCACAAAGGCGTCTGCTGTGGATACAAAGGTATAAGAGGGCATGATTACCTCATCCCCGGGCTCTATGTCACAGAGAAATGCCGCCATTTCCAGCGCATGAGTGCAGGAGGTTGTCAGAAACACTTGGTTTACCTGAAACCGCTCCTTCATCCATGCAGAACACAGCTTCGTATACTTGCCGTCTCCGCACAGCATTCCCTGGTCTACGGCGTCTTTAATATATGTCAGTTCTTTTCCTACAATTGCAGGCCTGTTAAAATCTATCATTTGCTATTCCTGTTTCTTAATTATCTGTGTTGTCAGTTTGTTCGGAAATATTTTCTTTGTCACGGATCACATACTGAGGTGTCTTATTTACATTCAGCATCAGTTTTCCCAGGTATTCTCCCACAATGCCCAGCATCAGGAAACAGATGCCGAACAGTACCAGCATAGCGCACATCAGCGAAGACCAGCCAATGGCAACTGCCGGATTCAGAAGCTTACGGATAAAAACGATCACTGCGCCTATAAAACCTGCTGCCGAGAACAGGGTTCCGAAAAAGGTGGCTGCCCTTAAAGGAATCACGGTAAAATTCAGACAGGACATAAACAGCTTCAGTCCCCGTTTAAAATTATAATTGGAGGTTCCCACCTCGCGCTCAAAATGTTCGATCTCTATGTTTGCAATGTTATGTGTGGTGCGGAAAAACAATACCTGAAGGAAGGTATTATAGCCGTCGTATTTGACAACCTCGTCTCTTACATACTTTCTGCAGCACCAGAAACTGCTCATCTGGATATCCTTCGGACGGTCCAGCAGATGCCACAAAAGAAACCGGCTTACTGCCCCTGTGAGATTTTTAAACCAGGAAAACTTCCTCTGTTTAAACACTCCGAACACAATATCATAGCCTTCTTCCATTTTGTCAAGGAACTGTGGGATCTGTGACGGATGATTCTGCATATCGTCATCCATTCCCAGGATCAGCTCTCCCTGAGCATAATTCATTCCGGCCATAATGGCATTGTGCTGTCCAAAATTCTTAGCCAGGTTGATTCCTTTTACATTTGGATATTTTTCTGTAAGAGCATGTATGGATTTCCAGGTATTGTCTCTGGAATAATCATTTACCAGAACAAATTCACACTCGTAATCTTTTAGTTTCTCAAATTCTTCAATTGCAAGCTCCACCACCTTGCCGATGGTCTGCTCTGAATTATAGCACGGTATAACAATCGATACCAGCATCTCTTTTGTCCCTCGTTTCTATAAGTTGAATATGACGATCCCTGCAAGTATCAGGGCAAAGCCCATAAGTTTCCGCCTGCTGAATCTTTCTTTCAGAAAAATATATCCCATTACTGATACAAAGATGTAACCTGTAGATTCCAGGATCGGTGACATGGAAAGAGGCACATGCTTCAAAGCCAGCATGGTCAGTATTACAGAACAGAAAAAAAGCCCGTAAGCTCCGATCACCATAGGATTCATATACTCCTTCAGGGGGCTTTCGTAGGTTTTATCTGCTGCTTTTTTCAGAATGATCTGAGATACAGACGAGATAAAAACCGACAGAAGCAAAAGACATACGGATATTCCAAGACTGCTCATGAATTCTCACCATCCTTTCCGGCGTTATCACTTGTCACAAGATAAATTCCTGCAAAAATCACAGCTGCTCCGGCGATCATATTCCAGGTGATCCTTTCTCCAAAGATCAGAGCTCCCCAGACGATTCCCCAGATCAGAGTTACGGGACGGTTTGCATACGCCACAGTAAGCGGCATTCTTTTCAGGATCTGCTGCCAGATAATGGCGTAGCCAAACATGATCACAAAAACAAGTCCAAACCAGAAAATAAACGGCAGGGAAAAAATATGATCCGTATATCCGGAAGCTTTTTTTGAACAGACACCGCTTAGGGAGCTGAACAAAAGGCTGATATGCAGCAGCAAAAATGTACTTTTCTTTAAGGCATGGTCATTATTTCTCATGTTATTTTCTCACAATCATACTGTAAATTCAATGTTAATTTTCGACAAAATCTCATCTAGCCTCTCTTCGCAGTCATGAAGTTCTTTCCCTGCAAGAATGATCTGTCCGATACGATCCCTTCCATTCCGGTACTGATTCACATAATCTCCCGGCTGAATATTAAAGGAAAGATCAATGATATCCTCTGCAGGCGCATTTTTCATTTCGGATTGCTTTTACGGTTCCGCTTCTGTCTGAGGTCAGAATCTTAGACAGGCTGGCGCTTCCCGGATACGGTTTGGTAAAAAGCTTTTCCGGCTCCATATCAAGGGCAAGACGCACAATAGCCTCATAATAATTGATGCCGTAATACAGTCCTACTGTTTCCGGAAGGCAGGTGGCTCCAGCTCTTCCCGTGATCTCGATCACATAAACCTTTCCGTCTTTTTCAATGAGATCACAGTTTACTGCACAGTTATCCAGCCCCACTGCACGGATAGCAAGCTTTACCTGGCGTTTCGCCTCTTCTCCCAGACTGTCCTGTTTTTTCCAGGGAACCGAATGGCCTACCGGAGTAGGCACATAGCTCTGAAAAGCATCTATATTATTGGGAAGGCAGTATAAAAGCCTGCCCTCTGACATCATTGCCTCACAGCCAAAGGGCTCTCCTTCAATAAACTCTTCCACAAGACAGTAATCCCTGCCTGTGGCTTCCATGGTTTTTTCGTAAAAGGAAAAAGCCTGTTCACTGGTATCACACCGGAAAATCCCCCGGCTGCCCATCAGATCTACTGCCTTTATCACTACGGGAAAATCCAGTTTTTTCAGGGCTTCTGCAAGCTCCTCCCGGTTTCTGATACAGATATGGCGGGCGCAGCGCACTCCCCCTGCCATAAAGGCTTCTTTCATTTTAAATTTGTCGCTGCTGATATCAGCCGCCTTTTCTGACAGTCCTTTCAGCCCCAGTCTCTCACAGGCATACCCTATCGCCCGGACTCCTGTATCCAGACAGCAGGTAGTAATGCCATCCGCCTGAAACTTACGGGCAGCTTCCATAACTGCCAGCGGATCAGAAATATCTGTGTACGTGCTTTCATCGGCTGTCTGAAATCCCGGCCAGTCACCGGGCGTACTTGCAGCTATTGTTTTTATGCCAAGCCGTTCTGCTGCCTTATAAAGAGGAAGCTGGGAATAGCTGGCTCCTAAAATCATAAGTTTTTTCATATTTACAGGTTGTACTCCTCCAGAAAATCAAAAAACAACGGCGTTCCTCCGGTATGAAAGAACAGAATATTTTTATCCCGGATCTGATGATCCTCCAGATATTTTACCATACCACAAAAAGCCTTTCCTGTATAGGTCATATCAAGAGGGATGCCTTCTGACCGGTAAATCCTGCGGATCAGATCTGCCGTATCCTGTGAGTAGGTTCCATATCCATTTTCCATATATTTGTCTGTAAAAAGAATCTTCTCTTTAAAGTTTTCGGGCAGGCTGTTTCCATGCATCCGGGCATATTCCTCCAGATTACGGGCAATTACCTGCTTTCCTCTGACCTCATTTCTGGAAACAGAAATACCCACAATATTCCGGTCATCATTTGTTTCCAGACTTCCTGAGAGCAGGCCGGACTGTGTGGCGTTGGTGCTGGATGCAAGAAAAATATAATCAAAGTGGATTCCCTGTTCTTTTTCCTGACAGCAAATTTCCTGATAAACCTCCCGGTAAGCCTCCATAGGAACCCATTCTCTGCCCTCACCTCTGGTATTTCCGTAAATATAATAAGGATTACAGCCTTTTTCTCTCAGCTCATCCATAGCCTGCTGCACAGCCTCTGCAATTCCTGTTTTTTTGCATGGGATTTCTGTCACTCCCATACTCCGGATGATCCTGCTGTTCTCTGTTTCTTTATCCTCTTTTACATCCTCTGTATTATGGACCATGTAGCAGGGCAGATGCAGCTGATAGCAAAGAGTAGCCAGAATCCGGCAGAGATTGGAATGATAATTCCCGTAAATGATCATGCTGTCACAGTGTTCTCTTTTCATATCCTCAATGAACTTCTGTGCAAAGCGAACCTTATTCCCCCCAAAAGAATAAGGAAGAAGATCCTCTCTTTTCATATAAAAAATGATTGTCGCACAGGTGCTGTCTCAGCATTGTCCCTGCCGTTTCCGGTAAATCTCAGCTTTTGTATTGGAGTTCACCGGAAGCTCCTTCAGAGGATTTTCCCAGGGGCCGTGATAAAAAAGCTTTTCCATTTCTTCCATAGTATCTGTCTGAAGATGAAAATCCGGGACGGCTTCCACTGTCTGTAATGTGAGCTGTTCTACATCATCCC
>ENA-OQAB01000509-OQAB01000509.1-human-gut-metagenome-genome-assembly--contig:-NODE-509-length-21135-cov-3.516613_pt1 | contig 21135 bp, 18 predicted proteins | sample MGYA00242490_ERZ504517 | MGnify/ENA primary metagenome ERZ504517 (study PRJEB26092, sample SAMD00036298) | human gut metagenome | host: Homo sapiens | study: EMG produced TPA metagenomics assembly of...
GTTTGTTGTCCGGGACTTCAGGCATGTTATTGACAATGGCTACCCGTTTCAAACTCGGCGGGAAACTTACATCCGCCGGTAACATATAATCTATGGCAAGCGGTTCGACGGTTTGGCAACCCGCCAAAAGCATCAAACAAGACAGTAACAGGTAATAAGAGTATTTAGTCATAGCCTTTTATTCTTAGTTCTAAAAAACAAAAGTAATCTTTTACTTGAATAAATAAAAGCCCCGAACAGTTTTAACCGTTCGAGGCTTTTATTATACCGGTTGGTGATTGACGGTCAGTGATTGATGATTAGTGATTATCAGTCAGTACCCGCACTAAAGCGCTCCCCTAATCACTAATCCCTAACCCCTAATCGCTTTTTTTACGCATTCTTTCCGTGACAATTCTTGTACTTCTTGCCGCTTCCGCAAGGACAAGGATCGTTACGTCCTGCCGTCTTCTCTGCGCGGATAGGCTCGCGCTTCTGCTGTTCGCGCGTATCCTGTTGGGCGGCGGCTTGCTGGTTCGGATCGTTCAAGTCCTGCTTTTGTTCGCGGTACTTGCTTAAATCCTGACGTTGCTCGGGAGCGGCCTGACGCACTTCCTGCGGTTCCTGTACCGGAATTTGTCCGCGCATCAGGATAGAAACAGTCTGGTTGTTTATCTTGTCTACCATGGTGTCGAACAGGTTTACGGACTCCAGCTTGTAAATCAACAACGGGTCTTTCTGTTCGTAGCTGGCATTCTGTACGGAGTGTTTCAATTCGTCCAGTTCGCGCAGGTTCTCTTTCCATGCCTCGTCGATAACATGCAGCAGGATGGACTTCTCGAATGATTTCACTACTTCCTTGCATTCGCTGTCGTAGGCGGCTTTCAGGTTGCAGGAGATGTTATACATACGCTTGCCGTCCGTAATGGGAATCAGGATGTTTTCGTACATGTGTCCCTGGTTTTCGTACACCTGCTTGATAACCGGATAAGCGATTTGCGCCATACGTTCGGTTTTGCGTTTGAAGAGTTCCATAGCAGCGTCGAATGTCTTGTCGGCCAGTTTCTCTTTCTTCTCGTTACGGAATGCTTCTTCCGTGAAAGGAGTTTCCATGGCAAGCGTCTGGAGCAAGTCCATTTTGCAGTCCTCATAAGTAGGAGCTTCGATGGCGTTGACGCAACGGTCCCAAATCATGTTCACAATATCCATGCCGATACGCTCACCCATCAAAGCGTGGCGGCGTTTGGTGTAGACCACGGTACGTTGTTTGTTCATGACATCATCATATTCCAGCAAACGCTTACGGATACCGAAGTTGTTTTCTTCCACCTTCTTCTGCGCACGTTCGATAGACTTGGAAATCATGCTGTGCTCAATCATTTCGCCTTCCTTGAAACCGAGTTTGTCCATTACGCCGGCAATACGGTCGGAAGAGAACAGACGCATCAGGTCGTCTTCCAAAGACACGAAGAATACGGATGAACCGGGGTCACCCTGACGTCCGGCACGACCACGCAGCTGGCGGTCTACACGACGTGACTCGTGACGCTCCGTACCGATAATGGCAAGACCGCCCGCGGCTTTTACTTCCGGGCTCAGCTTGATGTCCGTACCACGACCCGCCATGTTGGTGGCGATGGTTACGGCACAGCTTAAACCGGCTTTGGCCACGATGTCGGCTTCTTTCTGATGCAGTTTCGCATTCAATACGTTGTGCTCGATTTTGCGCATGGTCAACATCTTGCTCAGCATTTCGGAGATTTCAACGGAAGTGGTACCCACCAGGACAGGACGTCCGGCTTCTACCATCTTCTCGATTTCTTCGATAACGGCTTTATATTTTTCGCGTTTGGTTTTGTAAACGCGGTCGTTCATATCGTTACGGGCAATGGGGCGGTTGGTCGGGATAACGACTACATCCAGTTTGTAGATGTCCCAAAGCTCGCCTGCTTCCGTTTCGGCAGTACCGGTCATACCAGACAGCTTGTGATACATACGGAAGTAGTTCTGCAAGGTAATCGTCGCGAAAGTCTGTGTGGCGGCTTCCACCTTCACGCCTTCTTTGGCTTCGATGGCCTGGTGCAAACCGTCGGAGTAACGGCGGCCTTCCATGATACGTCCGGTCTGCTCGTCCACAATCTTCACCTGACCGTCGATTACCACATACTCGTCGTCTTTCTCGAACATGGTGTAAGCCTTCAGCAACTGGTTGATGGTATGTACACGCTCGCTCTTGATGGCGAAGTTAGTCATAAGGGCGTCTTTCTTGGCAAGGCGTTCCTCGTCCGTCAGGCTCTTTTCATTTTCCAGCTCGGAGAGTTGGGCGGTGATGTCGGGAAGCACGAAGAATGTGGGGTCTTCGGAGTTGCCGCTAATCAAGTCTACACCCTTGTCGGTCAGGTCTACGCTGTTCAGCTTTTCATCGATTACGAAATACAGCGGATCGGTAACCTCGTGCATACGCTTGTTGTTCTGCTCCATGTAGATTTCCTCGGTCTTGAGCATACCGGCTTTGATACCCTGCTCGCTGAGGAACTTAATCAACGCCTTGTTCTTCGGTAAACATTTATGGCTGCGGTATAATGCAAGGAAACCCTCTTCCTGTTCTTTCTTGTCGTTTGAAGCTATCAGGCGTTTGGCATCGGCAAGGTATTGCGTGGCCAGTTTTTTCTGTGCTTCCACCAGACGTTCCACTTGCGGACGGAGTTGCTCGAAAAGCTGGTCGTCGCCTTTGGGAACCGGGCCTGAGATAATCAGCGGAGTACGGGCGTCGTCAATCAATACCGAGTCGACCTCATCCACGATGGCGTAATTGTGCTGACGCTGTACGAGGTCTTTCGGGCTGATAGCCATATTGTCGCGCAGGTAGTCGAAACCGAATTCGTTGTTCGTACCGAAAGTAATGTCGGCAAGATAAGCCTGACGGCGTGCGTCGGAGTTGGGCTGGTGTCTGTCGATACAATCCACGCTCAAACCGTGGAACATATAAAGCGGGCCCATCCATTCGGAGTCACGTTTTGCCAGATAGTCGTTTACGGTTACCACATGCACGCCGTTTCCGGTCAGTGCGTTGAGGAATACGGGCAGGGTAGCCACCAGAGTCTTACCTTCACCGGTTGCCATTTCCGCAATCTTGCCTTTGTGCAGTACCACGCCGCCAAACAACTGTACGTCGTAGTGCACCATGTTCCATAACGTGTCGTTACCGCCGGCTACCCAGTGGTTCTGATAAACGGCCTTATCGCCTTCGATGCGTACAAAATCTTTGGTAGCGGCCAGATGGCGGTCGAATTCCGTAGCGGTTACTACGATTTCTTCGTTTTCGGAGAAGCGCTTGGCTGTTTCCTTTACGATGGAGAAAGCGACGGGCAATACCTCGTCCAATGCTTTTTCGTAGATATCCAGTATTTCTTTTTCTATCTTGTCTATTTGAGCGAAGACTTCTTCGCGTTCTTCCAGTTCGATGCTCTCAACGCTTGCTTTCAGTTCTTCCACTTTGGCGCGTTGTTCTGTTGCCGAGTTGCGGATGTATGCCTTCAATTCTTCGGTTTTGGCGCGCAGGGCATCGTTGTCCAATGCGGCTACTTCCGGATATGCGGCTTTTACCTTGTCTACCCACGGCTTTATCTCTTTCATGTCGCGGGTGGCTTTGTTGCCGAAAATCGAGCTTAAAAATTCATTAAATCCCATTATATATTTGTTTTTATTATTATTTACTAAGTTTATATGGCGTGCAAAGTTACTGATTTTGCAACAGATAACGTAAAGTTACACTGATTATTTTAAGGGGTTGCCGCGGAGGATAAGGAGTTTTACGGAAATATAAAACTCTGCAGCTCTCTGTACCGGCCTTTATCAATAATTGAGCGGTGTGGCTGTGCACGCATTGGGAGCGCGAATGCGCATCGCGCTTGACAGGGTGGGAGCAACGCGGTCTACGGCGACCGGCATGCGGATTATTTCCGGCTTTATTCCTTTACCGAGAAGAATAAGGGGGGCGGGTATGGCGGCGGCACGCACCACGCGGTTGTCATTGCTGTTTTCCTGCATGACAGTCCAGCCCGGCAGGACTTCGATAATCAAATCGCCGGAGCGGTGGCGGTGAAAGCCGTTGCGTATGCGCTCTATCTGCGGCGACCAGGAGCCCAACAGCAAGTGGTAGGCGGAATATACCTTGTTTACTCCGCTGAACTGTACCAGAAATTCTGCCGACTTTTGCTGCATGTCGGCAAGATTCAACTGCTTCTCTTCTATTAATTTATGATTGAGATATATCTGTTGATTATAATAGCCTTCTACGTATTGTCCTTCACCGTAAGTCGCCATCAGGTACATGTTCAGCAAAGTGGCGCAACGGTTCAGATAGAATTCTCCGCCGGGAATACGGTAGATGCCTATATCTGCTCCGTCCGGGTCGGTATATCCCGTAGAGGCGATGCACAACAGCACGTTTTGCAGACCCACCTTGCGTTCCAGCATATCCAGCAGATGAGCGATGCTTTGGTCTAAGCGGGCGTAGGTGTCTTGCATTTCCATGGCGCACTCTTGCGTGCTGCGGTGATTGTAGTTGCCTGCATAATAGGTGATTGCAAGTAAATCCGTTATTTCGTCCTTGCCGATATTGCTTTTATCCAGTAAATCTTCCGCCACACGGTTCACTTCATCGTTGATGAGCGGGCTGGTTATCAACCGACGGTATTTGTTGTCCTTTTCTGTTTCGAACTTGTATTTGAAAGGGATGGTACGCCATTCGGGCAGGAATGTATAGCTTGTGACGGGGTGGAGAGGGTTCCACTCCATTTCCTTGATGCGGAAGTCGGGTGATTGCCCGTCATTGTATTGGCTCAGCCACCAGGGATATTCGCCGTAATAGGTTGTACCGCACCATTTGCCGGTTTTATGGTTCAGCCAGAACGCGCCGTTGCCGCTATGTCCCGCCGAAAGGACGGCGGCATCACGGAAGGGGGCGATGGAATATACCAATGCGGCGTTTTTGGTGGCTATTTTAAGCTCGTCGGCAAAAGTGGAAGTCAGCAGTTGTGTAGGGGCGGTGTTCTGGTCGGTATAGTTACCCATGAAGGCTGAATCGTCTACGCAATTCCTGGGACGCAAGGTTTTCGGGTCGAACCAACGTTCGGCTATGATGCCGTTCATAGACGGTGTGGCGCCCGTATAAAAGCGGCGATGGCCGAGGCGCGGTCGGTGACGTTGAAAGAATATTCCGCCTGGCGGAACACTTTCCCTTCCCTTAACAGCCGTTTAAAGCCCCTTTCTCCATACAATGACGAGAATGCTTCCATGTAGTCCGTGCGCAGTTGGTCTATTGTCAGCGTCACCACGAGCTTCGGAGATGGTGGCAACGGCTGGGCTTGCAGGCTGCCGAATGTCAGCGCGAGTATGGAAGTTATCAGTCCTTTCTTCATTATTTCTTATCGTATGTGAGAATTAGGTTGCTTGCAGAACGTATCAGCAAACAAAGTGCCAAAGGTAACACTGCTAACGGAAATCTTTGCGGTATTACGAGCCAAAGCAATATAAAAAGTGTTAAAACTATAAAGTTTGCCAGCATATAGCGGCTTCTTTTCCTTTTTCGCACTCTGTTCAGCATGCATGGCAGGCAGAAAAGATGCAGCGGGTGGAATACAAACAGCAGATAATTGGGGCTGACGGCAGGGTGTTGGGAGAACAGGGCGAGGAACGCCAATATACATCCCGCCGTTCCGGCGGCAAAAAACAGTGCCAAATCAATTCCCCAAAGCGTTTTCTTCCGGCGTATTCCGTAGATGGTGGCGGCCGCGGTCAGTATAAACAGGAGTAAAGCGGCCTGCATCGGAGTGAAGCCGTCGGAAGGCTGTTCCGCTTCTTCGCTTCCGGTCATTATTATTTTCTCTTCATTTAGTACCAAAGGACGTGCTTGTCCGTCTTTGTTTACAATGCGGGCTTGATTGAAGTAGTCTTGTACATAGAAAGGGACAAACATCATCAGTCGGCGGTTGATGATTTCGTCAGCCCGGCTGCCCATGCATAAGTCCATGCCGAAACGCGACCAGGGATGTCCCTCGCTGTATTTGTGCAACAAGTCGCGAAAGGATGTACCGGTGTTCGTATCGGTCATATTGTCAGCATATTGCAGGCTCCCGTCAATGGATTTTTCTATTAAGTCGCGTGGGCGGGTGGCGCAGTTGTCGTAAAAGAAATTGTAACGGTATACCCGGTTTTCGGGGCGATAGTTTTCTTCGAGCAAGGCTATCAGCCTCTCTTTTTCCTGCGGGGTGAGGTTCAGCTCTTGTTGCCAGACATCGCGTTCCAGATAGTGATATTCGGCGGCAAAACGTTCGTAACTGTTGACACCCAACTGATAATCCGTTTCACCCAAAGCGAAACGGAGAATGAAATTCGGCGCGTTGAAGTTGAAGATGCCGTAATTGAATACGGCGTCAATGCCGCGCGTATGGTTTTCGTATCGTATGGCGGTATGTCCGAAAAGGGAGTATATTTCTTCGCCCGAGGCGCATGTCAGCAGGCTGATGCGTATGGAATCCGGAGTGTCTCTTTTGTGTTCTTGCGCTTGCACGGTGATGAAAGGCAGGCAGAGGAAAAGAAAAATAAGTATGCGGAAAGCCGGTAAGGAGAATTTCATTTGTCTTTTTTTTATTATCACTGATTTGAATCGGGGTCATATCTTGTAATTCGTTACAAAGATACGCTTTAAATCTTAAAACGGCAATTATTGCGGACACTCCTTTCGTCTTTTTTACATCTGCATCCCGTTTCTTTTCGCACTATACCCAAACCGTTTTTTGATGTACGTCATAACGGATTTCCACTGTGGTGAAAAACTTTTTTCAAGTACTATAAAAATCGCCGTATATGCGGAGGGGGGTATACCCTCCTCTGTCAATCGTGATAACATCGGCGATTTTTCGGAAATAAAAAGAAAAGATAATGCGCGCATACGGGCGAGCCTAAGATTTATGCGTGGTTATATATAAGGGAAAACCTGTAAACTTAGTGTAACGCGCATGTAAAACAATCGAAAAAAGTGCTATCTTTGCCCCGCTTTAAATATATGCAGAATGAATCTTATAATCGATATAGGCAATACCGTTGCAAAGATAGCGGTGTTTAAAGACAAGGACATCGTCGAGGTGTTCTACGATTCCAATCAAACGCTTGAAAATCTGCCGGATATCTGCGCGAAATATGCCGTTGAGAAAGCCATTGCGGCTACCGTTATCGATCTGAATGAGCAAGTGTCGGCGCAATTGGCGCGTTTGCCCGTTCCGCTGTTGTGGCTGAATGAAACAACATCGCTTCCGGTAGAGAACCTGTATGAAACTCCCGAGACATTGGGGTACGACCGTATGGCGGCTGTGGTGGGCGCCTATGAACAATTTCCCGGAAAGGATATTCTGGTGATAGATGCCGGGACTTGCATCACTTATGAGTTTGTAGATGCCGCCGGCCGCTATCATGGCGGGAATATCTCGCCGGGTGTGCAAATGCGCTTTAAAGCACTTCACGAGCTGACGGGGCGGCTTCCGCTGGTGTCACGCGAAGGGCGGCGGCTGCCGCTGGGTAAGGATACCGATACGGCAATGCGCGAAGGAGTGCTGAAAGGCATGGAATATGAAATTTCGGGCTACATAATGGCCATGAAGCATAAATATCCTGAACTTTTGGTTTTTTTAACGGGCGGGGATGATTTTTCTTTTGATACAAACTTAAAAAGTATCATCTTTGCAGACAGATTTTTAGTGTTGAAAGGATTAAATAGAATTTTAAACTATAATAATGATAGGATATAGACAAACACTCTTGGTGTTCTTGCTCATGATGTTGTCCGGAGCGGCAATCGCTCAAAATAATACGAATTCTCCCTATACACGATACGGATACGGACAATTGGCAGACCAAGGTTCAGGTAATAGCAAAGCCATGGGTGGTATTGCATACGGATTACGGGATAAATACCAGGTGAATTTCGCTAATCCGGCATCCTATACGGCGATAGATTCGCTTACTTTTATTTTTGACGGCGGTATCTCTTTGCAGAACACGAACTTCAGTAACGGTACGGTGAAGCAAAATGCCAAAAACTCCAGTTTCGACTATATTACAATGCAATTTCGCCTGGGTAAATGGGCGGCCATGAGTTTGGGACTGCTGCCTTATTCCAATGTGGGATATAGCATGGGAGAATATCGGGAAGACGCGAATTATCCTTCACAGTCCAGCGCGTTGCAATATTACGGAGACGGCGGATTGCACCAGTTATATCTGGGGGCCGGATTTAAAATATTTAAAAATCTTTCCGTTGGCGCGAACATTTCGTATCTTTGGGGGGATATAACGCATACGAGAGCCATGACATTCCCGAACAACTCGTCTACCTTGCCGCTGACTACGGTGACGGGTACGTCCATACAAAGCTATAAGCTGGACTTCGGCGCGCAGTACACGCAGGCGTTCGGCAAAAAACATGAAGCTACTTTAGGAGTGGTATTCTCGCCGGGACATGATTTGGGTAACGATTCGTACGTGCAAGACCAGCTGGGCGACAGCAATACGGGCGCTACGATAAATACCCGGGACACGGTCGCTACGTTCGGCAGCCCGATGAGTTTCGGCATAGGTCTCAGCTATGTATATGACAAACGTTTGACGGTAGGCGCCGATTTTACTTTCCAGAAATGGAGTTCGGTTACTTACATGAATGCGAAGAACGCTTTCTGCAATCGTACGAAGATAGCTTTAGGCGCCGAATTTCTGCCGAATCCTTTGGGAAGAAGTTATTTGGCGCATGTGAAATACCGTTTGGGAGCTTATTATTCCCAGCCGTATTACAAAATCAATGGCATGCGTGCCACCAATGAATATGGAGTGACTGCCGGTTTCGGACTTCCTATTCCGCGTACGCGTTCCGTATTGAGCCTCTCGGCGCAGTATGTAAGAACCGAAGGCAAGACAGCGGCGTTTCTCAATGAAAACACATTGCGCGTCTGCATCGGGGTGACTTTTAACGAACGCTGGTTCTTCAAACGGAAAGTCGATTAATGTTGAATGGTGAAAATAGACAATATAACAACTAAAATTTAAATACAATGAAAATTAAAACGCTTGTCGCTGTTTTGCTCCTTTCGGGTGGAGTAACCAGCACTTTCGCACAAAGTGATTGTAATGCCAATAGTAGTATCTCGCATGAGGCGGTAAGAGCGAAAAATTTCAAGGACGCTTACGCCCCTTGTATGGAAGTTCTGAAAGACTGTCCGACACTGAGATATTACACTTATACCGATGCGCAAAAGATTCTCGTCGGCTTGATGAGCCAGATTAAGGATCGTAATTCTGCAGAGTATAAGAAGCTGTTTGACGAACTGATGGCTGTACATGACCAGAAAATGAAGTATATTCCTGAATTTGCTACGAAGATGAAGGGTGTACCGAGTGTTGCGTCTGCGTTAGGTACAAAAGCCGTGGATTATCTGCAATATTCACCGGCTCCGGATTTGAACCAGGCTTATGCATGGTTGAAGGAATCCGCTGAAACCGCTAAGGGTGAATCTGACGGTGCCGTATTGCACTATTTTGTAGATGTGTCCATGCAGAAAGTAAAAGCCGACACTAATCACACAGACCAATTCTTCCAGGATTATATCAACGCTTCACAGTACGCTGACGATGCTATTGCAGCAGAGGATAACGCTAAGAAAAAAGCCGTGTTGCAGACAATCAAGGACAATTTGGTAGCTATGTTCGTGAACAGCGGTGTAGCCGATTGTGAGTCCTTGCAGAATATCTACGGTCCTAAAGTTGAGGAAAACAAGTCCGACTCCGCTTTCCTGAAGAAGACCATCACCATCCTGAAGATGATGAAGTGTAATGAGAGCGAGGCGTATTTCAAGGCTTCCGACTATCTGTATCGTGTTAACCCGAGTGCGGATGCTGCCGTAGGCGTAGCATATATGTACTACAAGAAAGGTGACTACGACACTGCTGTGAAGTACTTTGACGAAGCGCTGGGTATGGAGACCGATAACGCGAAGAAAGCCGAAATGGCTTATGCTACCGCTGCCGCTTTGTGGCAGGCCAAGAAGCTGTCTCAGGCAAGAAGCTATGCTCAGAAAGCCATCAGCTTCAATGAAAGCTACGGCGAGCCTTACATCCTGCTGGCTCAAATGTACGGTTCAAATCCTAACTGGAGCGACGAACCCGCTTTGAACAGATGTACTTATTTTGTTGTTATCGATAAGCTGCAACGCGCTAAAGCTGTAGACCCGAGCGTTACAGACAAAGTTAATGAACTGATTTCAACGTATGCGCGTCATACTCCGCAGGCTAAAGACCTCTTTATGTTGGGTTACAAAGCCGGTGACCGTATCACGATCGGCGGTTGGATCGGTGAGTCTACAACCATCAGATAAGCATATGTCGCTACAACCCCACGTGGTCGGACATAAGAATATGAGCATAACCATTGCCCTCGTGGTAATGGTTATGCTTCTTTTATTTTCTTCCTGTTCCGGACGTAAAAAAGAAATGGGAGCCGCCATTACCGAACGCGATTCATTGCCGGTTATGGATACTAAAGGTGTTACAACGCTGATTTCCGATTCGGGTATTACCCGCTATCGTGTCAATACGGCGGAGTGGCTGATTTACGACCGTAAGAACCCGCCTTATTGGGCGTTCGAAAAAGGCATTTACCTGGAAAAGTTCGATTCGGTGTTTCATACCGAGGCCAGTATCAAGGCCGATACGGCTTATTATTATAATAAGAAAGAGTTGTGGAAGCTGATGGGGAATGTGCATATACAGAACCTGAAAGGAGAGAAATTTGATACGGAGTTGCTGTATTGGGATCAGAACAAAAAGCGTGTGTATTCCGACCGGCGGGTACGTATAGAACAACCCGACCAGATAATCTATGCCATCGGCTTTGAGTCGAATGAGCAATTAACAAAATATCGTTTCTTCAAGACGGAAGGTATCTTCTATGTGGACGAGGAGAGTACCACGCCTTCCGATACGTTGAGGACGGACAGCATCAAATGATATGATGGATACTATTATTTACTTGTTGATAACCATGGCTTTCTCTGCTTTCTTTTCGGGTATGGAGATTGCTTTTGTTTCTGTAGACAAGCTTCGTTTTGAGATGGAGCGGAAACCGGGTGTTACGTCAAGCATCCTTTCCTGTTTCTTCCGTAACCCGAATAATTTTATTTCTACCATGCTGGTGGGAAATAACATTGCGCTGGTTATCTACGGTATCCTTATGGCACAGATTATCGAGGTGAATCTGCTGGCGGGCATGATTGATAATCATTTTGTAATGGTGCTGGTGCAGACCATCATATCCACGCTCATTATCCTTGTAACGGGCGAGTTCCTTCCAAAGACGCTGTTCAAGATTAATCCGAACCTGATGCTGAGGGTGTTTGCTACTCCTTTGTTTGTCTGCTACGTTATTCTGTTTCCCATATCGAAACTTGCTTCCGGACTGTCTTATCTCTTTCTGCGCCTGTTCGGCATGAAGATAAACAAGGAAGCGTCCGACAAGGCGTTCGGTAAGGTCGATTTGGACTATTTCGTGCAGTCGGGCATAGAGAATGCCGCTAATGAGGAAGAGCTGGATGCGGAAGTGAAAATCTTTCAGAATGCGCTTGATTTCTCCAATATCAAGATACGCGATTGCATCGTGCCCCGTACGGAAGTGGTGGCGGTGGATGTGACGGCCTCGCTCGAGGATTTGAAGAGTATGTTTGTGGAGTCGGGCATTTCCAAAATTATTGTGTACGACGGGAATATAGATAATGTAATCGGCTATATCCACTCGTCCGAGATGTTCAGAAACCCGGCGGATTGGAGAAATAATGTCAAGGAAGTGCCCATTGTGCCCGAAACGATGGCGGCGCATAAGCTGATGAAACTTTTTATGCAGCAGAAAAAGACGATTGCCGTTGTAGTGGATGAGTTTGGCGGTACATCCGGTATCGTTTCACTGGAAGATCTGGTAGAAGAAATATTCGGAGATATTGAGGACGAGCATGATAATACTTCCTACATCTGTAAACAGATCGGCGAGCGTGAATATGTGCTGTCCGCGCGTCTTGAGATAGAGAAAGTAAACGAAACGTTCAATCTTGAGCTTCCGGAGTCGGATGAATATCTTACGATAGGCGGATTGATTCTGAGCCGTTATCAAAGCTTCCCGAAGCTGCATGAGGTGATAACCGTCGACGAATATCAGTTCAAGATAATTAAGGTGACAGCCACTAAAATAGAGTTGGTACGGTTGAAAGTCACGGAATAATTCCGTTTCAGCGTAAATTTTTAAAGAATAAATAGATGCGTATTAGCATTTTTTGTATCTTCGTGCGCTAAAATGAACATTGAAAAGAAAATAATAATAAACAAATAATTCATATTAACTAAAATGGCAACATTACAAAACATTCGGTCTAAAGGGCCCTTATTGGTGATTGTTATTGGTTTGGCGCTGTTTGCCTTCATCGCGGGAGACGCGTGGAAAGTACTTCAGCCGCACCAGTCACAAGATGTAGGTGAAGTGAACGGGGAATCAATTTCCGCTCAGGATTTTCAGGCATTGGTAGAGGAATATACGGAAGTAGTGAAATTCTCCAGCGGCTTGAATGCGTTGAGCGATGAACAAACCAACCAGATTAAGGACGAAGTATGGAGAGCATACGTAAACAATAAATTGATTGAGAACGAAGCTGAAAAGTTGGGTTTGACCGTTTCAAAAGCGGAACTCCAGGCTATCATCGACGCCGGTGTACATCCGATGTTGCAGCAGACACCGTTCCGCAATCCGCAGACCGGAGCTTTTGACAAAGATATGTTGAAGAAGTTCCTGGTGGACTATTCTAAGATGAACAAGGCTCAGATGCCGGCTCAATACGCAGAGTACTACAATTCCATGTACAATTTCTGGGCTTTTGTAGAGAAATCACTCGTACAGGCGCGTCTGCAGGAGAAATACCAGGCTCTGATTACGAAGTCTTTGTTCTCTAACCCTGTTGAAGCGGAAGATGCTTTCAATGCGCGCGCAGACCAGTCTGACCTGTTGCTGGCCGCCGTTCCTTATTCCTCTATCGTAGACTCTACAATCGTTATTAAGGAATCTGACCTGAAAGATGCTTATGACAAGAAGAAAGAGCAATTCAGACAATATGTGGAAACCCGCAACATCAAGTATATCGATGTACAGGTTACCGCAAGCCCGGAAGACAAAGCCGATATTCAGAAAGAGGTGGAAGAATATACTGCACAGTTGGCCGAAAATCCTTCCGATTATGCAAACTTCGTCCGTTCAACCGGTTCTACCCAGCAGTATGTTGACTTGTTCTACACAGACAAGGCGTTGCCTGCCGACGTTGTTGCCCGTTTGGATTCTGTAAAGGTAGGCGGTGTATACGGTCCTTACTACAATGCGTCGGATAATACAATCAACTCTTTCAAGAAATTGGCTACTGCCGCTATGGCCGACTCTATCCAATACCGCCAGATTCAGGTTGTTGCGGAAGACGCTGCCAAGACCAAAACTTTGGCTGACAGTATCTATACTGCCATCAAGGGTGGCGCGGACTTTGCCGAAATCGCTAAAAAGTACGGCCAGACCGGTGAAGCGACATGGATTTCTTCTGCCAACTATGAAGGCGCTCAAGTGGATGGTGACAATTTGAAGTATATTGCGGCTATCACTACTTTAGGTCAGAACGAGTTGACTAACCTCGCTTTGGGGCAGGCGAACGTTATCCTGCAAGTGATGAACAAGAAAGCTGTGAAAGATAAATATAAAGTAGCCGTTATCAAGCGTCCGGTTGAATTCAGCAAGGAAACTTATAGCAAGGCATACAATGACTTCAGTCAATTTATCGCTACCAACAATACGCTGGATAAGCTGACCGCCAATGCGGAAGATGCCGGTTACAGACTGTTGGATAGAGCCGACTTGTATAGCTCTGAGCACAATATCGGTGGTGTGAAAGGAACAAAAGAAGCTCTGAAATGGGCGTTTGCCGCAAAAGCAGGTGAAGTTTCAGGTCTGTACGAATGTGGCGAAAGCGATCACATGATGGTAGTAGCCGTTACACGCATCGTTCCGGAAGGCTATCGTCCGTTGTCTATGGTACAGGATCAGTTGAGAAGCGAAATCCTCCGTGACAAGAAAGCCGAGAAAATTATGGCTGATATGAAGGCTGCCGGCGCAACTTCTTTCGACCAGTATAAGAACATGGCAAATGCAGTTAGCGACTCTGTTAAGCACGTGACTTTCGCGGCTCCGGCTTATGTTCCGGCATTGCGTAGCAGCGAACCGCTGGTAGGTGCTTATGCTTCTATCGCTGAGCTGAACAAGTTGAGCACTCCTATCAAAGGCAATGGCGGCGTATTCGTTCTTCAGCCTTATGCCAAGGACAAACTGAACGAAACTTATAATCAGGAAACGGAAGAAGCTACATTGGAGAATATGCACGCACGTATGGCAAGCCAGTTCATCAATGACCTGTATCTGAATGCGGATGTAAAGGATAACCGCTATCTGTACTTCTAAGAAAGTAGAATAAACTTTAGAATACTTGGAGAAGCCGTTCGATAAATGTCGAACGGCTTTTTCATTTGTGCAACTTTATTCATACCTTTGCAAAAGATAATTTATCGGTGAATAAACTATCTTGTTATCGTAAATATGCAATTAGAATGAAACAACCTCTTTTAGGTCTTACCTTAACCGAACTTCAGGCAGTCGTAAAGAATCTGGGGATGCCCGGATTTGCAGCCAAACAGATCGCTTCGTGGCTATATGACAAAAAAGCAGCTTCCATAGATGAAATGACAAACCTGTCGTTGAAACACCGGGAGCTGTTGAAAGAGATATATGAAGTAGGGGGTGAGGCGCCGGTGGATGCCATGCGCTCGGCAGACGGTACGGTGAAGTATCTTTATCGTGCCGGAGAGGGGCATTATGTGGAAGCTGTTTACATTCCGGATGAGGACAGGGCTACGCTGTGCGTATCTTCCCAAGTAGGGTGTAAGATGAACTGCAAGTTTTGCATGACCGGCAAGCAGGGGTTCACCGCCAATCTGACCGCCAACCAGATTATCAACCAGATTAATTCTCTGCCCGAACGGGACAAGCTGACCAATGTGGTGATGATGGGTATGGGAGAACCGTTGGATAATCTCGATGAGGTGTTGAAGGCGTTGGAAGTGATGACATCGTCCTATGGCTACGGTTGGAGCCCGAAGCGGATTACGCTCTCTTCTGTCGGGCTTCGTAAGGGTTTGCAACGCTTCATTGAAGAGTCGGACTGTCATTTGGCAATCAGCCTGCACTCGCCCGTACCTTTGCAGCGACGCGAACTGATGCCTGCCGAAAAGGCTTTCTCCATTGCCGAGATTGTAGAACTGTTAAGAAACTATGATTTTAGTAAACAGCGCAGACTATCTTTCGAGTATATTGTTTTAAGGGAGTGAACGATTCGCTGTTGTATGCCAAGGAGTTGCTGAAGCTGTTGCGAGGTTTGGACTGCCGCGTCAATCTGATTCGTTTTCATGCGATTCCGGGAGTTGACCTGGAAGGCGCCGATATGGAGACGATGACAACGCTTCGCGATTATCTGACGTCGCATGGATTGTTTACTACGATTCGCGCTTCCCGCGGTGAGGATATATTCGCTGCATGCGGTATGCTTTCAACGGCTAAACAGGAAGAGAATAAAGAAGAATTAATATAAATTATTAACTTTGCCGTCAAGCTTATATGGCTTTTTCGTAGCTTTGTAAAAACTAAAACATATAGATATATGAAGAAACACCTGTTTTATTTGAGTATGTCCCTGATACTCGCACTGTTTTCAGCGTGCGGTAATGGCAAGAAGGGTGTGTTTACTCCGACGTCAAGCGGTCGGGCGTATGAAATTTTGGTAGTGGTTGACCAGGGACTGTGGGAACGTCCTGCAGGTCGCGCCCTCTATAACGTGCTTGATTCCGATGTGCCGGGGTTGCCCCAGTCGGAACGTTCATTCCGTATTATGTATACTTCTCCTGCAAACTATGACGCTACATTGAAGCTGATCCGTAATATTATTATTGTCGAGATAAACAAAGACCAGTATACACAGCCCAAGTTTAAGTACGCGAAGGACGTTTATGCCGCTCCGCAATCCATCCTGACCATTCAGGCGCCGGACGAAGCCTCTTTCGAGAAGTTTGTCGAAGAAAACAGACAGGTTATCATTGATTTCTTTACTCGTGCCGAAATGAACCGTCAGATTTCAGTGCTGGAAACCAAGCACAATGATTATGTTTCGACGAAAGTAAAGAGTATGTTCGATTGTGACGTATGGGTTCCCGGTGAACTGACTGCAACCAAACAGGGGGAAAACTTCTTCTGGGCAGGTACGAATGCGGCGACGGGCGATCAGAATTTCGTTATCTACTCTTATCCTTATACGGACAAGGATACATTCACGAAAGAGTACTTTGTGCATAAGCGCGACTCTGTGATGAAAGTCAATATTCCCGGTGCGGGCGAAGGCATGTACATGGAAACCGATTCGTTGATGACAGATGTGCGTCCTATCAATGTACAGGGCGAATATGCTTTGGAAGCCCGCGGCTTGTGGCGTGTGAAGGGCGACTTTATGGGCGGTCCGTACGTGTCTCATGTTCGTTTGGACAAGGCTAACCAGCGTATTATCGTATCCGAGATATTTGTATACTCACCCGATAAGATGAAACGCAATCTGGTGCGTCAGATGGAAGCGTCACTGTATACGCTTAGATTGCCGGGAAGCAAACAGGAAGGAAACGAAATGCCTTTGGCGGTAACAAAAGAAAATTCCACTAAAATAGAAAAATAAGAATGGAAGATAACAAAATAAGAGTCGGCATAACTCAGGGAGATATAAACGGAGTGGGATATGAGGTGATTTTAAAAACTTTCTCAGATCCTACGATGCTGGAGCTGTGTACTCCGATTATTTACGGTTCGCCCAAAGTGGCTGCCTATCATCGCAAATCGTTGGATTTGCCGACCAATTTCAGTATTGTAAACTCGGCATCCGAAGCTGCGCCCGACCGTTTGAGTGTGGTGAACTGTACGGACGATGAAGTAAAGGTCGAATTCTCCAAGCCTGATTCAGAGGCGGGTAAAGCCGCTCTCGGCGCTTTGGAAAAAGCGATTGAGGAGTATAAGGCAGGGCTGATTGACGTCATTGTCACGGCTCCTATCAACAAGCATACCATCCAGTCGGAAGAGTTCTCTTTCCCCGGGCATACGGAGTATATCGAGGAGAAGTTGGGCGACGGCAGAAAGGCTTTGATGATTCTGATGAAGGATGACTTCCGGGTGGCATTGGTGACAGGACATATCCCCGTAAGAGAGATCGCATCGACCATTACTAAAGAATTGATACAAGAGAAACTGGTAATCTTCAACCGTTCTCTGAAGCAGGACTTCGGCATCGGAGCGCCGCGTATTGCCGTACTTTCTCTGAATCCGCATGCAGGCGATGAGGGGCTGCTGGGTACGGAAGAGCAGGAAATCATCAGTCCTGCCATACAGGAACTGGCGGACAAAGGCATGTTGTGCTACGGACCTTATCCGGCTGACGGCTTTATGGGTTCCGGTAACTTTACCCATTTTGACGGCGTACTGGCAATGTACCACGACCAGGGACTGGCTCCGTTCAAGGCATTGGCCATGGACGAGGGCGTGAACTATACCGCGGGACTTCCGGTAGTGCGTACTTCACCGGCGCATGGCACAGCCTACGACATTGCGGGAAAAGGGCTCGCTTCCGAAGATTCTTTCCGTCAGGCTGTCTATGTGGCAATCGACGTGTTCCGTAACCGTATGCGTGAGAAAGAAGCGCACGCCAATCCTTTGCGGAAACAATATTATGAAAGACGTGACGACAGTGACAAACTGAAACTCGATAGTGTAGAAGAAGATTTGTAGTATGACGAAAGCGGAAATACAACAAGTAAAATTACGTTTTGGCATCATCGGCAATAACGAGGCACTGATGCGTGCCATCGATATTGCCATTCAGGTGGCTCCTACCGATTTGTCGGTGCTGATTACCGGAGAGAGTGGTGTAGGTAAGGAAAGCTTCCCGCAGATAATCCACCAGTACAGCCGGAGAAAAGCACGGGCAATACATTGCCGTAAACTGTGGCGCCATTCCCGAAGGGACGATAGATTCGGAGCTTTTCGGTCATGAGAAAGGCGCCTTTACAGGCGCTATCGGCGAACGGAAAGGGTACTTCGGTGAGGCGGACGGCGGAACGATTTTCCTTGATGAAGTAGGTGAACTTCCCATGCCTACGCAAGCCCGTTTGCTTCGTGTGCTCGAGACGGGCGAGTTTATCAAGGTAGGTTCGTCTAAGGTGGAAAAGACGAATGTACGTATCGTAGCTGCCACCAATGTGAATCTTACGCAGGCGATTGCCGACGGGCGCTTCCGCGAAGACTTGTATTACCGTCTTAACACGGTGCCTATTCAGGTTCCGGCTTTGCGCGAACGCGGAGAGGATGTGGTGCTGTTGTTCCGCAAGTTCGCATCGGACTTTGCCGAGAAGTACCGTATGCCTGCGATTCAGCTGACCGAGGACGCCAAGCAATTGCTGCTGGCATATTCATGGCCCGGTAACGTACGCCAGCTGAAGAATATAACGGAACAGATTTCCATCATCGAAACCAATCGCGAAATCAACGCTTCTATTTTGAAGAACTATCTGCCCGAACAGAACAATGCGCCGCGTCTGCCCGCCCTGTTTGGCGTGAAGAATGAGAGCAAGAGCTTTGAGAGCGAGCGCGAGATACTGTATCAGGTGCTTTTCGACATGCGTCAGGATGTGACCGAACTGAAGAAACTGGTACACGAGATTATGACCGAACGGGCTGCTGTGGGAAGTCCGGCCGTAACGCCTGCCACTTACTATACGCCTGCTCCTGCGGTAGTGGCTTCTGTGCCCGCTGCTGTGCCTACCATAATACATCCTTCCGTAAAACCGGCTCCCGCCATGGATGATGATATCCAAGATACGGAAGAATACGTTGAAGAATCTCTTTCGCTGGATGAAGTGGAGAAAGAGATGATACGCAAAGCTCTCGAAAGGCATCACGGAAAACGCAAAAGTGCGGCCAAGGATTTGAATATATCGGAGCGCACGCTATACAGAAAGATAAAAGAATATGGATTGGATTAAGAAAATAGCGCTGGTATCGGCGTTAGCGGGTGTGGTGTGCGTGGTAGCTTCCTGCCGCATCTCTATGGGACTTGCCCCGATAAGCTCTATCGATTACAGCAAAGTAAAGACTATTACGATTGCCGAATTTCCCAATCGTGCCGAATACGTGTACGCTCCCATGACTACGGAGTTCAACCAGAAACTCAAGGACATGTTTATCCAGCAGACACGTCTGCAACTGGTGAATGCCAACGGCGATTTGGAAATAGACGGTGAGATAACCGGCTATAACCAGTACAACGAGGCTGTGGCTGCGGACGGTTTTTCTTCTAAAGTGAAGCTGACCATGACCGTTAACGTACGTTATGTAAACAACACCAACCATGAGGAAGACTTTGAGCAACAGTTCTCCGCCTTCCAGACTTACGATTCGTCCTTGTTGCTGACTGATGTGCAGGACGACCTGATAAGTAAAATGATAAAGGATATCACAGAACAAATATTTAACTCAACCGTAGCTAACTGGTAACCGAGGAATGACTTCTGCCTATTTGCAACAATGGATACAGCATCCTGAAATGTTGGATAAGGACACTTTGTACGAGCTTCGTACATTGGTGGCCCGTTATCCCTATTTCCAGTCGCTCCGGCTGTTATACCTCAAGAATCTTTATTTGCTGCATGACATCACATTCGGTGCGGAACTGCGTAAGGCTGTACTGTATGTGGCGGACAGACGCGTATTGTTCTATCTGATAGAGGGCGACCATTACACCCTGAAATCCCGGAAATCTCCTTTGCTATCTTCCAAAGTGCTGGAAGAAGAACCCAGCGTAGACCGTACGCTTTCTTTGATAGACGCTTTCCTGGCAACTGTTCCCGAAGAACATTCGCAAGCTACCGAACTGGATTATGCAATGGATTACACTACGTATCTGTTGCAGGATGACGGTTCGACGGATTCCGGACCAGCCGACGGAAAGGAAGTTCCCAAGCTGCGCGGGCACGAACTGATAGACGGATTTATCCGCAAGAGCGAGTCTACGGAACTGTCCGTATCCGCAAGATCGGTATATCTTGAGGAAGTCCCGGTATCCCCGGAAGAAAAAGAAATATCCTCCGGAGAAGAGGAAATATCTTCCGGGAAAACCGAAAACGCTCCGGCCGCCTTCTCAGAGAACGGTCAGTCGCTTTCCGAAGAAGACGGAGCTAACGGTGAACAGCCCCCGCAGGACAGCCTGGACGATAGCTGTTTTACGGAAACTCTGGCCAAAATCTATATTAAACAGCGCAGATATGATAAAGCGCTTGAAATTATTAAAAAATTAAGTTTGAATTATCCAAAAAAAAATTGCTTACATTTGCAGACCAAATAAGATTTTTAGAGAAATTGATTATTAACGCTAAATCAAAATAACAAAATGTACTTATTATTAGTTATCTTAATGGTGATTGCATCCGTGCTGATGTGCTTCATTGTGTTGATTCAGAATTCCAAAGGCGGCGGTCTGGCTTCGGGTTTCTCATCATCCAATCAAATCATGGGTGTACGCAAGACTACTGACTTTCTGGAAAAGGCAACATGGAGCCTCGCTGTATTTTTGGTAGTGATGAGTGTTGCTTCGGCTTACGTCATTCCTTCCGTTTCTCACAAGGGCGGTGATGTAATTCTGGAACAGGCACAACAAGAAGAAAAAACAAACCCGTACAATATGCCCGTAGGTACGGCTGCTCCGCAAGCTGAACAACCGGCCGAGACAGCCCCGGCAGCAACAGCTCCTGCTGCCACGGACGCTGCAGAACCGGCTGCAAACTAATATTCGAGAAATAACCGAATTTCTTGACAGGTGGAATTGTACAATTAATATTGTGCAATTCTGCCTGTTTTTATTTATGGTCTTTTATATTTAGTTACTTTTGCAGCGGGATACT
>ENA-OQAB01000510-OQAB01000510.1-human-gut-metagenome-genome-assembly--contig:-NODE-510-length-21130-cov-2.192639_pt1 | contig 21130 bp, 16 predicted proteins | sample MGYA00242490_ERZ504517 | MGnify/ENA primary metagenome ERZ504517 (study PRJEB26092, sample SAMD00036298) | human gut metagenome | host: Homo sapiens | study: EMG produced TPA metagenomics assembly of...
ATATTCATCGGATGCACCGGAAATATCAAGTACGAAATAGTTAGAAAGGCTGCGCTGCGCTTCCGGCAACAAGGAAGGGGTACCTTCAAAAACTAACAGACACGGTGTCTGTCCCAAAGCATCCAGTAGCGACTTTAACGCCGAGACGTCTACCGCAGAGCCTTCCGAACCGAGGGCAATCCCGTCAAATGTCCCTGCACGCACTGCCTCAACAGCAGAGGTTATAGAGGTATTCAGTTTATCTTTAGCCGTACAATCTATATAGTAAAGCACTTTCGTCCCATAATCCTCACGCACCAACTTCATATCTTCCCGGTCATATTCGGACAGACGGTCGGCATTACGCATCGTCACTATATCAATACTATCTGGCAACGCACGGAGAAAGTCCTTCTCACCGGTAGATACTTCCGGAGCATTATCCAACCGGGCATAAACAACAGCATGTTTCGTTGCTTTATATGCACGAAGATTCTGTGTGTACGCTGCATACTCCTGCGGATTCTGTTCCTTAAACCCATTCACCTGACTATCGTGTATTTCCATTTCCGTCCAGTCGTCGCAACTGATGGTGGCAACCGACAAGAAAGTAGTCAGTAGGCATAACTTAAAGATTGATTTATATTTCATAATCTCATTGATTTAAAGGTTCGTTCTAGTTTGAGGATTGACTATTCTCAATGGAATGGTCTTTCTTATCCCACCAAAGTTTAGTTCCTGCGGCATCGGGACCATTCAGCATTTCTACAGCTTGATCGATGTATTTCGGATTTCCCGTATATTCATCTGCAGGGAAAGGCAGACGACGGGGACCGATTGTTACATTCACACTATTATTGGGGTCTTTATTCTCCACGGCAGGCAACAACTTCGGGTAGCCCGTACGACGATGTTCCGCCCATGCTTCCAGCCCCAGCGGAAATATTGCAATCCATTTTTGAGTAATGATACGCTCCAGGTTCCGTTCGAAATACTCCGCTCCAGGTTCCCAGGCAATCGTAATGGTACTTACCGCCGGATGACTATACTTAATATCAGCCCCGTCCATCGGGTTCACATAGTCTATAGGCTTTTTCTCCGCATCCTTCACATATTGGTCTGCTCCGGTGGCCCCGCCACGCTCTTCGAATGAAAGGGCAATAGCCTTTTCATACAATGCCTGCGCATCACCTCCCATACTCCAACCACGCAACGCGCCTTCGGCACGAAGGAAAGTCACCTCCGCTGCATTCATCCAGAGATAAGGATCGGTGCTGGAAATCACCTGCTTTGAGTAAAGGTTAATCATGTCGTCTTTCTTCTGGGTAAATATGCCGATACGTACACCGTAATAATCGTATACATCGACTTTCTCGCCATCCTGATCGACTGTCTGCACACCTTTGACAAACATCTTATCCAAACGCGGATCTTCATAACCTTTCATAATAGAAACTAAATCGGCACTGATACGGTAGTCATTCCAGTTATTAAATAGCAACTCCGAACGGTTCTCCGCCACATGAAGCATGGCGTTGTCCTCATTCGATTCAATCACTCCCGCTTCCACAGCCTTCTGCGCAATACGTTGCGCCTCGGTCGGATTGACATAGCTCATACGCATGGCAATGCGAAGTTGCATGGAATGTACAAACTTACGCCATTTGGAAATGTTTCCGTAATACAAGTCTTCCAGTTTGCGGAAAGCCTCGGACGACAGGTCTTTGTTTTCCTCCAACACTTTATCCGCTTCTTCCAGTTCTTTCAGCATCTGTGTATATACCTGCTCCTGCGAATCGTAAGCGACAGCCAGGTCTTCACCCGAATTATCATTATCCATCATCTTCGAATAAGGAATCGGACCGTAAATGTCCGTCACACGATGCATGATACACACCCGGAGAATTTTACCGAAAGCTAATGCCACAGGGTCATCCGTCTTGTTCATCATATCGCGGTACTGCGGGTACATGTCTTTAATCGGATCGGCAAACGGGGATTTGAGCCATCCCTGTTCGGGATTGAAAGTAGAGAATTTCATCACCCAAGTGTCTACGATTCCTTCCAGATAACCACCGTATGCTCCTCCTGCCATAGCATCCATAAACTGGTAAAGGTGTTCACGTGTAGGAATCACCAAACCCTGCATTCCTTTGAGCGTAGCACCTACAATATGATTCTCACGCTGCATTTCTTCTCCGTCCGCTTCGTACATACTCCGGTTGATGTCGCTGTCGAAACAACCGCCCAACGGAAGCAGAATAATGAAAGGGATCATTATCTGAAGAATGTTATATATTCGTTTCATGTCCATCATAGTATTTAGAAGTTAATCTTTATGTTAAATCCTATATTCCGGGTACTCGGCATCATGAAGTAGTCGATTCCCTGATAATAGTTGTTCGTAGTAGCTACTGCTTCAGGATCGAAAGGAGCTTTACAGTAGATCATCCAGAGATTTCTGCCCACAAGGGATACATTGATATCACAAACATTGCCCAGCCAGCGGCGCGACGGTGTAACCGATATGTGCCTCCTGCAGACGCAGGTTGGTAGCACTATAAGTATAGTAGGTAGGCAATCCGCTCTGCGATGCTACCACTTCATAGAAGCTTTGCGGATTCACGCGGCTACGGCCATTTATCCATACTCCTCCGGCATCACGCGCGGCAGCAGATGTTTCAGATACTCCGTAGAGATCAAGATAAGCCTGTGTTGCCGAATAAACGATTCCGCCCAAACGGGCTGTCAACAAGAAACCGGCATTGATACCTTTATAAGAGAAGCTATTATTCCAGGCTAAATTTGCCTTAGGAAGTACGCTTCCCAACTTTATGTCACCGGCATTGTCGATGGCTGTCACATTGCCGCTATCGTCAATCAGGACATTACCGTTAATATCACGCTTCAAATCGGCATGGGTATAAAGATCGCCCAGCGTACCACCTTCCTTCAGGATAAATTTCGCCTTTCCGAATCCGCGGCCTTCATCGGTTTTGAGTTCCAGTTTATCGACGTTGTAAGTTTTGCCCGTTTCCGGGTGAACATAATCCTTCACTAGTTCGACGATTTCATTCTTGTTGGCCGAGAAAGTAAAGCTGCTGTCCCAACCGAAATCTCCCCAACGATGTCCATAAGACAACATAGCCTCGAAACCATAGTTCACGTCACATATCCGGTCTGTACATACAGTTTGTCATATCCCGATGATACAGGAAGCCGAGGATCGAATGTCTGATTATAAGTCATTGGCGTAATAGAAAGATCCGCTCAATTTGAAATCTTTAACAGGGTTGCATCCAGACCTACTTCCCATGAGTCAGTACGCTCGGGGTATAGTTTACCAATGGGATAATTCGTCTGCGATTTCCAGTCCTGCTTATTGGCATCATACGAGTAAGTAGGATAGGTAAGAAAACGAGGATAAGGATTACCTACGGAACTGAACGATCCACGTACTTTAAGATAATCCACCCAATCAGGCAGTTTCAATATTTCAGTGATGACAGCCGAAAGCCCTACGGAAGGATAGAAGAATGAAGCCTGCGGAGAATGTGTCAGCTGCGAAGCCCAGTTCGTTACGTCCTGTAACGGTGAGATAAAGCATACTTTTCCACCCTACTTCGGCACTGGCAAAAATAGATTCGGTCGCTTCGCGCCAACCCACCTGCGTAGCACGTTTTTTTGCGTTGTCAAGGTCGTAAACATTGAACAGATTAGGAATACCAGTTTCTCGTATAGGCCCCGCATAGCCCAATTCCTTACTAGTCACTCCACTATAACTGGCACCGATATTGGCTACAATCGTAAAATCCTGAATACGTTTATTAATATTCACCAACACATCGGCATAAGTCTGCGAATATTGTCCGTTATTTACTGTATAATGGCCTTGTGAACTACCGTCAGTCAGCGTGTTGCTACTGCTTGCATAAAGCTTGCCTTCATATTCGCTATGAGTATTGTCGATGCGAACACGCCCTGCCACATTCAGCCAGTCAAGAATCTGGTAACTCAAACCTGCTGAAGCCATATAGCGTTTCTTATTGTTGAGACGGAGATTACGGTAAGCAATCCAATAAGGATTCTGCATACGAAGGTCACCTTCGCCCTGCGGCCAAAACTGTACGCTAATTTTCCGGGCTTCATCCCAACGCTCGAAATTCTTCACTATAGAGAAATCATCCCCACGAGGGAAAAGATAAGCAGAAACCAACGGATTGGAGTACTGCCCCTGATTGGTCATATTACGGTCGTTCTGAAGAATATAGCTTGCACTTACATCCAGTTTCATCTTGTCATTCAAGAAACTGGTCGTATTGCGGAAAGTGAAATTATATCTGTTATACCTATTGTTGGGAACCATCCCTGCCGAATTGACGGCAGCCGCAGAAAAGAAAGTCTGATTTTTATCCGTTCCGGTAGACAACGTAACGGAATTTGTATATACCGCACCCGTATCAAAAAAATCATCCGGCTCATATCCTGTTTGAGCAGCCGAGTTTAACTTCGGTCCCCAGCTATAAATATTGGAATTTCCTGTTTTACCATTACTACCTGTACCATAACGGTCCTGGAACTCGGGCATCTTAAAAGCATTCAACCATTCGATGCCACTTGATACACCTACTTGCAGCTTACCTACCTGTCCTTTTTTTGTAGTAATCACAATCGCACCGTTTGCCGCATTACTACCATAAAGGGCGGCAGCTGCCGCTCCAGTCAGTACGGAAATGCTTTCTATATCTTCCGGATTAATATCAGCAATGGCCTCGGTAGCTCCCTTTGAACCAAATTCCGTATCTCCTCCGCCACCGAAAATTATACATCGGAATACCGTCAATCACATACAAGGCGTTACTACTCTGTTCAATAGACTTTGTTCCACGCATCACCACTCTACTTGCCCCACCGACACCGGAAGAGCTCGTATTGATAGTAACACCCGCAACTTTACCATTCAGGCTGTTTACAAAATTAGCATCCTTAATTTGGGTCAGTTCGTCGGACTTTACTTGCTGTACGTTGTAGCTCAATGCTTTCTGCTCGCGTTTGATGCCAAGTGCTGTTACAACGACTTCACTCAACAGTTTTGTATCCGAAGCCAGTTGCACGCTATATGTATTCTGTCCGGTTACTTTTACCGTCTGTGGAGTGTAACCTACATAACTGATACTCAACACACTTCCTGCAGGAGCTTCGAGCGAAAAGTTACCGTCTATGTTTGTGATAGTTCCAATGCTTGTACCTTCCACACGTACATTGACACCAATCAACGGTTCTCCGCTATCATCCAGTACGCGTCCGGTGATACGTTTGGTGGAAGCAGTTTCGGTTGCTTTCTGTTCTTGTGGAACGATGATGACATATTTTCCTTTGAGCTGATACGTATATCCTGTACCTTTTAGGATTTCCGTGAGAGAGTTCTCCAACGTGGCTTTTTCCAACGCCAAATCGATGGAGGGTTTGTTTTTCAACTGCGACTCGTTGTAACCAACGGACAGTTTCGTTTGTTTTTCCACTTCTTTCAATGCCTCGATGACCGATATGTTTTTTCTTATGGATCGTAATCCGGGCATTACTACTTTGAGCAAAAGTAGGGGTAGAAAGGAGCAGACAGCACAAAAAAAGCATAAATACTCGACTGATTGCCTGCTTATTGGCTATAAATTCATAAATTTGCTGCATCTTCTTAGTATTAGTTTATACAGATAAAGTTAGATTCTCGAATTTAGTAGCGTCTGGTTAACGCTAATAGTAAGAATTTCGATTTCACATCCGGGGGAAGGTTGCAGCTTCTCCCGGATATTTTTTCCGCATAGGCTCAATGTATTTTAAGGTTAATATTCAGTGTTTACAAGTTCTATTTTGTTCCCCGGTGCCGAAGCATGTCTTCCCCGGTACCGGAGCCTATCTTCATCGGTGCCGGAGACGCCCTTCCCCGGTGCCTGAAATATAGCACTTGTCTCCCACTATTTTATAGTCCAGATTTCCCGTCACACGAGCGATAATATCCATCACTTCTTCCATAGAAGCATTTTGCCCGAAAGTAAGATTGAACCGGTCTTCTTTCAGACTACGGAAACTATAAACAAAGGTGTAAGGGTATTTGCGTTCGAGACGGGTGAAGATTTCTTCCAATGTCATACTGCGGAAAACGATTTCGCCACGTTGCCAAGCAGTGACATCCTGCATATCAGGATGAAGTACGTTTCCGGAGCGGGTACGTTTGTTATAAGCCAGTTGCTCGTTCGGCTTCAAGATCTCCTGCCCCTGCTGATTATTGTACTCTACCAACACTTTTCCGGAAATCAGGGTAGCTGTCACTTCCTCTTCGTCGGGGTAGGCTGTCACGTTGAATTCCGTTCCGAGTGCCGTCACCTGAAAGTCCGAGGACTTCACGATAAAAGGATGCTCTTCGTCACGTTTCACCTTGAAGCCGGCTTCTCCCACAAGATACACACAACGGGTATCACCCTTAAATTGCTGTGGATAAAGTAAAGTGCTTTGGGAATTAATCAATACCTGCGTACCATCCGGCAAAGTGATGTTCCGCATCTCGGCGGTAGGAATATATGCTTGCAACAAATCTGGTGCCTGCCGGTTCTGCAAAGCCAGATAGATAGAAACGGAAGAAAATGCAATCAACAAAGCTGCCGCTACGCGCCACACTACCAGATGAGTACGTAAAGAATGTATCCTGCGCCTCGTTCCGATGCCTGTCAGTTCACGCATCCGTTCCAAAGAATGACGGTAGCCGGAAGTCGTTGCCGATTCGGTAGCTTCCCAAAGTTGATTGAGTTCATGATCTTTTTCATCGGCACGTTCTTCGTCGGTCAGCCATGTACGGAAATCCTGATCGACTTCTTTCGGATAGTCGTGATTGATATAACGGTCGATTACATCGCGAATATAATTCTTCATAAGGTGATATTTATTGTTCTGTTTAGAAACGCTTACGTAAATATCACTACTCAGCAAGGACAACTACGGGAAAAGACGGAATAGAATAACAAACATTAACACTTTGCGGAGTTCCGTCAATGTTTTATAGATGTGATCTTCTACGGTACGCAAGGGGATTTGCAGTTTATCTGCTATTTCTTTATGAGAAAGTCCTTCAAAACGGCTCATCTCAAAAACCCGTCTACGGCGATCAGGCAACTGACTGAGTGTCATCCTAATAAGCATTAATACTTCTTTATAGTATAGATTTTCTAACAGGGAGGAATCTTCGTCACAAAGTTCACCCAACAACTGGGCTTTCAAAACTTTGTCTTCATATTCCTGCTCTACCTTCTGATGCTTGAACAGGTTGAATATTTCATTCCGAGTCACAGTATAGAGATAACCAGTCATGGTTTCCTGATCTTGCCAAAGTTCAGGACGTGTCCATAACTTAAGAAATATATTCTGGGCAATGTCTTCCGCATCCTCCTCCGACTTGGTCAACAACTTCGCAAAGTTCTTCACACGAGGGAAGTTAGCGGCATAAAACTGCTCAAAACGGATATCCAATTCTGCTATCGTTTCGTTCATCTGTCGAGTCTTTTACTATGAAACCCGGGGCAAATATAGGCAAAATTAATTTCAGGCAATGGATGCAAACAAAAAAAACATCCCACCTTTTAAACCAAAACAAGTCTAAAAGGTGGGAATATTATAAGATTCTAAAGAAATCTCAGAAGTTATTCTTCATCCATCAGAATTTCCAAAATCTGACAAGCAGCCTTCGCCACCGGAGTACCCGGACCAAAGATAGCAGCTACACCTGCCTTATACAGGAAGTCATAATCCTGTGCAGGAATAACACCACCGGCAATCACCACAATGTCTTCACGTCCCAGTTTCTTCAGTTCTTCAATAATCTGCGGAACCAATGTCTTATGACCGGCAGCCAGTGAAGAAACACCTACTACATGAACATCGTTTTCTACCGCTTCACGAGCAGCTTCTGCCGGAGTCTGGAACAACGGTCCCATATCCACGTCGAAACCACAGTCCGCATAACCCGTTGCTACTACCTTGGCACCACGGTCATGACCGTCCTGTCCCATCTTTGCAACCATGATACGAGGTTGACGTCCCTCTTTTTTCGCAAACTTCTCTGCCAGTTCACAAGCACGCTTGAAGTCGCTATCGTTTTTACTTTCTGATGAATACACGCCTGATATAGTTCTAATTACTGCTTTATAACGTCCTACAACCTGTTCGCACGCATAAGAAATTTCGCCTAAAGTAGCACGAACACGAGCTGCTTCAACTGCCAGTTCAAGCAAGTTACCCTTGCCGGTCTTCACACATTCAGTGATAGCTGCTAATGCCTTGTCCACTTCAGCCTGATTACGTCCTTCTTTCAAACGTTTCAGATTTTCAATCTGTTCAAGACGAACTGCCGTATTATCAATTTCAAGGATATCAATCGGAGCTTCTTTTTCCAAACGATACTTGTTCACACCCACAATGGTCTGCTGACCGCTGTCGATACGAGCCTGTGTACGTGCAGCCGCTTCTTCGATACGCATTTTAGGAATACCTGTTTCGATAGCTTTCGCCATACCACCCAGTTTTTCAATTTCCTGAATATGTTCCCAAGCCTTGTGTGCCAGTTCGTTCGTCAGAGATTCTACATAGTAAGAGCCGCCCCATGGGTCAACGTTCTTGCAGATGTAAGTTTCTTCCTGAATATAAATCTGTGTGTTACGTGCGATACGTGCAGAGAAATCTGTCGGAAGAGCAATAGCCTCATCCAATGCATTGGTATGCAAAGATTGGGTATGTCCCAAAGCTGCAGCCATAGCCTCAATACAGGTACGTCCTACGTTGTTGAACGGATCTTGCTCCGTTAATGACCATCCGGAAGTCTGTGAGTGAGTACGCAAGGCCAGTGATTTCGGGTTCTTCGGATTAAACTGTTTCACAATCTTCGCCCACAGCATACGTGCAGCACGCATCTTGGCAATTTCCATGAAGTGATTGGTTCCGATTGCCCAGAAGAAAGAAAGACGCGGAGCAAATGCATCGATATCGATGCCTGCCGCTGTTCCGGCACGAAGATATTCCAAACCGTCAGCCAATGTATAAGCCAGCTCGATATCTGCGGTAGCACCTGCTTCCTGCATGTGATAACCGGAGATAGAGATAGAGTTGAACTTAGGCATCTTCTGTGAAGTGTATTCAAAGATATCAGAGATAATCTTCATAGAGAATGCAGGCGGATAAATATAGGTGTTACGCACCATGAATTCTTTCAAAAGTATCGTTCTGGATAGTACCTGCCATCTCTTCGAGTTTAGCACCTTGTTCCAAACCGGCATTGATATAGAATGCCATAATCGGAAGTACAGCACCATTCATCGTCATGGATACAGACATCTTATTCAAAGGAATACCATCGAACAAACCTTCATGTTTTCCAATGAACAGATAGATACACCTGCTTTACCTACGTCACCCACTACACGTTCGTGGTCGGGGTCATAACCGCGGTGAGTAGCCAAGTCAAATGCTACTGACAAACCTTTCTGACCGGAAGCCAGATTACGGCGATAGAAAGCATTGGATTCTTCGGCAGTGGAGAATCCGGCATACTGACGGATGGTCCAGGGACGAAGGGTGTACATTACTGAATACGGACCACGCAAATACGGAGGAAGTCCGGCAGCATAGCCGAGGTGTTCCATTCCTTCGAGGTCTTCTTTTGTATAAACAGGCTTCACTTCAATGTGTTCCGGTGTTTTCCAGTCGGCGGAGATACCGTTAGCCTTTTGCCATTCAGCACCATTAGCAGGCTGAAATACGGCATATATATCGATGTTTTTAAAATCTTTTCTCATCTTACTTCAATAGTTTGGCGTTAAACTCTTTCAAGGTATCCAATACGTTGACACGAACATGGATGAAGTTTTCGATACCTGCGGCTTTCAAGTCATCCATACAAGCCGGAGCACCGGCAACGATAAACATAGCGCGACCATTCAAGGCTTTGAAAGCAGGAACTGCATATTCAGCATATTCATCATCGCTGGAACAGATTACAACAATATCAGCTTTCGCAGCCATCGCTGCCTCTACTCCTGCCTCTACTGTTTCAAATCCAAGATTATCGATTACTTCATAACCGGCACAAGCCAGGAAGTTACAAGAATATTGCGCACGTGCCTGACGCATCGCCAGATTACCAATTGTCAACATGAACGCCTTCGGACGTTTGCCCGATGCTTCCGTTTCAAGACGTAACGCTTCAAACTCACTAGCTGCACGGTCGAATACCAATGTATCCACATCTTTCTCACAAGTATGAGAGTCACCTCCACAGCAGCATTTTCCTTCCACAGGTTTCTTGTCACCGGCTTTTTCGTTGAAATTCGGGAATTGGTTAGTACCCAACAGAATTTCACGACGCTGTGCCACTGCTTTATGACGAGCTTTATTGCTTTCGTTTACTGCAGCCTGAACCGTACCAGCTTTTAATGCGGCATAGAAACCACCTGCTTCTTCTGTAGCAAGGAAGATTTCCCACGCTTGTTTAGCAATGGATACAGTCAGGTTCTCAATATAATAAGAACCGGCAGCCGGATCAATTACTTTATCGAAATGGGATTCTTCTTTCAGCAATAGTTGTTGATTGCGAGCCAGACGTTCTGATAACTCATCCGGAGTCCCATAAGTCTTATCAAACGGAACGACTGTCATTGAATCTACCCCACCCAAAGCGGCACTCATTGCTTCAGTCTGTGTACGAAGCAAATTCACGTGTGCGTCAAACAAAGTAAGATTAAAAGTAGAAGTTTCGGCATGAACCGCCATTTTTGCTGCACAACGACATTCGCCATTAGCTCCCTTATTATCGCAATCACGCAGACATTCAGGTTTATAAGAAGCTACGATATTTGCCCACAATAGACGTGCGGCACGGAACTTCGCAATTTCAAGGAAGTAATTGGAGCTGATACCGAAGTTGAATTTTATCTTTTTAGCTACTACGGCAGCGGGAATGCCGGCATCAGTCAACTGATTCATGTATTCATTACCCCAAGCCAATGCATAACCCAACTCTTGAGAGATATAAGCACCGGCATTGTTTAATGAGATTGCATTTACATTCAATACACGATAAAAAGGAAGCGGCTGGATAGCTTCGATCAACGCTTTCGCTGTCTGCACCATATCCCCTTTTTCCTTACCGCGAGTCAGCATCTTATTGAAGAAATCATAATTGATAGAGCCTTTCAGCTTCTTCACATCATAGTCTTTCTTCTGGAAATAAGCCACCAGCAAATTGGCCAACTCCACAACATGCCCCTGACAAGTTGAGAAATTTAATTCAACGCACTCTGCCTGAATATCATTCAACAGCGTCTCGATATATTCCGCATTGAGTTCTTTTGCTTTTACATGGAAAGATAGTGAATCAACACCCTTATTTAAGATGTCCAGTGCTTTTGCATTGGCCTCTTTGGGGCATTCTACCCTGATTTCCTGGCGAACCAACCACTCATTGTTGTCTTTTTTAGTTCCTCTCAGATAAGGGAACTCTCCGGGAAGCGCATCAGTAGTTTTTAAACCCTCCAGATCTTCCATCCGGTAGAAAGGTTTCACTTTAAACCCTTCGTTTGTTTTCCAAACGAGCTTCTTCTCAAAATCAGCACCTTTCAAGTCGGCTGTAACCTTCTCCATCCATTGTTCGGTGGAGACAGGAGAAAAGTCTGAGAAGAGTTTTTTCTTTTTTTGTCTGCCATAGTTTATCTAAAATTAAAACAAGATTAATATTGTCTTTATTTTTATCTATCTCTTTCTAATTGTCTGTTGTTCGACATGCAAATATAACCAATAAGTTAAAACAAAACTTCTTTTTATAGAAAATTCGCACACCTCTCACTCTCGCATAGAATCTGTATAGAAATTCTTCATTCTTTATTTTTTTAGTTCTCCATTTATTTGATTTGCTCCAATGTTATGAGTAATTTTGCACCCGTTTTTAGAAAACATTATAAAAACTGCTATATTATGGATTGGTTACAAAGTTTATTGTGGGACCCCAGCTCCGTAGCTCACATCGTGCTTCTCTACGCATTTGTAGTGGCAGCCGGAGTGTATTTGGGCAAGATAAAGATATTCGGAGTATCTTTGGGCGTCACATTTGTTTTGTTTGCCGGCATCCTAATGGGACATTTCGGCTTCACAGCCGATACACACATCCTACATTTCATCCGTGAATTCGGATTGATCTTGTTCGTATTCTGTATCGGTCTTCAGGTGGGGCCATCTTTCTTCTCTTCTTTCAAAAAAGGAGGAATGACATTGAACCTGTTGGCTGTAGGCATCGTAGTGTTAATATTGCTGTTCATTGGGGCTTTATTACCTCTGGAACGGCCGTGTGGAATTGCCGATGATGGTGGGTATCCTCTATGGAGCTGTGACGAACACTCCGGGACTTGGTGCCGCCAATGAGGCCCTGAACCAGTTGAGCTACAACGGACCGCAGATTGCACTGGGTTATGCCTGTGCGTATCCGCTGGGTGTGGTAGGTATTATCGGTTCTATCATCGCTATCCGTTACATCTTCCGCGTCAATATGCCCAAAGAGGAAGAGAGCCTGAAAACTCAGAGCGGAGACGCGCACCACAAGCCGCATATGATGAGCCTTGAGGTACGCAATGAGTCTATCAGCGGAAAAACACTGATTGAAATCAAAGAATTTCTGGGACGTAAGTTTGTTTGCTCCCGTATCCGTCACGAAGGACACGTAAGTATTCCGAATCATGAGACGATATTCAATATGGGCGACCAGTTGTTTATTGTTTGTTCGGAAGAAGATGCTCCCGCCATCACCGTATTTATCGGAAAAGAAGTGGAACTGGACTGGGAGAAGCAGGATCTTCCGATGGTTTCCCGCCGTATTTTGGTTACTAAACCGGAAATTAACGGAAAAACGCTCGGTTCCATGCACTTCCGTAGTATGTATGGTGTCAACGTGACCCGTGTCAACCGTTCCGGTATGGACCTGTTCGCTGATCCGAACCTGATATTACAGGTAGGTGACCGCGTAATGGTAGTAGGTCAGCAAGATGCGGTAGAGCGTGTAGCTGGTGTTTTGGGTAACCAACTGAAACGTCTGGACACACCGAATATCGTTACTATCTTCGTAGGTATCTTCTTAGGTATTCTTTTAGGAAGTCTCCCGATTGCATTCCCCGGTATGCCGACTCCTCTGAAATTAGGTTTGGCCGGCGGTCCGCTGGTGGTAGCTATCCTGATCGGACGTTTCGGACACAAACTTCATTTGGTGACTTACACCACGATGAGTGCCAACCTGATGCTGCGCGAAATCGGTATTGTGCTATTCCTTGCCAGTGTAGGTATAGATGCGGGTGCCAACTTTGTGCAAACAGTTGTAGAAGGCGACGGCTTACTGTATGTAGGCTGTGGTTTCCTGATCACTGTCATCCCGTTGCTTATCATCGGTGCAATTGCAAGACTATATTATAAGGTAAACTACTTCACTCTGATGGGATTGATAGCCGGTAGTAATACGGACCCTCCCGCATTGGCTTATGCCAATCAGGTGACATCCAGTGATGCACCGGCAGTAGGATATTCTACTGTTTATCCATTATCTATGTTCCTTCGTATCTTGACGGGACAGATGATATTACTGGCGATGATGTAAAGCGAACTAATTTAATTAATAAATAAAGCCGACCAAATTCAGAAAGAATTTAGCCGGCTTTATTATTATCGGGATTTTGTTTTCTTCTTCAATTACATTCCAATCTGTAGTTTTTTAGCCACAAACTCTTCCACAAACCGCACCGTCTCTTCAATTCCCAAAGAAGAGGAATCAACACACAAATGATAAGTAGCCGCTGCTCCCCATGTCTTATAACTGTAGTAATTATAATACTCCGAACGTCTCTTATCCGCTTTTTCTATCATTTCTTCTGCAGCTTCCGCATCAATATGATGCATGGCGCATAATCGCGCAATACGATCTTCCTTAGAGGCCGAAATAAAAACATTCGCACAACGGGGATGTTCACGCAGAATATAGTCCGCACAGCGTCCGACAAAGACGCAAGATTTTTCTGCCGCCAGATGACGAATCACATCACTTTGCACTTTAAACAGGGCATCATTACTCAAACAGTTATTACATGGCATAGCTCCTTCACTGATAAAAGGGAAACGCATGCCGAACAATCCGCCAATAATACCTTGCGAAGCTTTCTCATCCGCTTTTTCAAAAAATTCTTTGCACAACCCGCTTTCTTCAGAAGCCAGATTAATCAATTCTTTATCGTAGAAGTCAAATCCCCAAACGGGCTGCCAACTTCTCTCCTATTTCTTTTCCGCCGCTACCTAGTTGCCGACCGATGTTGATAACATAATTACCGCTCATAGTACATTTTGTTTTATGGTTCTGTAGCAAACATACGACTTTTTTCTAAAAATCACATCATCAAACGAAAGTTATATTTGAAAGTAACGATTGAAATACCCTTTTATTTCCTGCGTACGATACTCATAAAAGCCGTCGGAAGTTGCCATACGGTTATAACTTTTCCTCTTTCCTAAAATGTCTACCCAATAAGCAGACAGTTCTGCTTCTTTCTTTTTCAAGAATCTCCAGGTAGCACTCGCATTCCATAACATCTCATCATCTTCTCCTTTACGGATATTCGTACCATTACGGAAAGTATAAGCCCCATCCGTCCGTAATTGTATGCCCAAAGGAAGATCAACATATCCTTCCAAACGGAAATTATAATAACGGGTATATGTATTGTTATCATTCACAGAGTTGAGCGAATACTGATAATTCCAGGAAGTAGAGAAGTCAATACCTCCCCAGGCAGGCTGATAAGAAACATTCGCTTCACAATTCAAGCCAGTGTCACGCGTTGTACTTTTCACCGGCTCAAGACTTCTATCTTCATTAATCATGCTGACACTATTACTATGATTACCGTTCATATCCAACCGTAAAGAGAAATGTCCTAAACGTTTCCACCAGTTAGCACTTCCATACATATTCCAGTTACCGTTTATATTGACAGGATATGTCTCACGTCCGCCAGTCTGTGCATCATATATCATTACCTGTGTAACGCTATTCTGTTCCAACTGTCCTCCAAGATTCGCAGATATGCCTTTTTTAGAATGTTGAAAGCTTATACGCATACTATGAGCAAACATTTGCTTCAAATCCGGATTCCCTCGAGTAATATATAATGGATTACTATTATCTGTAAGTGGCATTAAGTCCGATAAGGAAGGTTGCCGGGTTCTACCGTCATAATTGAAAGTAATTCGTGCCTCTTTCTTTTTCCAGGCCAACCATATCATAGGCTGAAAGTCGATAGTATGCACAGTGGTATCCGCATACAGTTTCCCCATTTTCCGTTCAATGGTTCGCCTTTGCGGAGTAATCCCTAATGATGCATTCACCATCCATGTATCATCAGAGTAATTGAAGCCTACATTCAGATCATGTCCATTAGTACGACTATGACTTCGATTACTCAAACTATCTACATACCCCGTTTCATAGTCAGGAGGCAACTCACCAAAAATCATCCGACTTCGCCAAAGAAGACAATTCATAAGTGTCGCGGTTATCGCGTTCATAATGAGTGTTCCAGTTATACGCTGCACGAATATGCATTTTCTTACCGATAGGTTGGGTGAAGTTAATCCCTACCCGCCACGAATTATTTTTCTGGGGTGACTTCAAATACTGGTCACGATAAAGCAATGAATCGTTACCTTGCTTATCTTTGAGACGGAAATAAGTAGTTTTTGAAAGCGAAAAACTTTCATTATCCCCCCAAGAATCCGAACTTTGAATGTTCAATCCTAAAGTTGTACCTTTTTCATTCAGCCGCCTCATAATCCCCATCATCCAATTATAACGGTTCGATTGCCCTTCCGAACGCGACCGGTTTTCACTACGATTTACTTTGATATCTTGGGAAATCGATTCAAAATCATCGAACAAGCTTTCATGATTGACGTTAGGAGGAGCGTCAAAAGAAGCATTCTGGCTATTACTTTCATTCCGGTTAGGAGAAAAGCTGAAACCACCGTTAAAATGTATGCGTGTACGTTTATCCACTTCCCAACTACCCATGATATTAGAATTGAACGACCGGCTTTTAGAGTTACCTTCATTAGTGGACGCAGAATATTGGTTACCAGCAGTTAAATATTGCTCCTGATACATGGAAGAAATATTTCCGTTCCGATTGAGATTATAGTTCATGCTTCCGGTCAAAGAAAACTTCTTTCCGAATTTATGAGTCATATTCATTCCCACCGAATTATTAATATTATCCTTGTAAGTGCTATTCTGATATCGGTTGGTGGAACGTCCTATGAAAGAAAGATTTTCCCCGTCTTTGCTAAAATAATTCACCTGCCCTTCTAAATCCTTCTTTTGATTGTTTCCATATCCCACAGTGGCATTCGTCAGCCAGGTTTTATTCAATTCATCCTTAGTCTGCAAGTCAAGTACATATTTCTTTTCTCCTGAACTAATTCCGGTAAATTCTTCTCTTTGATTTTTTATCGTACACTTTCAACTTACTAATCAAATCTGCCGGCAGATTTTCGAGTGCCGTCTTTTTATCTCCGGAGAAAAAGGATTCACCATTCACATTGATTTCACTGATAGGTTGCCCATTATATGTCAGCGATTGATCTTTCTTATTATACACCAATCCAGGAACACGCTTCACCAAATCCTCCAGATAAGCTCCATCGGGAGTTTTATAAGCTGCAGCATTAATAACGGTAGTATCTCCTTCCATCACTACCTCTTGCAATTTCCCGGTCACTACCACTTCCCCAATCTGAATATCATCATCCTTCAATGTAAGTGTACCAACATTCACTAATGCCGAATCCCCCAATACATGATATACGGATTGCATTCCCATAAAAGAGACTTTCAACAGATACTTTTTTTTCTTCTGCGGCTGGTAACTAAGAGTAAAACGACCATTTTTATCGCTTGTTATTCCTTTTATGAAAGTAGAGTCATTCTTTTGCAAAACGACAACACTAGCCGAAGGTAAAGGCTGTCGTTTATTACTCCCAGGCTCCAATGTCTGCACTCTGCCTTTGACAGTTCTTGTTTGTTGAGCATATAATACAGTATGTATGCAAAGTAACAGCAAAAGTAGTCCACATAGTCTACAAGTTTTCATGTCAATAGCAGTATAAGTCTATATTCTAAATTGAGTCAAAATTGTGGAGGTAAAATTAAGGAGTTTTCTTGAAAATATACTACTTTATTTATTTAATTAAAACTAATTACATTCCAATCACATAAGGTCACAGTATAATCCCCAAAAAGACTTTCCCATCAATCAAAAAACAGACTCATTTTAAAAGGACATTTTTGATTGAATGAGAAAGTCCTCATCAATAAAAATGATAGATTATAGAGTTAAATCTATCACTTAAAATTCTCCGTAAAGAAAAACTCCTGCCGGAAAACTTAAATTTCTTCTTTTTAATAGTCAAGCCTGTAAAAGCTAGGTGTTTTAGTAAAAATTCAAAAATGGCAATATCATTTATTTTGTAACTCTGAAAATCCCTTTAAAGTCGCAAAATAAACCTCTCCACTTACCGGATCAACACCTAAAGCTATTGTAATATGTTCCGGCTGCTGATACCTGCACCACCATTATCTGCCTATATGCAGATAAATTTTTTACAGTATATGCAGTCCAGCTCTTTGATTTTGAAGAGGCCAGTAAATCGGCGCTTCCTATTTTATCAATACTCTTTAAATTCTGATTTCCTAATATTATACATGTCTTCTAAATAGATGTTTATGCACGATATATGGAATATAATATCTGTTTTTACCTATTTATAAAGCGCAGAAAAAAGGATGTCGTTTTTATCAGAAAAAATTGCAATATACATTAAATATACAAATCTTCCAAAGAGGCATAAAAATCGGCATCCTTTAATAAGATTAAAGTAGTTAAGATGAAATAGCAGAAAGCAGAGGGAACAGGAGTGAAGAATGTGTTGAAACGCAACCAAATAATGATTACGGCGCTGGCAATCATGATTGCAGTGGCAGGGTACCTGAATTTTGCAGGAACCAAGGCAGGAGAAGAGAAGCTTACAAGCGCGGATGCCGGAAACGCAGAAGAGGATATGACTGCTTTGCTGGATTTGTCAGAGGAAGACGTGGTGTCGGATATTGACAGTATGGATTCTGATCTGGACGGTGTGGCAGCGGCGGACTATCTGGATGCCCAGATGTCGGCGGATGCACAGGCCCAGGAAGCGGGCAGCGCACAGGTAGCGGTGGTGGCGGAAAATATGGATGAAGCGAGCGCGGAACAGGTAGCTGAGGAAGCGGACGTACAGAACGGCGAAGTACCCGGAGAAGCCGTATTTACAAGCTCTGCAGGAGTTACCTCCCTTGCCGGAGCCAAGCTGCAGAAGGAACAGACCAGAGCAAAAAATAAAGAAACACTTCTTGACATCATAAACAATACAAACATCAGTGAAGAACAGAAGCAGGACGCCATCAACGGCATGATAGCCCTTACCGACATGGCTGAAAAAAGAAACCGCAGCTGAAATCCTTCTGGAAGCCAAAGGCTTTAACGACGTGGTAGTGAGCATCAGCGGCTCCGGCGTGGACGTGGTAGTCAATGCACCCAGCCTTACAGATGCCCAGAGAGCACAGATTGAAGACATAGTTACAAGAAAAACGGGAATTACCCCTGAAAACATAATAATCAGCCCTATTTACCGGGAATTAATAAAGAGAAACGAAAAACAACCCGGCTGCATAATAGACAATTTTTCGCAGCTGTTAAGTTCCTCCATATTCATAGCTTTATGAAAAAAGCTGCCCCCTGGACACCCGCCGGAAAAAGATTTTCCGACAGTAAATAGTGTACAATGCGGGGATTTGTGGTTATAATCTTCGAACAGGGCAGAACCAGACGGATACGAAAGAGGGACCGGGCTGCTTGCAGGCCCGGTCCCTCTTTCGTATCCATCTGGCGAGCGAAGCGACCCAGAGAACCACTCGTGTTCTCTGGGTTCTGCCGTCCGCCCCCGATCCCCGCCCTTATCCCTTATCCCTTACATCCTTTTTTTGAAAGGAGCCCACCCCCATGAAAAGAATCTTCCTTTTCGTCCTTGACAGCGTAGGCATCGGGCAGAACCCGACGCCCCCGAATACGGCGACGCCGGCACCAACACGCTCAAAAGCGCCGCCTCCAGCCCCTTTTTTCATATGCCCAACATGGAAAAGCTGGGACTCTTTAATATAGAAGGAATCGACTGGCATTCAGGCACAGATGCCCCCCTTGCCACAGTAGCCCGCATGCAGGAAGCCTCCAAAGGCAAAGACACCACCATCGGCCACTGGGAAATCGCAGGCATCTATTCAGGCCGTCCCCTTCCCACCTACCCTGACGGTTTTCCCGCAGAGCTTCTTGATGAATTCACCCGCCGTACCGGCCGCGGTATCCTCTGCAATAAGCCCTACTCAGGAACTGACGTAATCCGGGATTACGGAGACGAACACGTCAGGACCGGGAAGCTCATTGTCTACACCTCAGCCGACAGCGTGTTCCAGATAGCGGCCCATGAAGACATTGTCCCTCCCGAGACCCTCTACGAATACTGCCGCATTGCCCGCCAGATCCTCACCGGGGAACATGGTGTGGGCCGTGTCATCGCCCGCCCCTTTACCGGAAACAGCGGCAGCTATACCAGAACCACAGGCCGCCATGACTTTTCAATAGAGCCGCCGTCCGTGGATATGCTGGATCAGCTCAGGGACAACGGCAAAGACGTCATCGGCGTTGGCAAAATACACGACATTTTTGCAGGAAAAGGCCTTACCGAATATACCTACACCCAGGGAAACGAAGACGGCATCAACAAAACCCTTGCCTATATGGACAAAGAGTTTGAAGGCCTCTGCTTTATCAACCTGGTTGACTATGACATGCTTTACGGCCACCGCAACGACATTGACGGCTACGCCAGAGCCCTCACCTATTTTGATGAGCGCCTTCCCGAAATCCTCGGCAAAATGCAGGAGGACGATCTGCTCATGATCACAGCCGACCACGGCTGCGACCCCGGCTATACCGTCTCCACAGACCATTCCAGGGAATACACTCCCTTCCTTTTATATGGAAAGAGGATTGCGCCCCGCAACCTGGGAACCAGAAGCACCTTCGCGGACATCGGCGCCACGGTTCTTGATTATTTCGGAATCACCCCCGAATTTGAAGCAAAAAGCATGCTTCCCCACTAGCGCATGTCTGAAATTCATTCCCGCTGCCAGCATGCCTGTTCCGACTTGCCATGGAGGAATGATATACCGCATAAATAATGCCGGGATTTCCGGCTTAACATAACGTTTTGGAGGAAAGAAAAAAGTGAGCAACCTGACACAGGAAATCAACAGAAGAAGGACTTTTGCAATTATATCCCATCCCGATGCCGGAAAAAACGACCCTGACCGAAAAATTCCTGCTCTACGGAGGAGCCATTAACCTGGCCGGAAGCGTAAAAGGCAAGGCAACCGCCAGACACGCTGTTTCCGACTGGATGGAAATAGAAAAGGAGAGAGGTATTTCCGTCACCTCCTCCGTATTACAGTTTGAATATGACGGATACTGCATCAATATTCTTGATACCCCCGGACACCAGGATTTCTCCGAGGACACCTACCGTACCCTGATGGCTGCGGATTCCGCCGTCATGGTAATTGACGGCTCCAAGGGTGTTGAGGCACAGACAAGAAAGCTTTTTAAGGTCTGCGTCATGCGTAAAATCCCCATCTTCACATTTATCAACAAAATGGACCGGGATGCCAATGATACCTTTGATCTTCTGGATGAAAATCGAAAAAAGAGCTGGGCATTGCAACCTGCCCCAAAAAACTGGCCGATTGGATCAGGAAAAGGCTTCAAAGGAATTTTCGACCGGGATAAAACGCTGTGTGATCATCTATTCCGATACGGAAAAAAGGAACCAGGGAAGGGCGAAGCCATGGAAATTCCTCTGGAGGAGGAAGACAGGCTCCGCGACTGCATCGGTCAGGAAGCAATGGACAAGCTGTTAGAGGAAATCGAGCTTCTTGACGGCGCAC
>ENA-OQAB01000511-OQAB01000511.1-human-gut-metagenome-genome-assembly--contig:-NODE-511-length-21079-cov-3.784937_pt1 | contig 21079 bp, 23 predicted proteins | sample MGYA00242490_ERZ504517 | MGnify/ENA primary metagenome ERZ504517 (study PRJEB26092, sample SAMD00036298) | human gut metagenome | host: Homo sapiens | study: EMG produced TPA metagenomics assembly of...
GGTGCATTGCCGATGTAAGTATTGGCACCCATGAAAACAGCACCGGCTGAGATGGCTTCCAACATGATTGAGAAACCGTCCCGACGGAGGTCGTGATGCCTTCCGTGGCACCAGCGCCCCGGCAGTTTGCAGGAATACCAAGTACGTCGGCGTATTGTCCAGGAAGGATGACAAGGCGCCGGTAGCCCAGAACATCTGCCAGGGATTGTTCATTCCCAGTTCAGCCCGTGGGCTTTGAGCAGAATTAAGGCAGGAATCATAGTGACAAAGATGCCGATAAAGAGTTTGCGACTTCGATAATAGGAGCATACGTAAATTCGTTGAGGTCTCGTGTCGATTTTTTGGTCGTCTTAATCGAGAGGAATGCAGCGACTAAGATGATGATGATTTCAGCCAAGGTTGCATACGGGAAGACGATTTCGTCGTAAATATGGATGCCGGCACCGTTGGCAAAGAACGGATGCATTTCCGGCAGGAGGCCGTTGGCTAATACGCCGATGATGATCATAGCGATGAAAATCAGGTTATGAGCCCCTTCAAGACGGATCGGTTCTTTGCTGCCGGCAGCAATGGCGTCATGAGGGGAGCGGCCTTCTTTTATTTCCTTATTATAAAAAATGCTTATCCATCAGGGCAAAGATGGCAAACATGATGACCAGGTTCAGGAGCAGAATCGGCAGGAGATGGAAGGTCCACGTAAAGGGAACGCCGCGCTGGAAGCCCATGAACAGCGGGGGATCGCCGAGGGGGGTCAGGCAGCCGCCCATATTGGCGACCAGGAAGATAAAGAAGACCATGAGGTGGACTTTATTCTTGCGCCAGGCGTTCGCACGGATCATGGGACGGATGAGCAGCATGGCAGCACCGGTCGTGCCGATCCAGCTGGCGAGAGCCGTGCCGATAAATAAGAGAAGACAGTTGACCTTCGTCGTTCCGGCTAGAGTCCCGCGGACGGCGATGCCGCCGGCAACGACGAACAGACCCAGGAGAAGGACGATGAAGGGTATGTAGTCGAGGAGGACCGATTCCAGAAGGCGGAACCATGACTCACCGATGCCATAAGCAACTGCAAGGGAATAAGGATAATAAAAGACCAGGCAAAAGCTACGCCAAGCATGTGTTTTTCCCACCATTCCGGTCGGACGAGGGGAACGATGGCGATGGATAGGAGCATCCCTGCAAAAGGAATGATACTCCATACGGGTAAGGTCGCGCTTACGAGTTCGTGTGTCATAAAAAACCACCTTTCTTAATCGTTACAAAAAAGTAAATTTATGTATGCTATAATTAACATTATATCATAAGAAAATGAAAGTTTATACTCTATTTTTACATTTTACACTGTCATTTAGGCTGAATTCGAGCTGAGCTTTTAAAAATAAAGCGTTTTTTTCTAAATAATTTTTTTGCCAGGCAGGAATCGGCCGAGGGAGTGACGAATATATACTTAACGATAAGGCATTATAAGGAGGGATTCATATGAAGCAATATAATAACATCATCGTTCCGACCGACGGTTCGGTCAACTCGAAACGAGCTTTGGAACATGCCGTCGTCATTGCATCATCTTTGGGCGCTATGATCACGCTGGTCTATGTTGCCAACATCGTCTCGGTCATCTCGAATTTTGACCAGATTCCCAATGCCAGTGGCTACGTAACCGAACAGGTTGCACTGGACATGGAAGAAGAAGGGAAGGGGATCCTCGATGAGTTTGCCAAGGCGATTCCTCAAAACATCGAAGTCAAGAGCGTCTTTGAAGTCGGCTCGCCGGGGCCTGCTGTCTTGTCGGTAGCGAAGAAGTACAATGCCGATTTGATTGTCATGGGCAGCCGCGGCCTGGGACCTCTGAAAGGCTTATTCATGGGTTCGGTCAGCAGTTATGTCGTCACGCATTCGGTCTGCCCCGTATTGATCGTAAAATAACGGTGACGCAATGCCTTCATGGCCTTGTTCTGCCGCAGGCTGGTTAAAGGGTCTCGCAGGGATTATCCCTGGAGACCCTTTTTTCGTGCCGTCATGGCTTTTTGCGGATGGGTTTGTTTTAACGGATGAGTGGAGGGTATTCTTTTTGGAATATGTAAAAATTTGACGGATGCCATAGGGAAAAGAGTCATTTTATGATATACTGAATAGACAGGTGTGCTTTTTTAGGAATGCCTGAAATATCACATTACGAAGGGTCCCGGAGTGCCTCGTTCCGGGATGGCGCCTGGGAGGCAAGTATGAGACGGAATACCAATGAATGGCTGGACCACAAGGTCACGGACTGGGTTTCTAAAGGATGGATTACAGAAGAAGCCTGTGAAAAAATACGGAAATCTTACGGCAGGGATGAACAAAGAAATTCTCTTTTGACGACCCTGCCTTTATATGCGTTTTTATCGGCACTGGGATTTGCAGCCGTTGTCATGGCCGTCATTTGGGGCCTTTCCCAATTATGGTACTACGTGTCGGTCCCGGCCCGCATGACGTTGGCCAGTGTGCTGCTGCTCGTGACTCAGGCCGGTGTAGGCCTGGCCATGTTTCAGAAACGGCAGGGCTCGGCGGCAGCTGAAGGGATTGCGCTCATCCATTGTTTGGGCATTTTTGTTGTATTAGCCATGGCTGAACAGACTTTTTATATCGGTTGGGATGCGGCGTCCTATGTCATTACTTGTGCCGTGCTTTGTCTGCCTGTCGTCTACTTTTTATGCTCTGTTGCGGCTCTCGTCGTTTACGACTTGTCCCTCCTCTATTGGACGGCTTCCGGCGGCCCGGTGAATACCTTTGGCGGAATGGGCCTCTTGTGGCTGCTTCTGCTTTTGGCAGTGCCTTTCTATAACACCTTGATCGGCCTTCGGGATGAACGGCGGCTGTCTGTTTTCTCGTGGGTCATGACGATTACCGTCTTCATTGCTTTTGGACTGGCAGCACAGACGACGGAATACATCCCATTCCTCCTTTTGGGCAGCTTGGCCGTTACAATCATGCTGGTAGGTTATTCCATTGACATCCACCGGCCTTGGGGCGTGCCCTTCCGTTGGTTCGGGCGGTTTGCCGCTGTCGGTTCGCTCCTCATTTCCTGCCTGCCCTTTGCCTGGGATGGGATTGCTCAGGTACAGAATTTTCATTGGACGACCGATTTGGTTACGGTCCTCCTCTTTGTATTCATGGCAGGCATGATGGCGAAAACCGTGAAGAAGCGGTTGTGGAGCCCGGCTTTGTATTTGGTGATTCCCGTCATCCTGGCTTTTGAGACGATTCTCGTTCGATCGGCCCTTTATTCGTCCATTCCCCTCATTCTTTCATCCTTGTACATCGTTGTCCTCGGTGTCTATGAAACGGCTCAGGGATTTAAGCCCGATCACCAGGCTCATCTTAAATTCGGCATCGTCATTTTGGTCAGCGTAGTCCTGACCTTCGTTTTCGGGACGCATTTTTCGCCGTTGGCGCCGATTTTGGCCATTATCGTCTTGGCCTTAATCGTATTCCAGTTCAGGCGGATGCAGAAAGATAAAAAATCAGCGGCACAGAGAGCTTCACGAAGAGCAAGACTTCGCCATTCGGCGGCACGCGTCCGAAATGATGATGCGTCAGCTACAGAAGAACAGGTTCCAGAAGAAGAAATGCCGGTGTGGTATTCTCCTGAGGAAAACGAAACGGATGAAACGGTCGAAGAATGGATGAAGGATATCCGTATTCCGTCTCCGGCTGAACTCGGGCTGAGCGAATCAGGTATTGAGGCTTCGGCTGATACGAATTCGTCCAAGGCCGGTTCCGTACCGGCAAATACGACGGATTCCCCGATGGTATTCACCCTGTCCGTACCGGCTGAAAGCACGGGAAATGACTTCGTGCCGCCTCGTCAGGTTATTCGTGAAACGACGGAAGCCGATGCCGCAGCAGATGGCCGTTTCCCAGGAAAAGACCAAAGAAAAATCGCGGCAGTTACGGAGTCGCCAGTGGAGTCATATGAAACCGGAACCGAAACGCGAAAAAACACTTTACCCAGTCGCCATGGTCCCATCAAGGAGGCAAGTCGGAATGAAATTTTCACCGCCTTTGCAGGGCATACATCTTTCTTTTTCGCCGGAAGGCCGTCATCGCTGGATTGTCTTCGGGTTAGTCGTATTGATTCAATTTGCAGCTCTGGCTTATGTCGGCTGGCGCTGGCATAATATTTCTGTCGACGGGATTCCTTACCAGTGGCGTGCTGTGCCGCGGCTAGAAATCTCTACCTTTGGGACTGATTATGTTCGCGTTGTATTCCCGGAAGATACGACGCAGTGGCTCGATGAGACGCCGCCTGAAGTCGGTCAGCAAATTTACGTCGCCATCTCGCGCGATGCGTCGGGACTCATGAAAGTGGAAGGGGCGTCGGACTCTAAGCCCGATTCCGGCAGCGATTATATGCGGGCTGAGGTCGTTTCTTATGAGGATGGCCGCGTTCAGTTTCAAGTTGGATTTGACCGCTACCGCCTGTCTCCGGAAATGGCCGACGGTATCTACAGCCTTCGCACCGATGACAGTATCATCGCCAGTATCCGCATCAAGCGGGGAGAAGGCGTCATCGAAGGGATTTTTGTCAACGGCGTTCCGTTAGAGCAGCTCAGTAACGCGGCTGCTATGGACAAAGCTCGGGCTGATAAGGCCGGACGTTCCCTGTTTGACAGGCCGCATCTTGTCGATTCCGGGATGGTACCGCCAAAAGAAGAGTGACAGAAAGCGAGGAGTTATGAAAGGGTATTCAAAGATTGCCAAACTGGCTATGACCGTTATGCTGTTGGCTGCATTTTTCCTCTTATCAGGATTTCGGGCGCAGACCATCATTCATGACGATGGCAGTGAAACGCAGGATGTTTTGAAAGTGTCGGCTACGGCAGAAGGGCAGCAGAGCTTGAAGGCCGATGCCGATGAGTTCCAAAAGCGCAATTATACCATCATGGATTATAGTAATGATAACGGTGAAGGCTTTCGGGCCATGAAGACCATTACCAATGACGGCACCAGCCGCAGTTCCGTCGACCATATCGTCCATAAGACCCATGACGGCCTGTTTGCTTCGACGTATTATATCAATTATAATTTCGATGCCAACAGCATTCAAAACCTTCGTCTGGGCGCGGCCATGCCGGAAAACGGTGTCGACTTGGAATATATGGTTTCCTTCCCGTCGGGGACGCAGGTTACCAGCAACAGCACCAAAGCCGATGACCAGGCCAGTACCTATTTGTGGCAGCTGTCGGATTCCCAGCCGTCTACGATAAGCCTGCAGGCGACGGTTTGGCATAAACTCTTCATCTATATGGCCTTGTTCTTAATCGGACTGATTTTAATCATCGTCCTTATTATGGAACATCGCCGCAAAAGCGTCATCAGCTGGAAGCGGGCAGCCCAGATGCGCCGGTTTGAAATGATGCTCCTCTGTGTTCCCATCGTCATTTTGGGGTACATGGGGTATGAATACTACGTCGGCACTCATGTTACGACGGCATCGCTTGATAAAGTGGCCGAACAGCAGCAGGAAGAACTGTTGGAAAATCGTGAAGAAGATCGCAAGATGCAGGAAGCGGATGCTCGGAAACAGCGCAGTGGAGAATTGGCTGCAGCTCGGATTCGCAGCAAAGCCAGCGAGATTTCAAACGAACTGCGCAATTTGAAACGGCAGTACCGCAATGGAGCAGTCAGTGGCAGTTCGGCTCGCTCCCAGGCCCAAAGCCTGGCCCAGCAGGCAAGGGAGATGCTCAGCGGCAATACCGACTTGTCTCAGGCTGACCGCGATGTCTTGGAACAGCTCATTAACAGCGTCGTGTCCGAAGCGGAGTCCATCGGTGATTCTGCCCCGGCCGTGAGCCGGAGCACTGCTCCCGAAAGACAGCGCAGTGATGCGGCTGAATCGGAACAAAAGAGTAAGTCCTCGACGGAAGACGAGGAAAAAGAATCGGACCGTGATTCTCGTTCCGATGCATCTAAGAGCCGCCAGTCGTCCGGACGTGATTCGGCTTCTGACAGTGACGAATCACAAGAAACAGATAAAACTAATAAATAATAGATGTTTTTTGGTAAGTTTTTTCATTTAAAGTATTTCCTATTTATCGAAAAGATGGTATGATAGGAACGTGATAATTGACGTTACAGCATAGATGTGCTGGTACTATTTAAGGAGGTTATACATATATGCATTGTGTAGAAGAAATTAAAAACGGTATCTATTGGATGGGATGCAACGACTTCCGGACGCCATTATTTGAACGGATTTTCCCGATTCCGGAAGGTATTTCGTACAATACCTATTTTATCGATGATGAAAAGACGTGCCTCATCGATGCTATGGATAAATCCTGCCGTGATGAATTTCTTGAAGATGTAGAATACTTGCTCAAAGGTCGGAAACTGGACTATTTCGTCCTCCAGCATATGGAACCGGATCATGCCAGCTCGGCGTTGGCTCTCTTGGAAAAATACCCGGAAGCTAAAATCGTCGGTCAGCCGTCGACATTTAAGCTTTTTGAACAGTTCTTCCGCACCCCCATGCCGGATCGCTATATGACCGTTAACGAAGGCGATCAGCTGAAGTTGGGCAAGCATACACTGCAGTTCATCAAAGCCCCTATGGTCCACTGGCCGGAAGTCATCATGACGTATGAAGTAACGGATCATTTCCTGTTCAGCGCCGACGCCTTTGGTCACTTCGGTACTGTCGGCAACGTCTTTGCCGACCAGGCTGACTTTGAAGAAAACTACCTCGATGAAGCCCGCCGCTACTATGTCAATATCGTCGGAAAATATGGCCCGCAGGTCATGAACGTCCTCAAAAAAGCTTCTAAGCTGCAGATTGACTTCATTTGCCCGCTCCACGGTTTCGTCTTCCGTACGCCTGAAACCATCAAGTACATCGTTGATAAGCACCTCCATTGGGCACAGCACGTACCGGAAAAGAAGGGTGTCGTCATCGCGTTCTCTTCGATTTACGGCAATACGGAACGAGCTGCCTGCGTGTTGGCGAATAAATTGAGCCGCCGCGGCGTTCGTGATATCCGCATGTACGACGTCGCCAAAATCCATGCTTCTTACATTACGGCCAAGGCTTGGGAATACAGCCATCTGATTCTGGCTGCACCGACGTACAACCTGAACCTCTTCCTGCCCATGGAAAGCTTCCTTCACGACTTGAAGACCCTCATGTTCCAGAAGCGCACTATCGGAATCGTCGCCTGCCACAGCTGGGCTTCGGCTGCGTATAAGACCATGGCCGACTACGTAGAAAATGAATTTAAATGCTGCGAACTCCTCGAACCGACAATGGACTTGAAGTCGTCTCTCCATGACGACCAGGAATGCCTGATGGATGAATTAGCCGATAAAATGGCAGAAAGCATCGAACAGTATCCCGATCCGAAAACCTTACTCTAAAAGTTGATAAACGAGCTGTCCCATTATGGAAAAAGCTTTTTGGGCTGCTTTACGACTCATAGGCTGTCCGTTTCATAGCGGGCAGCTTTTTTTCTTCACCTATGCGAACATTTTTTCGAAAAATACCGTTGTCTGCCTTTTAGGAGGGCAGGCCAATGTGGTATAATGGAAAAAATACGATAGGAGGTGGTACGATGATCATTCGTGACGACAGTGCCAAAAGCGGTGACAAGCACGAACAGGACAAAGCCCGCAGCAACGGCGAAGAGCTGCACATCGACTTGGGCCGTGATTTGACGGAAGACGAACAGAAGATATTTGAAAAACTGCGTGAAGGTTTGAATTTATAATGGACAAGGGGACTGCTTGAGAAAGCCCATGCTTTCGTCGGGCAGTCTCTTTTAAACCTATAGAAGGCTGCAGCTGCACGAGGAGGCGAGCGGATCGTGGATTGGGAACGAATCGAAGAAAAATTGCATATTTTAAGCGATGCGGCGAAATATGATGTGTCCTGTTCATCGAGCGGCAGCCACAGAGCGAATAAGGTCGGCGGCATCGGAAATGCGGCGGCCTGCGGCATTTGTCACACCTGGTCGTCAGACGGGCGGTGTGTATCCCTCTTAAAGATCCTCATGACCAATCACTGCATCTACAACTGTGCCTACTGTGTCAATGCTGCCAGCCGCGACGCGAAAAGGGCTATTTTGACGCCGGAAGAAATCGCCGATGTGACCATTGCCTTTTACCGGCGCAACTATATTGAAGGGCTCTTCCTCAGCTCCGGTGTCTATCGTTCACCGGACTATACGACAGAATTGTTGATCCGGACGGCGCGGATCTTGCGGGAAGAGAAGAAGTTTAACGGCTACATCCACATGAAAGGCATTCCCGGTACGAGTGCGGCTTTGATTCGAGAACTAGGCCGTTACGTCGATCGCTTGAGTGTCAATATCGAACTGCCGTCCTCGTCGAGTTTAAAACTCTTGGCACCGCAGAAGACCAAAGAGAATATCCTCGTTCCCATGGGTCATATCCGTGAAGGCATCGATCAGTGGCGTGATGAAAAGAAACGGTACAAGAAGGTGCCGTCCTTTGTGCCGGCCGGCCAGACGACACAGCTCATCGTCGGGGCGACGCCGGACAGCGACCGGACAATCCTGCGCCTCAGCCAGGCCTTGTATGACAAGGTCGATATGAAGCGCGTCTATTATTCGGCCTATGTGCCGGCCGTGACGGGTTCCAATCTGCCGGCTATTGCAGAGCCGCCCCTTCTTCGGGAACACCGACTGTATCAGGCCGACTGGTTGATGCGGTTTTACCAGTTTAACGTCGAAGAAATTTTGACCGATGAGGTTCCAAACTTCGATTTGGATCTCGATCCGAAAGCTTGTTGGGCCCTGCGCCATCCGGAAGTTTTCCCCCTTGAAGTCAATCGGGCTTCATACCATGATTTGCTTCGCGTGCCCGGCATCGGCGTCGTTTCAGCCCGCCGCATCTGCGCTGCCCGCCGTCAGGCCTTCCTGTCTTATGACAGTCTGAAACGCTTAGGCGTCGTGTTAAAAAGAGCCCGCTATTTTATTACTTGCAAGGGTAAATACTACGGTCTTTCGACGGATCCGGCCTATGTCCGAAGGATGCTCTTATCGGGACAGAAGCAGCCGTCTGCTTACGAGCCCATGAGTTTATTTTAGAGGCAATGCTATGATATATACTTATGATGGAAGTTTTTTCGGCTATCTGTCGGCCGTCTTTGACGGCTGGCATGACGGCGTGGAGCAGATCGAGGATATCTGTTTGGAAACCGATGAGGGATCGCTCTTTTCGGCGTCACGCTTCGTTCCGACTGACGACGGCAAGGCCCGGCGCATCCTCGACGGCCTTTTGCTGCAATGCGGTCCCAAGGCCTGTCATTATTTCTACTATGCCTTTTTGGCCGAGCAGAAGGATCGGGGCCTTTCGCTGTTGACTTATTTACGGACGGCTTTTCGGTATAAACAGGATTTTCTCTGCCACCTCGGTGAAGAACCGATTTGGAAGGTTCGCCAATGGGCCAGAAAGACGGGTAACGAGCGCCATAAATTGTTGGGACTGGCCCGCTTTCAGGAATTGTCCGACGGCATGCTTTACTGTCGGTTGAAGCCGACGTGCTGCGTCATTCCGGTCATGGCACCGCACTTTGTCCGCCGCCTTCCGGGCGAACGCTGGGTTCTCCACGATACGGGCCGGGGTTTTGGTGTCTATTACGACCGGGAAAAGCCCGTCATGGTGACGATTCCCGATGTACAGGCGGAACCGGAATTGTCAGATGATGAGCTGGCCATTGAACGGGTTTGGCAGAATTATTACCGCACGATCGCCATTCCTTCGCGAAAAAATGAGGCCTTGCGCCGCAATTTCATGCCTAAAAAATATTGGCCGACCCTCATTGAAATGAAATGAAAAAAGTGTTTCTTTTTCCCGGCACTTGATATATAATAGTAACATTGGATTGGTGATAGGAAAGGTGGAATACATTGAAACCTGTCTTAGTAAGTGTACAGAGTATCCAACGCGACCCGGAAGGGCAAGAGCTGAAAATAGAGCTCGTTTCTGAAGGTAAGTATTATATCAAAGACGGTACCCAGTATATCGTCTACGAAGAAAGCGAACTGACGGAAATGAAAGGCGTTACGACGGTCATCAAGGTCTTACCCGGAGGGTCCGTCTTATTGTTGCGTCTGGGGAAACTTCGCCAGCGGCAGGAATTTCATAAGGGAAAGGTAACCTACTCCCAGTATGAAACACCGGTTGGCACGTTTGACGTGAAGATGAAAACCTATGAGTGCCGTACCGATCTTCAGGATGGTATCGGTACGATTTACCTGGGCTATGACGTCCATATTGAAGATATCAGTTCCATGTATACTCAATTAACCATAACTGTGCAGGAGGATAAAGCGTAATGGAAATGAAGGATTTATTGAAGCAGGGAATTACGGAAGCCTTGAATAAGGCCATGGATAAAGGGACGCTTCCGTCCGGTGATTATCCGAGTGTTGCCTTGGAAGTGCCGCCGCAGAAAGAGTTCGGCGACTTTGCCAGCAATATTGCCATGCAGTCGGCCCGCGTTGCCCATAAAGCTCCGAAACTCATTGCCCAGGCCATTGTCGATGAAATGGATTATCCCTGGCTGGAACGAGCTGAAATCGCCGGAGCCGGCTTCATAAATTTCTTTTTAAAGAACGACGTCATTTACGATACGCTGAAACAAATCCTGGCTGCCGGCGATGCTTACGGCCATGCTCCTTTGCGTGAGGACGATTCGGTCCAAGTCGAATATGTCAGCGCCAATCCGACGGGACCGCTCCACGTCGGCCATGGCCGCGGTGCCGCCTATGGCAGTACCTTGGTCAATCTCCTGCGGGCAGCCGGGTATAACGTCCAGTCTGAATACTATATCAATGATGCCGGCAACCAGATGAATAATTTGGCGGCGTCGGTCAATGCTCGGTACCTGGAACTCTTGGGCCGTCCGGCTGAAATTCCGGAAAATGGTTATCACGGCCACGACATCATTGAAACGGCTCAGGCCATTATTGATCAGGACGGCGATAAATACCTCGACATGCCGGAAGAAGAACGGCTTGACTTGTTTAAAGACCGGGCCTATGTCGAAAAGCTAAAGGCCCTTAAGCGGGATTTGGAACACTTCAACGTTTCTTATGACAATTGGTTCAGCGAACGGACGCTCCATCCGGACGCCATCAAGGCGGCCTGTGATGTTCTGCAGGGGCGGGGGAAAATCTATGAAAAAGACGGTGCCTTGTGGTTGAAGTCGACGGATTACGGCGATGATAAGGACCGCGTCGTCATTCGTGATAACGGTGTTCCGACCTATTTGGCTGCCGATATTGCCTATCATAAGAATAAGTACGATCGGGGTTTTAAGACCATGATCAATATTTGGGGTGCCGACCATCACGGTTACGTCGCCCGCGTCAAGGCCGCCATGGCAGCCCTTGGCTATGATACAGCCAAATTGGAAGTCCTTTTACTGCAGATGGTAAGCCTTTTCCGAGACGGACAGCAAGTTAAGATGAGCAAGCGTACCGGTCAGGCCATTACCTTAAATGAACTCATCGAAGAAGTCGGCACCGACGCAGCTCGCTACTTCTTCATCATGCGGTCTCTCGATACGCAGCTCGATTTCGATTTGGATTTGGCTAAATCACACAGCAATGAAAATCCCGTTTACTATATCCAGTATGCTCACGCTCGGATTTACAGTATCTATCGTCAGGCTAAAGAAGCCGGTGCCGACATAGACAGCGACTGGTCCGACGTCAAATGGGATACCTTGACCAATGAATATGAATTGGAGTTGATCAAGAAAATGGCTGCATTCCCGGAAGAAATCCAGAATGCGGCTCGTGAACGGGCACCGCACCGCATCGCTCATTTCGTTCACGAACTGGCCAGCTTGTTCCATGCTTTCTATAATCATTGCCGTATTATTCAAGAAGACAAGGATTTGGAAAAAGCACGGCTGGCCTTGGTTACGGCTGTACGCATTACCATTGCCAACAGCCTGGCTATTTTAGGGGTTTCTGCTCCTGAAAAAATGTAATATAATAAAATGATAAGTTATGGAATGGATTTTGATTCGTAGTGGGCAGAAGCTCGACAGGGAGGAAATATGGCTAAATATATCTTTGTAACAGGCGGCGTCGTTTCTTCGTTAGGGAAAGGCATTACAGCGGCTTCCTTAGGCCGTTTGCTGAAGAACCGCGGCTACAAGGTTACAATCCAGAAGTTTGACCCTTATATTAACATTGACCCGGGCACGATGAGCCCTTATCAGCATGGTGAAGTTTTCGTCACCGACGACGGTACCGAAACGGACCTTGATCTCGGCCACTATGAACGCTTCATCGATATCAACCTCGGAAAGAACTCCAATGTCACGACCGGTAAAATCTATTGGTCCGTTCTTCAGAAAGAACGGCGCGGTGATTATCTGGGCCATACGGTACAGGTCATTCCGCACATTACGAATGAGATCAAGAACCGCGTCTATCGCGTCGGCGACGACGACAATGCCGATATCGTCATTACGGAAATCGGCGGTACCGTCGGCGACATTGAAAGCCTGCCTTTCTTGGAAGCTATTCGTCAGATCAAGAAGGAAGTCGGCCGCAACGACGTCTTGTACATCCACGTCACCCTCGTTCCGTATATCGGCGCTGCCGGTGAATTGAAGACCAAGCCGACCCAGCACAGCGTAAAGGAATTGCGCAGCATCGGGATTCAGCCGGATATCATCGTCTGCCGCACGGAACGGGCCTTGTCGGATGAAATGAAAGATAAATTGGCCCTGTTCTGCGACATCGATAAAGATGCCGTCATCGAAAACAAGACCTTGAACAGCATCTATGAAGTTCCGCTCCTCTTGTCGGAAGAAGGGATGGACCGCATCGTTTTGGAAAAACTCGATCTGCCCAACCGTCCCTGCGACATGGAAGACTGGAAGAAGATGGTCGAATCGATCTACAATACCGAAAAGACGTTGGAAATTGCCTTAGTCGGTAAATACGTCGCCCTTCACGATGCCTACCTCAGCGTTGCCGAAGCCTTGAATCACGCCGGCATCGCCAATAAAGCCAAGGTCAATATCCACTGGATCGATTCGGAAACCTTGGAAGACCCGAAACTTACGATGAAAGAAGTCTTTAAAGGGATAGACGGCATCGTCGTTCCCGGCGGCTTCGGCAACCGCGGCATCGAAGGTAAAATCCGCGCTGTCCAGTATGCCCGTGAAAATAAGGTTCCTTATCTCGGCTTATGCCTGGGGATGCAGTGTGCCGTTATGGAATTTGCCCGCAACGTCGTCGGCCTCAAAGGGGCTACGTCGTCAGAATTCTGTGAAGACGCTGAATTCCCGGTCATCGACCTCATGCCGGACCAGGTTGATATTTCGGAAAAAGGCGGAACCATGCGTCTCGGTCTCTATCCCTGCAAGCTGGTGGATGGTACGAAGGCTCAGGAAGTATACGATGCCAACCTCATTTATGAACGCCATCGTCACCGCTGGGAATTCAACAATAAGTACCGTACGGAAATGGTCAATGCCGGCCTGATCTTGTCCGGTACGTCCCCTGATGACCGTTTGGTCGAAATCATCGAAATCAAGGATCATCCCTGGTTCGTCGGCTGCCAGTTCCATCCGGAATTTAAATCCCGCCCGACCAAGGCGCATCCCTTGTTCAACGGCCTTATTAAAGCGGCCCTCGGCTTGAAAAAATAATAAAGCAAGTGCTTGTCATTGTAAAAAGGACGTCTCTTTTAGAGACGTCCTTTTTACGTGTTGTATATTTTCATGAATCTTGCAAATATCGTATAAACTCTGCGCGGCCATTCTATTTTCGGGATGCACGGTATAAAGATACAACCGCTATGGGGTATCATGTCATATATGAATATAATATACATAATATATGTGCCTCGCGGAACATATATCAAAACGTTGTTTTTCTTTAAAAATGTGATAAATTACGACCTTTGAAAAAGGGTTTGTAAACTATTTATTTGTTATTCCACATCCTTGAAAAATCCCATAAAATGGCCCATTTATACTATACAAAATAGGTGTTGTATGAAGAAATGTAAACCAAAATATCTTTTTAAATTCGGACGACTTTGGACTTCTTTTTCTTTCGCATTGCATATCATAAAAATAAGTTAAATGTGAAACTTTGCTCCGATTTTCACATTGAATAATACGCTACATAATGATATAATGTAAGCGATTGGAAGCATGATTCATGTTTTTATTATTTTTCATTATATAATAATGAGGTGATTTTTGATGTTGAATACCTTTAAACGAGGTGGGGTCCATCCTGACGATGGCAAGATCTATGCAAAAGATAAAGCCATAGAAACCCCGGCAGTACCGGCTCAAGTCGTCATTCCCATGAGCCAGCACTTTGGTGCCCCCTGTACACCGACCGTCAAAGTTGGCGATATGGTTAAAAAGGGACAGCTTATCGGGACCAGTGACGCATTCTTGCATGCCGACATTCATGCATCTACGTCCGGCAAAGTCATCAAAGTTGCGCCGATGCCGCACAACATGATGGTTCAGTGCATGGCTGTCGTCATTGAAGCGGATGGTAAGGATGAATGGGTTGAAGGACTTCCCGAAGCTCACGACTGGAAACAGCTCGACAGCAAAGAAATCCTGGAACTCATCAAAAAAGCTGGCGTCGTCGGCTGCGGCGGTGCTACCTTCCCGGCTCACGTCAAACTGGCTCCGAACAAACCGGTTGATACTTTCATCGTCAATGGCGCCGAATGCGAACCGTACCTGACCTGTGACTACCGTGCGATGGTAGAAAAGGAAACGACGGACAAACTCGTAACAGGTGTCCAGATCTGCATGAAAGTGCTCGGAATTAAAACGGCTTTCATCGGAATCGAAGACAACAAACCGGAAGCCATCCAGAACCTGACCGAAGCTTTCAAAGATATTCCCGAAGTTACGGTTGTTGCCTGCAAGACCAAGTATCCTCAGGGTGCTGAAAAAATGATGATCGAAGCCTGCACGGGCCGTCAGGTAGAACCGGGCGGACTCCCGATGAACGTCGGCTGCGTCGTCAGCAACGTCGGCACTGTCATCGCTATCACCGATGCTGTCTGTCAGGGTATTCCCTTCATCGAACGCCTTACGACCGTTACGGGTGACTGCATCAAAGAACCGAAAAACCTCCGTCTTCGCATTGGTACTACCTTCCAGGAAGTTATCGACTACTGCGGCGGCTTTACCGAAAAACCGGATCGCCTGATTGCCGGCGGCCCGATGATGGGGCTCGCCCAGTATCAGCTCGATGTACCGATTACCAAAGGTGCGTCCGGTATCCTGGCACTCTCTCCGGAAAAATGCCAGGCCGGCGAAGAATCTCCGTGTATCCGCTGCGGCCGCTGCGTAGAAGCATGTCCGATGGGCCTCGTTCCGAGTCAGCTCAGCATCTTCTCGTCCTGCCAGGCTTGGGATAAATGCATGGAATACGGCGTCATGAACTGTGTTGAATGCGGCAGCTGCGTTTATACCTGCCCGGCAAAACGCAATATTGTCCAGTATATCCGCAATGCAAAAGGTCAGTGCAAAGCAATGCAGCGCGAAGCGCAGGCGAAAGCAGAAGCACAGAAAGCCAATAACTAATTGGAAGAAGGGATATCATGAGTCCAGAAGCTAAAGGACAAACAAATGGAAAGGATGCTAAAGACATGCAGGAAATCAAACTTACCGTAGCATCTTCACCGCATGTTCGCTGTAACGAAACGATTCCTAAAATCATGTGGAATGTTGTTGCCGCTCTCGTACCGGCTGCTGCGTTCGGCGTTTACTATTTCGGTGTCAATGCTCTCGTCAATATCATCGTCGCAATTGTCTCGGCTGTTATCTTTGAATTCGTATGGGAAAAACTGATGCACAAACGCATCACCATTACCGACGGCTCCGCTGTCATCACGGGCCTTCTGTTGGCTATGACCTGTCCTCCGAGCCTTCCTTGGTGGATGAGCATCGTCGGTTCCTTCCTGGCTATCGTCGTCTGTAAACAAGCTATGGGCGGCCTCGGCTACAATATTTTCAACCCGGCTCACGTCGGTCGTGCCGGCCTGATGGTTTCCTGGCCGGTCGCAATGACCACTTGGACCCAGCTCAACGGTACGGTCATCGACGGCGTTGCCGGTGCAACTCCTTTGAACATCTTCAAACATGGCGGTTCCGATGGCCTGTTCCAGCTCTTCGGCACGAATGACTGGGGCAGCATCTACCAGAGCATGTTCTTCGGTTTCCGTAACGGTTCCCTCGGTGAAACCTCTACGGTTCTCCTCATCCTCGGCGGCTTATGGCTGATTTACAAAGGCTATGTTAACTGGCAGGTTCCGGTCGTTATGATCGCCACCGTCGGTATCCTCACCGGTGCTGTATACGGCAGTGCCAACGTTGCCCTCTTCCAGATGATGGCAGGCGGCCTTATCATTGGTGCTTTCTTCATGGCAACCGATATGGTCACGGCTCCGATTACCGTTAAAGGTCAGGTCATCTTCGCATTAGGCTGCGGCCTCATTACGGTTTTGATCCGTGTACTCGGCGGTTATCCTGAAGGGGTTTGCTACTCCATCTTGCTCATGAATACCTTGACTCCGCTCATCGACCGTTTGGTTAAACCGACTGTCTTTGGTGCGGTAAAGACAAAGGGGGCTAAATAAAATGGCAGACAAAAACGAAAGCGGGATCTTTAAGGTCGCAATGAACCTTATCCTTACCTGCCTTGTTTCCGGTTGCATTATCGGTGTCGTTTTCTTCATCACCGGCCCGATTGCTACGGCAAAAGCAGAACAGATGAAACAGGATTCGATGAAGACCCTCGTTCCCGATGCTGACAAATTCGTTCCTGTACAGGGCGAAGAAGATACGTTTATTGCTGAAAAAGGCGGCCAGAAAGTCGCTTACATCATTCCGACGGCTCCGAAAGGATACGGCGGTCCGATTAAGCTTTTGACGGCTGTATCCATGGACGGTACGGTTATGGACTACACGGTCCTCGAAGCCAATGAAACACCGGGTCTTGGTGACAAAGGCGCAAAGTCTCCGTTCAAAGATCAGTTTAAAGGCAAGAAAATTGCCGGTCTTGAAGTCACAAAGGACAGAAGCGCAAAAGATAAGATCCAGGCTTTGACTGGTGCAACGATTTCTTCCCGTGCCTTCACCTTGGGCGTTAAAGAGGCTGTTGAAAAAGCAGCACAGATGGGGGGTAAATAATAATGAATCTTTGGAAAATCTTTACTAGAGGCATTATTGAAGAAAACCCGTACTTCGTCTTGGCCTTGAGCCTGTGCCCGGGCCTTGCTGTAACGACGAGCATCGTCAACGGTTTGACCATGGGCTTTACGGTATGGTTCGTTATCACCGCCAACAACGTCGTCGTTTCGATCATTCACAAATTGATCAACAAAAAAGTACGTATTCCGGTTTATATTACGTGTATCGCTACGATCGTAACCTGTGTACAGCTGTTCTTACAGGCTTATGCTCCTGATCTGTACAAAGCCCTCGGCGTATACCTCGACTTGGTCGTCGTATTTGCTATCATCTTGGCTCGTGCTGAATCGGTCGCATCGAAAAACGGCGTCGTCGTTTCCTTCCTCGATGGCATGGGCATGGGCATGGGCTTCACCATTGCTATGTTCATCATTTCCTGCATCCGTGAAGTCATCGGCAACGGCACCTTCTTTGGTCTCGAAGTATTCGGTCCGTCTTACCAGCCGGCTCTGATCATGGCACTGCCGCCTGGAGCCTTCATGCTGATCGGTTTCATCATGGCTGGCTTCAAGATTTGGAATGAACGTGTTGAAAGACAGAGACAACTGAAAGGGAGTGAAGGATAATGGAATACTTTACGCTGTTTATCGGGGCTGTCTTGATTAACAACTTCGTATTGACCAAGTTCCTCGGCTTGTGTATCTTCTTCGGCGTTTCGAAAAACTTGAACGCTTCGGTCGGGATGGGTTTCGCTGTTACGGCCGTTATCACCTTGAGTACCATCTTAGCTTGGAGTCTGTACAACTGGGTCCTCGTTCCGCTTAACCTGACCTTCTTACGGACGATTTCCTTCGTTATCTTGATTGCAAGTTTCGTACAGCTGTTGGAAATCATCATCAAGAAACAGTCTCCGACACTGTATAACATGTGGGGGATTTACCTCATGCTGATTGCGACGAACTGTATCGTTCTGTCCGTCCCGGTCATCAGTGTTACCAGTGGCTATAATTTCCTCGAAAACATCATCTTCGCTGTCGGTGCCGGCATTGGTTTCGCCATTGCCCTTATCCTGATGGCAAGCTGCCGTGAAAAAATGGATTTTGCCGATATCCCTCATGCTATGAAGGGGACACCGATCGCCTTTGTCCTTGCAGGCATGATGTCGTTGGCTTTCCTTGGCTTCTCCGGCATGATTTAAGGCAAAAGGAGTTGAAAACTGATTATGGATTACTCATTTATTGCGATCATGGCCGTCGTCGTCATGGTTTGTATCGGCCTTGTATTCGGTTTTATCCTTGCAAGTGCGGATAAGAAATTCGCTATGGAAGAAAATCCGCTCATCGGCGAAGTAAAAGAAGCACTGCCTCAAGGTCAGTGCGGTGCCTGCGGATTTGCCGGCTGTGCAAAATATGCAGAAGCTGTCGTCCTTGACCCCGATGTTGCACCGAACCTCTGTGTTCCCGGTAAAGCAGAAGTTGCTGAAATCGTCGCTAAATTGACCGGTAAAATTGCGGAAGCTACGGAACCGAAATTTGCCCACGTCAAATGCCGCGGCGGCAATGGCATTGCCAAACTGGCTTATGAATACAAAGGTGTTCATGACTGTGCTGCTGCTAAAATCGTTCAGCAGGGTCCGAAGTTCTGTAAATTCGGCTGTTTAGGTTTTGGTAACTGCACCCGTTCCTGCCCCTTCGGTGCTATGCACATGGGTGAAGACGGACTGCCGGTTATCGACAAACGTCTCTGCACGGGCTGCGGCAAATGCGCTTCCATTTGCCCGAACCACGTCATCGAATTGCTGCCGATCAGTGCCAAAGTTGCTATTAGCTGCAGCTCCAAAGATTTTGGTGCTGCTGCCATGAAGAACTGTAAAGCTATGTGTATCGGCTGCGGTTCCTGCATGCGTAATTGCTCTCATCAGGAAGAAGGCGCTATCAAGATCGTCGACCATTTGGCCGTCGTCAACCAGGCTGTCTGCCACAACTGCGACAACGCTACGTGCATGACCAAGTGTCCGACAGGCGCTATCAATGAAATGATCAAAGGTTCTTTCAAGAAAGAAGAAAAAGTAGGTTAATAGATGGGTAAGAAACGGTATGTATGGGTTCTTCTCACCATGGCGTTCCTCATCGTATTAAGCAGCTCCGGATGCACCTTGCATCCGGAGTCTTCTTTTGATAGGAGCGGCGTCGCCATGGATACGTCGGTCTCTCTCCGGGCGACCGGGGAGGAGGCGAAAGAAGCCGTTGATGAAGGCTTCGAGCGGCTGGCTGTCTTAGATAAATTGGCCGGTCAAAATGAAGACAGCGATGTCAGCCGCATCAATGCCGCTGCCGGTAAGGACTATGTAAAGGTAGATCCGGCTATTTATGAAATGATTGAATACGCCAAGGACTATTCGGCCAAGAGTCAGGGCGAATGGGATATCACCATTGGGGTCATGACCAACTTGTGGCATATCGGCAATGCCGACCAGCATGTGCCGTCGCCGGAAGAGGTCTCCCGGGCCTTGATGAAGGTCAATTATAAAGACATCCTCCTGCGGCCGGAAGACCACAGCGTCATGCTGGCAAAACCGGGGATGGCCATCGACCTCGGCGGTGTCGCCAAGGGCTATGCCGTCGATGAAATCCGCAAGATTTACGAAAAGCACCACATTGAAAGCGGTCTCATCAACCTCGGGGCCAGCTCGATGTATGCCGTCGGCAAGACGACCAAGGGAAAGCCGTGGAACATCGGTATCAAGCATCCCCGATCGGATAATAACCAGGACTTTTTGGGCATCGTCGCCATTGAAAACCAGGCCTTGTCCACGTCCGGTGATTATGAACGCTACTTCATCCAAGACGGTGTCCGCTACCATCACATCTTTGACCCTCGTACGGGTTATCCGGCTCAGTCCGGTGTCATGAGCGACTCTATCGTTATCGATGGGTCCGTGCCCCATGCCGGTATGCTCAGTGATATGCTGACGACCATCGTCTTCGTCTTGGGGCCCCAGAAAGGCCTTGACTTGGTCCACAGTATGGAAGGTGTGGACTGTGAAATTACCGGAACGGATAATGCCATTTATATGACACCCGGATTCCGAGATCATTTCTCTGATCTAAATGCTGATTTTCATATTTCAGAATAAAAAGACTTCCATAGAAGTAAAAGTATAGTGAATAAATAATTAATAACTTTAAGTCTATTTACTTTTTGCGATCTTTGTAAGATAATATAGGTATAATAGATTTTAAAGCTATGGAGGGTAGTATTGGCAGATGGATCATATTGATGACAAGATTTTAATGATTTTGAAACGAAATGGAAAAGCATCGGCAACAGAAATAAGTAAAGTTGTCGGCTTGTCCATTCCCGCCGTTGCCGAACGAATTCGTAAGATGGAACACAACGGCATCATTGAAGGCTACGGTGCGAAGATAAACCGCCGCAAGACGGGATACAACGTGACCGCCTTCATTATGGTCAACCTGGAACGGTCGGGCGATGACGAGGATTTCCGTGCGAAAATCGTTCAGTATTCTGAAGTGTTGGAATGCCATCACGTCGTCGGCGCCTTCGATTACTTGTTAAAAGTGCTCGTAAAGACACCGGATGATTTGGAACATTTCCTCATGCAGGTACTGAATGAAATTCCGACGGTCGCTTCTTCGCAGACGTTCATGTGTTTATCCACACTGAAAGAAGAATGGAACGTTTAACCAAAAAAGATGCTGTCGCACTTGCGGCAGCATCTTTTTGTCGGTTCTATAATAAATGTTGGGGTCTTGTGGACACTCTTGTTCACAAGACCCCTTGTTTATATAAAATAAGACATATCCAACACTGCCAGTTAGCTCAACCACCACGAAGAACTGAAAGGAGTATATA
>ENA-OQAB01000515-OQAB01000515.1-human-gut-metagenome-genome-assembly--contig:-NODE-515-length-21008-cov-2.807768_pt1 | contig 21008 bp, 19 predicted proteins | sample MGYA00242490_ERZ504517 | MGnify/ENA primary metagenome ERZ504517 (study PRJEB26092, sample SAMD00036298) | human gut metagenome | host: Homo sapiens | study: EMG produced TPA metagenomics assembly of...
CACTGCGGAAGCCCTCGCTGACCTTGCTGGACCTGTGGGATGTTCGTTGTTGATAAAAGGAGAAACTTATGAATCCGGTTCTCGTAGAGATATACAGCACCATCGTTCCGTCGATGCCGTTCATCATCGGAGCGTACGTGCTCATGTGGTTGGCTATTCTGGTGTACATGCTGGTCATCACGCTGAGCTACAAGAAGGCCGAGAAGCAGATGGCGGTTCTGGAAGAGGCCGTCGCGGAACTGCAGGCAAAGTAGCAGGATGGCGACGGGTTTTCCCGTCGTGCTACAATAACCGAACACCATGGACGAGGCGCCGCTTCTGCGGCGCTTCGCGCACGTTACAGAGAAAGGTATGCCCATGAAGGCTCTCATTCCCGCTGCCGGCCTCGGCACGCGCTTCTTGCCCGCCACGAAGGCGCAGCCGAAGGAAATGCTGCTGGTAGTCGACCGACCGGCCATCCAGTACGTGGTGGAGGAGGGCCTCGCGTCGGACGCCGACGAGGTGGTCATCATCAACAGCCGCGAGAAGAAGGCCATCGAGGATCACTTCACGCCGAACCCGGAGCTTGTGGAGCTGTTGCGCGCCCGCGGGAAGGATGCGTATGCCGACGCAGTGGAGCGCGTGGGCGACTACAACGTGAGCTACGTGTACCAGGACGAGGCGCTGGGCCTGGGGCATGCGGTGCGCTGTGCGCACGAGAAGACGGGCGACGAGCCGTTCTACGTGCTGTTGGGCGACGTGCTGGTGCCCGACAACAAGATGCTGCCGCGCATGCAGGAAGTGTCCGACGCGCACGGCGGCGCCAGCGTCATCGCGGTCATGCCGGTGCCGGACGACCAGGTCAGCCGCTTCGGCGTCATCGCGGGCGCGGCCGTGGCCGACGACGTGTGGAAGATCGACGCGCTGGTGGAGAAGCCGGCGTTGGAGGACGCGCCGTCGAACCTGGCCGTCTTCGGCCGCTACCTCCTCAGCGCTCGCGTGATGGAGCTTCTGGCCGACGTGGAGCCCGGCGTGGGCGGCGAGATCCAGCTGACCGATGCGCTGGACGCCGTGCTGCGCGAGGAGGAGATGTACGCGCTGATTATCGACCCCGCCGACGGCTTCGACACCGGCACGGTGGAAAGCTGGCTGGAAACCAACAACGTGCTGTTCAAGCGCGCAGCCGAATAGCGAGAACAACCGTCGCCGAGCGTAACGGAGCGATTGCGAAGGCCTGCCGTCATCTGGCAGGCCTTCGAATAGTATAATGTCCTCGAAAAAGCGTATCCGGCAGCTGGAGGTGTCATGAGGCACGCGCGCGGCGAAAGAGGCATGATCGGGCTTGCGGTTGCCGTTGCCTCCGTGGTCATCGTCGCCGTTATAGGGGGAGCGCTGCTCGTCCACGCGTACTCGGACACGGTTCGCAATCTTACCCGCAAAGACAGCATCGGATACTTGGCTGATATATCCAGCCAGATCACCGAGAACGTGCGCACGGTCACCTCTCAGATATTCTCGGCGATGGAAACCATCGAACGCGGTCAGATGACGTTGGTGGAGAACGGCGCCACGCTCGACGAGCTGAACGGAGAAATGGCCGAGGATAGGGATCGGTGGAATCTGTCCCGCCTTGCTTATGTGGACGAGGACGGCGGGTGGTACTTCGCCGACACCACGCAGCGCTACACCAGGTCGCAGGACTATCTCAACAAGACGTTGCTTGAAGGCAAACGTTCCATCTCGGGTATCGAGACCATGGACGGCCAGGATGTGCTCGTGTTTCAATTCCCGTGAACGCGGTCATCGATGGGGCATCACATGAAGGCGCTTGCGGGCGTGTACGGGGTGGACGAGATGCTGCAGCTCCTGTCCATCGATTCGTTCGAAGGGAGAGGATACGCCTGCATCGTCAAGGACGACGGTTCGGTGGCGGTGCGTCCCGAGGATCAAACGGCCATCAGCGGCGAGTATAATATCGTGTCGGCTTTGGAGAGCCAGAACGCCGATGACGAAGAGCCGGTCCACGTTCTGCGGGCGGGGCTCAAAAAAGGGGGGAGCAAGGCGTCGTTCTTGCGAAGTACAACGGCGTCAGTTCGTATTTCTGCTATACGCCTGTGGGCGTGAGCGATTGGCATCTGCTGTCCATCGTTCCCAGCGATTACGTCGATCAGAGGACGAACAGCCTGTATCTGCTGACCGTGGCGGTGGGCGTTACGGTGGCGTTGGTGTTCGGCGTGATCATGCTGTTCATCGTGATCGTGCAGCATCGCAATCGTCGACGGTTGGAGGCCATCGCCTACGTGGATCCTGTTACCGGCGGAGACACGGCCGGCCGGTTTCGCGAGCGCTATTACGACGTCGTCCGAACGGATCCGCGCAACTTGGTGCTCGTGTACGCCAACATAGCCAAATTCAAGTCGTACAACGATCGCGAGGGCAAGGAGGGCGGAGACCGTCTGCTCAGGTCGGCGTACGACATGATAGAGCGGCAGCTGCGCGAAGGCGAGTTCGCGGCACGCGTCTCCGCAGACCATTTCGTCATTCTGTTGCGCGAGCCTGACGAGGCGTCGACAAAGGAGCGTCTAAACGAGTTCAGGCTCACATCCGAGAGCGTCGGCGAGCAAGTGCTCGTGTCGATGGACTTCGGCGCTTACATATTGGACGACGATGCGCTCGAGCAAGAGTTCACGCTTGTGACCGATGCGGCTAACTTGGCGCGTGCGAGCGCGGAGAAGCGGATGCTTCCAAGCGGCGCACGCGTTGGCTTCTATGATGATCGCCTCCGTCGGCGCTTCCTTCGAGAGAAGGAGCTCGAGGATCGCTTTCCCCATGCGCTTGCGAACGGCGAGTTTCATATGTATTTGCAGCCGAAGGTTGCGCTGCCCGAGCGCCGCATCGTCGGTGCCGAGGCGCTCGTGCGCTGGATCTCTCCGGAAGGTATGCTCTGCCCGAACGAGTTCGTTCCGCTCTTCGAGCGCGACGGCGTTATCGCCGAGCTGGATTTCTACATGTTTTGCCAGGTGTGCGCTTTGTTGAAGCGATGGGAGCGGGAGGGGAGGCCGCTTTTCTGCGTTTCCGTCAACGTCTCGCGCTCGAACTTCGACGTTTCGGATTTCTTCGCGCGCTACGAGCGCCATATCGCCGAGAACCAGGTTCCGGCTCGCTACCTGGAATTCGAGTTCACCGAGTCCGTCGTGTTCGATCGCACCGGCGAGATCAACCAAGTTATTCGGCGCATCCACGCGTTAGGCGCACGTTGCTCCATGGACGATTTCGGGAGCAGTTACTCCAGCCTCAACATGTTGCGTAGTCTCGAAGTGGATATCATCAAACTTGACCAGGGGTTCTTCCGCGGAGATACCGACATGGACAAGGCAAGGAGCATCGTCAACGGCATCGTGGGCATAGCGCGCGACATGCGTATCGAAACGGTTGCCGAAGGGATCGAGGATATGGGACAGGTGGATTTCCTCGAGAGCGTCGGCTGCAATGTGGTGCAGGGGTACGTGTTCGGAAAACCAATGCCTGCCGATGAGTTCCAGGATTTCAAACTAGACGATACGATGAGGCGAAACGGAGATCGCGGTGAAAGCGTTGAAGAGAGCCGGTAAGGCGGCGAAGACGTTCGCGTCGATCGTGCTAGCGGGGTCGCTGGTCGGCATCGGACTGGTCGGCTGTTCCGGCGAGGCTATGGGCAATGCGTCCGGACGCGACGATGAGATAGTGCTGACGGTATCGAAATGCCAGACCAAGGAGCTGCCGCAGGAGCTGTTGGACGAGATGACCAATCGCCACCCCAACCTGCGCTTCGAGTTCGATACGTATTCGAACAGCAACTATTCCGCGCAGATCGTCACCGAGCTCGAGCAGCGCGATATCCCCGATATCCTGATCAACACGCGCAATCAGGATCTGACCGAGGATTTGGAGCATAATCTGGTGGATCTCGCGGCGTACGATTTTTCCAGCGAGTACCTTCCCAGCGTTCTCGATCGCATGACCATCGACGGCAGCCTCTACTATCTGCCGGGTTACCTGACGCTTGCAGGGTTCTTCTACAACAAGGACCTTTTCGCCGAGCACGGCTGGGAGGCGCCTCAGTCGCTCGAGGAACTCATTGCCCTCAACGAGCAGGCGAAGGCGGAGGGCATCCGGCTTATGGCGTACTCGATGGAGCTGACGGGTCAACGCTTCCTGCAGCTGACCAATATCGCTTCGGCGCAGTTTCTGCACACGCCGCAGGGGTCGTCTTGGGAACAGGATTATCTTGCGGGCGAAGCGAGCATGGTGGGCACGTTCGGGCCTTTCATGGACGAGTATCGGCTTTGGCTCGACAGCGGATTGATTTCGGCTGACGACCTTTCCCTGTCGAATTCGGACGCCGCGGAGATGTTCGCGAACGGTGACGTGGCCATGATCTACGGCGTTGCCAACAACGTGAAGACCACTGATTTCGACTTCGATTTGGGCCAAGCTCCGTTCCTTGCGAGAGGCGAGGGGCGAAGATAACGGCTGGTACCTGTATGCGGTCAGCTCGTACTACGGTATTAACAAGAAGCTGGAAGAGCCGGGCAACGAGGAGAAGCTGGCCATAGCGCTGGAGATGTTCGACCTGATGAGCACCCCCGAGGGCCAGAGCATGTTCACGGATGGCGCGGAAGGGCGATATCCGGCCACGAGAAAGGCGGACGGCGAGCTCCACGCGCCGCTTTTGAGCGATTACCGCAACGTGGTCGACCGCAATAACCTTGTGGAGTTGGCGGCTTACACTGCGCCGCTCTTGCTGGGAGGAGAGGCGCTGGGCGGGTACATCGCTGGCACCGTCAGCGCCGAGGAAGCGTTGCAGGCCTGCGACGAGGCTATGAAGTCCAACAAGTCGGAAACCCAGATCGGCGACGTAGTGGCACATATCGAACGCGACCTGAGCCGGGAGGAGACCGTCCGATACTTCGCCGACGCGTTCAGGGAGTACGGGGGCACCGACCTGTGCCTTATGCTGCCTGGCGGCATGGCAGACGGCCAAATGCATCCTTATGGGATTTCCGGCAAGCTGTACGAAGGGGAGCTGCACGCCAATGAGCTGACCGTGCTCTTGCCCAATGCGGGGAAGCCGGTGCCTACGCTGGCCACTGCGCGCATTTCGGGCGAAGACCTGCGCGCGGTGCTAGAGAGCGGGCGCACGTTCGAGCGGAAGGACGCGTCGAAGGAGGCCCTTGCTCCGTTCCGCTACGAGGTGTCGGGAGCCGAGGTGGACTATGATGCAGACCGCAAAGTGCGATCGCTCAAAGTGAACGGCGTTGAAGTCGCCGACGAAGACGTATTCACGGTGACGTATTTCGACGGGGCGGTCGAAACGTCCCGCTTGACCGATGCGGCGGTGTCGGACGTGAAGCCCGTCCCCGCGTTCACTGCTTGCAAGGCCGCGCGTTGACGTACTGCCGCCCGTCGTGCGACGGGCGGCAGAGTGAGGTGAGGCCGGGATGCCGCGGAAGCGGCCGGGTTCCGGGACGCAGTCGTACGCAGCCGTCTAATTCACTACGTTTTGCGGTGCACCCTCCACGAACGCGCCGACGTTAGCGGTCACGGTAGCCAGCAAGCGTTCGCGGGCTTCGTGGGTAGCCCAGGCAATATGGGGCGTTACGATGATGTTCTGGCCTTTCGCTTGCAGCAAGGGGTTGTCGGGTTGCATGGGCTCCACCGACACGACATCGGCTGCGAAACCCGCCAGCTTGCCGGATCGCAGTGCGTCCACCACGGCCTGCTCGTCCACCAGCGTGCCGCGCGCGGTGTTCAGGAGGTATGCGCCGTCCTTCATGCGGCCGATGGTCTGGGCGTTCATCATGCGGTCGGTTTCGGGCGTGGCCGGTGCGTGCAGGGTCACCACATCCGAAACGGCCAGCAGCTCGTCGAGGCTCACTTGACGCACGCCATCGCTTTCCAATTGGGGTTTTGCCGATCGATTCTCGAACACCACGGGCATGCCGAAAGCACGCGCGATGCGACATACTGCCTGCCCGATGCTTCCCATGCCGACGATGCCCATCGTCTTGCCTGCCAGCTCCACGAGCGGCGTGTTCCAGAACGAGAAGTCCTTGGCGCGCGTCCAGTCGCCTTCCATGACCAGATTGGAATGCTCTCCTACATGCAAGCACAGCTCCAGCAGCAACGCGAACGTCATCTGCGCCACGTCGGGCGTGGAGTAGGCGGGCACGTTCGATACGATCACGCCCGCATCGCGCGCTGCGTCGAGATCCACCACGTTGTAGCCGGTGGAGGTGAGTGCGATCATCTTGAGGCGAGGAGCCCAGCCGAGCGCCTCGGCGTTCCATTCCGTCTTGCTCGACACGACGATGTCGGCTTCGGCTACCCGAGTTTTCAGCTGGTCGCGCGACGTGCGGTCGTACACGGTGACGGTGCCGAACCGGTCGAGCGCGTCCCAGCTCAAGTCGCCGGGGTTGTTCACCTGTCCTTCGAGGACCACGATGTTCATAGGCGTTCCTTCCCGAGAAAAGGATCGGCCCGGGGAGAGGGGAGCTCCACCGGGCCACAAGGAGGGGATGATGCGGCACCTATTGGGTGCCGCTCTGCTTTAAGGGGTAAGCAGATGCAAACTGAAAAGGAGGGGAGCCTTTCGTTTGCTGAAGCTATTATAAAAGTTGACATTGAATATCATATGATGCACGAGTGCATGTTTTGTGAATTTGGGGGGCCTTGAAAGTAACAGATAGGTAAACATGACGCAAAACCCTAGGGAAAAACCCTGACGCGGAAGCTCGAGCTGATTGTCCAACGGAGCGCCGGGGGTTTGACGGCGAAAACGACGTCAAGCGGTAGGAATCGACCGGTTTGGCAATTCTGGCTAGGACCCGGCTGCGGCGCTTCGGGCTTGCCGAGCGCGATCGGAGGCGTTTCCCCAGCTCGGGTTCTCGAAACGTCAAGTGAAGCACTCGGCGGGATTACCAAACCGGTCGATTGCTGCCAAGAAGCGGGGGTCTTGCCGTCGAACCGAGGACGTCGCGGGCCTGTCGGGTTCGTGGTCGGGGATCGTCCGAAGCCGTGCGGTTCCACGTGGAGCTGCAGCCGGGATCCCGCCCCAAACCGTGGAGTCCCTCTTAGTGTTTCATGTGAAACGTTTGTACGCGCATGCTTGTTCGCCCGCCGGGGTTCGCCCCATGCTCCGCCTGCCATCTGCGCTCGTTCGCGCCTATGGCGCGGGCTCGCGCTGGCATTCCGTTTGGTTCGCGCAGTCTGCCTCAAGCGTTTCACGTGAAATGCTTGTGCGCGTCGGGCGAGGCCGTGGGAATGCCGTTCGCTGACAAGCTTGCTGCAGCGCGGCCCTCGGCGGTGGTTTCGCGGCCCGCGGGTTCTGCGGGCCGAGGCCGGGTTGGCCGCAAAATGGCTCCCATGACAAAATCGGCGGCTCGGTTGGGCGTCGGCGGCGGTAGGCGGTTTTCGCCACCTGCGATTATGCTGGTTGGCGAGGCCGCGCGGCGCGCTGGAGCCGCTTTGAGATTGTCATGGGAGTCGATTCGCGTCCAAGCCGTCCTTCCGACGGCTCGGCAATGACTCTGCCGCACGGCTTCGCCATACGATGTGCTGCAAAAACGTCGGTTTGGCAGTCTTCGGCGGCCTTCGATCGCGCCGACGCTCCTTCCCGAGGATCGGCGAGGCGTAATCCCAGTTCGCGTTTTGTCGCCGCCTCGGAACGCACCGCCAGATCGGGCCGGGACTGCCAAACCGGCGTTTTTGCAGCACATAGGTTGGCGTTCGCTGTTAAACCGGGATTGACATAGCACAGGTCGACCCGCTCCGCGGAAAACTCGCCGGCGGCTCGGAAGCCCCCTTCGGCCATCGGCCGGACGCTCGTCTCGCCTGATCGCTAGCTGTCCGACAGAGGAAGCGGCATGTGGCGGTGCATGTCAATCCTGGTTTAGCAGCGTAGGTTGGCGAAATCGCGCGTTTGCAGCGAGGGACGTGACTGGGTGACGGCTCAGGCGGAGGTTCTGCCGCTCTGCCGCTCTGCCGTTCGGCCGCTGCGTGGGCGCGGGCTCCATGCATTGTCTCGGCGGGTTCGACGAAGCGAGGGGCATGAAAACGGATCGGCCCGGGGAGAGGGGAGCTCCACCGGGCCACAAGGAGGGGGATGATGCGACGCTTGCGCATCGCTCTGCTTCTAAGGGGGTAAAGCAGAGGCAAACTGAAAGGAGGGGAGTCTTTCGTTTACAGCTGCTAGTATACGGGTCGTTCGCGCACATCGTATGATGCGGGCGTGCGCGTTTTGTGAAACGATGGGTCGCAGAGTAACGGTTCGTTAACAAGGATCAAAAGAGTCAGGAAAAGAAGTTTTCCGATGGGCGCCGCGCCGCAGAAATCTGGCGAGCGAAAGGTTGGCGAACGGCATTGCCTCAAAGCGGCATCGACCTGAAGTAACATGTTCTACGATGATATGCGTTGGTCGATGATGCGGAAGCGGGCGTGTGCGGGTACGAGAAACAGATCGGCCCGGGAGAGGGGAGCTCCACCGGGCCACGAAGGAGGGGGATGTGCGGCACCGAGGTGCCGCCACTGCTTTGTAAGGGGAAAAGCAGTACAAACTGAAAGGAGGGGATTCTTTCGTTTGCGAGATCAAGTATAAAAGTAAGCCTTGAAGAACACGTGATCGACTCATGTTCGTCCTGTGAAATGCCGCGAAGCGTCGGCGAGCGTCCATCTTCCTTCCTTCCGCCGCTCGAACTGCGCCGTTCGCGCGAGGTGCTTCCGTCTCGGTGTGCGCGAGCGCATCGGCTCATTTCGACGGTCGCATGTCGGGGCTCTTTTCGGTATCATGGATCACCTGACGAAAGGAACTCCCCATGCCCGATATCGCGCTTCGTTTTCACAAGGACATGCTCGTGCTGTCCTCGCCGGTTGCCGTTGTACTGGCCCGGCAAGGGTTCGACGTGGAACACGATCTCGAATTTGCCAACCTTGTGGAGCCGGAGGCGGTGCGCGATGCGCTGCGCCTCAACAAGATGGCAGGCGCCCAGTGCCTCGTGGCGAACACGGAAGGCATCGCGCCTGCTCGTCTGGCGCATCGCGGCATGGAAGACCGCGCGGCGGAGATCGTGCGCACGGGCTTGTCCCTGGCGCGCGAGCTGAAGTCCCAGCACGTGCTGGTGGAGATCGGCCCGTGCGGCCTCCCCCTCGATGCCGCCAGCAAAAGCTCGCTCAACGAGAACCGCGACCAGTACGCCCGTGCCGCCCACGCCTGCGATGGCCAGGAGTTCGACGCGTTCTTCCTCAACGGGTTCGCCAACCCAGCCGACCTCAAGTGCGCGCTCATGGGCGTGCGCCAGGTGAGCGGCGCGCCGGTGTTCGCGTCGGTGGACGTGGATGCCGACGGCATGCTGGCCGACGGTCGCCATACGCTCGAGGATGCGCTCGCCGTCATGGTGGACTACGAGGCCAGCGTGGTCGGCTTCGCCACGGCGGCTCCGCTCGATGCGGCCGTGACGTTCGCTCGCCGCGCCAGCGGGGCGGGGCGGCTGCCGGTGCTGGCTCAGCTGATCGTGCGCGAGCATAATCCGAAGCAAGGCGACGTTACGCACGAGAACCCGTATTACTGCCCCGATGTGCTGGTAGGGGCGGCCGTGCAGCTGCGTGCGGCCGGAGCCCAGTTCCTGCGTGCGGCCGGTGCCGCCACGCCGGCCTATGCAGGCGCGCTCGCGGCGGCCAGCGAAGGGTTCGACGTTGTGCGCTCGGATGTGGAGGAGTAGCATGGCAGGCTCTAACACGGTGCGCAGCCCGCATTACGGAGCGCTGCAGGATGTGGTGGATTCGCTGTACCTCGGACTGGGGCCGAAGGAGAAGCTCCGCCGCCTCGACATCGTCGTGGCTGCCGAGGCCGCCGACCTTCCCGACGACCTGGCCGAGATCGTCAACCTGCTGCCGCCCGGCAGCTACACGCGCCAGCGCCTATGCGACCAGCTGAACTCGGCTATCGGCGGGCATGCGTGGGGGCAGGTGTACGGCACCGTCCAATAGCGCGTGGGGCGAGGCCGCTGCGGCCGGCGGGGGCATCGGTGCGAGCCGTCGTTCGCGGTGCTCTTCTGGCGAAGCTGCTCTCCGCGTGCGCGCGTCGCCTCGGACGAGCTTTCAACGTTCGCCTTCATGCCCGTGGATATACTGTGAATCGCCCGCCGCATCCCGTGTGGGTGTTGAATCTCCACGGTTTTACCTCTTGCATGGTGGGCGCCGCGCGAGTACTATATGTTCACTTTCCTAACATCACCTACTACTACATATTGTGGAAAACATGGCGTAGATCGTGTGGAAACACTGCGCATAAACCAAGCGAAGCCACAGCTCGCAGCAGGAAAACGACGAAGCAAGAAGAAGCTCGAAGAGAGGATTGGCAGCATGGTCGAGACCATCATGAAGCGCGACGGCCGAACGGTGGAATTCAAGCAGGAGAAGATCGCCGAGGCGGTGGAGCGCGCTTTCCAGGCATGCGGGGCCATGCAGGATCGCGCGGCGGCCGAGGATATCGCGCAGCGCGTGGTGGACAAGCTGGAGAGTGGCGCCATCGAGGGCGCGCCCACGGTTGAGGGCGTGCAGGACCTCGTGGAGGAGACGCTCATCGAGTCCGGCTTCGTCCAGACGGCCAAGTCCTACATCCTGTACCGCGCCGAGCGCAGCCGCTCGCGCGACGTGAACAGCCGCCTCATCCAAACGCTCAAGGACATCACGTTCTCGAAGGCGTCGGACTCTGACATGAAGCGCGAGAACGCCAACATCGACGCCGACACCGCCATGGGCACCATGCTCAAGTACGGCTCGGAGTCGGCCAAGCAGTTCTACGAGATGTGCGTCATCGATCCGAAGTTCGCGCGAGCGCATCGTGAGGGCGACATCCACATCCACGACATGGACTTCTACACCCTCACCACCACGTGCTGCCAAATCGAGCTGAAGAAGCTGTTCAAGGGCGGCTTCTCCACGGGCCACGGCGTGCTGCGCGAGCCCAACGACATCGCCAGCTACGCGGCGCTGGCCTGCATCGCCATCCAGAGCAACCAGAACGACCAGCACGGCGGCCAGGCTATCTGCGACTTCGACTACGGTCTGCCGAGGGCGTGCGCAAGACGTACCGCCGCCTGTACAAGAAGCATCTGGCCGAAGCCGTCGATCTGCTGCTGGGCGATTCCGTGGACGACTCCCGCGCGTTCGCGCAGGACGCGCTCGCGCGCATCGAGGCGGAGACGGGCGTGTGGGCCAGCCTCGCCATGGACGAGGGGCTTCGAGGCCGCCGTGCGCGCGGCGCTCGTGGAGGTCGGCGCCAGCGAGGAGGCCGCCGACAAGGCCGTGGCCTATGCGGCTAAGAACGCCCTGGGCGATACCGACCGCACGACGTTCCAGGCCATGGAGGCGCTCGTGCACAACCTGAACACCATGCACAGCCGCGCCGGCGCGCAGACGCCGTTCAGCTCGGTGAACTACGGCATGGACACCTCGCCCGAGGGTCGCATGGTGGTGAAGAACATGCTGCTGGCCACCGAGGAAGGCCTCGGCTCCGGCGAGACGCCCATCTTCCCCGTGCAGATCTTCCGCGTGAAGGAGGGCGTGAACTACAACCCCGAGGATCCGAACTACGACCTGTTCAAGCTGGCCATGCATTGCTCCGCGAAGCGCCTGTTCCCGAACTTCAGCTTCATCGACGCGCCGTTCAACGCGCAGTACTACAAGGGCACGCCCGAGACAGAGATCGCCTACATGGGCTGCCGTACGCGCGTCATGGGCAACGTGTACGATCCCGATCGCGAGATCGCTCCCGGCCGCGGCAACCTCAGCTTTACGTCCATCAACCTGCCGCGCCTGGCCATCCGCTCGAAGGGCGACCTCGATCTGTTCTTCGACCTCTTGGACGCGAAGCTTGCGCTGGCGGTGGGGCAGCTTGACGAGCGCTTCGAGATCCAGGCGCGCAAGCACGTGTACAACGCGCCGTTCCTCATGGGCCAGGGCGTGTGGATCGATTCCGAGAAGCTGGCGCCTACCGACGAGCAGCGCGAGGTGCTGAAGCACGGCACGTTGTCGCTGGGCTTTATCGGCTTGGCCGAGACGCTGGTGGCGCTGACGGGCAAGCACCACGGCGAGTCGAAGGCTTCGCAGAACCTGGGCCTCGAGATCATCGGCCATATGCGCAGCTACCTCGACCGCCTGTCGCAGGAGCGCGGGCTGAACTACGGCCTCATCGCCACGCCGGCCGAAGGCCTGTCCGGCCGCTTCGTGCGTATGGACCGTGAGCGCTACGGGTCCATCCCCGGCATCACCGATCGCGACTACTACACGAACGGCTTCCACGTGCCGGTGTACTACGACATCAGCGCCTTCGACAAGATAGAGATCGAGGCGCCGTACCATGCGCTGACGAATGCGGGCCATATCTCCTACGTGGAGCTGGACGGCGACCCCAGCGAGAACCTCGAGGCGTTCGAGGCCGTCATCCGGCACATGAAGGAGAGCGGCATCGGCTACGGTTCGGTGAACCATCCGGTGGATCGCGATCCCGTGTGCGGTTACAACGGCATCATCGGAGACGTGTGCCCCAAGTGCGGCCGCACCGAGGCGGAGCACGGCCAGTCGTTCGAGCGCATCCGCCGCATCACCGGTTACCTCGTGGGCACCCTCGACCGCTTCAACGATGCCAAGCGCGCCGAAGAAGGCGACCGCGTGAAGCATCAGATGTAACAGGTTGAACGTGACCCCTCCCGACACTATACGTCTTTACGGCACGGCTCCGGATTCCATCGTCGATGGGCCGGGGCTGCGCTATGCCGTGTTCGTGCAGGGCTGCTCGCACGGCTGTCCTGGGTGCCACAACCCCGACAGCCAGCCCTGCGCGGGCGGCACGGTGCGCGCCATCGCCGACGTGGTGGCGGAGATCGCCGCCAACAAGCTGGTGCAGGGCGTCACCGTGTCGGGCGGCGAGCCGTTCGAGCAGGCCGCCGCGTGCGCCGCATTGGCGCGCCAAGTGCGCGAGCTGGGACTGGACGTGTGGACGTACTCGGGCTACCGCTACGAGCAGCTGGAGGAGGGCATCCCCGATCCGGCCGCGCGCGATCTGCTCGACCAGACCGACGTGCTGGTGGACGGCCCCTTCCTCCAGGCGCAGCATTCCTACCAGCTTCCGTGGCGCGGCTCCCGCAACCAACGGTTGATTGACGTTCCCGCCACCCGGGCCCGCGGTCGCATCGTTTTGTGGGAAACTCACGAAGACTTCCCTGTAAAGCCCCATCGTGGTGAGGCGCCGTCTCCTTTCCTTGGCGACGGTATGGTCGACATGGTAGGATAACGGCATGGAACAGCTTCAAAACTACATCGACGCTATCGTGCGCACCGACTGGGTGACCACGGCCATCTCGGCGGTGGTCATTCTGGCGATCACGGCAGTCGTCGCGCGTCTGACGAGGCGCTTCCTGGGCCGCGTGCTTGCCATCAACGAAGAGCGCGATTTGCCCTCAAGCTCCATTTTCATCAACATCGCCCGTGGAGCTGTGTGGATCACCGGCGTGTGCATCATGCTGTCCACCTGCTTCCGCGTGGACGTGAGCGCCGCCATCACCGCGCTCGGCATCGGCGGCATCGCCATCTCGCTGGGCTTCCAGGACACGCTGTCGAACCTCATCGGAGGTTTGCAGGTCAGCCTGCTGCGCATCATCAAGCCCGGCGACAACATCGAGGTGGGCTCGTCCACGGGCGTGGTGAAAGACATCACCTGGCGCCACACCACCATACGCAACGGCGCGGGCGAGGAAGTGCTCATCCCTAACTCCATCATCAGCAAAACCGCTCTCACGCACCTTCCGCCCACGAACCAAGTGAGCTTGGCCATCGTGGTCACCACGGAAGGCCAGCATCTCGACGAAGTGGCCGAGGCTATCGAGCGCAAGGCCGGCGAGGCGGCGGCCGGCATCGGCAAGGTGGTTAAACAGCCGAAGCTCACGTTCTCGGAGATCACCGCGCAGGGCTATGCGGGTTCCATCTCGTTCAGCATGGCCGACAGCCGTACCACGGGCCGTGCAACCGATGCGGTGCTGCGCGCCGTGGCGCCGCTGACTCGAACGGCGGCGCCCGATCGCGCGGAGCAGGTGCTGGAGGAGGCGCAGCAGGAAGCCGAAGAGGCCGCTGCGCAGGAAGCCGCCGGCCATGCGCCGACCAAGCCGAAGCCTAAACCGAAGCCGACTCCCAAGCAGAAGCAGAGGCCGAGCTTCCGCAAGCGCATGGCGCGGGCGCTGCGGCTTGGGAAAGAGGAGCAATCGTGAGCGAGGAGGCGATGAAAACCATGTCCGAAACGCGTTTGACCGAAGGCCCGCTGCACCACCTCGACGGCAAGCTCGCCGAATGCGGATGGGCTACGTCGCTTCTGCGCGCGTACGATCGCGACCGTATCAAGGCGCCGAAGCGCCGCATCAAAGAATGGGACTACTACCTGGTGAACGACGACGAGTTCGCTGTGGCGCTGACCGTCGCCGATATGGGTTACGTGGGGCTCATCTCGGCATCGGTGATGGACTTCGCGCAGGCCACGTCGCATACGGCCAGCGTGATCTCGCCGTTTCCGATGGGGCGCTTCAAGCTGCCCGCCACCTCGGCCGAGGGCGTGACCTCCTTCGAGAACAACCGCGTATCGTTCCGCTTCGAGGTTGCTGGCGGGCAGCGCCGCCTCAACGTGTGGTTCGCGGGCTTCGACGGCGGCGACGACCTGACGTTCGAGGCCGTGCTGGACGAGGAGCCGCGCGATTCGATGGTGATCAGCACGCCATGGGCCGAAGACCCGCTCGCGTTCTACTACAACCAGAAGATCGTCGCCATGCAGGCGAGGGGCAGTTTCAAGAAGGGGCTTTTGGTGCACGGGTTCTGCCCCGAGAACTCGTTCGGCCTGCTGGACTGGGGGCGAGGCGTATGGACGCGCGACAACACGTGGTACTGGGCCGTGGCGCAGGGTTGGCAGGACGGTCGTCGCTTCGGCCTCAACCTGGGCTACGGGTTCGGCGACACGTCGGCGGCTTCCGAGAACATGGTGTTCATCGACGGTGCTGCGCACAAGTTGCACCGCGTGGACTTCGGCCATCCCCCGAGAAGACGGGCGGTGCGCACGCGAAGAAGACGGCCGATCGCTACCAGCTATGCAGCCCTGGCATATGACCGACGACGAGGGACGACTCGACCTCGTGTTCACGCCGCTGCTCGACCGTGTGGACTGGATGGACTTCAAGCTGATCCGATCCGACCAGCACCAGGTATTCGGCCGCTTCGACGGTGCGGTGACGCTTGACGACGGTTCCACGCTGCTCGTGGAGAATCTCCTCGGCTCTGCCGAGGTCATCCACAACGTGTACTGATCAAGCACGGGACGGGCGGCGCGAGAGCCGGGAATGAATCGGCGCGCGGAAGGCCGGGAAGGTTGTGTTCGAGCTTGCTTTTGCGCTGCCCGGTCGTATAATAGAGGCGAGCCGCAGGGAGCTGCTAACTCCCCACGGCTCTCGAATCGCTTCGGCGGTTTGGCTTCTTGTTACGGCTCCTTGTCCTTGCGGATCGGGAGCCGCTCCATTATCGCTGTCAAGAACCCCAGCAAACTGGAAGCGAACTCAAGGATCGCCGCTATCAAGGCCAAAACGGTCATGGCGTCCATTTCAGGCCATCGTAGCGGCTTCCGGCAAAGCGCACCATACGACCAGGCGCGCGCTCGCGCGCAACGAATCAGTGTAAAACAGCACATTTAGTGCTGTTTTTCCCTCCGTCGGTCCCTCGCTCGGGAGCATCTGGTGGAAAGGGGTGTGGTGCCGCGCCGCCTCTGCGCTTCGTACCTCTTAGTATAGCGACCGCGTATCATGCGCAGATGGCGCGCATCCAGCGCGGATCTTCCTCGATCTCGCGCGCTTTCAACGCGCTTCCAACGCGGATTCCATATTTCTTGCCAGTGTTTCCAACACGGTTTGAGCGTACGCCTGGCGTGGGTCTTGCGTCGATCTAGCGCCGGCACGAAAAAGACGGCCTCTCGAAACTTTACAGACTTTTGACCGGCATCCGACACGGTTCTGATGCTCCGTCTTCATCATGTTCCTTGCAGCGGGCCTCCGATGCCCGCGCTTCAGCGGAAAGCAATGCGCTCGCAAAGCGCATCGAAGGAAGGAAGAAGATGAAGAAGCGTTTGGCAATGGCGGTGAGCGCGGCGGTTCTGGCGCTGGGACTGTTCGGGCTGTTCGGCTGTGCGTCGGGCAACGGCGATGGTGCGAGCGGCGCAACCGACGGAGGAGCGTCGGCTTCGACCAGCCCGTCCGGCGAGGTCTCGGTCTATTCGCGCGAGGACGGCTCCGGCACGCGGGGTGCGTTCATCGAGCTGTTCGGCATCGAGGAAAAGGATGCCAACGGAGACAAGGTTGATCTGACCACTCCCACGGCCGCCATCACGAACTCCACGTCCGTCATGATGACGTCCGTGGCGGGCGACGCGAACGCATCGGCTACATATCGCTCGGTTCGCTGAACAACACGGTGAAGGCGCTCAGCATCGACGGCGCGAAGCTACGGCCGAGAACGTGAAGAGCGGCACGTACAAGGTGGCCCGTCCGTTCAATATCGTGACGAAGGACGGCGTGTCCGATGTGGCCCAGGACTTCATCGACTACATCATGAGTTCCGACGGTCAGAAGGTGGTCGAGGAGAACGGTTGCATCTCCGTTGCCGACAACGCGGGCTCCTATAAGGCTTCCGGCAAGTCCGGCAAGATCGTCATCGCCGGTTCCTCGTCCGTAACCCCGGTCATGGAGAAGCTGGCCGAGGCGTACAAGGCTCTCAATCCCGACGTCGCCATCGAGGTCAACCAGTCCGACTCCACCACCGGCGTGAACATGGCCACCGAGGGAACCTGCGACATCGGCATGGTCTCCCGCGAGCTCAAGGACTCCGAGAGCGGCGTGAAGGCCACGGTCATCGCCCAGGACGGCATCGCGGTTATCGTGAACCCGGATGCCTCCATCGACGAGCTTACGTCCGACCAGGTGAAGGGCATCTACACCGGCGAGCTGACCACGTGGGAAGATGTTGTTCCGTCGGCTTAACAGCCGCCGGAAGCGCTCGACGCTGCGAGGCGCCGATGCACCCCGCCTCGGCGCCTCTCGCTGACATAGCCAGACCAAGGAGTGTACATGTTCCACCTGCACATCAAAGAGGGCATAGCGAAGGCGCTGTTCGTGGCCGCCGCGGGGATATCGGTCCTCGCGGTGGCTCTCATCTGCGTCTTTCTCTTCGCGAACGGCGTGCCGGCCATCGCGCAGATCGGCCTTCCCGAGTTTCTTTTCGGCACTACGTGGCGTCCCGCCAACGATATCTACGGCATCTTCCCGATGATCGTGGGCAGCATCTACGTGACCGCCGGCGCCATCCTGGTCGGCGTTCCTACGGGGCTTTTGTGCGCCATCTTCCTGTCGCGGTTCGCCAGCGGCAAGATCGCGGCGTTCCTCAAGCCGGGCGTAGAGCTCTTGGCGGGCATCCCGTCGGTTGTCTACGGCTTCTTCGGCCTGGTGATGATCGTGCCGTTTATTCGCGACAATATGCCGGGCCGCGGCCTGTCGCTTCTGGCCGCTGCCGTACTGCTGGGCATCATGATCCTGCCCACCATCATCACCGTTGCGCAGAGCGCGCTCGATGCTGTGCCCAAGAAGTACTACGAGGGTGCGCTGGCGCTGGGTGCCGATCACGAGCGCTCGGTGTTCCGCGTTATCGTTCCCGCCGCCGTCTCCGGCATCATGGCCGGCATCGTGCTGGGCGTGGGCCGCGCCATCGGCGAGACCATGGCCGTCATCATGGTGGCCGGCAACCAGCCCATCGTTCCCGAGAGCATCTTCGAGGGCGTGCGCACCATGACCGCCAACATCGTGCTGGAGATGGGCTACGCGGCCGACCTGCACCGCGGCGCGCTCGTGGCCACGGGCGTGGTGCTGTTCGTGTTCATCCTGCTCATCACTATGTTGTTCAACGTTATCAAGAAGCGGGGTGAGACGAGGTAATGAGTCCCAAGCTGACGATCGCCTACGAATCGGTCGACGCCTCCCCGGCGCCCGCCGCCAACCCGGGCGATCGGATCGATGCGATGTTCGAAGCGGCGGAAGAGCGTCATCGCGCCGCACGCCGCGTGGTTTCCATGCTGCTGCGAGCGCTGGTGTATCTGGGCGCGCTGCTGACCACGGCGGTGCTGCTGTTCCTGGTGGGCTACATCCTGGTGAACGGCGTGCCGTACCTCACGCCCAGCCTGTTCGAGTGGGAGTACAACTCCACGAACGTCTCACTCATGCCGGCGCTGGTGAACACGCTGCTGATGGCGGCCCTCTCGCTGCTCATGGCGGTGCCGGTGGGCGTGGGATCGGCCATCTACCTGGTGGAATACGCGCCGCGCGGCAGTCGTTTCGTAGCTGTCGTGCGTACCACCGCCGAGACGCTGCAGGGCATCCCGTCCATCATCTACGGCCTGTTCGGCATGTTGTTCTTCGTGACGGCGCTGCATTGGAACCTGTCGCTTTTGGCGGGTGCCTGCACGCTGGCCATCATGGTGCTGCCCGTGGTCATGCGCACCACCGAGGAAGCGCTGCTGGCCGTTCCCGACGCGTACCGCGAAGGCGGGTTCGGTTTGGGCGCCGGCCGTTTGCGCACGGTGTTTCGCTGCGTGCTGCCTTCGGCCGTGCCCGGTATCCTGGGCGGCGTGATACTGGCGCTCGGCCGGTGCGTGGGCGAGGTGGCTGCGCTCATTTTCACGGCCGGCTCCATCGCCCAGATCCCGAACTTCGCCGGCGAGGGCGCCATGGCGGTGTTCGATTCCGCCCGCACGCTGGCCGTGCACATGTACGCGCTGGCCAGCGAAGGCCTGCACGTGAACGAGACCTATGCCACGGCGGTGGTGCTGCTGGTCATGGTGGTGCTTCTGAACCTCCTGGCCACGTTCGCCGCCAAGAAGATGAACAAGGGAGGCACCGATGACTAACGTCACGCTTGAGAGAACCGCTCCGACCCAGAACGCCCCGGCTACCTACATGCCCCAGGCGCAGGGTCAGGCGGCCGACCGCCGCATCAAGGAGAAGGCGCCCGTCGACGCGCCCGCCAAGATGGGCGTGCGCAACCTCGATCTGTACTACAAGGATTTCCACGCGCTGAAGGGCATCGACCTGCAGTTCCCCAAGAACCAGGTGACGGCGCTCATCGGCCCGTCGGGCTGCGGCAAGTCCACGCTGCTGAAAAGCCTCAACCGCATGAACGACCTGGTGGAAGGCTGCCGTATCGAAGGCGAGATCACGTTGGACGGCGAGGACGCCTACCGCTCCATCGACGTGAACAATCTGCGCCGTCGGGTGGGCATGGTGTTCCAGCAGCCCAATCCGTTCCCCATGAGCGTGTACGACAACGTGGCCTTCGGCCCGCGCACCCACGGCATCAAGAAGCGCGAGGATCTGGACGCCATCGTGGAGCAGAGCCTGCGCGACGCCGCCATCTGGGACGAGATGAAGGACCGCCTGAAGAAGAACGCGCTCGGGTTCTCCGGCGGCCAGCAGCAGCGCCTGTGCATCGCGCGCGCGTTGGCGGTGCGCCCCGAAGTGCTGCTGATGGACGAGGCCACCAGCGCGCTCGACCCCATCTCCACCGCTAAGATCGAAGACCTTGTGGGCGAGCTCAAGAGCAAGTACACGGTGATCATGGTGACGCACAACATGCTGCAGGCGCTGCGCGTGTCCGACAAGACCGCGTTCTTCCTGCTGGGCGAGATGGTGGAGGCCGGCTCCACCGACGACATCTTCACGAACCCGGCCGACCCCCGCACCGCCGACTACGTGGCGGGAAGGTTCGGCTAGGTCGGAGCGTTGTCATCCTGAGCGCAGCGCCGAAGTCGCGGCCTGTCATCCTGAGCGGAGGCGGCAAAGCCGCGTTCCCTCAGGATGACAAAGGGGCTTCCTTTCGGCTTTACGCAAATTTGACGTTGCCGCAAGCCCGTGGTTTTTCCTCCTGCTTTACAATAGGCTCGACGGCGGCGAAAGCGCGCTGCCGGCCGAAAGGACCAACCCATGATCTACTACGTTGAAGACGATACCAACATCCGCGACCTCACGGTGTACGCTCTCAAGCAGGCCGGATTCGAGGCGGCGGGCTTCCCGGCGGCGGGCGAGTTCTTCGCCGCGTGCAAGGAGCGCCTCCCCGAGTTGGTACTGCTCGACATCATGCTGCCGGAAATCGACGGGCTCGAGATCCTCCATATGCTGCGCGAGAACCCGGCGACCAAGCATCTGCCCGTGATGATGCTCACGGCCAAGGGCACCGAGTTCGACACGGTGAGCGGCCTCGATGCCGGCGCTGACGACTATCTGGCCAAGCCTTTCGGCATGATGGAGCTGGTCAGCCGCGTGAACGCGCTCATGCGCCGCGCGTCGGCGCCTCCCGTCATGGCCGACGACGAGCTGTCTTGCGGTCCTATCGAGCTATGCGTGTCGGCTCACACCGTGCAGGTGGGCGGCGAGCCCATCACGCTCACGCTCAAGGAGTTCGACCTGCTGCACACGCTGCTGCAGAACCAGGGGCACGTGCTGTCGCGCAGCCAACTGCTGGAAGACGTGTGGGGTATGACGTACGTGGGGGAGACGCGCACGGTGATGTGCACGTGCAGACGCTGCGCCAGAAGCTGGCCGCGGCGCAAGAAGGGGCCGACGCCTCGTTCGTACGGTGCGCGGCGTGGGCTACTGCATCAAACCCTCCTCGTGAGCGCGCGCATGAGCCGACGCATTTCAAGGTTAGAGCCTGTCCGGCAGATTTCACGAGCGTGCTCGCGTTCACGTTGGCCGTCATCGTTGCGCTGTCCGTGACGATGACCACCATCTACTACCTGTCTTACGAGCACGACGCTGAAACCGAGCTTGCGGCCAGTGCCCAGGATGCGGCGCGCTATCTGAACGCCACTCCGTCGTCCGAGAACGCTCCCGCGCTGAAAGAGCAGTTCAGTGGACTGACGCGCT
>ENA-OQAB01000516-OQAB01000516.1-human-gut-metagenome-genome-assembly--contig:-NODE-516-length-20951-cov-2.442470_pt1 | contig 20951 bp, 19 predicted proteins | sample MGYA00242490_ERZ504517 | MGnify/ENA primary metagenome ERZ504517 (study PRJEB26092, sample SAMD00036298) | human gut metagenome | host: Homo sapiens | study: EMG produced TPA metagenomics assembly of...
CTCAATATACCCGTCAGCATGTAAATGGATGGACGCCCTTCAGGTATTCCTTATCAGTATAGCCGCTCAAAAAAACAAGGCGGCTGCCAGGGAACTGTTCCCGGATGAACTGCGCAAATTCCATGCCCCCCATATGCGGCATTTTAATATCAGTTATCACGATGGAAGGCTGCACTTTTTCCGCAAGCTCCAGCGCGCATACGCCGTTCTCCGCAAGGTATACGGCATCTGCGCCCAGCTCTCCCCAATTTATGTAATTTGCCAGAGTATCCCGCACCAGCTTTTCATCATCTACAATCAAAACGGATATCATAGCAGATTTCCCCTTTCATTTTATGAACACATTATACATCTGTTTTTATAGCCGCACAAATATAATCAGGCATTATGACGAAACAGCAAAATTCTGTGTTCCTTTCCAAATTTTGTTCCGTTGAAATCGAAATTCAAAAACTGTTATGCTTAATACAGAAAAGGAGGAGGGCGGATGAAAAAAACACATTTGCTGTTGAACGATTTAAAGAAAAACCGCATTAAGTGGCTGATGCTTGTTCCGGCGGCGGTTGCAGTAATCCTGATGTGCTATATCCCGATGACAGGCATCGTGCTTGCTTTTAAAGAATTCAATTACCAGGACGGCATCTTTGGAAGTCCCTGGATCGGCCTGGCGAATTTCAGTTATTTTTTTAAAAGCGGCAAAGCCTGGTCTATTACACGTAATACAATCCTGTACAACCTGGCCTTTCTGGCTGTTAATACTTTTTTCCAGATTACCTGTGCCATTTTATTATCAGAACTGGCGCACAAGCATTTCAAACGCATCACGCAGTCATTGATGTTTTTGCCTTATTTTATTTCATGGGTTGTGGTCGGCGCTTTTGTATACAATATGTTTAATTATGAATTCGGCGCTGTAAATACCCTGCTGCGTCAGCTGGGGCTGCACAGTGTTGATATTTATTCCAATCCGAAAGCATGGATTCCTATCCTGATCGGCGCAAGCCTTTTAAAAAACCTGGGCTATGGTACTGTGATGTATCTGGCAAGTGTGGTGAATATCGATGATCAGCTTTACGAGGCGGCGGATGTGGACGGAGCCACAATGTGGCAGAAAATATGGAACATTACGCTTCCGTGCATCCGGCCGACAATGGTCATTCTGATACTGCTTTCCATCGGCACCATTATGAAAGGGGATTTCCAGATGTTCTGGCAGGTGACGGGCAACAACCCTATGACGCTGGAGGTTACGGATGTGATTGACACGTATGTGACACGCAGCCTGATGTATTTGCAGGAATTCGGTATGACAAGCGCGGCAGGCCTGTATCAGTCCGTATTTTCCTTTATCCTGATTATGCTCGCCAATTATGCGGTCAAAAAAGTAGAACCCGACTATACACTCTTCTGAAAGGAGAAGGCAATGGAAACACAAACCGGTTCCAATAGAAAACTCAGCAGCGACCGGAGAGTATTCAATATCATCAGTGTGGTATTGCTTTCGCTGCTTACCCTGTTTTGTACTCTCCCGTTTTGGCTTATCCTCTCAGGCTCCTTCACCAGCCAGGATTCGATCCTGACGGATGGATACCGCCTGCTTCCGAAAATATTTTCCCTGGAAGCATATCAGTTTCTGTTCAAAGCGCCGGAAGATATGCTGCATGCTTATGGGGTCACGATTTTTGTGACTGCCGTTGGTACATTCTCCAGCATGATAGTTACGAGCATGGCTGCCTATGTGCTTTCAAGCAGAGATTTTACATACCGTAATACCGTTTCCTTTTTCTTCTATTTTACAACGGTTTTCGGAGGCGGCCTTGTACCATGGTATATTTTCAATATGAAATATCTTCACTTTAAAAACAATTATATTTCCCTGATTCTGCCTACGTTAGTCAATGTCACCTATCTGCTGATACTCAAAAGCTATATGGCCAACATCCCGGAGGCAGTTTTCGAATCGGCGCGGCTGGACGGCGCCAATGACTGGACAATATACCGCCGCATCGCGCTTCCTTTAAGCAAAGCCGGCCTTGCTACGGTGGGACTGTTTATTGCATTGAACTATTGGAATGACTGGTATGCAGCCATGCTCTATATTGATGATGACAGAATGTATCCTTTGCAGATTATTTGAACGATATTCTCAACAAAAGCCCAGGGAATGATGAAATGCCGCCGCCCCGTGCGGGAATTCCATCCGCACAGGTTCCCAGCGAACCTGTGAAGCTTGCGATGACTGTGGTGGCTACAGGTCCTATTGTCCTGCTGTATCCATTTTTACAAAAGTATTTCGTTAAAGGGGGTTACTATCGGGGCCGTGAAGGGATGAGTGCCGCCCCGGTGAAAAATTAATTAAGGAGGGTTACAAATGAGAAGAAACTCTAAAATTCTTGCAATGTTTCTGGTACTGATAATGCTTGGGGGCATGTTTTTATCCGCATGCGGCCAAAAGCCCGCGCCGCCGGCAGACACCGCTCCGGCTGCTGCGCCGTCCGAAGAGCCGGACAGTAAAGCGGCTGTTGCGGAGACGGAAGGAACGGAAGCCATTGATACTTCCCAGGAAGTGAAGCTTGTCATGTACCTGTTAGGGGAGCGGACGCCGGATTTTGACAAGGTATTTGACCGGATTAATGAGAAGCTGAAAGGAAAAAATCAATGCGACCATCGAAGTTAAATTCATGGGATGGGGGGAATGGGAGCAGAAGTATCCCCTGGTATTTGCATCCGGTGAGGACTTTGACCTGATTTACTCTGCAGACTGGGCCATGTACAATACCCAGGCAAGCAAACAGGGATTCTATGAAATCACGAAGGATGAGCTTGAAAAATATGCTCCCCTGACCGCCGAAAGCATTTATGAAGATGCCTGGGAACAGGCTAAAGTAGACGGGAAGGTCTATATGCTTCCCATGAATTATAAAGAGCTCACTGCCTTTGTATTCCTTGTACGCGGTGATCTTATGGAAAAATATGGGATTGAGAAAGTAGAGACGATGGACGATGTGGAAAACTATCTGGATCAGATCGCGAAAAATGAACCGTCCCTGATTCCTCTGGATATCGGCTCTGACTTCGATGCATCGTATGCTTTATGACCTGTTCTGGCAGAAGGAAACAGTGAACCGTCTGGAAAAAATCAATCCCATGCAGCTGATGGGATATACCAAAAAAGGGGACGATACCGTCACCGTATTCAATGAGACGGAGGATCCCGCTTTCCTGACTGCCGTAGAAAAGCTTCAGGATTGGAAAAACCGCGGTTTCTGGAGTAAGAGCGCGGTGGTAAATACACAAAACAACAAAGAGAGCTTTGCGGCAGGAAAAAGCGCCGCTGCACTGATGAACATCAATAATGCGAAAAGTGAATATACAAATAATACCCTTGCGCACCCCGAATGGGATATCCGTGTGGTGGACGCACAGGGAGATGTCCCTGCTATCGTACAGTCGTATCTTGCAAATGGCATGTGCATTTTCTCAAAGTCCGAAAAATCCTGAGCGTGCACTCATGGCGCTGGATCTGCTGCGCAATGACGAAGAGCTTCATGATCTTTTCTGCTATGGGATTGAAGGAGAGCATTACATTGACCTTGGCAATGGAAAGATTGAATTAACGGAAAATAACAGCAATTATCCCTACGACACCAACGGCAACTGGGGCATCCGAAATGATAAATACTGGAAATCAGTGGAAGGCGGAATCCCCAATTATGACAAATTATATGACAAGTGGATAAAAACAGCGCAGGCAGGGGAATTCGCAGCATTTACCTTCAACAATGAAAGTGTGAAAAATCAGGTTGCAGCTATGAATGATATTTATAACACTAATATCAAACTGCTCTACCTTGGCTTTACAGATGATCCCCAAAAGGACATAAAGGCAACACAGGAAAAGCTGAAGGCCGCCGGAGCCGATGAGGTTTATTCGGAAATGACACGGCAGGCAAAGGAATGGAAGGATTCTTTGCAGGAATAGGCGGCAGTATATGATCTTATTGGAAACAGTCTCTGTCCGGCAAAGACTCAGGCCATAACCAAAACGGTCCGCGGACAAAGCGCCGCGGACCGTTTTCTTATCCGCAATGCATTGTCCCTATACTCTCCGGGCAGCTTCCCATACCATCCATCCGTGCAATGTCGGCCGCCCATTATTTTTTGGGAGCCGTTTTTTTCAACAGGAACAGACGGTTCAGTCCCTCCTGCCACGGATACCTGAACTCCATATAGCGTTCCACGCGGCCATAAGAGGCCAGTATCCTTTTCCAGTGTTCCGTTGTTTCCTGATGAAGCCGGAGAACCCCGTCTTCCTCATACAGATGATCCCCCATTTTCTGATAATCAAACCTTTTTAAGTCCTTGGGGGAATAAAAAGGGATTCAGTTTAATGAACCAGTACCCTCCGGGGGCAAGAACACGATCCAGGTTCCGCAGGACGCTCTCGTCCGCCTTCTTTGGCATCACGTCCAGAACATTTGACAATATGACTCCGTCAAATTCACCGGCCCCAAAGCCGGCCAACATACTGCTGTTTCCCGTAAAAAAAATGCAGGCCCCGATATCCGCTCATATTTGCCGTCTTCCTTGCAAATTCAATCCCCCGTTCCGCCTCATCGATTCCAACGCCTTTTTTCCCCGGAAAATTCTGGATATATTGAAAAAATAATATCCCCTGTTCCGCATCCAAAATCCAGTACATAACTGGTTTTTTCGCCGAATTCCCGCAGACAGTTATCAAAGCCCGGTTCCACTGCCAGGTCCGTATTCCTCAAATCCACTGCCTGATATTCTGAGTAGATTTCATTCCATATACCTGTTTTTCTTCCATATGATTCCATTTATCCCCTTTCCGTTTCTGTTTCAACCTGCATTCCCGGCAACACCTGATACTTTATAATAGTTTTTTCAATATCACCTTCTTTCCTCATATATAGGACACCATCAAAACAAAGCGAGGAGTCAGATCCTCTGCCCCTCGCCGTTTAATCATATTATATGGTTATTCCATGGAGATGTATTTCTCTTTCTTATCTGACTACGTTGTACCACTTGTTACCGGCGCTGTCAATATACATCTGCATTACTCCAAATTATCTTTGTTTCTCTTGCTCTCCCTCCAATCAGCATCCACGGGCGGCCAATCCTTTTCCCGGGTTAAATAAATCCGGTCTATCCGAAGCCCTGATTTTCTGCCAATAACAGATAGAACATGTACACCGGCATCCATTTCCATAACAGCCGCCGCGCGCCAGTGCCACCTTTGCTTCATGCTATAGGTAAAAAATCCGCCATGGGAAGAAAAGGTTCTTTCCGCGTCTAGTACCATACCATCCAGCGCAAAATAGCAGGAATCGCTGTCGGTATCTTCAAATTTCATCAGAAGCCATACAAAATAGTTTCCGGCATCCCGTATCCTGATGCGATAGTGCATTCCCGGAGCTTCCTGCGGATTTTCCCAATATCTACCCCTTCCTTCTATCATCATGGCAAGGCCTGAACGGCCGTCCGTTTCTGACTGGGTGTGGCTCCAGCAATATTTTCCATTCGGGACAGAAGGCGTCAAATATGCATTCTCTGAATTTTCCAACGCATACTCTGCCTCAATTGCCACAACTCCATCCTGTTCCTCAAACAGTCCGTTTCCAAATTCCTGAAATACATCTTTCGTACCATCCGCCCGGGTTCTGTACTTAATATTTCCCAACCGATTCTCTTTTTCATCGCTGCGCGCATACAGTCTCTCTGTTTTCCAGAAATCCGGCGCCGCATACAACATGGGAAGCAGCAGCTCCTTATCTGCAGGGCTGCCATAAAGTTCCCGCCAAAAGGCTGCCTGAACTTCTCTGGCACTTTCCGGCATCCTATCGTCTTCGGCTTCTTTCCATTTTGTCCCATCAAAAAAAGCGCTCTCCAACGGGCCGAAATTGCTTTCCTTCCGTCTACGGGTATAAATGACCAATTTATGCAGCGTTACGTATTGATCCACAGGATATATTTTCAATCTGTGCAGACCTGCAGGCAGCCAGGGAAGCATAGTGTAAAGCTTTTCCCCATCATTCATAACCGCCTCTTTCCAGCTGCCTTTCCATTCGTCCACTGTTTTAGTTTCAATAATTACCGGCCGGCCGTTATCCACTCCAATGGCAAACCTCACCTTCCCGACAGGATTGAGCGTGAGGAACCGGTGTATTTCCAGGAGAAAAGCTCCGCTGCTTTCCAGGAAAAAAGAATAATCCAGATAACAGCTGTCCATTATTTTTAAATTCTCACCGGATACCGCCGCCATATCTTCACCGGCTTCCAGGAATGCCTCCATAGCGCTTCCCCAGCCTCTTCCCAAATGTTTTATTTTTCTCCAGCAGGCCTCTTTCGAACACACGCTTTCCGCATATCCCTCTGCAGGAATGGAAATACAGCCGTCAGCTTCCGCGTAGAAAGGCTCCGTATATGAATAAGCCGCCTCCTTCAAAGCCTGTACCTCAATTTCGAACCGGCCGCCATCTTCCCCGGTAATGACGATCTTCCCCGTTCTTCCTTTTGCAAAGGATGCGGCACGTTCACTTTCCCGGATATGGACGCTCAGCATTTTTTCCACAGCAGCCCTGCCTTCCTTTTCACTGATTTCCAGCCAATCCGGAATCTCTGCCCGAAAGCCAACCGTCCCGCATCCTTTATTATAAAGGATAATTGTTTTCTCTTTGCTTCCATGTGGATGAAAGATAAATTTATCCTCCCACATAGCTCCAAGAGACGCGGCTCCAATCACCAGAGCAGGTTTGGCCGCCGGATACAGTACCGTCGGAGGCGGTGTAAAACTTTCCGGGGTCAAAATACCTTCCCATTTTCCATTCTGCATCACATGATTATAATAATACAGCAGCTCCTGCTTTCTTCGATCCATCTGCCTTGACTTTTCCAGATACTCATCCGCCGCCTGCATTCCTCCCCACTCCCAGAAAAGCCTGCTTCTGTCCGCATAGTAAAAAGAAGCATTTATATAGTAGGAAGCCTGCAGCTTCATGAGAAACAATTCAAAAAAGGCATCTCTTTCCTCCGCAGGAAGACACTGATAGATTTCACCCGCCCTGTCCGACAATTCCTTTAGGCTGTCTAACCTGCGCTTCGCCTCATTCCCATAGGCAGCCTGCGAAAATTTATCCGACTGCAGATGCTCCGGCTTACATACGTTATTAAGCTGGGCAAACCGATTATAAATATCTGCTGCCGCCACGCCGAAATCTCCGGAAAAATTTCGGTTAATCCAACAGGAAATAAACTGGCTTACATCCTTTGTCTCTCCTTCCTTCCGGCCGGCTTCCCAACCATAACGCAGGAAAAATTCCGTATCTATTTCCAGGGGCTTCAGCGCTCCCACATTCAGCACCCACATCTTCCTGATGCCCTGCTCCCAGCATTTTTTCAGTTCATTTCCCGTCTGCGCCAGAGGAATGGAGTTGAAAAAAAGATAACTCATACCAGGGGACGCCCAGTAGGATGAATGATAATACAGACCATTTCCGCCTCTCCGCTTCCGTTCCTCTTTTTGGGGATAGCGCCTCATATATCCAAAGTTATCATCCACCCAAATCAAGGTTACATCCTCGGGGATTTGCAGGCCGCCGTCATACAAATCCAGGACCTCTTTATACGGGATAAAGGTCTGCACTGCCTTCTTTCCTTTATCTTCACCCAATACCTCTGTCAGGATCTGCCTCTGATCGCAAATCACCTTCTCCAGCAATTTAATCTTCTTTTCCGTTCTTTCTTGCGGTGTCAGGGAAGCGTCCTGATCAATGGTTTCAGTTACAAACCCTGAATCATGGATTCCGCGCATACCGACGGTATAGCACACTTCATAATCCTGGTTCATCTCCACGCTTTCCGCCCAATACTCCTTGATTATTTCTCTGTTTTTATCAGGGAGTGAATAATCATATCTGATATTCTCATATCCCTTTTTCTTCAGCCAGGGCGTCCACTCATTCTGATTACTGCGAAGTAACATATCACAATGGGAAGTTCCCACAATAATCCCCATTTTCTCAGCAAGCTTTCCGTTTTCAGGATCACCGTTAAAGTAATTCACATGCATGGCAGGCCATATATAATTCGCTTTTAACCTGAGCAGCAGTTCAAAAATATGAGCATAGGTTACCGGTCCTATGGTATCATCTTCCGTATGCAGCTTTGACCATGCCTCCAATTCCTCTTCGTCATTCAGGAAAATTCCTCTGTAAGGCACATCAGGCCAGTCCGCTTTGCTGTAATCCTTTGAAAAAATAAACCGTTCCTTTTTTCTGACCGGAACATCAGCCCAGAAATACCACGGGGAAATCCCCAGCTGTTCGCTTAAATCATAAATACCAAAAACGGTTCCTCTCCGATCCGCCCCCACAATATAAAAGGAACTGCCATAAATCTGATGCAGATAAGCCTCCCAGCGTCCCTTCCCCTGACCGTCCATAATCCTTTCCAGCGCCGGAAGCATTTCCTCCGGAATATTCTGTAAAGAACAGGGAGTATCCATAGTGATAATAATTATCTCCGTCTCATTTTCCGAGACAGAATTCCCAAAGCTGCTTCCCAATTCCACGTTACAGTCACAAACTTTTCGGATATCCTCCGCCAGCTTTGAAACTGCACATTTTACTGCGCTGTTTTCTTTTTCAGAATAAGTAATCCTTACTTTTTTCCCTGTTTCCAGCAGGACAAAATCTCCGTCTCTTTCCATTTTCTTTCCTCTGCGATCAGCCCTTCACGGCGCCAATCATCACACCCTTTTTCAAAAATATTTCTGAATGAACGGATAGATACACAATACCGGCATCGTGGACACAATGATCACGGCAAACTTAATCTGATCCGCATACTGCTGGGCATAGCTTCCTTCTCCCATGCCCGTCGTCCCTGCCATAGCCTGATTACTGATCAGTATATTTCTCAGAACCGTCTGCAGTGGCTGATATTCATCCCGGTTCAGATAAAGCAGTGCAGTGAAGAAATCATTCCAGTGTCCCACCGCATAATATAGTGTTATTACGGAAATAACCGCTTTTGACAAAGGAAGGACAATCGCGGAAAAATATTTGAAATGGGAGCATCCATCCAGCTCTGCCGCTTCCTGCAGCTCATTTGGAATGGAATTTTCAAAAAAAGGTCCTTGTAATAATCACGTTATAGACACTCACCGCTCCCATAACAATCATAATTAAAGGTGAGTTAGTAAGATGCAGGGATTTAACCAGCATATATGTAGGTACCATGCCTCCGCCGAAGTACATGGTGATGACAAAAAGCGTCATCACAAAACGGCGCGCCCGAAACCTGCTCTGCGCCAGCACATATGCTGCCGGAAGGGTCACCGCAAGATTCAGCAGCGTTCCGCATACCGTATACAAAATCGTATTTCTGTATCCCACCCACAAATCCATGCGCTCCAGGATTTTCCGATATCCAAAGAAATTAATATCTTTCGGGAACAGGGTTACAAGCCCCTGATTTACCATATTGGAATTACTGAAGGAGGCAATCACTATAAAGTACATGGGGTACAATACTATCACCAATGCAGCAACTGCAATTGCCGTTACAAAAATATAAAAAATACGGTCTGACAGACTCTGCTGCATTTTCTTTCCAACTGCTTTCATGTTCTATTCCTCCTACATCAGGCTGATATCTGCGGCCTTCTTCGATACCATATTGGCAATCATCAGAAAAGCAAAATTTATAACTGTATTAAAGAGCCCTACTGCAGAGCCAAAACTGAATTGCCCCGACTGTACGCCCACATTAAAAACATAAGTTGAAATAACCTCTGATACCGGCAGGTTCATATCGTTCTGCATTAAAAATACTTTTTCGAAGCCCACACTTAATACACGTCCCATATTCATAATCAGCAAAATAACAATAGTGGGGACAAGCGCCGGCAGCTCCACATGGATTACCTGCTGCCAGCGGTTGGCACCGTCCACCTTTGCGGCATCATACAGCTGCCCGTCCACTGAGGAGAGTGCCGCAATGAAGATAATGCTGTTCCAGCCGGCCGACTGCCAGATTCCGGACAAAACATAGACCGGTACGAAAGCACTGGGTGTACCCAGAAGGTTGATGGAAGGTGGTATCAGATGCATGCTTTTCAACAGACCGCTGACCACACCGGTAGAAGGGGAAAGCAGTATCTGGAGTATGGCAACCAATAACGACCGTTGAAAATAAAAATAGGGCATATAAACCGCGGTCTGCACCACCTTTTTCAGTTTCTGCTGTCTTAACGAGTTTACTACAAGCGCCAGCAGTATCGGCGCCGGAAATCCACATATCAAAGTAAAAAAGGAAATAATAAAGGTATTCCGAAGCGTTGTCCAGAACATGGGGCTTTCAAAATATTGTATGAAATATTTGAAGCCTACCCAGTCCCCTCCGGTTAACCCCTTGGAAAAATCATACTTGCGAAATGCAAGCTGGATTCCATACATGGGTCCATAGCAAAATATAATAATATAGACGATCGCCGGCAAAATCATTATCCAAAGCTGCCAGTCTTTTTTTAGAACGGACAATATTTTTCGTCCCATAGCGTACCTCCGCTGATGCAGTTTTTTATAGTCCTTTATCTGGTAAGAGCCGGGAAAACTGTTTCCAGATGTTTTCCCGGCTCCTGCATTCTCCGGATTACTCCATTGATGCCAGATATCGCTCATATGCTGCCTGTCTGATCTCAAGATTCTGCGTCAGGCCGATATCATAAACAGACTGCACATAGGCATCCCATTCTTCTTCTATATTTCTTGAAGGTTCTGTGAGCCATGCGGAATAAGTCTGATCCACTATATTATTGATATTAGCCTGTGCCATGGCAAGATCGGAATTTTCATCCGTCGTGTAGGTTATGAATTTGGACGGATAAGTCTCACACTTTTCCTCCATCATATCCAGCGTCGCTTCCAGAGGCTTTCTTTCCTCCAGGACTCTCTGCATATCTTCGCCCATAGTCAGTCTGTCCTTCATATCGTCCGGAATATAATAAGGACTGTAATCCGCAAAGGAATTTGTCCACTTCCAGGTTCCTGCATCAATACTTGAATCAGCGGGAGGCAGTACGGTATAGGTTCCGTCTCCATTATCCTGAATACATTTGTCGACATCATTCATACCGCCGAACAGCACCTGGATTCCCATATCTTCCGCATAAAAAGCATCAATAAACTTTACCGCCGCCTCTTTGTTTTTGCAGTTTGCACTCAAAGCTACCGTCGCGGCATTAACAGAGTTATTATCGGAATAATAGCCCCAGTAAACCTGACTTTCATCGGAATCCGCATGAGGCTTCAGTGCGGGCATCGGCGTATATTGATCCGCCACCTCCGTTCCGAATCTGTCACCGCTTTCCCAGCCCAGAGTGACGCCAACCCTGGCCGTTTTTCCTTCTCCGCGGGCAAGTGACTGGAATTTGGAATAATCCTGTGTGATCACTTCCTCATTAATCACCCCCTCACCATACAGCTTCTGCAGCCACTGCATAAAGGTTTTATAACGTTCATCCACACGGTAATTCTTTACCTTGCCGTCTTCCACGAAATAGCCGTCACTTTCATTCATCATAGGAACGCCAAAGCAGGCCAGCATAAAAGTAGGAAAGCCGGAAAAATCCAAAGGTATTTCATCCGTCGTATCACCATTGCCGTTAGGGTCGCCATTCTTGAATGCAATCAGAACCTCTTCCAGCTCATCCATTGTTGTGGGGACCTGCAGTCCCAGATTGTCCAGCCATGTCTGGTTTATATACAGAACCCTGTTTGTTCTCGGCCAGAGGCTCCTGTAATTAGGGATTCCGTAAATTCCATCCTTTTCATCGGTACAAAGCACCCGCAGTTCAGGATGATCTTCAAACATTTTAGCTACATTAGGCATTTTCCCCTCATCTATGTAAGGCGCCAGATTTTCAAAGAGTCCGTTATAGGTGGCAAAATCAGTGGTAACCGTTGCTTTCACCAGAATATCCGGAATATCCCCTCCTGCAAACATAACGCTTTTTTTACTGATCCCAGTCTGCAGTTATCTGCTGCCATTCCACGTCAACTCCGTTTTCTTCCTCCAGAAGCCTCAGCCATTCCATTTCATTTACATCTTTTGTGAGACTGTGTTTGGAAATCAATGCTGTAAGCTTAACCGTTTCACCATTTGTTTTCTCTTCTCCCTGTGTTGTTGAAACAGAAGCCGCAGAAGTCTCATCTCCTCCGCCGGAGGTATTTCCGCAGCCGGCCAGACAGCTTATTCCCAGACAACCGGCCAGTATCCATGCTAACCATTTTTTTGCTTTCACTTTTCTACTCCCTTTCCTGATACATAGTCTTAAATCACTTTAAAAATTGATGTCGACATCGTTGTGAGATTATTATATTGAAAAAAGGGCAGCGGAAAAATGGATCAGATTTTGTTTTATGTGTTATTTTTTCTCTGTCATCATTTTCTCCCTGCAGGCTGTAGGCGTCATTCCCGTTTCCTCTTTAAAAACCTTGGCAAAGCGCCTGGCGTCTTCAAAGCCTACCCTCTGGGAGATTTCATTAATGCTCATATCGGTATTGCAGAGAAGTTTTTTACTTTTTTCAATCCGCAGCTTTCTTAAGTAGGTGCTGAAATTTTCCCCGGTGTATTCTTTAAAGGTACTTGAAAACATGGAATAATTCATGGAAACATGATTGGACACTTCAGCCATATCTATGGATTTACCATAATTCTGCCGGATATAGTCAACCGCACGCTGCATTTTTAACCGGCTTACCCCGGTAACCTCAGCTTCATTGCCGGAATTCATCTTTTCCGGACTTTCCACACCTTTTGCCCGGAGAATTTCTTCAGCATGCCAGAGAATCTTTCCAAGTTCCTCCCGATCCACCGGCTTAAGCAGATAATCAACTGCCTGAAATCTCATCATGCCCTTCACATATTCGAATTCCGCATATCCGCTGATTGCTGCTATGAGGGGCCGTTCTTCCTCTTCCAGATTTTCATATATCCACTTTGAAAGCTCCAGCCCGCTCATTACCGGCATTTTTATATCTGTCAGTACAAGGTCATACCTGTCCTTTTTCAAACATTCAACCGCATCCCTGCCATTGCGGCACTCCGTTATTTCACTGTAAGGGACTCCGCTGTTCTCAATCATGACATAAATCCCATACCGGATCATTTTTTCATCTTCCACCAGTAAAATCCTTCTCATAGCATTTCCTCCGCATTTATTGTAAGCACTACTTTCGTATAACAGTTTTCCATGGAAAAAAATTTCAACTCCATACTGTTCTCCGTACATCAGCCGGATTCTTTCATGAATGTTATGCAGTCCGATTCCATTCGTTGAATTATCCCCTCCGCCTCCGTTTTGGATTACATCCCGGACCTTCTTCAGTTTATCCGCATCCATACCTTTCCCCATATCGGTCATCTCAATATAAGCGCAGCTGCCTTTTATGTATGCCTTCAGATAAATCGTTGTGTCTTCCGCCAGTTCATCCAGCCCGTGGGCAATGGAATTTTCTGCGATGGGCTGCAGGATTACCTTGGGAACCTTCAGGTTTCTTATGGAATCCTCAACATTTTCGCTGAGATTGATATAGTAATCATATCTTATATTGCATAGCTTCAGATAATTTTCCAGATAGGAGATCTCTTCCTGTAAGGTAACACTGTGACTGTCAATCTGCAGATTGTAGCGAAACATTCTTGCCAACGCCAGCAGCGCATCGGATACATTGTAAATCCCCTTGACTTCCGCCATCATCTTAATGGAATCCAAAACATTATAAAGGAAATGGGAATTGATTTGCTTTTCCAGGCTTCTCAGCTGTGCTTCTTTTATCATGACCTCCCTGTGGATGCTGATCTCCATCAGCTGCTTTACCCTGCCGAGCATCCGGTTATATTCCATAGCAACCGCATTGATTTCCACCTGCTCCAGCCTGGGAATTTCCACATCCAGATTCCCGTTCTCCACCTCCCGCATACACTCAGAAAACACATCAAAATCGTGCAGCAAACGCTTCACAATACTGTTGATAGCTTTCAGCAAAAGGGCTGTCATAAGAACCTCTGTCACCAGAATTACCATAATCTGCAGCGCCATAGCCTGATACTGCTTCTGCACGGAGGTAAGCTGCATGAGAAAAATACCCGTTTTTTCATTCCTGCTGACGGACAGCAAAACGGGAGAATGCTTCCACATACTATGATATATCTGAATTCCCTGTGTATCATATTCCTCCAGGGAAGCAAGCCCCATCATATCCACCAGATTATTTATGGTAATATCACCGAATTTTCCCTCTGTTTCCATGCCTAAAAGCCTGTTTTTTGAATCAATCAGGAAAACATCCTGGTTCTGCATAGTACTGTAAAGTTCCGGTACAATCGCCTTCATCGGCAGCATTATCTCAAAAATGCCGGTCAGCTCGCTGCTGATTCTAATGGGAATGACATAAGAAGCCATATTTTTTTCAGTATAATAGTCTGAATAGGTCCCGTAGGACTGTTTTTCCGTCACGTTCATATACCATGCGCCGTTATAAGTAAGGGAGTTTCTGTCTTCATACCAGAGACTGTCCTCCGCCCTGTCCATCCTGTACAGATAGGAGGAGTATTCCCTGAGTTCAGGATAATCCAGATGAATCCTTGCACTCTGTACCTGACTGATGCTGGTAATTACCCTGAGTGTTGATAATGTCTGCTCCTGAAACAGATACCGGTTATATTCCCCCAGGCTCCCGTTAATGGCCGCCTTCCCAACCTCAGTAATAAAGTGGTATCCGACCACACTGTTTTAGCCATTAATTCTATGGTATTCATCTCATAATTCATATCGTCCACTCTGTTCTGAAGCTCTTCGTATACCTCATCCTGGATTTTGCCCACCTGATTTTTGTAGATGACAGGAAGTGAGATGCATGCCAGACAGATCAGAGGCAGAAGGGAAAAAAGCAGGATAGAAAACCTGACCTTTTGATGCAGTGTCATATTCGTGTAATTTCTCTTTATCTTCTTTACCATGACATTCTCCATTTTCAGTTTTAGTACGGCAGTTTTGCCGGCAGAATTAATTTGTATAATCGACTTTCACTTTGTATCATACCAGAAAACTACTGCTTTTTCATTCAAAATCAATCTGTCCGGCCGATTCCCATAAACAGGACGTAAACTCAGGCCCGGCCCGCAGATAAGCCGGACACAGCAAAAAAGGAAATACATATTGGTTCTAAAACCCAAAATATATTTCCTATATTACTATCACTTTTATGCTAAAACAAACCACAGTAAAAATATTCTATACAATCTACGAATACAATATCATACCGCCGTTTTCCCGGTATCCACTGTTCCACAATTCCTGAAAAGACAAATACCGGTAACCTCCATAGGTTGTTTCTTTTACATAAAGCTCCCCCTCGAACTCTTCATATCCCGTCAACATGAACCAGTGCCACAGCAAATCTTTGAATTTATTATTCTTATGCCGAAGCAGCAGATACGGAATCGGGAACTTACTGTCAATCTGATTCTTTACCACCTGCATTGCTTCCTGTACCGGATTGGAATCTGAGTAAGCACCCAACTGCAAATCCGTATTGCCAATATCCCGAAGATACCTCCCCATTCCATCCACATAGATATCCAGCCGATCGATTCCTTTCAACCTTGGCCGCAGATATGGCTTCATCAACATGGAAAAATCCAGATAATCACTCTTATTAAGATTTTTAATATCAAACGGATACAGCTTCTTCTTCACACCTACTTTTTCCATTGAAATACAGCTGTCACAAGCCGCGGCGGCAGCACATCCGCCCATATGCATCCAATAATTCCCGAAACCAGTCCTGATTCCCGCCAAATGAATTTTTCTATATAAAAATACTCCAATTCCTTTTTCATACATGTCCGCTCCTGTTCCTGTATAAACAAGCTTCCGGGTCTCATTTTCCTGCCATCCTTCATGATATCCAGAGGGAAGCAGTCCTCTACGACAAACTTATTATACAACGAAAAGGACCTGAGTGACAGACTTTACCATATCTTTTAGCCTGCCCTCAACTGCCTGAAAACATCCTTTCAATACAATTTCTTTTATGCTGCCGCAGTCCCGTCCCTCGTCAGAGCGTCGGTTGTATCAATCAGGACTACCAGCATATTTTTCGAGATTATACCAAATATATGGACCAATTGCCGCTTAATTATTTAATTTACTAAAATGATGAAAAAATCGGGACCAGGCTATCTTCCAAATAGCGCCTATGTGAACAAAATCGTCTATGTACAGTATTTCTTTTTTTGTTTATTAACCACTGAAGGCAGCCCGAACATAAGATATGTAGCTTCTCACGTCCGGGCTGCTTTTCGAAATAATAAAAGTTCGGGGGCCCTACCGTATAATAAAATATCAGCAGACAGGTCAGGGGCTTACTGACGGCTTCAAAAAATGCAGCCGCCTTTTATACATATAATAATCTCCTGGGGTATAGTTTTTTATTAAATATATAGTCTATTTTAAAATTTGTTGTGGTAAATCCGGATTTTCCGAAAAGTGCTTCAGTATTACAATATCCTCACAATCCGAAGTATTTGTTATCCTTACGCCTCTTTCCGCAGCACTCTGTGTAACAAAAAATTCGTCATTGGTAAGCCCACCATACCGAATCATCTGCGGTGTCTCCAGCCTCCATTTCCCAAAGGTACCGTTTCCCTGAAGTGCAATCATTCCATAGGGTGCATGATCCACAATTACTACAGACTGCCCAGGAAAAACTGTAAGCCGTTTAGCACAGACCGTTTTACATTTATAACAAATCCACTCTTCCCGATAGCCTCTTCTTTTCATTTCTTCTTCAGAAGATACCGGGAAGGGTTTCATAAAATGATGCCTGTGGAACTCAGGATCCGTATTAAGTTCCCAGTCAATGACATCCAGCAGATATTCATAATCCCCTCTTTTATCTTCAGGACAATTCTTCCATAGCAAATCTTCTTCCAGTACCTGGCCATTCATAAGTACGGACTGATACATGGCATATACGTCCGAGGCAAACTGAGGTTCATACGTACAAAGACTTCCCGGCGCATGCATTACTCCCGGTGGTACATCATAACCGGTATCCAGTACCAGTTTATATGCGGTGGATAAATCCAGTATTTTATTATCTCCTCTTGCAAAATTTTTCAGAGCATCCAACACTTCCTGTTTTGTTGTTTCGGGCCGGAATCCAAAAAAAGTAAAAGGGAATTCACCCGCATGATTATTCAATTGGCTCGGAAAAAAGTACATTTCCGGTTTTCCGGCCGCTCCAGTTCTTCGCGCATGCTCCTCCCTGTGATGGATATGATGAGGAAGAGGACCTGCATTATCAAAAAATTTAGAAAACATAGGCCAACAGCCATATTTATTCCAGATATGTTCTCCGACGACCTCTGCCCCCAGTAATTCCACTGCATCCTTTAGAAGCAGCCTTTCTTTTCCTTCCCTGTCAACCACAATATAGCTCATTCCCTCATCTGGAGACGTTTTCGGACCATTCTCCGCCCATGTCGTTGAGGAAAGCCAACGTTCATCAATTCCTCCCCCTATCTGCTCCCAGCGCATAATAATCGTCCGGATGCAGCTTAATTCTTTTGCCGGGCCTGCAGAAGGAACGGGATACCCATACCGGTGCCAATCGGAAAATTCCTTCCCCTTCCTCAATGGCCCTCTTTGCCAATTCTTTTTTATCCATGCTTCCTCCTATCTGCTTCTTGTTTTTACTTCCGGAACATAATATCCGTAATAGAAACCTGCAAACCGCAACGTTGGACACGAACGTGATTCGTCAATAACTACTTTTACCGCATCCGTTTTTACAGGCTCAAATCTGCATATTTTTTTATGTCCTACAGCCGTACCTTCAAAAATCTCCTCCCACGCTCCTTCAGTCCGATATAGAATACGGAACTTTTCAATCCTTTGACTCTGCCTGATATCCTCCATAAGCATACAATAATCAATTGTTTTTTCACTGGAAAACATAAATTCCAGTTCAGCAGTTTCTTTTCCAGCAGCCGCTTTCCAGTAGCCGTCCATATTCTGGCTTCTTACTGCCTCAACAAGTCCATCCTCAGCGCAGCTGTCTGCCTGAATAATTGCATCCTCTGCCAGATTATATGAGAAGGTATCTCTGATAAAACATCCGATTTCATTCAGCCTCTTCACGTCATTTTTTTGAAATATCCTTCCCGGCATGGTGGAACATTTAATATCAGGTTAGCATTAGCACCAACTGTATTCAGATAAATATCCAGAAGTTCATCCAAAGGCCGTATACGATTATCATCATGCTCCATATAAAACCATCCTGGACGTATCGACGTATCGACTTCACAGGGATACCAAGCAAGAGGGCCAGCGCCCTCCAGAGCTTTTCTGCTTCCTAAATCTTCCATTGTAGAATTCACCTGTTTTGCCCTGAATTCCTCAGTATCTTCCTGCTGGGAAAGTTCCGCAACACATTCAGCACTCATCAGCTTTGCGGGAACTACACTCCACTCCTGCGCCCTGTGCCAACCGGCTTCATTTCCGCACCAGCGGACATCAGGCCCCGCAACACTGATAACCGCTTCCGGCTGCTTTTCCCGTATGAAGGCATAATATCTTTCCCAATCATACCTCTGTTTTTTTCCATTCTTTCCTTCTCCGCAGGCGCCGTCGAACCAGACACAGAATACTTTTCCATAGCCTGTAAGTATCTCATCCAGTTGCTGTATAAAAACGTCATTATAGCTTTCAGTACCATAGGCGGGATGGCTCCTGTCCCAGGGTGACAAATACAGTCCCAGCTTCATATCATATTTCACACATGCATCAGCAACCTCTTTCAATAAATCCTTTCCATAAGGCGTATTCATAATATTATAGGACGTTGTTTTTGTATCCCACAGGCAGAAACCGTCGTGATGTTTACAAAACATTACGATACCTTTCATTTCTGCCGCTTTCATACTCACTATCCACTGTTCCACGTCCATATCCGAAGGATTCAGTATATCAAGCGCTGCGCTGCCATCCCCCCATTCTATTTCCAGATAGGTGTTCAAACCATAATGCAGGAAACCGTAGAACTCCAGTTCCTGCCATTTCAGCTGACGTTCACTGGGCACTACTGCAATCATTTTTTCTATATTCTTATCCATTACTTTCCTTTCCAGGCACACTTATCCCTTAACTGCGCCTACCATAATTCCTTTAACAAAATATTTCTGCATAAAAGGGTAAACCAAAAAGATTGGCAGGGATGCCAGAACAGTAATCGTCATACGCACTCCTTTGGAGGAAATGGTAGATACCATCTGGCTGATTCCTCCTGAATTTACAGAGTTCTTAATCTGTTCCGCCAATCGCTGTGCTTCATTCAGATAGTTATATAAAAGGTACTGGAGGGTTGTCAGGCTTTCCGTTCCCCTCGTATAAATATGGTTATCAAACCAGGAATTCCACTGTCCGACTGCCACAAACACAGCTACAGTAGCTATAATTGGCTTTGATAAAGGCAGTATAATAGCAGTAAATACTCTTACATACCCGGCCCCATCAAGCCTGGCTGACTCTTCCAGCGACTGAGGCAGCTGTTCCACATATGTTTTTATCAGAACAATATTATAAGCAGAAATCAACATTGGCAGAATATATACCCAGAAATTATTCAGCAGCCCATAAGACTTGATTACAATGAACGTGGAAATCATTCCGCCATTAACATACATAGTTAAAATCAGAAAACGATACACCCATTTGCGTGCCGGCATTTCATTCTTGGTAAACAGATACCCAAGAAAGGAACAGGAGAGAACTGCTCCGGCTGTTCCCAACACCGTTCGGAGTACTGATATCAGCAGCGCATGAAAAAAACCCTGCAGTTCAAAGATATCCCGGTAGTTGGAAAATGAAAAACCTCTAGGGAGAAAAACAGGTGGGTTTACATCCACCAGTCCTGGTTCACTGAAAGAATAAATTATGATATACCAAAATGGATAAATGCAGATAAAAGTAATCAGCAGCATAAGAAGATAATTACATAGCAGAAAGATTTTTCTTGACATAGAAGTCTTGCGTTTTTTTTCTTTTCATTTTCTCTTCCCCCTATATTACCGTATTACCGCGTACTTTTTTTGCTATCAGGTTTGCCAGCACTACCAATGTTATACTGACCACAGATTTTACAATACTAATTGCCACCCCATAGGAATAATCCAAATTTTCCAATCCAATTCGATAAACATACAAATCCAGTACTTCTATGTTGGGAGCTGTTACGGAATTTTTAAACAGCATATACTGTTCATAGCCTGTATTCAGGAAATTACCAATATTAAGTATAAAAAGGACTACATAGGTTTCCATTAAAGAAGGCAGTGTTACATGTACCGCACATCGCAGATATCCTGCGCCATCCACTCTGGCCGCCTCATATTGCTCCTGATCGATACCTGCAATAGCAGCCAAATATATAATGGAATTCCAGCCCATAGACTTCCACTGTGCCAAAAAAAGTCTGTAATCCATAAACGTCTTCCCTGGAACTGAGCAGTGACTGTCCCTGTCCTCCTAACTTTTCTAATAAGCCTGTAAGCAGCCCATCCGACGAAAATAATGAGAAAGCCAATGAAAAAATGATTACCCAGCTGAATAAAATTAGGCAGTGTTGTGAATGTCTGAACAAATCTGCGTACCGGTCCATTTTTTATCTCATTTAAGCAGTATTGCAAATATCATAGGCAAATGGGGACAAAAGTATGCTTAAAACTGCGAAAACAGCAGTATTTTTTAAATGCACGAAGCACATTTTGAATCCCTGAACATCAGCCTAAAAATATTCTCCTCCCAGGAAATCACAATCCTGAAGCGGAACACCGGGAACATAATCAAATAC
>ENA-OQAB01000517-OQAB01000517.1-human-gut-metagenome-genome-assembly--contig:-NODE-517-length-20791-cov-3.245741_pt1 | contig 20791 bp, 26 predicted proteins | sample MGYA00242490_ERZ504517 | MGnify/ENA primary metagenome ERZ504517 (study PRJEB26092, sample SAMD00036298) | human gut metagenome | host: Homo sapiens | study: EMG produced TPA metagenomics assembly of...
AAATCCACTGGGTCCACTTATAATACTCCGGGTCGGTGGTGTTGATCTCCCGGCTCCAGTCAAAGGAAAGGCCCAACGATTGCAGCTGCTTTTTAAAAGCGGGCCACGTTCTGCTTGGTCACGATCTCAGGATGCACGTGGTTTTTGATGGCGAAGTTTTCCGTGGGCAGGCCGAACGCGTCCCACCCCATGGGATAGAGGACATTAAAGCCCTCCAGGCGCTTTTTGCGGGCCACAATGTCCAGCGCCGTGTAGCTGCGGGGATGACCCACGTGCAGCCCCTGCCCGGACGGGTAGGGAAACTCCACCAGCGCATAAAATTTCGGTTTGGAATAGTCGTTTTTCGCGTGAAAAACGCCCTTTTCCTCCCAAATATCCTGCCACTTTTTTTCTATCTTCCCAAAGTCGCACTTCATTTCGTTTCTTCCTCCTCAACCTTTGCAAACAATTCCTCCGGCTCGACGGGCTGTCCGTCCGTCCAGAGCCGTTCCAGGGAATAGAAATCGCGGGTGTCCTCCAGGAAGAAGTGGACGACCACATTGCCGTAGTCCACCAAAATCCAGGAAGAAGACTGATACCCCTCCACCCGGGCGGGCGTAAGCGCAAACTTGGTCTTCATCTGGTATTCCACCTCGTCCGCCAGTGCCTTAACCTGGGTGGTGGAGGTGCCGGTGCAGATGATGAAATAATCGGCCAGAATGGTCAAATCCCGGATGTAAATGGCCTTGATGTCCTTTGCTTTCTTTTTATCTAAAACACAAGCGATTTCCTGAGTCAGTTCCAATGCTGTCATTCGCGTTTCTCCTTTTCCTCCTTCGTCTCCTTCGATTTGGCTTCCTTGGCCGCCTTGCTCTCGGACGCGGCTTTCTCCGCCTGCGCCTCGAATTGCGCCATGTTGGAAATCAGACCCGCCGCTTTCTGTATCGGCCGTGCGACGGCTTGCAGGAATCCCGCGTCCAACTCCTGCGGCAGTCCGCTGACGGTCAGGGGGACAAGGTGGTTTTGGGCTTCGTCTTTCAGCCCGTTAGATTTCGGCAATGTGGAAACTGTCAGTTGCCCGTTCGCTTTGCGGATGACGAGGGTGAGGTCCACGCCTTCGGTCATCATCTGGTGGATTGCTGTAAAAAACATAATCTTGATGTATTAAAGGTTATTATTGAAGTTTACATTTCACTGAATAATTCCGCCAGCAGCCTGTTCCTGTCGGGATGGTGGCATATTTCCAGAATGGGGTTCAACAATGTGGAAACGTGTACCCGGTCCCGGGTCGTCCCCCCGTGGCGGGAACCTGACAGCCGGTTCGGGTTCCACGGTTCTCTTTTTTCTTGTTACGGGCATGGGCATCCTCATGGGAGCCGGCGGCGCGCTTGTGGCAAATGCTTGATTCATGACTATTTATTTTAATTGTGAATACTCGGGCTTTGGCAGCCCGTTGAACTACAAGGGCCCGGCGGCAGATGCTTCCGGTAAGGCAAGGTTTTCGGGAAAAATACCGCAGCGCAGTGAGGATGATTTTTGCCGAAACCGCAAGGCCCGACCTTGCCGTCCGAAAAGAAGCATTTGCCAACTTTGCCCGGTAGTTTCCGGTATGCCAAGCCTGTATTCTTCATCCTTTTTCCTTTTATTCCTGTATCCTTCACATCCGGATTCATAAAACATGGGAAATAAAAAAGAGCCGCCCGTGATGGACAGCTCCGTTCCGTGAGGTGTTATGGGATTTGTATGGCATCTCCGGTTCATGGCTGAAAATTATATTATCAGAATACCAGAAAACTGAATATGCAGAAAAGTATGGCCGCCGCTACCAGGAGACAGGCAATCCGATATAGGAACTTGAAGAATCCCTGGAAGCATACGATGCTTACCGCGACCCACACGGGGGATACTCCCCGTGAATACATATAACTGAACACGATGAAGGCGGTGAGGCCTAACGCGATGGTCCGTACCCATCTGTTCGCTTTTATCCTTTCGATACATTCTCTTGTTTTCATGACGTTCTATTATTTACAGGTGAAACAGTCGTTTCCAATTTCAAGGGCCGGGAGGCGGACCGCCTCCACAGGCAAGGTTTTCGGGGGAAAATACCGGAGCGGCGCGAGGATGATTTTCCCCGAAACCCGAAGGGCATGACCTTGCAGGTGGAAAACGGCGGTACGCTACCTTTGCCCGGGAATTGGAATGACGGTGTTATCTCTTCTTTCCGTTCCCGGCTTTCGGGAACGAGAATACCGGGTTGTACTCCGCGTCGAAAGTGATGGCGGCATCGAACGGCACGCCTTTCTTTCCCTTGAACCCCTTGATGAGTCGGGTGCTTCCGGACGAGAAGAGTTGTTCCAGATGGCTGTCGGTCAGTTCCTTGTTCAGGATACGGCGGAATACCAGCAGCCCGCACCCGTCCCGGTCACACTTGGCCACTTTGGAACGGAGGATGATTTTCCCCGTCTTGCACTTGGGGCAGGTGAACACCTTCTCCTGCATTGCCGGAAAATCTAAGCGCAGTATCTCGTCTGTCACCTTGCAGGTATAATCGCGGATGGACTGCATGAATGCCTCCGCATCAAGTGTATGTCCCTCTATCTGCAACAGGGCCTTCTCCCAGCTTCCCGTCAATTCCACATCGGCCACGCTCATCCCCTTCACCGCCTCGTAGATATACATCCCTTTCTCGGTCGGGACGATGCTCTTGCCGGAGCGGGTGATATAGTCCCGCTTGATCAGGGTGGTGATGATGGCGGCACGGGTGGCAGGCGTACCTATGCCCAAGTCCTTGATGGCTTCCTTTGCCAGTTCGTCCATGATGTTTTTCCCGCAGGTCTCCATAGCTCCCAGCAGGGTGGCTTCCGTGTACAGCGGTTTGGGCAGGGTCTTTTTCTGCGCCACCCCATGTCCCATGACCGGAACGGCCTCGCCTTCGGTAAACTCCGCCGTTCCACTGTCCCGGTCCGGTTCGTCCTTGTCCCGGTCCTCTTTTCTGGCAAAGACACCGCGCCAACCCGGTTTGGCGATGGCGGAGGAACGGGAGCGGAACTCCATACCCTCGCGGGTACATTCCATGACCAGCAGTTCTTTCTCGCAGGGCGGGGAGAATGATTCCAGCATCCTACCGGCTATCAGGGTGTAGACGGTAGATTCCGCCTCGGACAGACCTTCGGGTACGATGCCCGTGACAATCAGGGCATGGTGGTCGGTCACTTTCGTGCCGTCCACACTACGGGTGTTCAGGTCGGAAAGATCAAAGGACTGCCCGTATTCCCTGAATTCCGGCAGTACAGCGACTTTCTCCAACAGGGAAGGAATATGCCGCATGACATCCTCCGGAATATGACGGCTTCCTGTTCTCGGGTAGGAAATCAGTTTTTTCTCATATAACGATTGTGCGATGGAGAGTGTCCTGTCCGCCGTCAGGTCGTAATGGATGTTGCAATCCTTCTGGAGTGCGGTCAGGTCATATAGCAATGGAGATTGCTGGAGTGTTTTCTTACGCTCCACCTTGGTGATTGTCACCAAAGAATCGGAAGTGATTTGTTTATATGCCGCTTCTGCCGTTCCTTTCTCCTTGAACTCTTCCGTGTGGAAGAACATGCGGTGTGCGTCCCGCTGCTTCAATGTAAGGTGCAGCTGCCAGTAAGGGGTGGACACGAAACTCCGGTTCTCCTTGAAACGGGCACAAATCATGGCAAGTGTCGGGGTCTGCACGCGCCCGATGGAATTGTTCGCCGAGCCGGAGACTATAGCCAACGCGCGGCTGGCATTCATCCCCACCAGCCAGTCCGACTTTGCCCGGCAATCGGCGGCGGCATACAGGCTGTCGTAATCCTTACCGTCCCGGAGGTTCGCCATGCCCTCGCGGATGGCCTCGTCGGTGAGCGAGGAGATCCACAGGCGCTTGAACGGCTTGGTGTAGCCCAGGTAGGAATAGATCCAGCGGAAGATAAGTTCCCCTTCACGCGCACAGTCGGTCGCCACGATGATGCTTTCGCACTGTGCAAGCACGCTGTCAATGACTTTCAGTTGTTTGGCGGCGGCGAGGTCCGTCACCATGCCCTTGTCCGTCCTGACCTGGCGGGGTATCAGGAGGAACGGGTCCGGCAACATCGGAAGGTCTTCGGCACAGGTCTTCGTGTAGCCGTATGCGCCCGGCATGGCAAGTGACAGGAGATGTCCCATCGCCCATGTGACCATATAGCCGTTGCCGGTACAGTAGCCGTCCTTCTTGTCGGTAGCCCCGACTACACGGGCTATATCCAGGCCGACACTCATTTTTTCTGCTATGATCGCTTTCATGTTCGGATAAAAATTAAGCCGTTCCCCGTTACCGGAACCGGAAAACGGGAAACGGCGGTTTGACATTCTTTACTTGTAGGATTGGCAGGCGGCTGCTATGCCAACGGCTTGATGCCGAGAATTTCAATCAGAGCCTCGCCGTCCTTGCGCACCAGTTGCAAGGTAGCGTCCATCACCACATCCACGCCCAGCAGCACGAGGCTGAGTGACATCACTTTCGTCTTCTCTCCCTTGAGCAGCGTGTCAAGTTCTCCCGACATCTCCAATTCGTCCTTCAGGATACCGATTCCCGCAAGTTCATCCCAGTTCACGTCTTCCACCTTGAAAGGCGTGTTGCCATTATCGTTCATGTTCATATTTCTGATTTTTTTTCGGATTTTACATTCATTTGATTCACGCTCAGGCTTATGCCCTGCGCCTTTTGGATCTTGCGGCTGTTCTGTTCCTGTCCCTGCTTCTGGGCGTTCGCCACCACGTTGCGCTGCGAGGCGTCGCGCTTACGGTCCGGGTTCTCGTTGTAGAAGTCCAGCCTGCCCTGGTTGAAGTTCGCCTTGACGTACTGCGAGATGGTCTTGCCGTCGTAGCCCTTGATGCCCTCGACGAGCACCGCCTTGCCACTCTGGAGGTCGGCACGCTGTTTCCGGTTCAGCTCCACGTCCCATACCTTTGCCGGTATCTTGAACTCGGCACGCTGCTCGAAGCCGTCCGGCGTGCGTGAGTAGCTCAGGCGTCCCGTCTCCAGATCCGCCTTGATGAATGAGGAGAACTCCTCGCCCTTGCGGTTCACCATGTCATTGAGGAAGATGACCTTGCCCTCGCGTAGCTGCTGTTGCTCTTCCGGGTGATTTTCACACCTCCAATCTCATTCGGGATGTAGATTTCACGCGCCCCTTCCGGGAATCGGGATTGTAACGCGAGTAGGCGGGTTTGCCCGTGGCCTCGTCCAGCTTGACATACGAGGAGAACAGCTCGCCGTCTTTGCGCTCCATCCCCTCCACGAAGATGGCCTTGCCCGCATTGAGATCCTCGATCTGCTTCTGGGTGAGTTCCACGCCGCCCAATGAATGGCGATTGAAGAGCTTGTCGTTATCGAAGATGTATTCGATGCCCCTGCGCTCGGCATTGACCTGGATGTGGGCGTCGAACTCCTTGCCGCCGTTGGAAATCATTCCCTCGATGAAAATCTTCTTGCCTTCACGTAGGTCATTCTGTTCCTGCTGTGTCAGCTCCACACCTTTGATTTCCCTCGGGATGAAGACGTTCTCGGCTTTCATCGCTACCACCTCGTTGGTGAGCTTGTCGATGCTGATGAAAGAGGGGACATACTCGCCGCTACGGTTTTTCAGTTCCACCACACGTCCCATGTTGCCTGTTTCCAACAGGTTCTTCTTGTCCTCGTCGGAAAAGATGTGTCCGAAATACGGACGGTCGAGTTCGGGTTTCTGGCGGATGCCGTGGATACCCAGCACGATGGGACCGCCCACCGACTGCTGGAAGGAGAGCCGGGCGTCCGTGCGCAGTATGGCAGAACCGAAGTTCATGCTGATGGGTACAGTCTGGTTGGTCTTGTAACCTTTGAGCATCTGGTCGAGGAGTCCACGCTCCTGAAGGTACTCGCGGGAAAGCCCGAAATTTTTCAGCTCCTCCCAGTTGATCATGGACTCGTTGTAACGGTACTTGGGCTGCTGCGTGCCGTCACCTTGGGCGGCCTGCTGCTGTGTTTCATTTTTCTTTGCCATTTCTTCTTGATTTTGATTGTTTATACTTTGTTTTTCCTTGTCGCGTGGGACGATCTCGTATTTCTTGAGAAAGTCCTCCACGGCTTTTGTCTGCTTTCCCGCGGCCATGTCTTCGATGGCCTGTCTGACCTCCGGGTCTTCCAGCTTGTCCTCCTTGACGGAGAAAATTCCGAAACGTGTCGGGTCTTTAAGCTGGCTCCAGAAGTTCTTCAGGAAATTCTCGAACATGTTGGCGTACCGGTCGATTTTAAGGAAAGAGTTCCGGTGCTTCTTGTCCGCCGGGACGGTACTGTACTTCCCGTCCTTGCCGATTTTCGACACCGCCTGTAAAAGCAGTTCCATCTTGTCGAGGATGAATACGATGTCGCTCATCTGCTCGTTCTCGGCCACTTGCGGTTTCGGGGGCTCGTCACTTTCATTTTTCTTTGCCATAACTTTGGTTTTTTAGAGTTGATAACTGAATTTGTCACGGCAAATATATAGTATGAATTTTGATAAATGATTGATTTATAATCAGTTAGACTATATGTTTCATCACTTGTCATCACGTTTCACCGCCGGGGTGACAGCGTAAGGACAAAAACGGGGAAAACAGCGGAGGAAACGGAAGGGAACGGACTGCGAAAGGACGGAAAAAGACCGATACAAGGCGGTAGAAGGAAAAAACGGGAAGCACTGCCAAGAAAAAACGTATTATGCAGAGTTGAGAGCGAGCTGCTTTTGTCCCCGCTTCCTTGTAGTCCTTATAGAACAGGAGGCAGAGGGAAAAAGAAATTGCCGGTCGGACAGATGTTCCCATTGGGACGGCTCAAAGAGGTAAAATACCGCCGCCTGATTTTGTTTTGACCTTGTTCTATGCGTCGTAGGTCGCTTCGCTTGCTAAGTCCCGGCCTTTTCCCCAACTCGGACGGTGATACCGGAACGTTTTTTCGGGTGAAAAATTACCGCAGGGAATTTTTTGCGCGAAAACCGGGGGCTTGAACGTGGAAGGTATCGCCCTCCGAGTTATCTTCTCCGGGGGACTTTGCGAGTGAAGCGTGACTTAGGATGGCAGTTTATGGATGAATATGGAAGAATGCCCGATGTGAGATATATTACTATAAATCAATACACATAAAAGGAGTATGTTCCCGAAAAATAAATAACTTTGCATTTGGATTGAAACAACGATGAAGAAAGCATATACGATAGACCAGCAAATCGCCAGACTGAAAGCAAACGGTATGGTGTTTGACGACGAGGAGAAAGCCAAAGAGATTCTCCTTGATGTCGGTTATTACCGGCTCGGATTCTATTCTTTCCCATACGAGATAAAATTCCCATGCCTGGAACACCGCGACCATAAGCTGAAACCGGGTACCACATTCAAAAGTGTCTATGACCTTTATGAGTTTGATACCAGACTCCGGAGATTGCTGCTTAACGCCCTTGACCGTATCGAGGTCAATATCCGTACAAAACTCATCTATAATATATCGCTCAGGTATATTGATGACCCTTGCTGGTTTGTCAGCCGCAAGTATGTAACCTCCAAATTCGTAAACGATTTTGAAGAGCAGGTCTATGCTGCCATGCGTAAAAATCCCATAATCCAGCGTCATCATGCAAACCATCCGGGGATATACGCTCCTGCATGGAAGACCATAGAGTTTATGACAATCGGCAATATCATAACATTATATGATTCGTTGAAAGAACCGGAAGCAAAAGATTCGGTGGCCAATGCCTATGGCTGTTCAAGGGGTGTTTTCTACAATTATATGGAAACCATCCGTGTCCTTCGCAACAAGTGTGCGCACGGAGGTTGCATTTACCGCATGGACTTCCCCAAAGGCATCAAGCGCCTGCCCGCTGACATTTCTGTCGATTGCAGGCACAACATTAAAGGTGGCATGGATGTTGTCAGGTATATGTTGGGGTGCATTTCGCAAGCCCGGAAAACGGAATTGGAGAATGAGGTCCGTCATCTTGTCAGCTCCATTCAGACACCCGAAGCTCAAAAAGTTGTAGCACAAACTTCTAAAATCGAATGTTGAAGCCATGCTATTTGGCAAAATAAAAAATAATGCTTACCTTTGCAATATTAAAAGTGCCCGTGCGAGCATAGTCGTCGCATCTGCACTATAAAAAGGAAGTAGAGAAGTCCCGGTCATTACGCTGGGATTTCTTGTTTTTATGCCTATACCGTATTGAAAGACTCCCGCAATCTATCTATTGGCTTTAATTCTGCAAATGTGGATTTTAACTTTCCTGTTCCGGGGATTGTGGAATGGGAACAGCAGATAAAAAAGAGCGGAAAAGTGTAAGAGTAATCTGAAGCCGTTATTCCGGTACTTTTCCCGCTCAAATTCCATGACCGTTCTTAGGTGTGTATGCTCCAGCCGTGCATGGACACCAGCATTGCCGCGTATGACTCATCCGGCCTGCCATGGTAGAGCAGACCGCCGACAATACCGGTCCGGCCGTCTGCTGTCCTTTCTGCAAATCCGAACGAATAGGGGGAGAAATCGGCATAGAGTTCGATTTCATATACCCCGTTGGAGTTCTTCTCCCGCAATTTGAGTTCTTCGAGGCACCGTTTCAAAGTGGTGTCGCCGATGCTTTCCGCATACTTGACAGTCTTCCCGTAGTGTTCCTGACATCTGATTTTCATATTGGTTTGAATTTTAATTTATTATTCTTCTGATAAAGGGACATAATTGTTTCATGAGCTTGCCTGGTTAGAAGTCATGTCATTTAAGTTCCCAAAAGAGTGTATTACCGTGACAAGGAATCCTTCCTTGCCATATTCGCATAGAGACAGCAACTCCGCAAGTGAGTTGCAATGGAAGTTACTATCATGATTCCCATTGGGATTGCAATCTGCGGATAGTTTTATTTTTACCGTCTGGGTATTATTGCTGTCTTTCCATACAATGTCGCAGACGGCATAATCCGGTCTTTCAGTGTGCCATTCCATAAATTGTTGGTAATATTTTTCTATCTCTGACTTTACTTCGTCCGTATCAGTCAAAATGCTACTATCGCCGCATTCCTCACACCACCCATACAGGAATGCTTCATCGGTATAGTTCCGCAGTTCGTTGGTGTTGGGATTTATAATAGCCTCGCACGATACATCCAGACTGCCACATCTTGTACAAATTGTATTCATTGTCATCATTTTTAGTTTATAAAAATTCTCCATACATCCCGAAACCGAAGCATCCAGTTATGGTAAAATCCTCCATACCTTTGTCAGCCAGCGATTTCAAATCTTCCAGGCTGTCGCAGTAGAAGAATATCTCATCGTCCTTCTCCGTGTTGGAATCCATAGACAATGCTATAGTCATTTCCACCGTTTCCAACGTGTCACTCCATCGGATGATACAGTCTGCATAATCAGGTTCACGCCCTTGTTCGCTGTAGAATTTCAGATAAAGGTCGCTTATTTCCTTCTTGACTTCATCCGGCTTTTTCCATGAACTGTCGTCCACGATTTCAAAGCCGATGCCTTCAACCAGCAGGCACGTCCCCTTGTCATATACCATCATGGTACGCTTTCCCATGTGTCTTTCCCGTATCTCCGCCCAATTTGGCAAGTCCCAACGCTCCACGGTCCAAATCCCGCGATAATCCTCCGGAATGGAATTGTATTCGCTTAATGTTATCTTTCTCATTTCAAGTTGATTTATAATGTTATAAAAGTTACCTTGTAAGTCTTGCACGGCTTCCCGAATGCCGGACGCGGGTTGAACTCTGTGCATGATTCCCAGTCCACGCTCATCGTGTAGCCGTCCGGGAAATTCTCGCAGGTGAACCGGTTTATCATCTCCAAATCCTTGTTCGTCAGGAATAATTCCCCCTCTATGCCGTACTCCAATGCAAAAATCGCCCATTCGGGAATATTGTCCCAAATGAGCGTCTGTCTGCTGCTTTCAATCATAATGTTTACTGCGGTAATACCATAAGTTTGTTGATGATACCGTCCAGTTCCGTTTCCCATTTGTCCGTACCGTCCATGACCGACGGATAGGTCAGCTGTTGCCACTGCCGGTAATCGAACAGTTTCATCCGTAGCGGGTAATAGTCGAACAGTTTCCGGTTGCCGAGGAATACTCTCAGGTGGTTGGTTCCCACTTCCATCAGTTTCAGACCATAATTGTCAAGAATCTCATGGAACCTTTTCATCGGTGTGAAGTTGCTTCTCTTTTTCATGTCCTTTCGATTTTTATTGTTTGAACTTTATTTCATTTCAGCAGTACATTTCATACAAGTCGGCATTGCTCAATGTACACAGTTCCTCGTCCGTGCAATAACCGTCTATCTCTTCATTCGCTTCCATTGCCTCATAAACGCCGTTACGCATGTCGTTCACCAATTCATCACGTAGGCTTTCCACCGATACCCTGAAAGTGTCATTGCCGGCTTGGATTTCCCTGACCGGATACGCCACACCTTTCCAGTAGGTCTTTTCTATACCTATTTCATCGGCACGTCCCTCCATACGATTCAGATATTCCTTTATGATGTCCCCATGACAAGGGTCCGGCTTGCAGAAACATCCCAGCGTCTTGCCTTGCAATTCTTCAATCCGCCTGCGGAACTCTTCATCCGTACTTAAACGATGGTAGAAATACTTCCTGTAACTCTCCAGCGTACTGCCTCTTGCCATTGTCGCTTCCAGCCTAAACGGGTTTCCGAAACAACCGTCTTTCCCATGTCCCGCTCTTCCTATGTAAACGTCACAGGATTCCTTGCGGATATTGACTACTCTTGTCTTGCTCATAACTTGTTTTTTAGTTAAACATTCTCGGCTCTGCGAGCCGGTATTTTATTTCTTGCCTGCCTCACCGTTCCGTGCCGGATTGTGCAAGGCTTTTCGGGAAAATACCGCAAGCGCAGCGCGGAAGATTTTCCCGAAAACCCGCAAGGGCACGGCCTTGCTCAATCCAAAGGGCACGGGACGACCTTTGTAGGCTGAAATAAAAAAAGCGGCCTTTCAATTGCTATTCATTGTCCCTGTCAATTTTCTTCCTGCGGAATCAGGTGTTTCAGATCAGGGTCATTGGATATCCTTTCCTTTTCATCCTCTATTATCCGGACCACGTCCGCCTTGATTTGGGAATAGTTCCGGTCTATCTGCTGTTGCATGATGTCGTTGCCGTCCGCGTCCCTGAACTCGTTGATGACGGGTATCTTCTTGTAGGCTTTGGTTTCCGCCGCCACCTTCTCGTTGTCGACAATGATGCGTGCATGGAAAATCTTCTGGTCTATCTCTTCCCCGAAGTTGTCCGCCACACTGCCCACGAATGTTCCTTGCGAGAGGTTGGCGATTTTCGACGCCGGAATGAGGGAATCCATCTGTGTGTTGATGGAGGTGGAAGTGTCCTGCCGGTTGATGGAGATGGATTGCCGCTGCTGGAGTATCTTTCCGAAGCGTTCCGAAAGGTTCTTGGCCGTTTCACCCACGACCTGACCGCTGAAAATGTTACCTACCGTATTTTGGATGACCTTCGCCTCCTTTTCACCGTAGTCACGGGTCAGCTGCGAGAAGTCCTGGAAGCCGAGACAGACCGCCACCTTGTTGCTTCGGGCGGTGGCAATGAGGTTGTCGATACCGCGAAAATAGATAGTCGGAAGCTCGTCTATGATAATGGAACTTTTGAGCTGCCCCTTCTTGTTCACTAACTTTACGATACGGGAATTGTACAGTCCCAATGCCGCCGAATAAATATTTTGACGGTCAGGATTATTTCCGACACATAATATTTTCGGGTGTTCCGGGTTATTCAGATCCAGTGTAAAATCATCACCTGTCATCACCCAGTAAAGTTGTGGGGAAATCATCCTTGAAAGCGGGATTTTTGCCGATGCTATCTGGCCCTGGAGCTGATCTTGCGCTCCGCCTTGCCAGGCATCCATGAACGGGGAAAGGTAATTCTCCAAGGAAGGATACGAGGTCAGAATAGTAAAAATATCGGCATACGGCTTGTTAAGAAATTCTATCGCGTGAGGGAACGTACAGTATTTACCGTCCTGATAGATGCGCAAGTACCAGATGATTGAAGCGAGCAGGATTATTGGCGATTCCACAAAGAAATCGCCTTGTTTCTGTATCCAGGTCTTGTTCAAATTGAGCATAATCGTGTAGGCGGATTCGTAGGCATCCGAGATGTCCGCCATGAATTTCGGGCTGATGGGATTGCATCTGTGCGAACGTCGCGGGTCATCGAAATTGATGACATAAAATTCCGGCTTCACCTTGTAATTCTGCGTGTGTTTAAGCAGATGGTTATAAGCAATTTCAGACAAATCCGGAAACTTATAATCGTAAATATACATGGCGAAGGATTTTTCAATCTGCTGTTTTATGTAGTTGTTTACCACCGCGTAGCTCTTGCCTGAGCCGGGAGTTCCAAGCACGATGGACGCACGAAAAACATTTACAACATTAATCCATCCGTCCCATTCCTTGCCTTGATAAACGAACTTTGTCGGCAGGTTCACGGAATACTCGTTCTCCATGAGCCGTGTCTCCTGCATGAAACTCTCGTTGGCGGTGTTGAACACATCTTCCATGAGGTTGTGTTTCAGCATCCGGCTTATCCATACGCCTGACATCAGCAGCAGGATATACCCGGCAGTAAGCGTTGCTGTGTATAAGGCGGCATTGACCATCGGACTGAACGGCAGGTCGAGCATCCACCAGTTCATAAAAAACAGCACAAGCCCGGCAAGAAAAGAGGCGTATATCTTCCTCCATGTCATCTTTTGGTTCTTCACGCCTTTTGTGCCCAGGCACGAGAGAGCAAGGAATATGACGGCAAAGACTTTTGTTATGAGCAGGTTACTGAAAAGCCCCGCCGTCCTCTGGAAATTCAGGAGTATCCTGTCGGCTATCCCGATATTGATACCCATATCCACGAATGATTGGTAGCAGTACCAGTAGACGTGGATAACAATAAACACGATGGATATGGCACGCATGAACTCCATGACCTTGGCCAGTCCTCTCAAATCATCTTCTTGTTGCATAATGATATAATTTTAATGGTTTGTAAAATCTGTAATCAGGATATTCCACGGGAACGGCGTTTCTTTTTCTTCTTGCGTTGCAGCCTACGGGCAAGTTGCCTCTTCCTGCGGGTCGGGACCGTTGATACCAATATCGAAGATTCCGAAAGCCTGTTCGATGGAGTTTTCCATTTCAGAAGAGAAACTTTCCTGTCGGCTGGAATCAGGCACGGGAGTATCCAAATCTGGAATATTGACCGGACTGTTGAACAGCCGTTCGAAGGCATTGGCGGAAAACTCTTTCCGAGCCGCGAGCCGTTGTACACCTCCCGGTTCCGATGGTCGATGAAAGTCGCGCCGTAAATGCGTCCCTCGTCGTTCTCGCGGAACACCGCATCTATTCCACGCCCATTCAAAAGGCGGATGAAGTCCTCCCTGTTACCCCGGCATCCGTGCATGGCAAGCGCCACCTCGTTCCGTATCTTGGGCTGCCATTTTTTGCCTTGTATTCACGGGCATTGAATCCGATGCGCTTTTCCAGCCCTTCATAGCCGTAGCGTTTTCCGATAAGGGAGGACTTGACGGGCGTGCATACCGGCTTGCCCGTATCGTCAGTCATGGTATAGACAATCCCGTTGTAAGGTGTCCCGTTAAATTCGCCTTTCACCTGTTTCACCTCGATATTGAAGTTGGAAAGCAAGGCACTGTATTCTCCGAAAGACTGGAAACGGTAGGTTCCGAACACGCTTTTGACGATGTTGGAGACTTGCTGTTTCACATCGCCGCTTTGGTAGTCAGCTTTCTTCAGGTAGGGTTCCAGCAACTCTTTCCGCTTGTCCTCCACCTGTTTCAACCCGAATTTCTTTTCCAGTTCCCGGCAGGCTTTCATCGAACGGTTCCACTCATAGGCGTCGTCTATCTTTTCCCCTTTCTCGTTCACGCAGGTGGAAACGATATGGATATGCCTCCGGCCTATGTCCTCGTGTACATATACAATATAGGGCTGGTCGCCGTAGCCCATTCTCTGCATGTATTCCTTTGCCAGTTCCGCGAATTGGCCGTCCGTGAGACGGTCATCCACCGAAGGGTTCAGGGAGATATGCAGTACGGGCTTCTCTGTGTTCCGGTTGGCAAGCAGGTAGTTTTCAAACGCCCAAAGGGTCTGCTGCATGACACGCTCCGGATTACCTGTCATATCGGTAATCATACGGTTTCCTGAAATGATACGCGCGGTGGCATCGTTCACTTTCTGCTGGTTGTAGGTAATCGCTCCATAGAGCGAAACACCCCTGTTGATTTTAGCCACCATGTCATTCTCCCTCCCCTTTTTCTTTTTATAAGGTACTCCTCCTCGAACTCGCGGGTCAGCAGGATAATCCGCTTGCTCAACAGCACCAGGTCTATTGTCGCCTTTTCCAGATTGCGGAGCAGGGCGAAAGCACGTTTCTCCCCGAAGTTGGTCTTGACGGCTCTCACCGTCTGGTTGTAATTGTTGCCGATGCTCTGGAACTGGTGGTAGAAATTGGTCAGGCGGATGTAGTAGTCCATCGTCGCCTTGTCGATTTTCACCACCTTCATTTCACGTCCAAAGAGCATTGACTTGATAAACCGTGCCCGTTGTTTGAGCCCTGATTTTGCAAACAGCAGCTCGAACTGCCCGTTCTCCTGGGCGTTCAGCTTGATGCCGTAACGGAACACGGCAGGGTCCGGCTTGGGCTTCCGGCCCACGCTTTTCTTTAAGTTTTTCTTCTTGTTTTCTTCCATACACATTTATATTTTCTGTTTCTGATCTTCCGTCCCGGATTCACGACTTTGGAGTGAATCCTCCCCGAGCCGCCAGGCGAGCGGCAAGTTGTTTTGGGATGCCCGAATCATTTCGGGCGGCCCAAAACACAACTTGCTATGTTCGCTTGAACATGAATTTTCCTTCCGTCAAATTGTGTTTGGCCCTTCAGCCTCATTCTTCGGCTTCGGGAAGGCCCCGCGGCGGTATCCGTTTCGTTGTCGGTGCAAAGTTATGACGGTATATCTCGTTGTGAAATAGCGAGTTATATGTAACGTGATGACAAATGATGACATAGGTCGTCACCTCCCCTGAAACATGATGCAAGTATGAAAAAATACCCTTTTATTTGCAGCGTGAACGGTATAACAAACCAATAGGCAAGTGCTTGTCCGTTGTATTGGCGGTTAGTGAAAGCACTTGTTACAACAGGCGGGTAACGAATGTTTGCTTGCTTTGTTAAAGCGGATAATTATTGGTTTGCCGGTTGGTGAGCATAAAGCAACCGTATCATCAACCAACCATATCACTAAACAAGCAACAGATAAGACAATAGTGTAACAAACCATTAAAAAAATTCAGTTATGAAGAAAAATCCGTTATTCGTTGCAGTCAGCAACCAGAAGGGAGGAGTCGGCAAAAGCACCATGCTGATAACGCTTGCCAGTCTCCTGAATTATTCGATGGACAAGAGTGTGGCCATCGTTGATTGTGACTCCACCCAGCGCAGCCTGTTCAATTTAAGGGAACGCGATATGGAGATGGTGGAGAAAAACAAGAAATACATGGTACTGCTTGAAGAGCAAAGGCTCAGAGGGTGCAAGATTTATCCTATCAGACAGGCAAAACCGGAGAATGCCCGCCAGGTGGCCGGAGATTTGGCTGCCAGGGGAGATTTTGATGTAATTTTCATTGACCTGCCGGGGTCTATGGATATATCGGGAGTTTTACAGGCCATTTTCAATGTGGATTATGTACTGACCCCCATTGCCGCTGACAATTTCGTCATGGACAGCAGTTTTGTCTTTGCTAAAAGTGTCATGAAGTTTGTGGAAAACCGGAAGAATATTCCTTTGAAAGACGTGTTCCTGTTCTGGACCAAGGTCAAGAAAAGAAGCAATACTGAAGTACTTGACAATTATATGGCGCTGATGAAGAAGCAGGGGCTTAAAATTCTGGATTCTGCCATTCCGGATCTCTGCCGTTATGACAAGGAACTGTCATCCCGGACCCGCACCTATTTCCGTTGTTCGCTCCTTCCACCTCCGGCGGGACAGCTCAAAGGCAGCGGATTGCAGGAACTGGCCAATGAACTGATTGTAAAATTTAACCTGTAATTGAGATATGGCAAAGAAAATTGTAAAAGTGAATGAAGAGGAAATCAGAGGATATATGGTCGGTGACATACCTGATGCCATTGAGAAAGCTGATGTCATCGTGGAAGAAATTCCGGCAGAGGAAGCCGATGGAAGGCAGGATACGGAAAAGGAAGTCGTCCCTGAAAAATCAGAAAAGCCCAAACCGCGCAAGAAGTGGGAGAATGACAGCGGTTTCCGTCAGAAGTATCTGGTGAATACCCCCATGCCGGGACGTATCCAGGTATACCTGAACCGCAAACTGTACGACGAGGTAAAGAATTATCTCAATGTGATAGCTCCCGAAGTAAGCATCGCAAGCTATATCAGCAACATCATAGCCGAGCATATAGAACTCAATATCGAGGAAATCACCCAAATGTACAAAGACCGATTTTTCACCCCCTAAAATTCAATAGTCATGGAAACAACAGTAATCTATTTTTCAGTAAAAGTCCTGTCGGCAACCTATATATTATATAAGGTATGGATGCTGATTTTCAGTCCGAAAGTTTATAAATTCTGGGACAGACTGCATCGTTATATGCGCATGGCACGTATCCGGTTGTGGAAATTCCGTAAGAAACGGATGGTCGAGAGGGCAAGGAAAGCCCGGTACAGGGCAAGGCTGGACAAGGCAGACGCATGGATAGCGGAAGCGGGAAACAAGACTGTGAAAGCCGGCCATGAAAGGGAAACCGGAATGCCGCCAGGGGGCTCCGAACGAAGATAATGGAGTAATCGGCAAGACGAAGATAGTTTATCTTGAAGACCCGGAAGTGGCGAGAAAAACTCCCACACGTTCCGAACCTTTGGAAAAAGGGCCTATAGAGGAGGATGAGGATATAAACCCGGATGACGTAATGGAAGACTTCACTCCACAAAAAGGACTGACCGAATCGGAAAAACGGGAACTCATGTCAAATGACGAGGCCATACCCGATCCTGATTTTTCAAGGGCACTGACTTTTGAAGAACTGAATAATGTCGCCGATGTGCTTATGTCAGGGATTGATGATAGAAAAAAAATCCGAAACGCTGTCGAAACTTTATATAACCTTAAGGACACCGACCTGTTCAAGTTCTTTTCCACCGAATTGAATACCCAAAATCAGTTGGAAAAACTGCTCAAGGAAAATATGGACCCAATGGAAGATGTGTCAAATAGAAAAAGGACAGCAAAACAATCTGCGGAACAGGCCGGCATTGACTGGCATAAATATATGTAAATATGGAATCGGATATCAAGGAAAACAGTAAAGGTGTTTCAACGTCAGTTTTGGAACCTTCGGACAGGACAGCTATTTTTCCCGCTGTCCGTGCCCCACATCATCACTTGACCGAAGAAGATATTATCAGGTTTATGAAGAACGAAGCTGCCGCCAAGCATGAGATAGGAAACCTCTTGAATGGGATAATTTGCAATGATGCAGTCTCAGGAGCGGACAATACCAATAAGAAAGAAAGGGGATGCTTGGATGAATCGGGCAGACCGCTTTCAAAACGAAAGACCATATCCAGGAAGATGGAAACTTTCAATATAGATAAATTCGTTTAATTGTGTCTTTTTGCTGTCATAGTTTTTAGGGCATGGCGATGTGATATCGGTGTGCCCTTTTTTACTTTTAAAAGATTCCATTAGATAAAATTCGGATGTTCATGCCTTATTGTATGGCAGGCTTCTTATCTTTGCAAAAATGAATGATTATGGCAGATGACAAAAGCGATATTGGAAAAATGGATAGTGGCGCAAAAACGTCACCGCCTTTCCGACAAACAAGTGCAGATGGCCCGCGAATTGGGATTGAACCCCGACAAGCTCGGAAAGATAGATAATCATAAGCAGGAACCGTGGAAAACTCCGCTTCCGCAGTTTATAGAGCACATCTATTTCAAGCGGTTCAAACGTGAGGAACCTGAAACGGTCAAGCCGCTGAAACAGATTATGAAGGAAATGGAAGTCAAGAAGAAACTTCAAAAAGAGAAAAAGGAGGAGCGTAAGAAACAGCAGGAAACGGATTCCGATATAATTTACCTCGGGGAGTAAAACTATATCTTAATTAAAAGTCATTTTTATTCAATGGTGAATAAAAGACTTTTAATATTGAAGTGGCCTATAATCTGTGTAGGGCATCCGTTACAAAATCGACCATCTTGTCCGGACTGAAGCTGTCATAAAGAAGCAGGTCACAAATGGTGCTTCCGTTCATATCATCTTTCTGAAAGTCCGCCGTAAATACGCAGACCGGTTCATCCTTGTAACTGGGAGCCTGATAATACAATCTGATATTTTTTCCTATATATAAGCCGATATCAAGCTTCAACCGCCGCATTGACAGTGCCAGTCGTCCTGACGGTTCCTGGTCCGGTAATTCTATTACAATAGGAAGAGCCGGCGAGGGAACGCCGTCCTTATCTTTTTTACACAGCAGGATATCGGGCTGTCCGGAACCGTCCCAGCCGGAAGGCTTCACATCCCGGAACACCATTGTCCCGTTGGTTTTCTTCCATCCGAGATACCTCAGGCAATATCCTATATCCCGCAGATAATCCTCCTTTACCGCTTCCGGTTTAAGATAGGGTGACAAATCCGCTACAATCTCAGGCCAGTTTTCATTCATGGTTCATGGTTTTTGATTCAACATTATTATTCGATACACAAGGCGGTACATATCATTGGAAGCTGCTTCCGGATATCAAATGCCACCTCTCAGTACACTACTGTATTGATTTATAGAGACAAAAATACCAGTTTTATCCGAACATTCAAGTTATAGTTTCTTAATATATTCCTTCTGTGTGTCCATTCCGACTTGTTTCCCGGATTGTGTTAATTTGCATAAGCTACACAAATGCCACAATCCGGTTTCTTGTTTCAGGCTGCCCTTTGTTCATGATTCCGTTCTCCGGTTATTTGACGCATACCGTCCTGACTCGAACTTTTTATCCGATACGGACAGCTGCCGGCACTTCATCATTTCATGGATGTTGATGACAGGCTTGCCGCTTGCCAATGCCTTGCTTACCGTATAGAACGTGCCTCCCTCCGGTACGAGATCCCAATAGGCTATGACAATATCCGCCTTGCGTACCATGTATTCGTCCCTGCGCAGGTAACACCCCTTGTGGTAATTCTCGGAAACCATGACCACCCTGTCCGCCTTTTCCAGCAGACGGGCATATAACAACCGGTCTTCCGCATCGAACCACAAGGGCTGTTTCCTGAATGGTACCGCCGCCACAAGCATGATATCCCCATATTCCTCCCTTGCCTGCAACACGGCTTCCGCCGCCGTCATGTCGAACCCACAGGCCATACCGGTGTAAAAGACGCGATAGCCTTTCTTGTATAGTTTGACAACCTCATGCAATACCGCGTTTCGTATTTCCCCTGTCAATCGCGGGTTGTTTCCGCCTCCTTGCAGCATACGTTCCTTCCGGTGTCCCGTGAATGCCGCTACCAGACTGTTTCCTGTTTCCATGATAATCTTTTGTTTTTCATTTGACATATACCGTGCAAATTGGACGGTCTTTCATTTCTTGCCGGCCGTTCCGTCCCTGCCCGGGCTTGTGCAAGGCTTGCCGTGGAAAAATACCGCAGCGTGCGAGGATGATTTTTCCACGGGCAATCAACCCGAAGGGTCGCCTTGCACAAGCCGCCGGGGCACGGGACTACCTTTGCCGGGGAGAAATAAAGGACCGGTTCTCCACTTATACTTTTACCTGTTGTCCGTTGTCTGAAACCCATTTTCCGTCATCTTGAAAACCCTTGCCGGTGCAACATGATGACATACGGTGTCATAGGTCGTAAGGTTTGTAAATCAACGAATTAAACACTATATATTCGCCGTCGAAATGATTTTTTGTCTCACCAATTAAATTTTCGACACATGAAAAAAAGATTTTTTTTGGCAGCTTCCATGCTGCTTGCGACAGTCGGGGCTTTCGCCCAAGGTAACGGTATCGGCGGGATTACGGAAGCCACCAACATGGTCACTTCCTACTTCGATCCGGGCACCAAGTTGATTTACGCCGTCGGAGCTGTCATCGGCTTGATCGGGGGCGTGAAGGTCTATTCCAAGTTCTCATCAGGCGACCCCGACACGAGCAAGACGGCCGCCAGCTGGTTTGGCGCCTGTATTTTTTTGATTGTCGCCGCGACTATCCTGCGCTCATTCTTCCTCTAAAGTTGCAGCTTCATGGAAAAATACAATCTGATTCTGTCAGATCCGCCCTGGAAACAGACGAAAGGCGGAATCCGTAAATGCAGGCCTTTGCAGGGCCGGAAGTTGGATTACCCGACACTGGCCATGTCCGAAATCAAGGATATCCATGCCGGATTTATGGACCAGGCCGTGAATGACCATCTGTTCTTTCTGTGGACCATCGACAAATTCCTGCATGAAAGTGAGAGCATGATGGCAGAACTGGGCTATCGTTTGCACGCCCGTCTGGTCTGGAATAAAGGAAACGGAATTGCCCCCTGTTTCTCAGTCCGTTTTTCGCATGAATACCTCCTGTTTTTTTATCACGGGAAGTTCACTCCGGTGGCTTTGGATGCAAGAGGTTCCATAACGACGGTATTCGAGGAAAAGGCTGCCGGGCACAGCCGGAAGCCGGAAATCAGTTAC
>ENA-OQAB01000518-OQAB01000518.1-human-gut-metagenome-genome-assembly--contig:-NODE-518-length-20764-cov-3.665649_pt1 | contig 20764 bp, 20 predicted proteins | sample MGYA00242490_ERZ504517 | MGnify/ENA primary metagenome ERZ504517 (study PRJEB26092, sample SAMD00036298) | human gut metagenome | host: Homo sapiens | study: EMG produced TPA metagenomics assembly of...
GCAATAGAGTACATGCCAAGATCAACATCATCCTTAAAATGAAGATTAAATTCACTGCTGATAGCAAGATTCTCAAGAAGTCTGTCATACTGTGAAATATACCTGGAAACAATAGCCAGAAGCAGAATGCATTTAATACCACCATGGGCACCAGCGTACCGAGAAGGATTCTTTTTATTTTTTGTTTCCAGCCGGATCTTCTTCATCCTCTGTCCTCCCTGGTTTTACGGTATTCACTTGGCGTCATTCCCTGTGTCTTCTTAAATAGATAGCTGAAATAATGAGCGTCTTTATATCCAACCTCTGCTGCGATCTCACTGGAACGTTTTCCGGTACACCGGAGCAGCTCCCTTGCATGCTCCATTCTGAGAGCTGTCAGATATTCTATAAATGTCTGTCCCATATTCTGACTGAACAGAGCACTGAAATGATTGGCGCTGATGTTTGCCACCTGAGCGGCAGTATTCAGAGAAAGACTTTCATTCATATAATGAGTATCAATATATTCAATGGCTGATTTCAGGATACTCCGGTTTCTGTTTCCCGAGTTCTCATCCCGAAGCATAATTGCCTTCCGGATAATATCCTGAGCGTATTTTTTGGCAGTTTCCATGGATTGAGCCCTTTCCATCAGCTCCTGCTCTGTATCCTGTCCTTCCAGTCTGCCCGGTTCGCAGCCTAATTTCTGCAAAAATCCCAGAACAGAAAACCTTACATTCAATATCACATAATTGCGGAACACCAGAGATTCCATTGCCTCATGGCCGATAGCCTGAAAATAATCTCTTACAAAGTCCTCTGTCTCATCCAGAAGCCCACTTCCCAGAAATCGTTCCAGAGTGGCCGGATTCAGGGCATTGATGTCAATTTTTTTCAGAAAAGGGCTGTTATCCCTTTTGGTATCTTCCTGTTTCAGATCCTTATAATAGAGAACAGAGCCGTCATAAAGATAACGCCTTGCAAAGGTTTTGGAAGCTGTATAATAACTGGATTTGATACTGCTCAGTCTTTCTACCGGCTGTCCCACTGCCAGAAACCAGTCCTGCTCCCTTTCGCCCTTCATAATCCCCTTAAAAACTCCACACATTTTTCTGTATTTTCAGAAAGCGCGTCTCTCTTTTCCTTTACAAGAACGCCATAGCTGAACGCATTGTTACGGAAGAGCATGGCATTTGCATTGTCCACAAAAAAAGCTTCCATTTTTTCTCTTCTCTGAGCTTCACACTCAGAGTACGCTTCAGAAATATCATAGCTTTCCGTTCCGGTATCCATTGTAAAAAGAATGATATTGTAGACTTCTGCAACAATATCAAGCCCTAGCCGCTCTGCCTGTCTGTAGATTTCTCCCACATCCATTTTTCCGCTGACAAGAGCTTCAAAAAAATCTCTGCTTGCATTTCTTTCGTATTCCTGAATCTCCCTGCGGAACTTTTCATAATAGTCCCGCTGTCCTTTTTCTCTCTCCCAGCGTTCCCGTATTTCTGTCAGACGCTCCAGAAATGCATTTTTTGTAATGGGCTTTAAAAGATAATCTTCTACCCCTATGGCTATCGCCTGCTTTGCATAATTAAAATCGTCATATCCGCTGAGAATCACTATTTTCATCTCAGGAAAATCCTTTCTCACCATACGGCACAGGGTCAGCCCGTCCATAAACGGCATTTTAATATCCGTGATCAGAAGATCCGGCTTCAAAATTTTTTATCATTGGAAGAGCCACTTCCCCGTCCGGAGCCTCGCCAACCAGCTCATATCCATACTGCTCCCAGGGAATCATCTTTTTTATGGTCTCCCTGACAACAATTTCATCTTCCACAAGAAAAGTTCGTAACATGTTTCCTGCCTCCTGCCTTTTTGTACTGGTTTCCCTTTTCATAAAAACATGATCAGACCATCTGTTTTTTATTTTATAACCTGGAAAGAATGTATACAAGCTATTTTTACGGAACAGCCCTAAAAAATCATCCTTCTGTTTCCATGAAATTTACCGGACCTTCTGAATTGTTTTATGGAAATTTAATATTTCAAAAACTATTATGATTTCTTTCTGTATGATAAAATATCAGTAATTCTATGCATACACATTTATCAGATATTAAGCAGAAAGCTCTGTGTCAGACAGGCATAAAGGAAGAATCCTTCCATGTTCCCCATAATAAACACAGATTTTCAAAATCCTTATTCAGCTTTAAAAAATATGTTTGCTTAATAGAATAAAACTTTCTTCTGATATACAGAGGAAGTCTGCACAAAAATAAAATAACGTTCATAACGATTTCGGGAGATAAACATGACAAAAAAAGAATTTCTTAATATTTTATACGAGCAGCTTTCAGACCAGATGCCGGAGGCAAAAGCCTCTGCGCATACACAATATTACCATGATTATATACAGGATGCCATAAAAAGGGGACAGAAGGAAAAACAGGTTCTGGATTCACTGGGCGATCCCAGACTGATTGCCAAAACCCTGATCGATACCGATGCAGAGCCTTCTGTTTTTTCCGGAACCAATACCTCGGATTATTCAGGACAGGATATTTACCATACCGAAAACACAGATTATGGAAATCAGTCGGACAGTGAATACGGCCAGCCCAAACACCGGCACTACCATCTGGATCTTTCCACCTGGTACGGAAAGCTGATCGTGATCGCGGCGGCGGCAGCTGTTCTTGCGCTTCTGTTTATGGTACTCAGCTTTCTGCTGCCTGTTATCCTGGTGGTGGGCGTAGTCCTGTTTCTGGTTTCTCAGTTCCGGAAAAGACACTGATAAAAATGTTCTTTATATCCAATCTGGAAGATAATAAATCTGAAGCTTTCCAGTTGCCGGATTCCGGGAAATCTGAGCCCTGATCTGAAAATACTTCCAGAGGTTCTCTGAAGTGAGAACCTCTTCCGGAGTTCCGTCGTCCACGATCTTCCCCTGATACATAAAAAGAATCCTGTCACAGTAAAGAGCTGCCAGATTCAGATCATGAACAGAAGAAAATACTGTTGCCTCCTGTTTTTTCAAAATATCCATAATCTGATACTGATAACTGATATCCAGGTGATTGGTCGGCTCATCCAGAATAATGTACCGACTTTCCTGAATCAGCACTCTGGCCAAAAGCACTCTCTGTTTTTCGCCTCCTGACAGACTGAGATAAGATCTGTTTTCATATCCCTCCAGTCCCACTTCCGCAAGATATTCCGCACATAATTCCCTGTCCCGGGACGTATCTCCCTGAAGAAATTTTTTATGAGAATAACGTCCGAACATTACCATATCCTGAACCTTAAAATCAAATTCCATATTATTTTCCTGAGCCATTACTGCAAGCTCCCGGGCCATTTTTCTGGAAGACAGTTTTAAAATATCATTTCCGTCAATAAATACTGTATTATACTTTGGACGAAGAGTTCGGTAAATATTTTTCAGAAGAGTGGATTTGCCACAGCCATTTGGTCCTACCAGCCCTACGAATTCTTTCGTATGAATTTCAAGAGAAATATCCTTTAAAATTTCTTTTCCCCGGATCTCATAATCCAAAGTTTTTACCTCTAAACTCACTGTCTCATAACCTCCCTCACATCTTTTCTCTGCTCCCTTTCCGGATCAGATACAGGAAAAAAGGCGCTCCAAAAAAAGCCGATATCACTCCCACCGGCAATTCTTCCGGAGCAATCAGCACTCTGGAAAGAAGATCTGCGATCACAGCAAACAATCCGCCTCCCAGAAGTGCCAGCGGAATCAGTCTTCTATGTGCTGAACCGGCAACTCCCCTCATCATATGAGGCACAACAAGACCGATAAATCCGATTACTCCGCTGACCGATACCACCACTCCTGTAAGTACTGTAGAAGCAGCAATAATAACCCATTTTAACTTCCGGGTATCCACTCCCAGATTTTCTGCCGCATCATCTCCCAAAAGAAGTACATCCAGCTCTTTTGCAAACAGAAAAATCACTGCCACTGCAATAATAAATACCACTGCCACATAATGCAGCCGGGACCAGGTAGCTCCGCTCAGAGACCCTACCATCCAGTAAAGCGCTGTCTTTGTCTTATCTGACGCGCTCCCGCCATACACTATTAAATTTGTTATGGCTGAAAACAGAGCCGAAGTGGCTATTCCTGCCAATACCAGCTGGGTGGATGTGATACGTCCCCGAACAGAAGCGATCTTCATGGACATAATAATCGAAAGCGCTGCTCCGGCTGTCGCTCCCACAATCACAGAATAGCCTCCAAAAATGCTGAACATTCCAAGTACCATGGCGCAGACTGCCCCTGCCGATGCTCCTGAAGAAATTCCAAGCACATAAGGATCCGCCAGGGAATTTTTTGTGAGAGCCTGCATCAGAACTCCGCACAGCGACAGTCCGGCTCCTACAATAAATGCCAGCAGAACTCTCGGGAAACGGATATTCCAGATAATATTTTCTGTTTTTGTCTCCCATGCTGCATCAAAAATTTCACGCCCAAAAATTTTATTAATAATGATCTTCACAATATTTACCGGTGATATTTCTACTGCCCCCATAGTCACAGAAATACAGGTAAAAACAGCGATCATCCCTAATATAAAAGCAGAAGGACGGCAAAATGCCTCCTCCCGCCTGCTGTTGATCTCTTTTTCATAACATCCTCTTATTTAAACATATCCGGATAAAGCTGCTGTGCAATCTGCTCCACTGTAGCCGCGCTTCCTGCTGACCCCTGCATGTCACTGCAGCTTGCGGAATAAATTCTGCCTTCTTTTACTGCTGTGAGATCTTTTGTATACTCGCTGGTTTCCAGAAATTCTTTTTTGGCAGCAATATCATCCTTACCTGTATAATCCAGAATTACAATAGCTTCCGGATCACGTTCAATCACTTCTTCCCAGGAAGGAGTTGCCCAGCCTTTTTCAATATCATCAAAAATGGAAATACCGCCTGCAAGCTTCAGGATATCTCCCGGCATTCCCTGGCATGCAGTAAAAGGTGCATCCTCACCGGAATCATAAACAAACACTTCTACCGGATCTTTATAAGCATCCTCGCCAATGGTTTCCTTCACTGACTGAATCTTGTCCTTCATAGCCTGTACTTTTTCTGCTGCCACATCCTCTGCCTGAAAAATCTTTCCAAGAGTTTCGTAATCTTTATAAAGATCTTCAAAGGTGGCCTGATCTGAACATACATACGGGAAATACATTGCAATACCATTTTCCTCGCAAAAGTCTTTATTAAAGCTTTTATCTGCAAATACAGAATCCCAGCCAATCAGAAAATCACAGCCAGTTTCCAGAAGTTTTTCTTTTGACATATTAGAAAGAGCCTGTCCCGGTTCCAGAAGCTGAGGAACTTTCTCGCTTGCCGGAAATTCTGATTTTGTGCTCCAGCAGTTTCCTTTTGTATAGCCTGCCATCTGATCCTCCAGCCCCAGATCAAAGAAAAGATCCGCCATTTGTTCCCCGGATGCTACTACCGCAGATGGCTTTTCTGTAAATGTATACTCTACATTCTCTCCCAGACCTGAACGCTGTAAATTCAAAGTAATAGTTACTGGTTCATAATCAGTCTCTGCTGATACCGTCCCTGCACTCACTCCCACTGTCATAACCGCAGCCATCATCATACTGAACATTTTTTTGCTACACATTGTTTTTCCTCCTGAAAATATAATATGGCCTCTCCTTACTTATCCTGTACACAAAAAAACACTGTGGTCCTATGGCCTGCAGTGCATCTGTTTTACTTATATGGGTACAGTATCCCTATGTTTTTTGCATTACCATGGCCCGTGGATGCAAAAAGAACTAAGCAGGTCTTCTGGCTTTGCGCAGCATTCATGTTCTGTTCCTTCCCACATTCCTGTATGGAATGCAGTGAAACAAAACTGCTTTTATGCGCTTACAGCGGCGGCACCGCACGGGACTCTCACCCGTTTCCCTTTTCACTGATTATTGCAACTATCCCAGGATAACTGCAAAATCAACACTTAATCCTGTTTCTTTATATCATGGTCCTTCAAAAATGTCAAGGTATTCACAATTATGCAAATTTAATATTATTGGTTACTGTTATATATATCCATTACGCTTTTATTGCTATCTGTTTATTTCACATTTATGCCGCCATGTGATATTGCAGTAGGAACATCCGCCTGTCACACTGTTATTTTTAATATTTTCCCAAAATGCAGTATTATCCTTTCTTTTCAAAATTTTCCGTGATAAAATTATTATATTATATTTACATCTCAGGGAGGAATCGTCTATGAAAGATGAAAACACCCAGGTACCTGACACTTTTGACGAGCAGGAAGAGCTCCGCTCTGAAAAAAGAGGGCTCCGGCTATAATTTTTCCGGGCTTGTCTGCTGCCTTATAGCCTTTGGCTTTATTATCGCCGGAATATTTTTCCAGAAGTATAATGTAAAAAACGGCGATGCAATTGCTATAGGCGGCTTTGTTATCTTTGGTATCGCAGCAGTTTTTCTTATTGTGAAAAATATCGGCTATGCTCTGCTGTGGGAAGCAGACCGTAAGGAGAAAAAACTGAACGGTCAGGAACTTACTTCTCTTCCTGCCATGGGCAAAACGACTTTACAGCAGGCTCTGAGCGAAAACAAATTCCAGTATGAAAACGGTTATTATTACCGCAAAAAATTCTCTTTCTGGAAAGATTCAGTTCGCTATTATATAAAACTGACAGATGCTACCGATCTGTCCGGAACACTTGACCGTGAAATTGATAATTTTAATAATTCTGACTGTAACGGGCAAAATGCCTGTCTGATCATTATTATGTATCAGAACGGGGTAACAGAAGATACCAGAACAGCCCTGAAGGATATCTCCACCAACAGTGCTATTGCAGAAACTGTGATTGATCCTCATCTGAACGCAACCTTTCTTTCAGTTGTGGTTGACAGCCTTACAGGAACAGGGTATTTCTTTGACCTTCACAAGAGCCACATTTCCCTGTACAGCCCACGGCTGCAGGATCCTGAAAAAGCTCACCGGAACTTCCAGGTAATTCTCTGACGGTTTTCCGATTTACAAACACAGTTGCATCACACTTTACTTGTGCAATGTATATAAAGTTCATCCAGTATTTTATATCAGATATACAAATACAACATAATATTTTGATATTTTTTTGACAAACTATTGACAAACCATAATTAATATGTTACCATTCATCATCAATTTAAAACATCTCTGACAACTGGCGGAGACGTGGATAACCACAGGGGAGTCAGAGATTTGTGAAGCCGACCGTCTGGGCAGTATTTGACACTTTCAGATACTGCCCTTTTTTACTCAGACAGGATATTTTTTCTGTCCGGGTTCAGGCTTCCGTTTATGAAAGGAGACAAAACTTATGGGATTCAAGAGTGACATCGAAATCGCACAGGAATGCGAAATGAAACCAATTACTGAGATCGCTGCAAAAGCAGGTATTGATGACAAATATCTGGAGCAGTACGGAAAGTACAAAGCAAAAATCGACTACAATCTTCTGAAAGAAACCGACAAACAGGACGGCAAGCTGATCCTTGTTACAGCTATCAACCCTACACCGGCAGGCGAGGGAAAAACAACTACAACTGTAGGTCTTGCTGACGGTATGCAGAAGCTTGGCAAAAACGTTATGGTAGCTCTTCGTGAGCCATCTCTCGGACCGGTATTCGGTGTAAAAGGCGGCGCAGCAGGCGGCGGCTATGCACAGGTTGTTCCTATGGAAGATATCAACCTTCATTTTACAGGTGACTTCCATGCAATCGGCGCAGCAAACAACCTTCTTGCAGCAATGATCGACAACCATATTTTCCAGGGCAACGCTCTTAACATTGACCCAAGAAAGATCACATGGAGAAGATGTGTGGATATGAATGACCGTCAGCTTCGTAATGTAGTAGACGGCCTTGGCGGAAAGACAAACGGTATGCCTCGTGAAGACGGCTACGACATTACTGTTGCTTCTGAGATCATGGCAGTTCTGTGTCTTGCAAGCGATATCAAAGACCTGAAAGAACGTCTTTCCAGAATCATCATCGGATATACATACGGTAAAGTTTCTGAGCAGAAACCGGTAACAGCAGGCGATCTTCACGCTGAGGGCGCTATGACAGCACTTCTGAAAGACGCTCTGAAACCAAACCTTGTTCAGACTCTTGAGCATGTTCCTGCAATCGTACACGGCGGACCATTCGCTAATATCGCTCATGGCTGTAACTCTGTAACAGCTACAAAAATGTCTCTGAAACTGGCTGATTACACAATTACAGAGGCTGGCTTCGGCGCTGACCTTGGTGCTGAGAAATTCCTTGACATCAAATGCCGTATGGCAGGTCTGAAACCAAACGCTGTTGTTGTTGTTGCAACTGTTCGTGCTCTGAAATACAATGGCGGCGTTGCAAAAGCTGACCTGAACAACGAGAACCTTGAGGCTCTTGAAAAAGGTCTCCCGAACCTTCTGAAACATGTAAGCAATATTACAAATGTATACAAACTTCCATGTGTAGTTGCTATCAATGCTTTCCCAACAGATACCAAGGCAGAGCTTGATCTTGTAGAGGCAAAATGTAAAGAAATGGGCGTAAACGTAGCTCTTTCTGAAGTATGGGCAAAAGGTGGCGAAGGCGGTCTGAAGCTTGCAGAAGAAGTAATCCGTCTCTGCGAAGAGCCAAATGATGACTTCTCCTACTCCTATGAGCTGGAAGGCTCCATTGAGGACAAACTGAACCAGATCGTTCAGAAAATCTACGGCGGCAAGAGAGTTGTCCTTACAGCTAACGCTCAGAAACAGGCAAAACAGCTTGAAGATCTTGGCTTTGGCAACTGCCCGATCTGTGTTGCAAAAACACAGTACAGCCTGACAGATGACCAGACAAAACTGGGCGCTCCTACAGACTTTGAGGTAACTGTACGTAACCTGAAGATTTCTGCAGGTGCAGGCTTTATCGTAGCCCTTACCGGCGAAATCATGACAATGCCAGGACTTCCAAAAGTACCGGCAGCTGAGAAGATTGACGTTGACGAGACAGGTAAGATCACAGGTCTGTTCTAATCACGGTCACTCATAGATACTCTATAAGTAATATACAGAAAACCGTCCGGAAGCGAACCTCTCCGGACGGTTTTCTATTTTAAATATCTGCCGCAAATTTAATGCAATAAAAGTTAATAGAAATACATTTTCTGTCACAAATTTCAATAAAATTTTTTATCAATCCCCGGATATCTGCCCTTTCACAGGGACTCTTCTACAGCAATCTCCACTTTTGTGACGTAATCATTTTCATCTGTTATGGCAAAATCATTCATACCTGATTCAAATGCAAAACCTTTTAACTTAAGATTCTTCCTCTCTGCAAATACCAGCATTTTTTCATAAAGCTCAGGCAGCCTTTCCCATATTCCTCTCTGGTATCCGCAAAGACAAAGTCCCTTTTTCCTTATCAGAATCTCTCCGCCTTTTTCTGTTTTCAGCGCAGGAGAAAAAACTCCGTCATACTTTTCAAACCTCTTTTTTCTCACCTTATCCACAGAAATATAGCTACCGATTCCCATTCTGCACTGTTCAATCCCCCAGCAATCCTTTGCACAGGAAAACAGATCCTTTAAATTTTCTTCTTTAATATCAAAGGGAATTACCCGGAAACGCTCCTCCGGAAGCAGCTTCAACTCTATAAACATATCATCCACACGACTGCATACTGCAAGCTGCTCTTTCCTGACTTTCAGAATCTCTTTTGTCTTTTCCAGCCTTTGTATTTCTCTGTTTATCTCATTTATTTTTTCATTTGCCAGTTCCATAAATTTATCCGGCCCGGGCTCCTGGACATAAGAACGGATTTCCCGAATGCTCATATTCAGCTCTTTCAGCATACGGATATATTCAAAATCAATACTCTGACGGCTGGTATAATAACGGTACTGATTCTCCCCTTTTCTTTCCGGGGAAAACAGTCCTACGGAATCATAGTAATGCAGAGTTCTGGGATTTACCTCATGAATAGCTGCAAACTGGGCTGTTGTTAAATTTATTTCCTGATTTTTCATATTTCCCTCTTGACTTTACACTTACTGTAAAGTTTATGATATCTCATGCACAACAAAAATACAAGGAGGAATTTTATGAATCAGACAAAAGACAAATCTCTGAATGCCTATCAGAAACCAGTCACTTTCAAAAATGTCATACTCTTTACACTGCCAACCATAGCCATGTCTCTGTTTATGTCCTTTTATACCATGGTAGACGGGCTTTTTGTATCAAGGCTCATCGGAACGAATGCTCTTTCAGCTATTAATCTCACTGCCCCTGTTATTTCTCTGGTTACTGCTGTTTCTACCATGCTGGCTACCGGTGGCAGCGCTGTTATCATGAAAAAAAACTGGGGGAAAATGGAAAGAAAAAGAAGCCCGGCCAGGATTTTACCAGTCTGATACTTGTAAATGTCCTGGTCGGTCTTATTATGGGTACGATCGGATTACTTTGCCATGAACATGATTTTTTCCAATATGAAGCTTTCTCTGGAAGTCATGGGCTATTGCCGGGATTATCTTGGTCATTACCTGATTTTTACTATCCCGATCCTTTTAATGAATAATTTTTCTCTTTACCTGATTGCCTCCGGCAAATCTTCCCTGTCCTTTATCTGTTCTGTTGCAGGAGGAATTGCAAATATTATCCTTGATTATGTCTTTATACAGATACTTGGAATGGGAATCGGCGGCGCTGCCGTGGCAACCGGAATGGGCTATTCTGTTACTACAGCAGTCGGATTTATTGTATTCTCGCAAAGAAAAAACATGCTTCACTTTGTAAAACCTGTATATCGTTTCTCTGTACTGAAAAAAACAGTAACCAACGGCTGCTCTGAAATGGCAACTGCTCTGGTAACAGGAATCACGACTCTGATTTTTAACTGGACCATGCTGAAATATGTTGGCGAAGACGGTGTTGCTGCCATTACCATCATCATGTATGTACTGATGTTTGTCAGCTCCCTTTTCAGCGGATATTCCTATGGAGCTGCACCTATGATCAGCTATTATTACGGCGCTCAGAACCATCTTAAACTGAAAAAGCTGGTGCGCCTGAGCCTGAAGATCATTACAGGAATCTCTATAAGCGCTGCCCTGATCTCCCTGCTGATTACTGAACCTCTGGTGTCTGTTTTTACCAAACCGGCATCCCCGGTTTATCAGCTTGCTGTTACCGGAAACCGGATCTGCACAACTGCTCTTTTATTTATTGGATTTAATATTTTTTCCAGCGGGATGTTTACTGCTTTGAATAACGGAATAGTATCTGCAGTACTTGCTTTCACCAGATCCTTTGTTTTTATGATCGTCTGCCTTCTGGCCCTTCCTGCCCTTTTAGGTGTTACCGGAATCTGGCTTGCCAATCCTGCCGCTGAACTGCTGGCAGTAATTCTGGCTGCATGGATGCTTATGAAATACAGAAAAAAATACAGGTACTGACAAGTATGGGAGAGCGTTTTCCTATTCGCTCTCCCATAAACTGTCATCTAAAATCCATTTTTCTCATTATACCATGCAGCAACAGAATCTAATTCTGTCCGTGCATCTGCTCCATTAAAAATAATGTTTTGTGCAGTCTGTACAAGCTTAACTGAAAGCTCTGTATAATCTTCCGGATAAAATTGAACTTTTCCTGTAGATGCATATTCGTTCCACATCTTCAATTCCTCATAATTCTCTAGCTCTTTAATTTCTTCATCATCATATACACCGGAAAGAACAGGTAAAACGTTTGCTTTTAACCATTTAATCTGATTTTCTTTGGTATAAAATGTTTTAACAAAATCAAAAGCCGCCTCCGGATTTTCACAATATTTACCAATTCCAAGACTTTGACCTGCTACAACTGCCGGACTGGCCTCTCCATCAAATCCCAGAATTGGAGCTGAAACAATATGATCATTCAGCTCAGAAGCCCGAATTGCAGCTGCTCTTTGCGTACCTGCATTACAGGACAAAACCGTACCTGCTTTAAAAGCATCCACCACATCATCTACACCAAGACTTAAAACTGTTTTGTCCATAGCACCTTTGTCTACAAGGCTTTTTACATACTCCATTACTTTAATACCGGCTTCACTGTTAAAAATAGCTTTTCCACTTTCGTCAAAGACTTCGCCTCCTGCGGAACGTAAAAACGGAACAAATGATTCCATAAAGCTTGCTGCATTGCTTCCATCCGAAAGTCCAATCACAAATCCCTGTGCAAGCGCTTCTGATTTCTCTGAAGCTGTATCTGCTAATTCTGGAAGTGTCTGTGGTACTGTATCGAACACATCATCCCGATACCAGTATACAAAGGTTCTGCTCTCCCACGGCAGTGTATAAATTTCTCCATCAATTTTCAGATCATCTGCATTATAGCTATACCCCTCTAACTCAGGTATAAATTCTTCCGCATATTCCGTCATTGGCTGTATCGTTCCTCCAGCTATGTGCTGTTTTAGCTGATCTGTATAAATGTTTAAAATATCCGGTCCCGTTCCTGCTGCTGCCGCCTGAATTGCCTGCGATTCAAATTTACTATAATGAATGCTCTCTACAGTTACTGTGTTTCCCATTGTGTTCGTTTCGTTATATTCTTCGACAATTTCTTTCAGGACAACATTTCTCGGGTCCTCTGTTGATTCAGGATTCAAAAATATCCACAAAGTAAGATCTGTTCCTTTTGCATCTGTATTTTCCTCTTTTTTTACGTTTTCCTTAATCTCAGATTCTTTTTTTGTTTCTGAATCTGTCTGTTTTTTCTCCTCTGTAGCAACTGCAGAATTTTGAATACTACATCCTGTCATCCCTGCTGCAAGGGCCACTGTACATAAAATCCCCACCAATTTTTTTCTCATAGTTTTTCTCCCTTCTACCACAATACTTCACATATTTCATCCTTTTACCGCACCAGCTGCCATACCATCAACAAACTTACTTTGTAAACATACAAACATTATAATAATTGGTATAATTGTGACCATAACAGCTGCCATTAGTTCTCCCCACTGCACTCCATACTGAGTGATATACGAATATAGTCCTACTGATACGGTTCTTAATTTTTCATCCGTAACAAAAGTAAATGATACTAAAAAGTCATTCCATACATATACTGCTGTCAAAAGAGCACTTGATACAATTCCCGGCTGTGAAATTGGGACAACAACTTTATAAAAAGTTTTCAGTCTGGAACATCCATCAATCATTGCAGCTTCTTCAATTGCCACAGGAGCTGATTCAAAAAATCCTTTTAAAATCCATGTAAGCATTGGTGTTCTCCATGCTGTATATACCAAAACCAACATGATTCTCGTGTTATATAGACCAGCTTTTACGGACATAATATACAGAGGAATCAGCAGAGCTACTGCCGGAACCATACTTGTCATAAGGATTGCAAACATTATTTTTTCCCTATGCTTAATCCGGAATCTAGCAAGAGCATATGCCGCATGTCCTGCAATAACTGTTGAAATAACCACACAGGTTACAGTAACAATCACACTATTCATAAAATAAGTAGAAAAATTCGACATAAAAAGCACTTTATAGAAATTTCCTATATCAATGATTTCTGGAAATATTGTCGGTGGAAAACGACTGATTTCTGCTGTTCCTTTCCAGGAAGTCAAAAACCCCCAAAAATAGGAATGATCATCAATGCAATAAATAAAAATAATACCAGATACGTCACAACATTACCGACTTTTTCTCTGCCTCTTACAGATATTTTATGTTTCACATCGCTCAATTTTTTCTCCCTCCCTTCTAATCTTTTTTTCTTAATATCCTGATATAAATTATACTGAACAGCATATTCAGAAGTAAAATCACAATACTGCAGGCAGATCCATATCCCATATGCCAATAGTCAAATCCTTCTTTAAATGCCAGAACACTAACTGTCTGAGTAGCATCAAATGGTCCTCCCGATGTAAGTGTATAGATCAAAGTCACCATATTAAAATATTCCATACTCTGAAGTACCGTTGCCGTTAAAAGCGTCGGTTTCAAAAGAGGTAGGGTAATCTTAAAAAATGTCTGCATTTTATTTGATCCATCTACCTGTGCCGCCTCATAAATATCCGGTGAAATCCCCTGTAATGCAGCCAGAACCAAAATCAAAACAATTGGAAATGAATTCCAGACATTTGCCAGGACAACGGTAAATCTTGCAGCTAAAGCACTGTTGAAAAAATCGATTTTTTCTCCTGTAAGTATATACCACAAATAGCTTACAGGACCATAATTACTGTTTAAAAGCCACTTGAATAAAAGGGCCGTAACCGTCTGAGAAAGCACCCAGGGAATAATAATCAATGTTCTGATTACAGTCCTACCTTTAATCTTTCGATTAAGAAGAACTGCCGACATTACTCCAAGAGGAAGTACCAGAACAAGAGACATTAATACATAACTAATGGAATTAAAAATACTGTTCCAACCTTTTTCTGAGCCCAAAATTTCAATGTAATATTTTAACCCTACAAATTCTTTTATTTCTGCGTATTCAGTTGCATGAAAGCTTGTATTTACTGCAATCAGAATTGGTATCAGGGTCATGCAGACAATCAATAGAACAGCCGGTCCCAAAAATAAAATACTGAGTATTTTTTCCTCATTCCATTTCTTTTTTCTTACTATCGTATCCATAACTACCGCCTTTCCACTGCTATCTTTTCAAATATTCTGCTGTCCTCTTTACCACTCTGTCCATCATTCTTATTTCCTTTTTAAAGGTTTCGGTCATACCCGAAGAGTTTTTTGCACGACATACATCTGTGATAGGCAAATGTTCAATTTCCCGAAGTCCCCATTTTGCATTTACCGGATAAAACTGTTTTTCTATTAAGGCACACATAGATAAAATATCCGAAACACTGTCTGCTTTTTTAATTATTTTTATTTTTACACAACCATTCATAAAGTTCAGGATGAAAATTTGCCATCACACCGCTGTATCCGGCAGCTCCACCCCTTAAAGATTCCAACAAAGTGGCTGTATTTGCATTATAGAGTTTTAATTGTGTTCCTTTTAATACCTTCAGCTTTTCTTGAATCTGTCTTGCATCACAGCAAGTATCTTTCAGGAAAAAGAATCTTCCTGTATCAGCACACCACTTTATATTTTCTGCAGATAATACACGCTTATATGGATAAGGACATTCATAGAACCCCCAGTGGAATGTCAGCATCTATCATACAAATCAAATTTTTTTACAATTTTCCAGCCAGATTTCATCTCCTTCCTCCTCTTTTGCCAAACGATTTGTAATCAGGATCACAGCATCTACACCTGTTTCCGCAATCCTCATAATTTCATCTGCCTGTTCTTTCAAAGTGTTTGAAATATGTCCAGATGCAATAACCGGAACCCTCTCTGCCGCAATTTCCACCACTTTTCTGCTTATTTTTATACGTTCATCAAGACTCAGATAAAACATTTCGCTGGACTGGCAGTCTGCAAACAGGCCTGCCGCACCGCTGGCGATATACCATTTTGCCAGCCTCCCCAGTGACTCATAATCTACTTTTGTTCTCTTCTGTAAACGGAGTCAGCATCACAGGATACACTCCATCCGGAAATTTCTTGTTCATTTTCTAATTTCAGTTTCATAGTTTCTTTATAAACAGAAACACGATTTAAAAAATTTCCTTTAACTGAATTCGCTGCCATAATTGTTCGATCACACATTAATGTAACTGGAAGTTTTCGATCACTTATTTGATATATCCCTGCAGCTGGCAAGAATTTATATTCAATATTATAATTTTGAATCCAATTCACTAATTCATTTTCGACATTTTCCTTATGACAATATTTGTAAGGTAAAAAGCATATAAAATCATCATTACCAATACGTGATGCATAGCCATCTTTTCCACTCATATAATTTTGAATACAATTTGCTACATATTTTAATAAACGATCTCCTTCTTCAGTTCCATACCATTCATTAAATAATTTAAAATGTTCAATATCAATAGAAATCATTCCATATGATGTTTTCTTATCATTTTGTAATCTTTCTTTAACGAGTTTATTAAATGTATCTTGATTATAAAGATAAGTTAAAGTATCAACTTGTGCGGCATAATTATTATCAAAATGCATTTTATTACCATGATATCTATCATCGACATTAACTGCATAACATAAATAACAAATATTATCTTTACTCTTTTCAACTGGTTGTAAATAAAGTGAAAAATAATGATATTCACTATCTGATCTTAATACTCGAAAATCTTCAACAACATGTCCCATATTTTCTGTTCGATAAGCAAGTGTATTAATATCAAAAAAATGCTTTAAAATTTAAAGTATCATCAGGATAAACATATTTTTAAACTGAAATTATTAATTAAGGATTCTATCGTTCCTTCTTCTGGTAAATCTATTTCATCATGATTGACATAAAGATAATGATATCTTTTGGTATTTAAATCAAGTTCAAGCAATTCATCGTAATGTTGATTTTGATTGATATTTAAAAAGACTTTTCGATTTTCATCATTAATAGGATGGACTGCTACTAAAATACAATCACCTTCATTTGGCCATTTTAATTTTAAGATTGTATAATTATTCCAAACTTGATCATTTTTATTATAACGTAGAAAATGAAAATCGACGTATCATTTTCTTCAAGTTGTTTTAAAGGACAATCTAACAAGGTTGGCATTCATGAGATAATAGCTCATAACATAAGGCATTATCTTGAAATGAGGGTATTTTCTTTAAATGCATCATCAATATAAACGATTTGATACTTTTCATTAACAACATAAATCGCTATTTAATTCTTTATTATTTTTCTCTCTCATTATAATCACCTCTGTTTCTAATTATTCTGTTCATATATATGATAACATTTATATTTCAATAACAATGAAAAAAGGTCATTTTAAATATTTACTTGAATCCAATTGAAAAAAGGTCATTGAAAAAACTGAAAGGAGATTTTAACTCTCCTCGTTCACTACATCCAATCCGTTCCATCTTCTCTTTTTAAAATATAACGAATCATTTCAAATATTTCTTCTTGTGTACGTGCTTTAACAATAAAGACATGATTTCCCATTGCTGCAGCTAAAGCTTCAGGAACATCAGTTTCTAAGGCTACCTGATTGCCATATTTTTCTCTTATTTGATCATAGTTATGCATATACCAAATACCATCACGTCTACCAGTATATGCTACCCAATATTGACGTTTAATATCATAGAAACATTTATTATATTTCACCATATCTGCCCAAATAGTATAAACATCAACATTATATGCAAAATTCATCATATCTGGCATATAAGCTCCTGGAGCACGCATATTGACTTCTAAACCAACAATATCTCCCTTTTTCCCTAATCCTTCTTTATCTTCATCTAATCTAAAGAATTCAAAATGGAAGAAACGGCTTCGCGTATCAAAAGCCTCTACAGCTTTTTTACCAATATCGTATAAATCTAATCCTTCTACTGGTTGTGAATAAAATGCTGTATCGCTTGCTTCATTGACATTATCCATAATAGAATTAAGCATAACATGACTTGTTGCAATTAAGATGTTTTTATCTTTATCAGTAATACCATCAAATGTTTCAACATGTCCTGGTACCATTTCTTCAATAATAAAATGAATATGCGAATCTTTTGTTGCAAAGAAATAATCAAGTTCATCATCATTTGATAGCTTATATGTTGAAGTTGCTCCAACGCCATTATCAGGTTTAACAATCACTGGATATCCTACTCTATTTGCAAAAGCCTTAGTTGCTAGGTAATCATCAACTTGACGATATCGTGCTGTTGGAATACCAGCTGCTTTATAAACATCTTTCATTTTTGATTTGTATTTCATAGGTGCAAGATGTTGAATCTTAGGTCCTGTTGTGACATTAAATTCATTACGTAAAGTTGCTTCTAATTCTAACCAATATTCGTTTTGTGATTCAATCCAATCAATATGTCCATAATGCCAAGTAAAATAAGCACATGCACGATAAATACTTTCATAATCTTCTAAATCATCAACACGATAATATTCTGTTAATGCATTTTTTGTATGTTCAGGTAATTCTTCATAACTTGTATCTCCAATTCCTAAAACATTGACTTCACGTTTTTTTAAACGATCACAGAAATTATAGAAATATAAAGGAAAATGAGGTGAAATAAAAACTAAATTCATACTATATCATCCTCTCTATAAAATATGGGAATTGCACTTGCCACCAGTTCCAATCATGATTAACATCATAACCCCAAAAATCAATCCATGCTGGAATATCCTTATAATCTAATAGTTCTTTCATTCTTGTAGTACTTCTAATCATATCATCTTCCCATGCACCTTGCCCACAACATAAAACAATTTGACAATGACGATACATTTCTACATAAGGATGATCATAACTCATTCCTTGTAAATATTGAATTGGTGAATTGCGATATAAAATATCATCATGATAATCACCAAAGAATAAATCACTATCATAATATCCACTTAAAGCAATTGTTCCACTAAAAATATCAGGACGTCTAAACATAAAATTCACAGCATGTGTTGCGCCCATTGAACAACCAGTTGTAATAATTCCATCATGATTATATCCATTATTTCCTTGTGCATTGATTTCAAAAATTCTAGGAACCAATTCATTGACAATATAATAATACCATTGTTCCATCATAAATGTTCTGTATCCATTATCCAATCCTTCACCAGACCAAGACTCAGGATCAATACTATCACAACAAAATAATTGAATTTGTCCATTATTAATATAATGTTCTACAGTATTGACCATCCCAAAGTTTTCAAAATCAAAGAAACGTCCATTTTGTGCAGGAAAAACCAAAATAGGTCTTCCCGCATGTCCATAAACCTTAAATTCCATATCTCTATCTAAACAATGACTATACTCTTTAAACCATTCTATCTTCATATCAATTCCTCCCTCTATCCCAAAACATAATCAACAAATGCATTCACTTCATCCATTGTTTCAAAACGTGCTGTATATGTAAAGTTACCCATTGCTCCACTCAATATATCCGGCATTCTTTCACACATCACTAAATCAAACTGATATTTTGTTGCAATTTCATTATGGGTATGTTTATAAAGCACATGATCTCTACGTCCACAATAAACACAATGATAAGGTCTATGATGATCATATTCACTATATCCCTTAGTTACCATATCTGCATAAATTGAATAAACATCTATTTCATTAGCATAATTCATCATATCTGGAGTATAACCTCCAGGTGTTCTTAAATTAACCTCTAACCCTACAATATCTCCGTTTTTTTCCTAAACCTTTCTTATCCTCTAATAGTCTAAAAAATTCCATATGGAAACATCTTCCAGCCGTATAAAAGGCTTTAACACAAGCTTGTCCTGCTTGCTTTAAATCATAAGGTAATTCTTTTAATGAATAATAATACATACTGCTTGCATCATTAACTACATCCATAATTGGATTAGGAAAAACATGTGAAGTTTCAAATAATATATCTTTATCTAGATTAGCAATTCCATCATAAGAAATAATTAAACCATTCACAAATTCTTCCATAATATATTGAGTAGGATGTTCTTCTAAATAAAAAGCCTCTAGTTCTTCTTGATTAGAAATTTTATAAGTCTTTGCTGCCCCTACTCCATTATCAGGTTTCACAACAACAGGATAACCAACTTCCTTAATAAATGCCAAACCTTCTTTTAAGTTAGTCACTAAATGATATCTAGCTGTCTTAACTCCTGCTTCTTCATAAAATTTCTTCATCTTCGATTTACATTTAATATCTTCAATGTGGTTTGTATGAATACCTGTTGTAATATTAAAATCTGTTCTTAAACGTGCATCTTGTTCTAACCAATATTCATTGTTTGATTCTAACCAATCAATATGGCCATAGTTAAAAATAAAATATCCCATTGCTCTTACCATCTCATCATAATTTTCCATATTATAAACTTGATAGTAATCATCAATTGAATTCTTTAATTCATCTGTTAATTGATCGTATGGTGTATCCCCAATTGCCAGCACTGTTACACCTCTTTCTTTTAATCGATCACAAAATTATAAAATTTTTGGGAAATGCTGGCGATATATATACAAAGTTCATAATTCTTCCCCTTCGTTTTTTCTATTATAACATAGATAGTTCATTTGTAAGTCAAAATTTTAATAAATTTTTTCTAAATTTTAAACTAAAAAAAGATAGTCATTTCGACTATCCCTAAATTTTTGCATCTATTTCCGTGTTTAAAAATTCCATATATCATCAAAGCAATCGCAAAACAATACCCCATCAAACGTGCCCAATCAGGAATCATTTGAGCTTCTCTTAAAAAATAAAATGTTGTACTGATTAACATCCCAATCGCAATATAATAATTAGGTTGTTTTCGATTTCTACACATAGTACTAACCTCCTTAATATTTTTTAGAATAATAAATTTTAAAAATCAATGTTATGAATAAAATACCATAAATGACACATATCAATGTCTTTGTCACAAGCATATTCATATAAGCACTCACACAAGTTATTATAGCTAAAGATAAAACAATCGTTATTAATGAAGATTGTCCGACTTTTTGCTTAATCATCATTTTTCTTTCATCATGTTCTTCTATATAAAGTTTTTTTAACATTTGTTCATCTTTAAGTGCTTTTGAATATTTGTAGATTCCTAATAATCCTAAGAAAAGTATTCCTAT
>ENA-OQAB01000519-OQAB01000519.1-human-gut-metagenome-genome-assembly--contig:-NODE-519-length-20729-cov-2.452432_pt1 | contig 20729 bp, 30 predicted proteins | sample MGYA00242490_ERZ504517 | MGnify/ENA primary metagenome ERZ504517 (study PRJEB26092, sample SAMD00036298) | human gut metagenome | host: Homo sapiens | study: EMG produced TPA metagenomics assembly of...
AGTCCTTACATTTTGGACTGTTAGTCCATTTCCGCAAGCTTTTACGATATTAGGCAAGCTGGTTATAAATTGTCCCGGTTGGCAAATAAATTCTTCTCCCTGCCAATACCACTTTTTTTCACTGTGATTTGCCATTAAAAGCAGAGTGATTAAAATTACCTTTTGCTCAACTGTCGTAACCTGCCAAATCGGACTATCTAACAATTTTCGATGTAAAGCAATAAACCCAGTATTCATAGCACTTTACTCCTGATGGTCATATTTTGTAGATAAATACGCTTTTACCTTTTGCCCAATTACAACGCCCTCGGCGGCATTGTGGCGCAGGTAATGGCATTTATTACAAAGCATTGCCATATCTTCCAATCTATCCTGTCCGCCTTGTGACTTTAGTGGCTCATGGTGTGGCTTAACTCCAGGCTCAACAAAGCTATTGCAGTTTACACACAAACAATCATCACGCCGATATACTTCCTCGCAGAGTTTTTTTAAGCGCTTTACCCTTAAGTCTTATCCTCTTTATTTTTGGAATCATCTTTAACGCCCCACTCCTTGATCAGCTCATCTAATTCTTCCTGCGGCCTTGTTTCTACACCAATCTCTTTTGCCGTCGATACCAAACAATCTATAAAACGGCTCATCTCTTTCGTGTCATAAGCACTGCTACCGTAATATACCCTTACATTGCTATAGCCTTTAATGTTCTGACATTCACCAAGCAATTCAGCTATCCAGCCAACACCATTGCTTTGCCAAATTTCAATAGTTCTGTTTACAGCGTCAGTTGGCACTGGCCATATTCTGCCGTAACCACATTCCCTGATCGCTTTCCTGTAAACATCTTCCTTGCTGTGAAAGCTCTCTTCTGACAGCTTTTCTGCTATCTTTTGGCATAATACCCAAGCGTATTTATTAGCGTCGTTAGAACGCCCTTTGCGCCATTGCTTGACCTCTACAACATACTGCTTTTCAGGATCGATTTTATTGATTTCTTCTTCCTCTGATAAAGGGACAGGTACTACTAAATTTATGTATCCCATCCCTTTTAACGTCTGTAAACCTTTAACTGTTAGCTTCATTTTGCGCCCACTTACTTTGCGTTAATCTTCATCTTCGGCATCTTCGGCATTTTCGCCATATTCTTTTTTTAATTCCTCGAAATATTGATTTTTAAATTTTTCCAGCTGGCGCTTTGCCTCGTACGTTGCCGAGTTCGCCCTGTCGATATCATATTTTTTTGTAGCCACTTCCTGCACCAATTTTCGATATTCGCTTAATGTAATTGTTACAGTGACTTCATTTTCAGCGATATAATTATCAGTACTGTCATGATAACTTTCAACTTTTTTCCCATATACTTGTTCCATTTTTAATTCCTCTTTTCAAAATTTATTTAACTGATGAATCCCTAAACCTTCCAACTTCATTTTGCTACTGCCTTTTGACAGTTCATACAAAGAGGCCTGCCAAATTTCTGCACGCTGTAATCGTGAACTCTTTGACTGATTTCAACTGTACATTCTTGACACATCAAAAATTGTGGTCCAGTATTTTCGTCAGGAAACGCAGGCTTAGTTTGGTTTATAGGTGTAGGCGGTTCTGCTTTATTTGATGTTTTAGTGGTTGATGGTTCAACAGATTGCCGTTCTTCTCGAACGCTATATTTACCATCGCAAAACCCCCTGTACACATCTGCTGCAACGCCAATGTTTTTCATAGCGTTACCAAGTGCGTCAGTAAGACACATCTTAAAGGCTTCATCATTTGCTGTAAGTCCAGTTTTGTATTTTTGAACAATGAAGTCGCCTCCACAACCAATGATAGGCTCGCTCCAACTATCACCGTTTTTGATAAACAAAGCTACCGTCATATACAGTAATATTTGCTTATCCTCTAATGGATATATAGTCTTATCTAAAATTTCAAATTTCCACCCAATACCACACAAACCAAACTGAGCAGTAATGGCTTCAATCTTCCATTGTGGGTTTATATCACTTTTTCCCCTTAGATTACCTGCTTGGATTGTTTTCAAAGCATCTGTAGGCGGGGTTGCTAAGTTTGTATATATATCAATCATGTCCTCAACCTCACTTTATCTGCACATTCTGATGCTCTACTACCTGTGCCCCATCAATTTTACTGCCAGCTTTGAGCGCAGCCTTGATAGCCGCTTTGTCAGGTGATGTTGATGTAACAACTCTCAAAAATTCTGTCGGCAGCTTCTCCTTATCAGTAATTTCCTACAGTCTCACTTTTTTTGTAGCTGACTGCGCCTTTAGGCGTCTCAAATTTTTCACCCTTTAAAGCGTAGGCTACATAACCTTTTAACCACTCCGCCTTATTTTTTTAAGGTGGCTTTTCTTTCCGTCAGCCTTTTAATTTCTTCCTCAATGGCTGCTGTTTCTGCCATTTTGTTTTTGTAAACCACAAGGCAGCCTTCAATCTTTTCTACTCTATCCATCTTCAACTGATCTATATCCTCGGCAGTCAATATTTCACCTGTTTCAGTATCTACCATTCTTTCAGTATCAAGTTCTAGCAACCGCTCTAATTGTTGATTAATTTCATAAAGTTTCATATTTACACGCCCCAATCTTCAATTTTATTTTCAATCGTATTCGCGCTATTTTTAATCCATTTCAGCAAAACATTTACTTTAGCTTCGCTTCCGTCCAAATCATCTGTGTTATTCAGATTTTCCTGCATTGCATCTAATTCATATCTAATCGAATATACTAAATCATCAAATTTATCCATACTTGCAATCCTCCAATTCTTTTGCTAAAATGAAGGTGGACGCTAAACTTCGTAAAATTTACAGTCCACCCTGAGCTATCGAAGCTGCAACTTCGGTAGCTCTTTTTCTTTTGCAATACAAATAATCTTCAGTAGGAACGTATTTAGACAAGACGATAACCGGAACTCCATTTTTATCACAAATATGATCACCTTCGCCAATAGGCAGACAATGATCACAATATTCACATTCTAACTTCTCATCTTCGCAGCTCATCTCAACACCCCTACAGTCACTACAGCAGCCATAATAGCTACGTATGTCCCAACAAATATTGCAGTAGTTGCTACGGTAAAATCTCTAATCATAAGCCTGCCACCTGCCCCATAGCGTAACCTATATTGTAGATCATTCGTACTGCTACCAGAGCTGCTACTACAGTCAGCAACCACATCGCCGGATACCTTGCAATACTATCAAGTAAGTCTGCTGTTAAATCAACCGCTGCTAAGTATGCTAAATAAATATCTTTCATCTGCTCTGCCTCATTTCTACTATTTCAGTTTCTTTTTTCATCTGCCTAACTATCTTTTGAACAGCGCCAGCTGTTACTCCGGACACTTTCAACAGACATTCTTGCAGTTCTGCTATTTCAGCGTTAGCGTTATCTAAGGCTTTTTGTAGTTGCATTACCTCTAATCGCTCTCGATTAGAAAGTTTCGGCTTACCGTACTGATCGGCATATCTCGTAACATCTGATACACGATACCGACCACGTACTACTGTTTTAATACCTGCACTAGCAAGCCATTCTTTTACTGTCCTAGCACTAACTCCCCACGCCTCAGACAGCTCTCTTATTCCAACGTGTGGACATTCTACAATCATTGTTCCTCACTCCTAATTAAAAATTATTGGGGCTCAATCTCTATATCAATACCAAAATCATCAGTCTTTACTTTATCCATATGGAAATGTATTTTCTTGGTTCCATCAATTGCTGAATGTATCGCTATATTGCAGTCTCCGTCATGGTATTGAGATATCTCATTATTATCATTTATAACCTTTAGATTCCCTTTCCAAACTCCTTTTGTCCGAATTAGTAATTTACTCACCGGTATATCCTCCTTAACATACTTTTCTTCAAACTCTTTAGAACTTAAATTCTTTACCACTTCGACAAACTTTGCCAAAGCTTCATCTTTCTTGTTCATGGTATATCCCTCTTTCAAAGTTGATATACCAGCCGAAGTGTGCTATACTTTTCTCACCGGCTTCGGCTGGGTTCAAGAAACACTCGCTAACTTTTCCACGAGCAGGCGGGTGTTTCTTTTTGTGTTGTAAAAGAACCTGCTCCTTCTTATAATGATTGTAGGAAGGAGGTGATTTTGTGGGTGATTTTCAAACTTACGTACAACAAAATTTTACTTATTCAGTAATCTTACTTTTCATTGGTGCATTTTTTGGGTTTGGTTTTGATGCAATTAAATTAGCTTATCATCAAAAAAAATTGAGAAAAGCCTTTTGTATATTACTTGAAGAAGACTTAAATTATCTACTCGACAATCTTTACAGTAAAAATTTTCAAACTAAATTTTGGGATGAACACAAAGTTGAAATAGCAAAAGTTCTACCAGATATCGCTGCCAAATATGGTCAATGGATAACATTTGTAAAAGCTTCACTAAAAATTACTGTAGAAACTGACTATCGTCCTGGTCAATGTCAATTACCCGGAATGGGAACAGATAATGTCATTTATTCCAGAAAAGGTGTTAGCGAAGGGCAAGAGTTATTAAACCTAATATCGCAAGAACAACAATCATGGACAGAACGAATATATACATCAATTCGTAACCGCCTATCGTATAAGAAGTAAACAGTCCAAAAACAAAGCAAAAACACATTCCTATTACTATTAGTATTATGTTGTTAGTAATTCTTCCAATAGCAAGAAGTGCTAATGCTATCATTAGTCCTAACATTGTTACGCTCCTTCTTCATCGCTTAAAGCGATGTTTTGTTTTAAAAAAATAAAATCACCCAGTTCACAATTATAAATTTTGCTCATTTTTATGGCTAAATCAACTCTTGGTGACATTTCATACGATTCATATTTCTGTAAGCTACGCCGCGATATTCCAAGCAACGATGCGGCTTTTTCCTGTGTCATTCCAGAGTTAATTCGTGCTGCCTCTAAAGTAACTTTCATTATTCTTCTCCTTTCGTTTTTTCTCATTATACCACCGCTTAAAGCGTTTGTCAACGCTTTAAGCGTATTTTTTTGCACTTTTCGCTTGCTTAAGTTAAGGCTTATCGCTATAATGAAACTGAGGTGATTATATGGTCAGCGATGAAATGCGCAAAAAAATTTTAAAACTAATCTCAAAAAAATTATGGCTTTAAAAGGTAAAAATCAAAGCGATATAGTAAAAGCATTAAACTTTAAACAATCTACAGTATCTGACTGGTTAAATGGGAAGAAATATCCCCGTATGGATAAAGTACAAATGCTAGCAAATTACTTAAACGTGGATATAATAGAATTAGTTGACAATCAATCAAATGATTCTATTACTTTTACCAATACAGAAAAAGCACTTATAAAAAAACTACCGCCAATTAAACGAACAAAACCAGCAAGCAGTAACAACTATGATTAATTCTCTGTTGGCGGTAGAAAATTCTACCTTTGAAAAAGACGCAGTAGGTTGAGGATATTAAAATAGTATTTATATATAAGAAGTAATTGATAATCTTGTATATCTATAACAAGGAAAGGAAGTACCTTAATTGAAAAAGCTATCGATATTTTTACTATCTATTCTTATTATTAATTTTACCAATACATCATTCGCTGTAAACTGGTCAAAAGTAGGAGAAAGTAAAAATGGTGATATAGTTTATTTTGATATTGATAGTATGATTGCATATAAAGAACCATTTTTATCTTACACAGTTTGGGTAAAAACTGAACATACTGACAATAATGCAATCAATTTAGCTAACAGATATGGATATGATAAACCATTAAAAACATCTATGGAACAATACCATTATTTACCAAGAACATATAAGGCCCGCTCTTTGAGTGTTCTAGAATTTGCATCAGATGGAACACCCCTTTATACAAACTCAGACGCCACTAAATTTATGGACATCCCTCCTGGATCAAGATATGAAGTAATTTTTAATATTAGTTTCCCGATATTAGCAGAAAATGCAAAAAAGAATAAAGCAACTTTTCGTCAAAAATTTGAATTGTAATTTACTTTCGTATTAGCTTCGACAGTATTTGCTCATAGCGGTAGTCTTGATCAAAACGGTGGTCATTGGGATCACCGCACTGGTACATAAAACAATAGGCTCTCTTTTATTATCAAAATCTTCTTTGGGGATGATATTATGAAAAAGTTAATTGTATTACTATTTATTTTAATGTTATCAGTATCATCTATTTGCAATGCCTTTGAACCACCAAATCCTAATAGATGGCTTTGGGTAGACTCTGATGATAAATTCGGCGTATGGATAGACATACAAACAATTAAGGCAAGCAAAGATACTGATCGGTATTCTTCAACATATGGTTGCAGATTCATTAAAGCATGGGAAATGCGATATCATGCGGATACAAATACTTACTATATAGTTAATACTGAGTATAATTTAGACCGCAGATTGCGCAGAACGTTATCCGTTACAAAATATGATGATTCGGGAAATGCCATATCCAGTAACAACAATAGATCTCGTTACTACCCAATTATTCCAGGCTCATGGGGAGAAGTTATTTTAACATGTATGGAAGTATTATACGATCTAGAAACTAATAATCCCTGAATATATAATTAAATATTTTCTCGAATTATTTTAACTAATACAAAACGGAGTGATAACCTGTGGACAAAAAAGAGAAATTATAAGGAGGTAGCAATGGAGTACAATTTTACTTATAGAGAGAAAGACAAAGGCTTCCAGGTCATACTCTCCTATAAGGATAATGTAGGACGCTGGAAGCAAAAATCTAAGCAAGGATTTAAGACTAAGCGAGAAGCTAAGAATGCCGGCGATAAGTTATTAGAAGAAGTTAAAGCAAATGCACCGGTATATATAGACAATAGTACCGCTAATATAACCTTCGGCGAATTTGCTGCAATATTTCTTAACGATACAAGAAGGAGCATAGCCTACAACACAATACTCGGATACCAGCATGCGCTCAAAGCTTTTTCAGAACTAAAAGATATGCGTCTGGTAGACATAACGCATAGCGACATACTATCAATATTTAACTCTCTACCGGTGAAAGCAAACACCGCCAACTTGTATCTCGTGAAACTAAAAACTATCTTTAAACGAGCGGTATCTCCATACGAGCTCATAACCAAAGACCCTACAGCAGGGATACAGCCGTTAAAAATAAAAGGGCAAAGAAAAATAAACGCCCTTTCCAAAGAACGTTTAGAAGCGATTCTGGCGCGTTTAAAAACCAAGAACTATACTTTATATACGGCGTGCTGTATCGCCGCTTTTGCGGGACTTAGGGTTGGCGAGATAGCAGCTTTAAAATGGTCTGACATTGATTTTAATGCCGGCACATTAAAAGTCGAGCGGCAAATGGTTGCTACAAATAAAAACGTTATGGCTCTACAAGAATTAAAAAGCAACAACTCTTATCGAACTGTTCCTATACCTTTACGACTACAGACAGTTTTAGTAGAATACAAAAATAAACATCCTCGTCACATCAGCGATATGGTATTTTGGAATGCTACATATCACTCTATAAAAAGAGTTTCCCAATATACAAAAGGTGATATAAGTATTCATGACTTTAGACACACTTATGCTACAACACTACTTAGCAGCGGCTTCGACATTAAAACGGTAGCAGCATTGCTGGGAGATACAGTAGAAACAGTTTTAAAGGCATATGTACACTACACTGACGAAATGAGAGAAAATGCGCAAAAGCGTCTCTCGAATTTTTTTTTAGAAAATTTTTGACGAATTTTTGACGAATTTATACAAACATCAGCAAATAAGCCACTCTTTAGCGATTATAATATTTTATCATATAGTATACACTATTTAAATGATAATCGCTAGTATAAACATTATAAATGAGGGAGAATATGAATGAGCAAAGCAATAGGAATCGTAGCAGAATATAATCCTTTCCACAACGGCCACGCCCATCATCTGCGCGAAGCAAAGCGGATAGCCGGCAACAGGCCTGTCATTGCCGCTATGAGCGGCAGCCTTGTACAGCGCGGCTTGCCTGCCCTGACTGACAAATGGACCCGTGCCAGAATGGCCGTTTTAGGCGGCGTTGACCTTGTTTTAGAGCTGCCGACAGTTTTCACCTGCCGCAGTGCGGAATTTTTTGCTGCAGGAGCTGTAAAATTACTGGCTGCTACCGGGATGGTATCGCATCTTGCTTTTGGTGCGGAAGCAGCCAATTCGCAGCAGCTGATGCTCACCGCAGAATTTTTGAACGAGCCTGTTTTTCAGGACGCACTGCATCATTATCTGGATGAAGGGCACAGTTATGCCAAGTCTTTAGAGCTTACGCTGGCGGAAGACCCTTCCATGCTGACGATTGCTGAACATCCTAACAATATCCTGGCTTTAGAATATTGCCGCCAGCTTCTGCACGGCGGTTACGAGATCGAACCTGTCGTCGTTAAACGCCGCGGCAGCGGCTATAAAGATAAAACCATCAACGGGCCTATTGCCGGCGCAACAGCCATTCGTGAGCATTATCGCGGCTATGGCATCGATGAAGCGCTGCTCAGCACAGTTCCGGCAACTACAGCCCAGCTGCTGCGTGAGGCAGATCTTCAGCACCGAATGGATATCAGTGATAAAATTCTGAACCATCTGCTTTTATACAAGCTGCGTTCTTTGACACCGGCCCAAATAGCCGCAGCCTGCCAATGCAGCGAAGGATTGGAAAACCGTCTGGCAGAAGCTGCTTCCTGCACTACATTCCAAGACGTAGTCAGCGCCACAGTTACCAAACGTTATCCCGCTTCACGTGTCAGAAGACTGCTGATGCAGCTTTTACTGCAGCAGTATCGCGCTATGTTCGATAATGCCAAAGACCCAGCTTACATCCGTGTTCTGGCCTTTAACGACCGCGGCCGCGAACTGTTGAAAGAAATGCAGGATTCTGCTCAGCTGCCTGTAATTATCAAACTGGGCCGCAACGTCTTGGAAAAATACGGAGAGAAAGTCGAGCAGCAGCTTTCCGTTGATATTGCGGCAACTAATCTGCTGACACTTTTGCAAAAGAACCACCAACCACAATACAACAACGATTATACTGTCTCTCCGATCTATATTCAAAAATAATAAAGCAACAAAACAAAAAGCCTTCCGCTTGAGCGGAAGGCTTACTTTTTTCAAAAGCTTATTCTTCGTCTTCTTCCTCTTCCATCGCCAGAAGTTCCATATCACGCTGAGGGCGTGAAGACATAACGCTTTCACGTTCAGCATTAACGGAAGCGCGGTTATCGTTTACAGCCTGCAAAGCGGACTGCAGACTACCGCTCAAATAGCCAAGCATATCATCGGCATATTGCAGCACATCGTGTTTTACACGCTCAACATAAGCATCAGCTTCGTCTTTCATTTCCTGCTGATTACGCAAAGCAGTACTCTTTACATCTTCAGCAAAGGCTTCTGCCTGTTTGGAAATTTCCTCCTGACGCATTAGTCTTTCAGATTCGGATTTTGCCAATTCTAAAATACGGTCAGCTTCGGTTTTAGCCTGCAAAACAATATTGTCAGCTTCTTCATGAGCTTTGGTGACGATTGCTTTTTGTTCTTCAAGCAGTCTGGTAGCGCTTTTGACTTCTTTGGGAATCGCTTCCTTCAAATCATCCAGGATACCCGCCAAATCGCTCTCTTCGATAATGATCTTATCAGTAAGAGGTATACGGTTAGCCTCAGAAATAAGGTTATACATTTCATCAAAAATTCTGTCCAAAGTCGCACTTGTACTTCTATCAATCATCATCAAACTCAACCTCTTTCTAATATTATTCTTTGCTTATAACAAGGCTTTTGATCCGATCTTCCACACATTCAGGAACAAGACCATGGATACAACCGCCAAAGGTTGCCAATTCTCTTATTCCAGAGGAACTTAGGAAAGAGTAATTAGCATTAGTCATAATAAAGACTGTTTCTAAGTTATTGTCTATTTTTTTTATGAGCAGAGCGCGCTGAAATTCATATTCAAAATCAGAAAACGCACGTAAGCCCCTTACAATAAAAGGAGCTTTTTCCTGCCTGCAGAATTCATTTAAAAGACCGGAAAAACAGGTTACTCTGGCATTAGGGATATGTTTTGTCGCAATCCCTGAGCATTTCTACCCTTTCCTCCATGGTGAACATTGCTTTATCTTTACCCGGATTATGAAAAACGCTGATAATGATCTCGTCAAACATTTGGCATCGCCCGTTCAAAAATATCGAGGTGGCCATTAGTAACCGGGTCAAAACTACCCGGACAGATCGCTCTACGCACTGTTTAACCTCCTAGAAGCTGCAAACGCAGTCTGGTCATAAATTGCCAAATTATCTTGTTCCTTATTCGACGTACGTTTCTGTATTCCTGCTATTTTTTACAAATTTATTTATTATTTACAACATTTATTATACTTTGGCAAATCTTATAAACGAAAGTAAAGTTTCACCATAGTGTTCCTGACGCACAAGCTCAAAGCACGCTGCCAGTACGCCTATTTCATCGTGCTTCGAATGTTCGATGATCAGATAGCCTCCGTCTTCAAGTACTTGAAAGTGTTCCATTTCTGCAGAACTTTCTGAACCCAGCCTTTATTATAGGGAGGATCGCAGAATGCAAAATCAAATTTTAATCCCTGATGATGCAGATGTTCGATAATATTTACCGCGCTGCCTTTGAGAACCTGAACATCAGCCTCCGCCCGGCATTTAACGATGTTGCTTTGTACCAGGCGCAGCGATTCCCGGCTTTCATCGACAAAAGTAACCGCAGCAGCGCCGCGGCTCCACGACTCCAACCCCAGATTACCTGTTCCGGCAAACATATCCAACACACGTGCGCCAATAATTTTAGTGCCAATAATATTAAACAGAGATTCTTTGACCCTGTCAGCCGTGGGACGTACGTCCATATTCTTTGGCACAGTCAATTTCAGACCCCGTGCCTTTCCCGTAATTATCCGCATTCAAAAAACTCCGTATCTGTAATATAATAAATATAACAAGAACGGCAAAGGAGACAGCCTATGAACAAGAAAAAATTTATTCTGCTCGCATTACTGCTGCTCTGCGCCTATTTTTATGAATTATTCGGCGGTATGCCTGCAACTGTCCCATTTGCGCCTCAGCCTGTAAAAGCCGATACTTCGCTGCTGCTGGCTCCGTTAGACAGCCGCCCTCCCTGCAGCGCTATGGTCAGAAAACTGGGAGCACTGGCTTCTATCAACGTAATTACACCGCCGCAAGAACTTCTTGACAATTATAACACACCTGCTGATAAAGAAAAACTGTTTGCCTGGCTGAAAAATGAAATGCCGCAGCATCCAGCCGCAATTTTATCAGCTGATCTTTTAGTACACGGCAGTCTGCTGGGCTCACGCGTACCTTTAGGAACAATTAACGATGAAGAAAAGTTTTTGACTTTCGTAAACAAACAGCATGCTCTCAACCCACAAATCGATATGGCGTTTTTTTCCGTCATTCCAAGATTGCTGGTCAGCGATCAGCTTATACCGGACAGCTGGTATCAATGGCATCTGATGCGTTATGCAACATTAAAGGATATGGCAGAAACATTCGGCGATCCTTACTTTACCAGGCAGCTGCTGGCGATCGATGCACGCATACCGGATGATGTTAAAACGAAGTACAGCAGTCTGTATGCCGATAACGACAGTTTTAACAAAAAACTGGTCCAGCTGGCACGCGCAGACGGTCTGACTTTGGCTATAGGGCAGGACGACGCCCAGCCATTCGGGCTTCCTAATCGTAATGCTAATCATGCGCTGGCATATATGAAACATGCAGATTTAGGTTCCAGCGGGCTTATTACAAGTGGAGCTGATGAAATATCAGTTTTACTGCTGACCAGATATTATAATAAACTGTATAATTACAAGCCACGCACTTTTTGTAGAGTGTTCCTCGCCTAAAGTCGCAGCTAAAATCATGCCCTATATGCCCTGTTCTGTTGACGCAAGCATCCGGGACAAAATAAATTTTATCGGCGGTCAGCTTACAGATGATGCTGCTGTCGCCGACTTTATTTTATTCGTACACTGCGGCGACGATGACAATCAGCCTAATAAAGCTATGCTGCAAAAAACTTTAAATCCCTGCTTATATCAGACCGCCACATTGCGCTGGTTGATCTTACGGCCAACTATACTGAAAACGAACTTTTAATACCTAAGCTTTTGGATGGCTAAAGTACCGCTCAGCAGGCTGGCAGCTTTTTCAGGCTGGAATACTTTAAGTAATTCACTGGGAACCGCGCTTAGTCAAGCAACATTATTTACCGGCCAGCTGCACCGATTACCGCAATCAGAACATCCGTCACTGTATGCCCAAAATCTGAACTTCACAGTTGAACGTTTACTTGATGATTATGCCTATCAGAAATTAATGCATGCACAGTTAACTACATTACTGAAACTGAAAGGCTATAAGCCAACTGATTTGGGAGACAACAAGTTTTTTTGCAGAAACACTTATTCGTGGCTTTTTACAGCGTCAAAAGATTCAGCTTCTATATGGAGACCTTGGCCGTACACCTTTTTATCGCAATAACGACAGCAATTATTATTTAACAGGTATCGACATCAATGTAAACCTGCCCTGGGCACGTATTTTCGAAATCAATCTTGATACAAACTGCAGTTTTGGGGAAAACCACAGACAGTGAAACAGCTTTGCCAACATTTAGTAAATAAATAAAAGCAGAATGTCGGCTTTTTTCTTTGACAAGAGCATGATATCATAATTGATAAACAAGAAGTCACCATTAATAGCTACAACAATATAGCTTAACTTTTGAAATAAAGAAGGGTTTATTTTATGATTTCTCTTTCAAGACTGATCATTTATGTTTTTATATTATGGTTTTGCTATATGGCGTATCTGGTAAAATTCAGATAGCTATTTGAAAAGAAACACTATGGGAAATTTTTTTCACTGCTCCAGCAAAAATCACTTTAAATACTTCCTTTAAAACAAAATAAAAAGCCGCAGATACGCTCTGCGGCTAACTTTTTAAGTGGTCGGGGCGGCGAGATTCGAACTCACGGCCTCTTGTACCCGAAATCCCTTTAGGCACTTTTTAACACTACTAACTACGCTTTTAAAAATGCTCTAAACCCTTGCCACAACTACGTTTCAAAAGAGATTGTATTTTAAGTAAAGCTAACTCAATCTGTCAAAAATACACCCTATTGTTGACAGATTGTTGACAAAAATTACAAAATTAACGATGCAATATTATACAAAAACACCCTAATTTAAGCCTACCTTAATCGGTAGGCTTTTATCATTTTACAGATAGACCAATCACAACACCGCCAACAACACCCCAAAAAGCTTTCTGTCTTTCTCTGCGTTTACTTACCACCTGCTGCTGCTTTACTTTCTCGCTCAATCTCTATAATAACTTCGACGATGTAAAGCTAGATGCACCAATATATTACGAGCGCATAGAATATTTTTCTTTATTTTCAGAGAATATTTTCGAGAATATTTATTTGACGTTTTAGCGTTTTAATGGTATATTTTATATAAATTTATTCTACATTTTTTTAGGGGGTTATTTTATGCAGTTATTCGATGTCCCATCTGAAGCGGATTTGAACAGGGATAATATCTTGGAAAAAATAGGGGTATTACGTCTAAAAAAACTTGATCTTATTATAAGAGAAGCCGTACAATCTTTTATTGATGATTATGGCGACCAGATGTTCTGGTTATCTTCAAGAACTATCGCATCCCATATTCATGATAATATGCACAAATGTTGCAAAAAGCTTTTATCCATTGAAGACAAGATGCGTCTTGTTACTCAAAACAACACATTTAAACTAATTCTTGACGACGTTAACCTCGTATTACAATTCAAAAAATTTAACAAAAAAAAGCTGACCAGCAATATACCTACCAATGCATGCCTTGCCTTTGTTAGACAAAGTCCAACATTATTCCCAAGCTTTGTTAAATTGACTGTTGGTTATCGCTTAAATAAATCTTCATTATCTGGAAATTTTCTTGAAGAAACAATGATTGCATGCCATAATAATGAATATGCTAATCACTGGTCTACCAAAATATCTGATGCAGTAAATAGTTTAATTAAACAAACTGATTCTACTGTACCAAGCCAAGTCCCTACCCGTACATACAAAATTTCTCCAAAAAAGATTTACTTATTATTTCACAAACAGAATAATCTTTCCTTTTCTGTTTACACTGTTTAGAAAGGATGTTTATTGTGACAAATAAATATCAACTCAATAGTTTCAATCCTGACATGCTAATAATAGCTCGTCAATCAAGAGGATATACTCAAAAACAATTAGCAGATCTCATCAGTCCTATCAAACAATCAAAACTTTCAAAAATAGAAAGCGGACTGCAAAATATCAATGATGCAGACTTAGAATTACTAGCAAATACTCTTAACTATCCAATTGATTTTTTCTATCAAAAAGATTCTTTATGTGCTCCAAGTATTAGTGGGCTTTTCCATAGGAAAAGATCCACTATTTCTGCTAAAACTTTAGATAAAGTACATGCCTCCATTGCAATAAAATGTATTCAGGTCAAAAAATTACTCAATTCTATAAATATAGAACATTTGCCTATGCCTAACTATGATACGGAAGATGCAACTCCATCAGAAATTGCAAAAATGACAAGAGTTTTATGGAATTTACCAAGAGGGCCTATAAAAAATTTAATATATGTTATTGAAAATGCTGGCGGTATAATTATTCCAATGGATTTCGAAACAGATAAAATTGATGCTATAAGTAGACGAACAATAAACGATATACCTTTATTTTTGTTGACTTCTCAAGACCAATGGACCGCATTCGTTTCTCCTTAGCCCATGAATTAGGTCATATGATAATGCACAAAATACCTTCAAAAGAAATTGAAATGGAAGCTAATGCTTTTGCTGCTGAATTTTTAATGCCTGAAAATGACATAAAAGAAGATTTAGAAGGATTAACAATAAAAGATTTATCCTCTCTAAAGTTAAAATGGAAAACAGCTATGTCTGCCATTATATTTAGGGCTAATGATTTGCACTGCATTACCGAAGAACATGCTCAGAAACTTTATATTCAATTATCCAAACGTGGATATAGAACTAGAGAACCAAAAGAATTAGAGCCTGCAAAAGAAACTCCCTTGTTATTCTATGATTTACTTAAACTTCATCTCACTGACCTTAATTATTCAAAACAAGAATTAAGCAAATTGCTTTTAATCAACGAAAATGAATTAGAAGAACTCTTCCCATCAGATAGACCAAAGTTAAAAATCATTAAAAATAGACTTTGACAAATATGTATAATATACATATTAACCAATAACGTAAAAAATCTGACTACTACACTAAGTAATAGTACAGGATTTTTTAATATTTAGCATATGTCACCCATACTCCAGCTTTTTTATCTCGCCAATCATATTCTCCCCGTAATCCGAGGTATTTGCTACCTATCAATCGGCTCACTCCGTAACTGATACCTGTAACGTAGTGATCGATGTCAATCTTGGCCCCGATCTCTCGCAGAACCCCTGGCGCGGATGGTGGCAAGGATTTCTGTGTTTGCTGCAGCAAGTCTTCCTGATTCTTCGACGAGTTTTCCAGCTCGGTCAACTGCTTCTGCAGCTGTTTTATTTGCTTCTTGGCTTCGTTCAATTCCTGATCCGATACTTTCAATTGATTCCTGGCTATCTGCAATTCCGTTGCTAATTGACTGCTGATTACTAACTGCCTGTTGGAGTTTCGTTCCAACGTCACCAGCTCGCTTTCCGTTATCATGTACACCGGCTCGGCCGAACAGGTGACAGGCAAGAAAAAGAACTGCACCAACACCCAGACCAACAAGAAAACGATTATTAGATATCCAACTTTTGATTTTTTCATTCATGCTTTGCCTCCTTACGCAATTTTTAATCACACTTTTTATATTTATATGATTGATATCATAAAATATTATTCCCCAGATAATTTTCCTGCCATTATTGTCCTCCTTCCTGCAAAAATGTTATAATAATTATGCAAAGGGCGTGATTTTATGTTAGAGTTTATGATTTTTCTAGCTATTGCTGGTATAATCTTACTAGTTGTGATTGCTGCAGCTATTTTCATTATAGGTATGATTTATGCAATTTTTAAAGGACTGTATGACGACTATGTCGAAAATGTAAAACACAAAAAATGAAATCTCAATCCTAAATATTCTATAAATAGCTCCCATTATCGGGAGCTATTTTTTTATGCAATAATTTCAGCATAATCTATTCATATAACCACTATCAATATAATAGCTAATTGATATATATGATAACCCTGCCATTATTGCCTTATTTTGAAATAGTTACTTTTATAAATTTCGTAATCGGTTACTCCACGTGCAATAGCCTTTGCAATCGCATCTTGTTTATTCTCTAGCAAAATAACATCGTGATCGTTATCAATAAAACCCATTTCGATAAGAATAGCCGGCATATCGGTATTTCTCAGCACAGATAAATTCGGGCGTTCCTTCAACCCACGATCCGGAATATACGGATCAATGCTTTGTTCCGTATCGACCAACTGCTTATGAACACAGGCAGCCAGGCGTTCAGCTTCGCTGCCAAAGTTAAACACCAATGTTTCAATGCCCCTCGCATAACCATCAAACGCATTGCAGTGCAAACTGACAAATACATCTGCACCCCATTCGTTAGCATTTTTACAAACATTCGGATATGCCGGAGATTCGCCGTTTAGGTTGTCGCTCTGCAGACGCATTACCTCGCATCCGGCATTTTTCAGATAATACTCAACAAGTTTTCCTACAGCCAATGCTACGTCACATTCTTTTAAACCACTGTTAGGATTCATGGCGCCAGGATCGACACCTGGCATATGCCCTGGATTAATAAATACTTTCATTATTTTTCACGCTCCTTTCAGATTTCAACCTCAATTCTTACAATTTCTTTTTAACAAAAACAATCAATCCACTCATAGCTTCCACGCCAGCATCATTTAAGTTTTCAATAATACTAAGCAGCTCAGTTACAACAAGATATCCAATAACCGTCATAACTGCCCAAGTAGGTTTATCTAAAACTCTCATAACTACATCAACGACAGCAGCAGACAACGCACAAATTAAATAAACACCGATTTTCCCAAGGAAACGGTGTTTCATAACTTCACTTTTTATCTTTTTGGCAGCTCTGGCTTTTTTTATTCCTTTAATAGATTCTAGAATAGTCGGATTTTCAATACCACTATCTTTTAGATGCAGATAGGATATCGATACCCATTTGGTAAAACAATCAATAAATACTAAAAAAGCAAAGCTATAAAACAATATAGCGTGCTTATGCAAAATCATAGCTAACATTGCCGCTATTACGGCTTTATACGACCAACCTTGTGCTAAAGTTTGAGCAGCTCCAATAGCCGCAAATTTAAAAGATTCCCAGTTCATTTTTACCTCCTGTATAATGCTCCTAAAGGAGCTGATATTTTGAATACTAAAAAAAGAAAACGCATGAAACTACCAAATGGCTTTGGTAGTATTATTTTTTTGCACGGTAGCCGTCGTAGGCCTTGGGCCGTACTTAAAACAATTAACGGTAGATCCAAGTACATCGGTTATTTTCCAACACATGCAGAAGCCTTAATCTTTTTGGCTGATTGCAATAAAGACCCGTCTATTTATCTCCCGTCTTTGATTACTTTCGGTGAAGCCTATCAGCTGGAAATGGCAGAGCGTAAAGCTAAGATCGCCAGCGTCACGGCCCAAAATTATGAAGTAATTTTTGGATATTGCAAGCCTTTGCACAATAAGCCTCTTACCAGCCTTAAAGTTGCCGATTTACAGGCCGTAATAAAAAAACTGTCGACAAAGGTATTGGCCATGCTACACAGAAAAAAGTACGGCAAACTATATCATAATATTTATAACTATGCCGTTAAGTATCAAATCATACCGCCTACTGCTGACATATCACGATTTGTAGATATTGATCTGCCCAAAAGGACCAAAACGAAACAACCTTTTAATACCCGCCAGCTTAATAGGGTTAAAGCGCTTGCTGACAGTAATGATCCTCTAGCTCCTTATGCAATGATCGTAATAATGATGTGTTATAGCGGACCAAGGCCAAGCGAATTTTTAGCAGTTGAAAAAAACGATGTCAAATTGCATTCCCGATTTTACCGGATACGAGAAAGTAAAACCGAGGCTGGTAGAAACAGGCTAGTACCTATAAGCAAAAAGATCGTGCAATATTATGACTATTGGCTGCAGCGTCCAGGGAAAACTCTTATTACAGACCCGGACGGAAAGCAACTGACATACCACCGCTTTCTACGCATCTTTGACAAGGTTATGAAAGTTACTCGCTGCAAACATAAACCACATGAGTGCCGCCATACTTGCGCTACATGGTTAGATGATAAAGGCGCTAATAAGTTATCTATCAAAAAAATTATTAGGCCATGCTACACAGGATATTACTGACGGCACATATACCCATAAAAATCTACGCCAGCTAAAAAAGGCTATTGACCTTTTGTAAGTAATTTGCAAGTATTTTTTTACAGCAATACCTTGAAAATCCATTAATAAGCCGTTAAAACGTAAGTAATTTGTGTGTGATGATTTTCATCACACACAATCGTTATAAAAGCAGTATTTATGCGCTTTCTGTTGGCAAATATGGTTTTAAACTGTTCTGCTGTTGTGCAATTAGCAATTTCGGCACTCACTTTTTCAAATCCGCTGTAAGCCGCATATTGCTGCGCTTTTACAAGATTTCCTGCTTCCATCATCTGATCACGCGTTACCTCTAAAAATTGACTTTTTAAACAGATTATTTTTATCTGTATAAACCCTGTACATCGTGATATCGTTTTCCCATAAGTGTCAAAGCAACCTGCCAGTTGTTCTGATCATCGTCATTACAATCGAAGCCGTAGCCGCTGCCGTCTTGTAGCCATACGACAGCATGCTTTTGAGCATCATATTTTTGATATTGGTAGTTTAATGCCTGTTCACGAAGTTCTTCGAGTGTCGGTGGCACATATTCCCTTGCAGCTTTAGCGGCTATATAGGCATCAATAGCAGCAATTTTATCCTCGATGGCTTTAATCGGTTTATCGCAAAAATCACCATTTACGACAGCATGGCTCTGCTGGTCGTCATAGATTACCTCGCTTAATGTTACCTCGCCAGCCTGTAAGCTACCGCCGTCAATAATGAAGTTATCAGGGCTATCCTTATACATCTTTTCCTCGTTAATTATTAAAACCTCACTGTTCAATATTTGAAAACATTTCATAAGTTATCATCCTTTCTTATTTTTTCTGTCGGGGAACTGCCTGAACACGATCATACAGCTACTTGTAATACAGCTGGTGAACATAATCACAGCCTCACTGTTGGTTATGATGTATCAGACGGCACCGGTTGGGGGAAGTATATGCCTGGAACTAATAGAAACCTGCCTACCAGTTCATCAGGAAGTCATGTTCACGCTATTGATATTTCCAACACAGGCAGCAACATTTCGCACAACAATATGCAGCCGTTTTTATCGGTTTACATGTGGTATCGGATTGACTAAAGCGCTGTCGGGGAACTGCCTGCGCATAGCCATGCTGCTAATACGAATAACGTAAATATATCTGGTTCTGCTCAATTACAAATGGGTAACGGCTTACAAATTGCTACTGGTACTACAACAGATGTCTTTAGTGCGATAGGAAGTAGCACAGTCGAAGGTTATGGTAGTGGTAGCAGATCAGGAACGTATGGACTTAAATTTGATTCTACCCACACTCATACAATTGCTATTGCTAATACTGGCAATAATACTGCGCACAATAATATGATGCCCTATTTCTCATTATTTATGTGGAAACGCACTGCATAAAGCTGTCGGAGAACTTCCTGCACATAACCACAATGTAACGGTTAGTACAAGCGGGGATCACGCGCATACTTTTACTTTTGTAAAAGAATACGACGCAGGTGGTACAGAACCGGGATCGGCTTCATGGCGTTCTAATCAAGGCACAAAAACAACCGAACAAGCTGGTACACATACTCATACCGTAACTATTAGTAACACTGGCTCTAATTATCCGCACAATAACCTGCAGCCTTATATATCTGTTTATTGTTGGCGTAGAACAGTATAGTAGCCTGTCGGGAACTGCCGAGTCATTTTCATGAAATAGTATCAAACACAGTTAATTTAACAGGAAGTGCCGGATATTTTGTTGGAGCAGATAGCCCTTCTTATTCAGGGATTTTAACAGTTACTAAAGGTAGCAAGGGATTAACTGGGGTGGTGGAGGACATACTCAAAATTATCTCAACATTCATGCTAATATTACACCTAGTGTTAATGTTTCAGTTGCAGGAAACAATCAACCTCATCAAAATATGCCACCTTTTATCTCAATTTTCTGCTGGAAAAGAATTGCTTAAGCAGTTCTTTTCCATATATAAACTGATAAATATGGGGACATATTGTTGTGGGACAAGTTCTTACCAGTATCTGAAACAGAAATGGTATGACTATGGCTACCAGCCTTATCTACAGTGACTGTGCTTGCTCTATTAACCCTATCAACTTCGGATATCCTACCATTAGGAGCACCACCAGAACCGTTATAAGTAGGTGCTGTATGAACGTGTTCTCCATTAGTACT
>ENA-OQAB01000522-OQAB01000522.1-human-gut-metagenome-genome-assembly--contig:-NODE-522-length-20718-cov-3.169006_pt1 | contig 20718 bp, 19 predicted proteins | sample MGYA00242490_ERZ504517 | MGnify/ENA primary metagenome ERZ504517 (study PRJEB26092, sample SAMD00036298) | human gut metagenome | host: Homo sapiens | study: EMG produced TPA metagenomics assembly of...
TCATCGAATTCCTGTTGCCGCAGGAATCATGCCTGGGATTCTTTTATATTTCCTCATTCTTTTTTGTATCTGGAACACTGCAAGACTCTGCCTCTCCCAAAAAGGACAGGGAACCGAAAATTACGATCACATCCTCTTCCTGAGCCTGTTCCATAGTGCTTCCTCACTGCGGACCTGGATACTTTCCGCCGCCTCCACAGAGGGATTTATTTTTTCTACTTCAGCCTTTAATTTTTTTGCAGAAAGCGCCCTGGGATTATCCGGGGTTTCCACTGTAATAATATGATCTGCAAAGGGCGCTGTGATCTCTGTCACCTTTTCATAATCTTTGTCCTGAAACATTCCGAAAATATAAAAAAGCTTTTTGTCCGGAAAATAAAGCTCCAGGGATTTTCTCAGTTCTTCCGCCGCAGCCGGGTTGTGAGCGCCGTCCATAACAATTACCGGTTCTCTGGAGATCACAGTAAAACGTCCTCTCCACACAGCTCTTTTCATCCCCTGATATACTGCCTGATCCTCAAGCCGGTATCCGAGATTTCTAAGGGAATCCACTGCTTCCAGAGCAAGGGCTGCGTTTGTAAGCTGATAGCTTCCCATCAGAGAAATTTCCATATCCTTCCACTGCTTATAGGAAAACTTCTGTCTGTCATAGCTGTGAGAGACATCTGTCACCTGGCCGGGATCTGCTGTGTGCAAAACACATTCCTGTTTCCTGCAGGTTTCTTCAATTACTTTCATGGCCTCCGGCTTCTGCAAAGCAGACACCACCCGGGTATGAGGCTTAATGATCCCTGCTTTCTGCAGCGCAATTTTATCCAGTGTATCTCCCAGGAAATCCATATGATCCATACTGACAGAAGCGATCACCTCCAGCACAGAAGTAGTGATTACGTTCGTTGCGTCCAAGGCTCCGCCAAGTCCTGTTTCCAATACAACAATGTCACAGTTCTGTTCTGCAAAATAAAGAAAGGCCAGAGCTGTCTCCACTTCAAAAAATCGTAGGCTCTCCTGTGTGTGTTTTTTTCATATCTTCTGCCGCTTCTTTTACTGCAGCTGTAAGGCGGGCCAGATCTTCCCGTCCGATCATTTTTTCATCCACCTGGATTTTTTTCCCGGTAGGAAAAAAGTACCGGAGAAATATATCTTCCTGTGCGGTATCCCGCTTCTATAAGAATGGTAGAAAGATACGCCAGAACAGAACCTTTTCCATTGGTTCCTGCAATATGAATAAATTTCAGCCTGTCCTGAGGATTTCTCAGTCTGTTTAAAAGTTCTCTCATATTATCAAGACCAAGTACGCTTCCGCCTTTTGATACCTGATCCAGATAGTTTCTTGCTTCTTCGTAATTCATGTCTGCTCCTTCTGTAGTCTTTTACCTTTTATAAAATTCCTGCACTTTATCCAGTCTTGCGCCCATATTGCCAAGAAGAGCGTCTGCAATGGTAAGAGCGCACATGGCCTCTACCACAACCACTGCCCGGGGCACGATCACCGGATCGTGACGGCCGTGGATCTCCAGAGAAATATTTTCTCCTTTGTCTGTTACGGTTGCCTGCGGCTGACTTACAGAGGGAGTCGGTTTAACAGCTGCCCGCAGAAGGATCTCGCTTCCGTCACTGATGCCGCCCATGATCCCCCCTGCATGGTTGGAGGTTTTGACAATCCCTTTTTCAGAGGCCGCAAATCCGTCATTGTCCTGAGAGCCCCTCATCTGAGCCACATAGAACCCTTCTCCGATCTCCACGCCTTTTACCGCGCCAATGGACATAACAGCCTGGGCAAGCATGGCGTCCAGCTTTTCAAACACCGGTGTTCCAAGTCCTGGGGGAACTCCCTTGATGCGGCACTCGATGATCCCGCCTGCGCTGTCCTGTTCCTTCATACACTGTTCCAGATAAGCGCCTGCCTTTTCTGCTGCCTTTTTATCCGGCATATAAAAGGCATTGTTTTCAATTTCTTCCGGATGAAATTCTGTAATCTCTGCCGGTCCGATAGCTTTTGTGTAGGTACAGAAAGAAATACCCAGAGCTTCCAGAAGCTTTATGGCAACTGCTCCCGCCGCCACTCTTCCAACGGTTTCTCTTCCGGAGGAACGCCCGCCGCCCCGGTAATCCCGGAATCCATATTTGGAATCAAAGGTAAAATCTGCATGTCCCGGACGGTAAGAGTAAGCAATATTTCCGTAATCCCCGGATCTCTGATCCATATTTCTTACCATGAGAGAAATAGGAGTTCCGGTTGTCTTTCCTTCAAATACTCCGGATAAAATTTCCACCTGATCCCCTTCTTTTCTGGCTGTGGTATTAACGGCTCTGTCCGGGTTTACGCCGGTTAAGGTATTTCTGGATGTGGCTTTCATCCAGTTCAAGCCCTGCCGGACATCCGTCCACCACTGCCCCCAGAGCTTTTCCATGGGATTCTCCCCAGGTTGTCACTGTAAAAAGTTTTCCGAATGTAGATTTATTCATATAAATTTCCCTTTTCCAGAACCTCTGAAAATACCTTCAGTGTCTCATGAATCACATCCTCTGAATGCGCGTCAGATAAGAACATTGCCTCAAACTGGGAGGGAGCCAGATGAATGCCGCCCTTCAGCATGGACAGGAAATAATTTGCAAAGGCTTTTGTGTCAGAGGTTTTTGCAGAAGTATAATCGCAGACCTTTTCTCCTGTAAAGAAAATACTTCCAAGAGAAGAAATATGGTTCAGATGACAGATAAGTCCTGCTTTTTCTGCAAGGTCTTTCATTCCCTCATAAAGGAGAGTTCCTTTTTTCTCAAGTCCTGTATAAACCTCCGGATGAGCATAGAGATATTTCAGCTGGGTAAGGCCTGCTGCCATTGCCACCGGATTTCCGCTTAAGGTGCCTGCCTGATATACCGGGCCTGAAGGAGAAACCATTTCCATAATTTCTTTTCTTCCGCCATAAGCTCCTACCGGCATTCCTGCGCCGATGATCTTGCCGTAAGTGACCATATCCGGTTTTACGCCAAAGTATTCAGCCGCTCCGCCAAGGCAAGGCGGAAGCCTGTGATGACCTCGTCAAAGATCAGAAGCCCGTTATTTTTATCGCAGAGGTCACGAAGGCCCTGAAGGAAGCCCTCATCTGGAAGAACCACGCCCATATTTGCAGCTACCGGCTCCACGATCACTGCCGCCACCTGATCCTTTGCCTGCTCCATCAGTGTTTTTACACTGTCCAGATCATTGTAAACCGCAGTCATGGTATCCTGGGGTACAGCCTGCCGGAACCCCCTGCGCTGTCCGGAATCCCGCTTGTCATAACTCCTGAGCCTGCGCTTACTAAAAGCGCGTCGCTGTTGTCCGTGATAGCAGCCGGCAAATTTAATAATCTTACTTTTTCCTGTAAACCCTCTCGCTGCACGGACAGCGCTCATCACTGCCTCTGTGCCGGAATTTACCATACGGACCATCTCCACATGAGGAAGATGTTCACAGATAAATTCTGCCATCTCCACCTCAACCTCTGTGGCGCAACCAAAGCTTAAGCCTTTTTCGCAGGCCTTTAAAACAGCCTCCCGGATTTCCGGAAAGTTGTGTCCAAGGATCATGGGACCCCAGGAATCAATGTAATCAATATATCTGTTTCCATCTGCATCATAAATATAGCATCCGTCTGCATGGTCGATAAATCTGGGGACTTCCCCAATGGCTCCGTAAGCGCGGACCGGACTGTTGACGCCTCCCGGAATCCTTTTTACTGCACGGTTAAATAATTCCTCTGATCTTGTCATCAGCCGATTCTCCCTTCGTCAATAAATCCTGCAAGCTCTTTTGCATAATAGGTAAGATAGATCTGAACCCCTGCGCGATACGCACTTGCAGCCATTTCACACACAATCTTGTCCTCTTCGATCCATCCCATTTTTGCAGCAGCCTTTACCATGGCATACTCGCCGCTTACGCTGTAAGCTGCAATGGGAACATTGGTTGCCTTATGTACCTCGGAAACCATATCAAGATAGGACATGGCTGGCTTGATCATAATAATGTCAGCTCCCTCTTCAATATCTGTAAGAGCCTCCTTCATGCCCTCTCTGCGGTTGTGATAATCCATCTGGTAGCTTTTTCTGTCGCCAAAGGCAGGGGCTGAACCGGCTGCGTCACGGAACGGACCGTAAAAAGCAGACGCATATTTTACCGCATAGGACATGATCGGTGTTTCCTTATGTCCGTTTTTATCAAGGCACTGACGGATGGCACGCACACGGCCGTCCATCATGTCAGAGGGTGCAACCATGTCGGCTCCTGCTTCTACATGAGAAAGAGCAGTTTTGGAAAGAAGCTCAAGAGTGGCATCATTTTCTACCTCATGGCCACAGAGTACGCCGCAGTGTCCGTGGGAGGTGTATTCGCACATACATACATCAGTGATGTAATACATATCCGGAAACTGTTTTTTTGCCTCCCGAAGGGCTTTCTGAACAATTCCGTTTTCTGCATAGGCTCCGCTTCCCACCTCATCCTTATGATCCGGAATGCCAAACAGCATTACGCTGCTTACGCCTGTCTTTGAAAGCCTTTCCAGTTCATAGGGAAGACGGTCCACACTGTAGCGGAACTGACCTTCCATGGACGGAATTTCCTCTTCTATATTGTTTCCTTCACGGACAAACAGAGGATAGATAAGAGAGGATTTGTCAATTCTTGTCTCTCTCACCATTTTTCTCAGTGTCTCGCTGCCTCTCAGTCTTCTTGGTCTCTGGATTAAATCCATGTTTCTCACTCTCTTTCCTTTTTGTGTTTTATTTCTTCTACCAGTCGGATCAGATGTTCGATGGTAGCTTTTTCTGCCATATAAGTATCCATTCCAAGCTTATCTGCCGCTGCCTTTGTCTGCTTTCCGATGCAGGCGGCAGTAAGTCCGGTATAATCAGCGCCCCTGGTGCTTTCCGCAAAGCCCTTTACCGTAGACGCGCTGGTAAATACCACACAGTCTATGTTTTTGTCAGTGATTTCTTTTTTTATGTCAATGAGACTGCTGCTCTCATAAAGAGTTTCATAGGTGGGGATATCGTCAACAATACCGCCTGCCTCCTTAAGAAGCCGCACCAGATTCTCGTTTCCTTTTCTGGCTCTTGGGATCAAGATCCGCTCTCCGCCCTTCAGCTCCTTTGCAAGTGTCTCGCCCAGACAGTCACCGTCATAGATCTCAGGCATCAGATCAGTCAGAAGGCCTCGATCCTCCAGAATCTTTCTGGTTCCCTGGCCGATCGCTGCAAGACGGATCCCGGCAAGACTGCGGATATCCATTCTGCGGCGTTTCAGCTCATCCAAAAAGATTTCTGCCCCTGTAGGGCTGGTAAACACAGCCCACTGATAATCTGAAATGTGATTCAGCGCCTGATAAAGCGCGGTCTGATCTTCCAGCGCCTGGGTACGGATAGAAGGAAGCTCCAGAACCTCCGCTCCTTTTTCCCGTAAAAGCTCTGTGGTGCGGGAGCTTCTGTTTTTCGGTCTTGTGACAGCCTTCCAGCCCATCAGAGGAAGCTTTTCATACCAGTTAAATTCATCTGCAAGAGCGCAGACCTTTCCTACCACAATAATAGCAGGCGTCTGGATTCCCTGACGTTTTACCTCAGCTTCCAGGGTGCTGACTGTGGCTACGATTTTTTTCTGTCCTGCTGTGGTTCCCTTCTGCAAAATCGCTGCAGGCATTTCCGGTTCCATGCCCTCGTCCAGAAGCCCCTGACAGATATCGTGAAGAGCTGCTACTCCCATCAAAAATACAAGCGTACCCTTTGTGTCCACAAGAGCCCGGAAATTAATGTCATACTCTTTTCCTGCTCTTCTGTGTCCGGTAATAATATGAAGAGAAGAACAGAAATCTCTGTGTGTCACCGGAATGCCGTTATAGGCAGGAACTGCCAGCGGAGAGGTTACGCCGGGAACGATCTCATAAGGGATTCCGTGTTCTGTAAGAAGCTCCAGCTCCTCTCCGCCTCTTCCAAACAAAAAAGGATCTCCGCCTTTGAGCCGCACCACCCGATATCCCTTCTGCGCTTCCTCCAGAAGCACCTGATTGATCTGTTCCTGGGGAAGGGTATGCTTGTCTGCCCGTTTTCCCACATAGATCAGCCTTGCGCTGTCAGGGATTTTTGTGAGAACTCCCTGACCTACCAAACTGTCATATACAACTACTTCCGCTTTATTAAGAACCTCAAGGCCTTTCAGAGTAAAAAGTCCGGCATCTCCCGGACCTGCACCTACCAGCCATACTTTTCCAATACTCATGATGACTCTCCTTTTTCCATGGATTCTTTCAGACGCTTTGCAAGAGTAATCCCCAGCTCCTCTGCTCTTAAAGGATCGCCCTCCAGCTGGCCTTTTATATATGTCCCGCCTTCTTCTCTGTAATAAAGCCCCCGGAGCAGCAGTGTGTCTCCGTGAAGCTCACCATAGGCAGCCACAGGGGAGGAACAGCCGCCGTCCAGATATTTTACATAGGCCCTTTCCGCTGTTCCGCATATCCAGGCTTCCCTGTCACAGTACCCCTCCAGGCAGGAATAATCTTCTTCTGCCCTTCCCTGAACTGCCAGAATTCCCTGGCCTGCTGCAGGAAGCATCTCTTCCACTGTAAAGTAGCGGCTGATTCTGTTTTCCAGCCCCAGGCGCTTCAGGCCGGCTGCCGCAAGAATCAGTCCCGCATACTCTCCTTCATCCAGCTTCCGAAGCCTTGTCTGAAGATTTCCCCGGATGCTTTTTACTTCCATATCCGGATAAAGCTCTTTCAGCTGTAACGTCCTGCGCAGACTGGAACAGCCAAGAGGCTTACTTTTATCCAGATGATCTGCGCCCTTTGGAAGAACAAGAACGTCTCTGGGATCTTCTCTTTTTGAAAAAGCCAGAAGCGGAAGCTCAGAAGGAACCTCCATAGGCATGTCCTTCAGGCTGTGAACAGAAATGTCTGACCGTTTCTCTATAAGAGCAAGATCCAGCTCTTTTACAAAAAGTCCTTTTCCCCCAATCTTATCAAGGGTACGGTCAAGAATTTTGTCTCCTGTGGTTTTCATGGTCAGGATCTCTGTATGTAATTCCGGATGCTCTTTATTGAGAAAGCTTTTTACCATCTCACTCTGCAGCACTGCCAGAGCGCTTTCTCTGCTTCCGATGATTATTTTATTCTTTGTCATTTTCCGCTGCTTCCTCCATGGCTTTCTGAATGGCGATCCGGACTTTTTTTGCCTTGTGATGATCCAGTCCGCTTGCAGTGATTCCCACTACCATTTCATCCTTCATATAAATTCCCGGAAAATAAAAATCACACTTGCTCTTATCGTCCGCAATATTCACATAAATGCCCTCTTCCTTGCAGACGCGGTAAATTTCATCATTCAGCTTCCAGTCATTGGTAGCTGCGATCACCATATATGCCGTCTGAAAATCCGAACGCTTTACAGGACGGGTAATCAGATTTACATAGCCTGCCGTTCCAAGCCCCCGAAGCTCCTCAGTCACTTTTGGGGCAATAGCCGTTACGTTTCTTGTAAACTGAAGCAGTGTCTTGACTCTCCGGGTGGCAATGTTTCCCCCGCCAACTACCAACCACGTTTTTGTCTGAAATGATCTATAAACATGGGAAAATATCTTTTAGTCTTCATAAAGCTTCTCCAATCCGGCCACACATTCCAGAAAAACCTCCTGATTCAGGCTATCCCTTAAACCGAAGATCAGCTTATTCACAACCTTTCCGGCAGCAGTATCCACTGCTTCAAGCAGGCTTTCTCTGTCCTTTGTTCCATTGGTGTTTTTTTGAGGATTTTTTCGATGCGCAGGTTCAGATCCTGTACCGCATCCTCTCTGATCTCCTGGATCCTGGGAATCACATCCCGGCCCTCCAGCCACTGATAAAATTCCTCCATCTGGTCTTCTACGATCTGTTCTGCCTTCCGGATGCTTTCACTCTGCTCAGAAGATATTTCAGACGAATGGAAGCTGTCCATGTCGTAAAGTCTGATTTCTTTCCACTTTCCAAGAGCAGGATCAATGTCTCTTGGCACTGCCAGATCCAGAAGGATCAGCTCTTCCGGAAGTGTGAGGTCAGAAAACTGTTCTTCTCTTAATGTAAAATTAGGGCTTGCCGTTGCGCTGACAACCAGATCGCATTTGGGAAGATACTCCATTCGCTCGCCATAGTTGATTCTTTTGCAGCCCTCCGGGATCTCCACAATCCCGCTTCGGTACTGACGCACAGTAACCGTCACATCAGCCCCTGCCTCACGGAGTGTCTGGGCAGCTACCTTTCCCATTTCTCCGTTTCCGATAACCATACAGGTTTTCCCTTTTATTTCATAGCCCTGAGATTTCAGAGAACAGACTGCCTGATGGATCACAGAAGGATTTCCGTGGGCAAGAGGCGCCTCTGTCTTAATTTTTTTGCCTGCAGTTACTGCCATACGGAAAAGAACCTCCAACACACTGTCCGAGGTAAAATGTTCTCTGGCAAGATTCAGAGCATCTTTAATCTGAGTAAGAATCTGGTCTTCTCCCAGAATCTGAGACTTCAGCCCGCCTGCCAGATAAAACAGGTGAGCTGCCGCCTCTTTATCCTTTCGTGTAACAAAATATTTTTCATAGGAAACTTCCTGTACTCCTTTTAGCCGACAAAGACACTGACACAGGGAAAGCTCCTGATCTTCTTCATGGCTTGCCCAGATTTCCAGGCGGTTGCAGGTAGAAAGAATCACACAGCCATGTATGCCTGCTGTATGCTTCAGCTTTTCCATAGCTTCCCCTGCGTTTTTCTTTGTAAAGGCAAATAACGCCCTGATATCCACCGGTGCACGACCGTGATCTATTCCAATCATGGAAATGGTCATAATGTTTCTCCTTTTTGTTCAGACATATCTTCAGCTGCCGCAAAATTTATATATCTGCTGACTGAACATACTATTCTTTATGATAAACATTACAACGCTCAATGTCAATGCTGGGTGACATTTTTCCCCTAAATAGTTCCCATCCGGGTTACTGTTCTCTCCGTTAAACAGTCAGCGTAATTCCACTGTTTTTGTGGCGACTACATCTACTCCGGTTCCTGCCGCATCGGCAAGTATGATATCGCCTGTATGCACCGGCGCCGGAATCTGGATACCTTTCAGCGCCCGGATACAGTCAAAGATTTTTTCTTTTGGAATATCTTTTCTGGTTCTTACAGAGACTGCGGGAATTTTCCCACCTGTTACCGTTACCGTGGTGGTAACGGTTCTGGCAGGGGCCGTCACCTCCTTTTCCCCGTACTCCCTTCCCCGCTTACAGGTATTTCCCTCTACGGATATCACTGCTCCCTGTTCTGTTTTTACAGTCAGGGCGCAGCCAACCGGACAGCCTATACAGATTAAATGTCTTTCCTCCATTTTTATACCTCCTGAATTTTTATGGTGATCTGTTTTAGTGCGGGATATTCCATAAGCTGAGCTTTTTTCAGAATCAGCTCCTCCATCTCGCCCGGGGCTGCATATAATCTTTTTTTGCGGATTATCAGCTTTTCGTCAAAGTAAACACACACATAACAGTCCCGGTAAACGCGGCCCACCCGGAAGCGGATTGTAAGGCTTTCTTCCATATATTCCGGCCGGATAAAAGAGGGAATGGTATAGCGGATACCGCCGTCAGAAATAATGGGAATCTTACGGCTGTCTCTTATCTCTTCTTTTTCCTGATTCTGCTGGAAGGATTTTTATTTCTGATAAAATCCGCTGCAAAACGCCCGGCTGCGGCTGCCTCCTGTGACACAAAGTCCACCAGATCATGCACATGCAGTACATTTCCGCAGGCAAATACTCCGGGGATATTTGTTTCCAGACTTTCGTTTACCACCGGACCTGAGGTTACCGGATTCAGCTCCACACCCATTTTTCCAGATATCTCATTTTCCGGGATTAGACCCACTGACAAAAGCAAAGTATCGCAGGCATATTCTTCCTCAGTGCCCGGAATGGGCTTTCCTCTTTCATCCACCTTTGCAAGCGTTACTCCTTCCACCCGTTCCCTTCCTTTAATGTCCACAACTGTATGACTGAGCTTTAAAGGGATTCCATAATCCTCCAGACACTGCACAATATTTCTTCTGAGGCCGCCGGAATAAGGCATCAGTTCTGCCACTGCCTTTACCTTTGCTCCCTCCAGAGTCATTCTTCTTGCCATAATAAGTCCGATATCTCCGGAACCAAGGATCACAACCTCGCGGCCCGGAAGATATCCTTCCATGTTTACCAGTCTCTGTGCCGTTCCTGCGGAAAAAATCCCTGCCGGGCGATATCCCGGAATATTCAAAGCTCCTCTTGATCTTTCCCGGCAGCCCATGGCAAGGATCACTGCCTCTGCTTTTATTTCCAAAAGTCCGTCCTCCCGGTTCAGAGCCGTGATCACCCTCTCCGGACTGATATCTGCAACCATGGTATTCAGCCTGTATTCAATATCAAGCTCCTGTACTTTTTTTATATAGCGCAGGGCATATTCCGGGCCTGTCAGCTCCTCCTTAAACGTGTGGAGACCGAAGCCATTGTGAATACACTGGTTCAGAATACCTCCCAGCTCTCTGTCCCTTTCCAGAATCAGAATTTTCTGTATACCGTTTTCTTTTGCAGCAACTGCCGCCGCCAGTCCTGCCGGACCGCCTCCTATAATTACAACATCATATGCTTCCATGATAGTAGCTCCTCCTGTATCTGGTCAGAATGTATCTTTATTGATTCCCAGAATGATTTGTGAATTTTTTCCGCATTTGGTGATCTCTGCCATATCCTTTCCCAGCTCCCGGGCAAGGATCTCCATGGTTTTTGGAGAGCAGAAGCCTGACTGGCAGCGCCCCATTCCTGCTCTTGTTCTGCGCTTGACGCCGTCCAGTGATCTGGCGCCCAGAGGACGATGGATGGCGTCAAGGATTTCTCCCTCTGAAACCATCTCGCATCTGCAGATTATATTTCCATAGGCCGGCTGCTTTTTCAAAAGCTCCCGGTATTCTTCTTTGTCCAGCGCTGCCGGATTAAGAATGCCCTTTCTCTCAGAAATAAAAGCATCTTTTTCTTTAAGGTTCAGTCTTTTTTCAGAATGTCCGAAACCATTTCTCCAACTGCAGGATGCTGCGGTAAGACCCGGGGATTCAATTCCTGCACAGTCCACAAAACCAGGCGCGTCCTCAGGCTCACCGATAACAAAATCATCCCCTTCCTCATGGGCGCGAAGGCCTGCAAAGGAAGTGATCACCTGTCTCAGAGGAAGATTTTTTACATTCATGCCTGCTTTCTGGATTACCTGCTCCAGCTCCTGCGCAGAAGTGTTTGTTCCCTCTTTGTTTTCAATGTCTTCAGCAGTTGGGCCCAGAAGAAGGTTTCCGTGAACCGTAGGTGTTACAAGAATCCCTTTTCCGTATTTTCCGGGAAGAGAAAATACAGTTCTGTTCACATGGGTTCCCGCGCTTTTATCCAGAAGGCAGTAGCTCCCTCTCCTTGGGGTAATGCAAAGCTTTTTTTCACTGACCATATTGTGGAACCGGTCTGCGTAAACTCCTGCTGCATTGATCACTGTTTTTGTCAGGAAAACTCCTTTGGAAGTTTCAATCTCCCAGCCCTGTGAGGTTTTTCTGATATTCTGTACCTCTGTATCAAATCGGAATTCTGCTCCATTGACGACAGCATTTTCTGCAAAAGCCAAGTTCATGGCAAAAGGACATACGATTCCGGCTGAAGGTGCATAGAGGGCTGCATACACCTCATCAGTTATATTGGGTTCCATTTCTTTCACCTGTTCCCGGTAAAGAATCTGAAGTCCTTTCACTCCGTTTTTCTTTCCCCTTTCATAAAGAGTCTCAAGCTTTGGAAAATCTTCTTTATGAAGACAGATCACCAGAGAGCCGTTTCTCTTAAAAGGAAAATCCAGTTTTTCTGAAAGCTCTTCCATCATCAGGTTTCCCCTGACATTGAGCTTTGCCTTCAGGGAGCCTTCCGCAGCATCATAGCCTGCATGGACAATGGCACTGTTTGCTTTCGAGGTTCCGCAGCACACATCCTCTTCTTTTTCCAGTACACAGATCTTTGCCTCATAACGGGATAATTCTCTTGCACAGGCAGTTCCCGTTACCCCTGCCCCGATAATAATTACATCATACATAGTTTCTGCTCCTTTTTTACGATTCATTTTTATTCACCGGGAAAGTCAGTACACAGTATATGAATTTCCTGGTAAATGAAAAAGCCCGACAAATAAACGCACAGAATCTATGCGCTATCTGTCAGGCTCTCTTCTCTCATGCCTTTTCTTTTTCAGTTGTCCGAACAGGATTCCTGTTCTGTTTCTATAACCTCCATACCTGATGACTGGTAGAGGAAACTCCCATTGCACCGGCATCCAGCGCCGCCACCACGGATTCTCTGTCTGAGATCAGTCCGCCTGCAATGATCTTTATTTTTACCAGATGACAAAGCTTCTCAATGATGCGCGGCATCACTCCCGGAAGAACTTCAATAAAATCCGGCTTTACACTGTACTGCTGCTGGCAGATATTTTCAAATGCCATGGAATCCAGAAGGAAAAATCTGAGGACGGTAAACATGGACAATTCTCTGGCTCTTCGGATCAGTGAGGGTTTCGTGGTAATGATCCCATCTGCCATGGTGCTGGTATGGATAAAATCCACAGCTACCTCTCTTGTGCTCAGTCCGCCGATCAGATCCACATGTACCATGGCGATCTTGCCCGCATCCTTCACTGCCTTCACAATCTCTCCAAGAGAACAGATGTCCCCATATAAGATAAAAACAATCCTGATCTCCGGGATACCGCAGCATTCTTTCAGATCTTCCGGACTTTTTATTGCTGCGATCACAGGATTTTCTTCCACTGCATCCAAAAAATTCTGATTCATTTCTGCTGCCCCGTTTCTTTCCTTTTGAACTGATTTTACTATATCACACAAGGCTTCCTGATTCAATAAATTTTCTGAAAAATAATAGAAACCTTTATTTCCGGAGCTGCTCAGATCACATAATTTCCTCCGTCTTCTCCCTCCCGGAGAAGATCTTCCAGTGTAATCCTGTCAAAATATTCATTGATCAGCTGATAAAACCCCTGCCACATACTTAACGTCTTACAGACCGAAGCTCTCTCACAGAGATTCGGCTCATCCTCCAGACAGGCAATAGGCGCCAGGGAGCCTTCGGTAAGTCTTAAAATGCTACCCATGGTGTATTCTCCCGGCGTTCTGGAAAGGCGGTAGCCGCCTCCCTTTCCTCTGAGAGCATGGACAAATTTATTTTTGCTCAGAACAGACACAATGGATTCCAGGTATTTTTCAGAAATTTCCTGTCTTCTGGCAATATCCATAAGGGGGATATATTCTCCGGTATTGTGTTCCGCAAGATCCAGCATAACGCGGATCGCATAGCGTCCTCTTGTTGATATCTTCATCCTAACGGCCTCTTTCTGCTATATTTCATCATACGTTTCCAGGAAATGATGCTTTACTCCGTCTTTCTTATATGCCACCACAGTATTGACGTTTACATTTTCCACACTTTTAAATATGTTAAACTCAATTACAGGATCCTTCTGAGCAAGATTATGGATCAGTTCCTTTACCTCTGCTCTTTTTGAGCTTTTATCTGTTTCCTCATCTGCGCACTGCTCTGTAAAGCGGCAGGCGCACCGAAGGAACCTAAGTCCGTTGTAGTTTGCCCAGTGGATGATATCTTCCTCTCTGATCAGGTACATGGGACGGATCAGCTCCATTCCCTCAAAATTGGTGCTGTGAAGCTTCGGCATCATGGTCTGTATCTGGGCTCCGTAAAGCATTCCCATAAGAATGGTCTCGATCACATCATCGTAATGATGGCCCAGAGCGATCTTATTGCAGCCAAGCTCCTTTGCCCTGCTGTAAAGATATCCTCTTCTCATTCTTGCACAGAGATAACAGGGAGAGCTTTCCTCTCCTGCCACCACATCAAAAATCTCAGACTGAAAAACCGTAATGGGAATTCCAAGAGTTCTGGAATTTTCTAGGATAAGCTGATAATTTGCCTCATTATATCCGGGATTCATTACGAGAAAAACAACCTCAAAATTCTTTTTTCCATGGCGGGCCAGCTCCTGAAAAAGCTTTGCCATAAGCATGGAATCCTTTCCGCCGGAAATACACACTGCAATTTTATCCCCGTCTTTGATCAGCTCATATTCATTGATGGCTTTTGTAAAACGTCTCCATACAGGCTTGCGGAATTTTTTAATAATGCTTCTCTCAATTTCCCGTATTCTTAAATTCCGGGCATCCTCTTCTGTAAGCCCGGCCTCATTTATCTGGTTGGTCTCTAAGGTATTTGTATCCATAACATTCTCCGTTCTGCTGATGTTTTCTTCTTTTTTACTGTAAAAGAAGAGAACTCCGTTACAGTATACATGCAGAGACATGTTACGGTCAAGAAGTTCTCTTTTGTTTTATTCTGTCATTGGGACTTCCGGTTATTGTTCACAACCTTCGCAGTAACTACTTCCATTTTCGGCTTACATGCCTCACTGCACTGCCTTAAAAGCCTCTTCCAGATCCTGAATAATATCATCGATATTTTCCGTTCCCACAGAAAGCCGGATGGTATTCGGCCGGATTCCCTGTTCAAGAAGCTCCTCTTCCGTACACTGGCTGTGAGTGGTAGTGGCAGGATGAATCACCAGAGATTTCACATCCGCTACATTTGCCAGAAGAGAAAACAGCTCCAGATTGTCAATAAAGTCTTTTGCCTTTTGTTTGCCACCTCTGATCTCAAAGGTAAAAATGGAACCGCCGCCCTTTGGGAAATATTTCTGATAAAGAGCTTTCTGGCTTTCATCCTGTGTCACAGACGGATGGTGGACACATTCCACCTGAGGATGACTGTTAAGATATTCCGCTACTTTAAGCGCATTTTCCACATGACGTTCTACCCTTAAAGACAGAGTTTCCAGTCCCTGAAGAAACAGAAATGCATGAAAAGGCGACAGAGTGGCTCCAGTATCTCTGAGAAGGATCGCACGGATCCTGGTAACAAAGGCTGCCGGACCTGCCGCCTTTGTAAAACTGATTCCGTGATAGCTTGGGTCAGGCTCTGTAAGAACAGGAAATTTTCCGGATGCCTCCCAGTCAAATTTTCCTCCGTCTACGATCACACCTCCCACGGCTGTTCCGTGTCCGCCAATAAATTTTGTTGCAGAATGTACCACAATATCTGCCCCGTATTCTATGGGGCGCACCAGATAAGGCGTTGCAAAGGTATTATCCACAATAAGAGGGATCTTGTGTTTATGGGCAATTTCCGCAACTGCTTCAATATCTACCACATCAGAATTGGGATTTCCCAGAGTTTCAATAAACACAGCTTTTGTATTATCCTGAATGGCTGCTTCCAGCTCTCCGTCATTAAAATATCTACAAAGGTGGTTGTGATCCCATACTGGGGAAGTGTGTGGAGAAGCAGGTTAAAGGTTCCTCCGTAAATAATTTTTTGCCGCAACAATATGACCACCGTTCTGCGCCACATTCTGAATGGAATAGGAAATAGCTGCTGCCCCGGAAGCTACTGCAAGAGCTGCCGCTCCTCCCTCCAGGGCTGCCATCCGTTTCTCAAAAACATCCTGAGTGGGATTGGTCAGCCTTCCGTAAATATTTCCCGCATCACTTAGATCAAATCTTGCCGCCGCATGGTCACAGTTGCGAAATACAAAGGAGAGCTCTGATAAATAGGAACCGCTCTGGCATCTGTTGCCGAATCCGGATTTTCCTGTCCTACATGCAGCTGAAGTGTCTCAAACTTAAATTTCCTGTTTTCTCTTCTGAATTTTTTCACCCATAATTTTACTCCTCGTTATTCTTTATCTGCCAGACAATCGTTGTTTTTACTATTCCATAAACAGAGGGGTGGAATAGTATCGGTCTCCTGAATCCGGAAGGAGGGCTACAATGGTCTTTCCTTTATTTTCCGGACGCCGTGCAAGCTCAAAGGCTGCATAAAGAGCTGCTCCGGAGGAAATTCCTACCAGTACGCCTTCTTTTTTTGCAAGAAGCTTTGACGCTGCATATGCCTCCTCACTTCTGATCTGAATGATCTCATCGTAAATATCTGTATTTAAAACCTCAGGTACAAAGCCTGCGCCGATTCCCTGAAGCTTATGAGGGCCGCTCTTTCCTTCTGAAAGTACAGGAGAATCCGAAGGCTCTACTGCCACGATCCTGATCTGAGGATTTTTAGCTTTCAGATATTCTCCCACACCGGTCAGAGTTCCGCCTGTGCCTACGCCTGCTACAAAAATATCTACCTTTCCCTCTGTGTCCTCCCAGATCTCCGGGCCTGTTGATGATCTGTGGGCTGCAGAATTCGCAGGATTTACAAACTGTCCGGGAATAAAGGCGCCCGGAATTTCTCCTGCAAGCTGCTCCGCCTTTTCAATCGCCCCTTTCATGCCCTTTGCGCCTTCGGTAAGGACAATCTCTGCTCCGTATGCCTTCAGGATATTTCTTCTTTCCACACTCATGGTCTCAGGCATGGTAAGAATCACCCGATATCCCTTGACTGCCGCAATAGCAGCAAGCCCGATTCCTGTATTTCCCGAGGTAGGCTCAATGATCACAGAACCTTCTTTCAGGAGGCCTTTTTTCTCCGCGTCCTCGATCATTGCTTTTGCCACTCTGTCCTTGACGCTTCCGGCAGGATTCAGATACTCCAGTTTCACAAGAACAGCTGCCGGAAGAGAAAGTTCTTTTTCAATATTGGATATTTCTACCAGAGGGGTATTTCCGATCAGTCCCAGCGCTCCTTTGTAAATTTTTGCCATAATCCAGTTCCGCCTTTCTTTTTAATTACATACTAACTTTGTATGTTAGTATGATAATACAATTGCCATAAAATGTCAATCTTTATTTTCAGAAGTTTTTATGAAATGGAAAAACTGCCACAGTCCATATTCTTTTTTTAACAGAACATAAACCACAGCAGCTCTTCATTTAAACAGCGTTCCTGCTTCCGGCACAGAACAGCTCCCGCATTTACCATCTGAAGAAGCTGCTGTCCCCTGCTATTCTTTTTTTGATACAAAAAAGCTCAGATGATAATACACACCATCCCGCCCTTGCTGTCATTGACGATCTTCTGCATGGTATCCTGAAGCTTCACCTGGCTTTCTTCTCCAATGGAAGCCAGCTTATTCCGGATGCCGTCCTGTACAAGCTGTTCTATGGACTTGCCGAAAATATTTGTCTCCCAGATGCTTTCGCCCCGTTGGCCGCTCTGTCCGATATACTGGATCAGATCCTGCGCCTGCTGCTCTGTTCCCACTATAGGCGCGATCTCTGTCTCAATATTGGCTTTTATCATATGAATGGAAGGGCTTTTTGAACGGATTCTCACCCCGAATTTATTTCCCTGTTTCATCACCGTCGGCTCTTCAATCTCAACCTCTCCAAGCTCCGGCACCACCACACCGTATCCGGTCCCTCGGACCGCTTCCAGAGCAGACTGAACCTTAACATATTTTTCTTTCATCTGGGAAAGCTCTTTCATCGTATGGATCAGGTCATACTCGCTTGCCATGGAAACTCCGCACAGCTCGCTTAGGATTCTGTAATAATACTCATCTTTGATCTGAACCCGTATTCTGACAACGCCATCGGAAAGTCCTACATGATCAAGAAGAGTATCCTGCACGTAAGGACCTTCCAGCTGCACCCTTTCCTTAGTCACATCACGGATATGAGCCAACTCCTTCATCAGCTTCCGGATCTGTCCAAGGATCTGTGATTTCAGTTCATGATCCAGAGGAAGCATTTCTACCCATTTAGGCACATAGAAATGAATTTCACTGACCGGAAATTCATAAAGCACCTTTCCAGAATTCTGGTGATATCTTCTTTTTCAGCTGCTCACAGTTAGCTGTGACCGTTGTCACTCCATACTTTTTCTGAAGGCTTTCTGCAAGCTGTAGGGATTCTTCTTTATACGGCATCTGAGAATTTACCAGGATTAGAAAGGGTTTTCCCTGTTTTTTTAATTCCTGGACTGTCTTTTCTTCTGCCTCTCTGAAATTTTCGCTTGGAATTTCTCCAAAGCTTCCGTCCCCTGTGATCAGAAGTCCAATGGTGGAATGTTCCCGGATCACTCTTCCTGTTCCCACCTCTGCTGCCTCATGGAAAGGAATGGCTCTGGAGGACCAGGGGGTTTTTACCATTCTCTCTCTGCCTTCCTCCACATGGCCGGAAGCATCTTTAACCAAATAATCTACACAGTCTATCAGACGGATCCGAACCTTCTGATCCTCTCCCAGAGTAACCGGAACCGCCTCTCTTGGAATAAACTTTGGTTCCACTGTTGTGATCAGTTTTCCGGAACCACTTAGAGGAAGCTGATCTCTTACCTCTGCCTGCTGTTCTCCGTTCATTGCCGGAAGAGCCAGCTGCTCCATGAAACGTCTGATAAATGTGGACTTTCCGGTGCGGACAGGTCCTACAACACCTATGTATATATCACCGCCGGTACGTGCCTGAATATCCCGGTAAACCTGAAAATTTTCCATAAAAATGCCCCCTTGCATATATTCACACAATCCCATGTATTGTTATATTTATATGCAGGAGACATTTTATTCATGTTACTTTTGAGACAAATCTCTGAAACAGGTCTGTTATTGTTACTGTAAATGAAGCGGGCAGAAGCCTTTTATTTTATGATCAGGTTTTCATGATGTCTGTATTCTCCTGTTCCCAGAACGATTTTCTGTATTCGCCGGGAGTTCTTCCATATCTCTGCCGAAACGCCCGGTTAAAGGTTCTCTGGCTTTCAAACCCGGCTTCCAGATAAATATCCGTAATTCTCCTGTCTGTATTTTCCAGAAGAGAGGAAGCATAGTTCAGCCGGATCTCATTAAGATACTGATTAAAATTCGTATGAAAAACGCCGGAAAAAACTTTGGACAAAGCAAACTTATTTACTCCCAGAGCTTCCGCCACGCTTCCAAGTGTCAGCGTTTCCTGAAAGTGAGACAAAAGATACGTCATAACCGTATATATCAGATCATTACTCCCAACACGATCTTTTTCTATAAACCGGAAATTTTCCCTGCACCGGTACAATATAATCTGTAAATATGCCTGCCCCACAACCTCGTTTACCTTCTTGTCTTTTATCAGACAGCCTAACGCATTTTTGACCTCCTCGTGTAATTCTCCCCTGGAAATCACTGGATTTTCCGGGCATTTTTTCCGGAGCAGATTCATAAAGGGTCCGCTCAGTTCTAATGATGCATAAAACAGATACACTTCATTTTTTCCATGAGAGAACACCTGATAATGGTGGATCAGATCCGGAAATACCACTGCAAAATCTCCCTGCTCCATATGATACAGCTCACAGCCAACGCCAAGCTCCAGCTCCCCTTTTGTTACATATACCAGCTCAATGGCATTGTGAAGGTGAGGAGGTACATGATGGGGCTTTTTTCTTATTATACTGAACTTTCTTTTTCTCTTCATAAGACGGTTGCATGTTCCTTTCCCTTTCTTCAAAAATCTGGCTGCTTCATTTTTTCATTTGGCACGCATCCCTTCCCCTGAATCCGCTATAATAAAGTCAGAAATCAGGAAAGGAGGTACACCAATATGAAAAAGCTCATCAATTATTTACAGGAAGTCATGAATTTCTATGCAGTTTATTTTAATCATGCATATCGCCTTTAACAGCCTGTTCCTGTAAAAGCTTCTCATTGGCGCGTTCCACATTCATTTTTGACATAATAAACGTAATAATAAGTGTGATCACCACCGGAACCCATAGATACATGATCTGGAGCATCTGAATACAGGAATCGCTCTGTACCGCCAGGGTTCCGTCAAAACCGCTGAGATCCAGAAGCCAGCCGGTAATGGCAATTCCGATTCCGCCACCCAGCTTAATGCCAAGTGAGGTACAGGAATACATGGTTCCGTCTACTCTTTTCTTTTTTGTCAGATATGTATATTCTGAACAGGAAGCGATCACTGCGTTCATATCTCCCTGCCAGGGGCCCATACCAAAGGCTGCAATACCGGTGAACAAAAGCATCAGCGGCACACTTCCCAGATAACCGGCCACTACAACCAGAGCCCTTCCAATGGTTCCGATCACATAGCCAGTCAGATTCAGTTTATACATACCCTTCCATTTTTCCACCAGAACCGGTGTAACAAGCAGTGCAATGATCAAAGGGATATTAATGGCCCAGGAAAATACACCGTACAGGTTTTCATTAAACAGGATATAGGTCATATAATAAATGCCCATGTTTAACATGGCGGTATAAATCTGCTGCAAAATATAGGTGACACAGATCATTACATAATACTTGTTTGTAAATAAAAGCTTTCCGGCATCGATCAGGGAATACTTCTCATCTGTTGCGGCTGCTTTTCCATCATTTAATTCTTCTTCCGGCAGTTCTTTCACGGAAAATACGGAAATCGTATTCACTGCAAGTCCGATCACTGCATAAATAATAGCGACTGTTCTCCATCCGGCAGCTCCGCCGCCCATCCATTCCACAAATCCAATCGTAAGAGACTGGATCAGAAGACTGGTTGAAAAAGCAAAGATAAAGCGATAGGAGCCCATCTGTACCCGTTCCTTGCTGTTTTTTGTTACCAGGGCTGTCAAAGCAGAATAGGCAATATTATTCGCAGTATAAAAAACTGCGTTTAACAAGGTATA
>ENA-OQAB01000523-OQAB01000523.1-human-gut-metagenome-genome-assembly--contig:-NODE-523-length-20718-cov-2.867029_pt1 | contig 20718 bp, 21 predicted proteins | sample MGYA00242490_ERZ504517 | MGnify/ENA primary metagenome ERZ504517 (study PRJEB26092, sample SAMD00036298) | human gut metagenome | host: Homo sapiens | study: EMG produced TPA metagenomics assembly of...
CCAACACTATGATCAATGACATCATTCCGTTGTTTGACGACCGCCACCCAACTTCATTACTGACAAGTCCTAAGTCATTCGCTTCTAAGTCTTTTCACATAACCTTCTTTAAAACTCTTTAATCGCAATTAACTTCCTTGGCTTTTTCAAACATTTTCAGGATGCTTAATATATTCATCATCGCCACCTTGAGCTTTTTACCATTGCACATAGTGTATGCAACGCCTTTTTTACTTTGCAATAACATCTTCCAACATTTTTCTTGCTGCTATTTCTTGAATCAGTTTTTTTGAGCTTTGCACAAGCATATGACTTCCTGCCTGTAAACAAAGCTCTAATAAATCACTAGGTCCATGTCCATTTAAGGTATCAATAGCTTCTTTAACTTCTAAGCTATTGCCAATGGCATTACCTAATGGTTGTGACATATTCGAAATCGTTGCACGTGTATCTTTACCAAGTGATTCACCAATTTCAATCATTGTACGTGCTAAGATTTTTGCATCTTCAATTGTTTTCATAAATGCTCCATCACCATATTTAACATCTAATAAAATTGCATCACTCCCTGCTGCTAATTTTTTAGACATAATAGAAGAAGCAATTAATGGAATGCACGAAACAGTTGCTGTGACATCACGCAAGGCATACATTTTTTTATCAGCAGGATCTAAATGTGCACTTTGTCCAATAATGGCTAGATGGCAATCATTCACTTGTTTCACAAAATCTTCTTCACTAATCATGATATGCAATCCGGGAATGGATTCTAACTTATCCAATGTTCCACCAGTATGTCCAAACCACGACCACTCATTTTTTGCAACTGGAACACCACAAGCAGCTCAATAGGTCCTAAAACTAAAGAAGTCTTATCACCAACACCACCTGTACTATGTTTATCAACTTTCACTCCAGCAATGGCACTTAAATCAATAATATCACCACTATGCATCATTTACCTTTGTCAAAGATTGCTGTTTCACGCTTATTTAAACCTTGAAAACAAACTGCCATCATCCACGCACTCATTTGATAATCAGGAATTTTTCATTTGTATAGCCTTCAATAATAAAATGAATTTCTTCATCTGTTAATTCTAATCCATCTCTTTTCTTCTGAATCAAATCAACCATTCTCATTTTTATCACTCCTTATATGCTTATTATAGCATGGAAGCTATTGTCTTAAAATAAAAACAAAATAAAGATTTTTTCCTTTTAAATAGAGACATCAATTGTATCTTTTAATTTTTTTATTTGAAGTTCATATTGTTCATTTTGATAAGCTTTTAAAGCATTCGCATAATATTCCTTTTCACCTTGACCTATAAAATAAACAATAGAATATCCATGTGTGCTTTTTAAAACAGCCATATCACCTTTTTGACGTGAAGAATCATAAATCCACTTTTCAATCTCTGCATTACTATCTCGTTTAGATACCCCTTCATAATCTCCATTGTTCTCTTTATAATCAGAATATTTTTGATTATATTGATGAAATATATCCAATGTTAAATGATCTTCTGCCTTTAGCTTCTTATATAATTCATTAGCAAATTCCTGACAAGCAGTCCATTGTTTATCTGTTATAGAAGATGTATCAGTTTCTCTTGCATCTAAATAAATAGTAGAAATATTTACTTGATGATAGATTGGTTTTTCACGTTTAAGAAACATAACAACATCATAGCTGTTATCACCTTCATACATTTTCACTTCATTTTTTTGCATTGAATTATTAAACAAAGGAATTTGTAAATAATTTGGTAAATCTTCTTTTCTTAGATTGTCTCTTAAACTTAAATCTGTTTGTTGATAATATGTTTTTAATGATTCATCAATATGCTTTAAAACAAATGCTTTAAATTCATTTTCAGTATGTTTTTGATTTACAAAAGCATCAATAATCTTTTTATTTTCATCATTTTTTTCAAAAGCTATATAACGAATTGTGACTGTATCAAACATATCTTGATGTTTTGAATAATAGTTTTCTACTTCTGTTTGAGTAGGATTAACAAAAAGTTTTTTTGAATATTGACTAGCCAAGGTAATTTTTTGATACTGATTAATAATGAGTTCTTTATTCGCTTCAATTCCATAGATAGAATGTAAATAATCATCTAATTTAATATTATTTTGTTGACAATATTTTTCAATACTTGCAAAATATGCATCAGCTTCTTTTTCTATATCTGTAGTTACTGTCATTTGAGCAGACTTAGCTGCATTATATAACGCATTAATTTCTTTATAATATTCTAATGCCTGCTTAGCAAAATAGCCTTCCCAACTTTGTTCTTGATATCCTTCAATTGTGCATTTTTGATCTTTTAATGAATTAATATTATCATTTAATTGGAATGGTAAAACATTTGCATTATCATCACCTAAGGCATTTTGGACTTGGGCTAAATACTTTCTAAAAGCATAACCATAAAAAAATTCATATTCTTTTTGATTGTTCTCACCTTTTAATTGATAAGATAAATGTAAATTCCCTAAATAATGATTTTCTGCTTCTTTTTGACATCCACTTAAAAGAAAAGTGCATACCAACAATAGAGATAACAACTTTTTTAACATAATACAACTCCTTAATGAAAGGCACACTTTACGTGTGCCTAAGCTTTAAATTAATCTTCTTTTTCATTTTTTAAGAATACTCCTACACCTGTGATAAGTGCTAAAGAAGCTAACCCAGCAAATGGTAAAAATATTTGTTTCATCAGAAGTTTGTGGGTTTTTACCTTGTTCACTCTTATCTGGTGTTTGTTCTTTATCATTATTTTGATCTTTATCTTGATTTTGATCCTTGTTGTCATCTTTTACTTTATCAGTAACAGGACGATCAGGATTATAAGTTTTAACTCTATCATCATCAATAAGACCAGACCAGTTTAAACCATAAGCAACGTCATAAGTATTACCTTCAGCATCTTTATAACATACTAAATCACCAGCAACATCTTCTTTATTTGCTTCTACAGTATCCATATTAGCAGGGAACTGCATTGGTAATAACCCCTTAGGTTCACTCTTACCATTAATGATATCAAAGATAGCTTGATCACTAACAGAGAAGCTAGCTAAAATAGCGTCACATCTTGATTCAATTTCACTTAAAATAACTGGACCTGAACAGTTAACTGAAGCAACAATTGGAATATTCTTTCCAGTTTTCTTCACTGCTTCATAAGCATTGTTAAATGCTGTTAAATCATATTCATTAGCAATCTTAGATGTATTTCCATAATAAGATCTATTTTGTTGTTTACCATCTACAATATCACCAGCAATTGATGTTTTTCTTACATTTTTACCATCTGCTGTATAAGATGACCATTGTAATGATAATGGATAGAATGAAGATTTTCCATCTTTTGTTTGAATACCAGCCTTGCTAAATAGAGAACCATTATTTGGTGATCTCATACCAACAATAACCATATCTACATCACTTAAATCTGGAGTTTTCACATTAACTTTTGTTAAATTTCCAGCTTTATCTTTTTCAATTGTTATTTCATCTGTAATAACTTTTCCATAAATTCCTTTTGCTGTTTCTAAATTTAATGGAGTTACAACACTAGCAGGACTATTTCCAAAGATTGCAGTTTGTGCATCATCAACTGAATGAGGAATATAAACAGTCATATCTTTAGGAGCTTTTGTTTGTTGACTTGCTTTTTTAATTAATTGATCCTTATTTTTTTAATAAAACAACAGTAATCTAATTGAGCTTGGTAACCAGCTTTTTGATTTTCCGGTTGAGTTGCTCTAGCAATTGATTCATCTAAATCTAAATATGGATTTTCAAAATATCCAGTTTGTAAAGTTAAAGTTAATAAACGTTCAGCAGATTTTGCAAATACAGCTTTTGCTTGATTAATACCATCTTCTTTAACCATTTTATCATATGAATAACAGATTGGTGCATTATCATTATTTCCCCCAAACATATCTCCACCAACTGATAAAATTCTATGATGTCTATCATTAATCGATAAGTTTTCAACACCCCAAGACATACCTAATCCACCAATTGATAATTCAACTGGTGCATCTGAAGTTACACCCCAGTCTGTACATACAACCCCATCAAAACCTAAATCTTTTCTTAATAAATTCATTTTCCATGAACTATAAGCACTACCAACACGTTCTCCACCTAATGGACTTCCATCAGCTTTAATTCCAATTGAATAAGAAGTCATGACAGCAGCAGCACTACCAGTTTTTCCTTTCAATTTAAATGAAGCTTTAAATGGATTTAAGAATTCTTCATAATTTCCACCAGGATAAACAGCATATTTACCAGCAATTGTATGTGATTCACGTCCACCTTCACCAGCACCATCACCAGGGAAGTGTTTAATCATACAGTTAATTGAATCTTTTCCCCAACCAACATCTTTGCCATTCACATAAGTCGATTGTGATCCATCTACATAAGCTTGTGCCATTGTTTGAGATAATTTAGAATTTTCACCAAATGTTCCACCATTACGTAACCATCTTGGTTCAGTAGCTAAGTCCATTTGTGGTCCTAAAGCTGTAGCAATCCCTAAAGCTCTATATTCTTCAGATGAAGCTTTAGCAAAATTATACATATGTTCTTCACTAAATGTTGCGGCTAATCCTAAGTTAGATGGCCATTTAGAAATATCAGTAAGATCCACCTGCAACGTTATCTGAATATAAATCTCCAGAACCAGCAGTTGAACGAGGGTCAGATGAAAAATCACTGGAACATTGAAATCAGATTCTTCAATGAACGCTTGCATTGCATTTGTCCATCCGACTGCATCTTTAACATCATTTCCTGCAGCATCAGTAATATTTCTTACATAACTGTTAGTTAAATAATCTTTTTGTGAATCTGTTAAACCGTTCTTACTTACAGCTTCATGCGAACTAAACAACATTAAACCAGCAATTTTTGTAATACCTTTAGGGACTTCAACTGTTGTCTTTTTATCTTTATCAACAACAACTTCTACCATTTCAGTATCATTAACCAATTGATCAGCAAGATCTTTTGCTCTTTGTTCTACAGTCAAACGCCAATCTTCATACTTATCCAATTCCCCATCTTTGTCCATATCTTTGAAGGCATAAGTATATTCTCCGTCTTCGACTTCAAGAATATAATCTTTTTGTTCTCCATCTTTTTCTTGGACTAATGAAGCAATTGTTTTCCCTCCATTTGGATTCGTTACAACAGCTACTTTTCTTGTTTCTTCTTTCCCATTAACGACTGTGTAATAATCCTTAATGACTTTTGTGTAGGCTTTTGTTTCAGCAGCACCTACAGTTCCGCCAGCAAGTACACTTAATGCAGTTGTTGAGGCTGCAATACCTGCAACGAATTTTTTCTTCATTCTTTACTTTCCTCCTCTAATTGATTTTACCAACTACACATATTCTAACACAATTTACAATGTAAGCGTTTTACTTATGTTGATTTCTTTTTCCTTAATTTATTCAATTGTTCATAATTAAAAAAACAATCTTTATATGTAGACTGTTTTTGTTAATTAAACAAATTTATTTTTTATTATTTATATTTTTAGCTTGCAGATAGGCAAAACTTAACTTATAAACGAAATCTATAATAGCAAACAAATATAAATAATAATCTGTTGTATAAGGAATACCAATAAATGTACATCCTAAATATTTAATATTCAAAATACTTTTTTGTCCAATAAAGACCTTTTGAATAGGAATATTCATAAGTTGTTTAAATTGTATAATTTCATCAAACTCATGACTTTCTAATAAACTTTCAAAAGACTCATTAGGAGCAATAATAAAAATTAAATCATCCTTATCAAATGTATCCAATAAATGATTAATATCCTTTTTATTTAACATTGAACGAATATAAACCTCTTTACCTTGAAAAGATAAAAAGGTTTGAAATTCTCTCAAACACAAACAAAAATTATCCTCGCCACAAATTAATAACCGTTTAGCCTGAACAATGTCTTGACCAATCTTGCCAATTACTTCATGTGATATCCCTGCATCATATTCTTGAAAATAATGTTCTTGATTTCTTGTCATTTTTGGATAATCTCTATCAAGATTTAAACTGACATTCATTTCTATAATATTATTAAGAGACTTACGGTCCTCTATCTCACTTGCTAAATGACTAATAAAAACTTTCCAGCTTTCAAACCCCATATCATGACAAAATTTTAAAACTGAAGAACGTGAAGTAAATGAGCTTGTAGCTAGTGAAGTTAATGTCATATTATAAACATCATCTAAATGTTTTAATAAATATTGTGCGATCTGATAGTAAACATGATCAAAACTGTATGTATCAACTATCGTTTGTACTTACTTATATCATCCCATACTTATTTTCTCCTATTCATTTAAAAAGCATTCACAAAATAATAATTCTAAAAAATACATAACTAAAAAATTATAATCATAGATTTGTGGTGTTTGAGGGAATTGAATATAATAATCTATTTTATCTAACGTTTCAAAATTGATCAGTAAGTGTTAATAAAACTTTTGAGGATGGAGAAAAATAGATTTGATGAAATTTCTTTGAACATTCTCTTATATATCTTCCACTCGCACTTAGAATAATCGTTATATCATTTTCATTAAAATCATATGGGATATTTTCTAAGCTATTATAATCGACATATACTTTTTTCCCGATACTTATCATATTGGTTTGAAATTCAACACATAAAGAAAGAGGGTATATGGCTCCAAATAAAAAAATTCTTTGACTCTCTTTGAATTTTTTGAGATAAATCTTGAATCATATTTTTGATATGATGATCATCATGATAAATTTCATTGATACGTTGATAATAATTTTGTTGATATGTTAAAGTATAATTACTTTTAATTGATTCATCTTTACATTTTGGATTTGATTAATTCATTTTGAAAATCTAACCATGAATGAAAACCAAATAAATCACAAAATCTATGAATACTTGCTCGTGATACAAAGCATTCATCAGTTATCATTTTAACACTTAAATCATCAATATTGGGATAGCGCTGAATAATAAACATTGCTATATTATAATTAACATCATGCTTTATCACAGTATTAACAAACAAAATTAACCGTCCAATTACTACATTCATTATCTTTTCCTCATCTATGTTATTTCTTCAAATATTTTATCATTTCTCCTCTTTGATGTCTATAAATTAAAATTATCTTTCATATATAGAAAAAACAACCTTAGTTTAACTAAGATTGCTTTACTCAAATTGACTATCAACTTCAAAAATATTATGTCCATTCAAATAATCCTTAACAGACATTCTTTTTTTACCTTCTAATTGAAATTCAGTAATTAAAAATACTCCATCATCAACTTTCACACCAATCGCATCCTTAAATATTTTCACAATTGTTCCACTCTCTTGATGAGCATGATGCTTCATTGCATTTTCACATTGATGTACTTGACCAGCCCAGATTTTCACTGTTTTCCCAAGATAAGTTGTATAACTTCCTGGCCATGGGTTTGTTCCACGTACTTTATTGTATACTTGTAAAGCTGTCATATGCCAATTTAAACGCTCATCTTCTCTTGATAAAGTCGGTGCATAAGTCACCAATGACTCATCTTGAGGAATGCTTGCATTCGTTCCTGCTAAAATAGAAGGTAGTGTTTCTTTTAATAAATCTGCTCCAAGGACACTTAGACGATCATATAAAATACCCACTGTATCATCATATAAAATCGGTGTTTCTTTTTGACTAATGATATGACCTGCATCCATCTTCTTTACCATATACATAATTGTTACACCGGTTTTTTCTTGACCATCAATAATACATTGATGAACAGGTGCTCCGCCACGATAAAGTGGTAATAATGAAGCATGGACATTGACGCATCCTAGACGTGGTGCTTCTAAGATTGCTTGAGGAACAATTTGTCCATAAGCTGCAGTAATAATTAAATCAGGCTTTAAATCAAGAATTGCCTGATAATCTTCTTTAATCTTAACTGGTTGAATCACTGGAATATCATATTTTAATGCTTCTACTTTCACATCAGGCATCGTTAATACTTTTTTTCTACCAACATAACGATCAGGTTGTGAAACAACTCCCACAACATTATATTTTTCTTCAATCAACATCTTTAAAACAGCTAAGGAAAAAGATGCTGTTCCCATAAATACAATTCTTTCTTCTTTCATGCTTTTCAACTCTCTTTCCTTATTAGTATACCATAACCATCAATATCATACTAATAAAATCAGAGAAAATTGTCGCAACAAATTCAATAATAGAAACACACCCATCACTCATTTTTTTCATCAAAGATGAAACATGATTATCCGATGAATCTTGTAAAGTAATATATTGGTTTTCACTTATTTCTTTTGAAGAAACAGTTTCTTCAAACTGATCAATTGATCTTTGAAACATTGTCTTAGAAACTTCTTGATTATCAAAGAATAAAGCAATTATACACATTAATAAAAGTACCAGACCCAAATCAATAAGAAACTGTTTCATGCACTTAAATACTCATCCAATACCAAAGCTAAAATATTTAATGAATTTTGTACTTCTTCAAATGTGTTTTGATTTGCTCCAACTTCAATTAACATCATATTATCAGTTGTTCCTTGATTATAATGACTTTGTTTTATATAAACTCCTCGACATATTTTAGGAATCTTTTGATTAAGCATAGATGATAATTTTTCACAACGTTTCTTTACTGCTGGATAATGTTCACTGCCTTTTCCAACAACAAACATTAATTTTGCGTAATTTTTATGATCAACAGTAATTGTTGATAAAGATTTTTTAATTGAATCACGATGAAAATCAATGACTAAATCATATTCACCATGTTTCGATAAAGCTTTATTCAAATATTTTTTAAGAAACTGTATAGGAATAAGCATAATCGATATGATTCTTAGTTTTATATAGTTCAAAATCCGTTGTTTCATAATTCACATCATATCCTTTATTCTGTAACAATTGCATTAAATATCGGCTCCCTTCTTTAACTGACTGACTTGCATATTCTTCCCCTTGATGTGTGTTATAAATATATATTGATTTTCCATTTTGTTGTTTTTGAACATCGGTAGCTGAAAGTGACGCAGCAACATTTTCAATATTCTCACTAAACACTTTTTGAAAAGGAAGATTGAGTAAAATCACTATTACAATAATAATCTTTAACACAATCTTGAAATTATTATTCATTCTCTCTTCCTCCTTTGACTATACATCAAATCATATGCAAAAAAAGGTACATTTAGTACCCATTTGTTATGATTATTTTAATATCTTAATGATTAATACTAGAAGATTAAAAGTTTAGATAACATTTCAATATCAAAATCAATTTGTTTATCACTCATCACAAATTGATTTTCTATTGGGTTTAAAACTTCATTTAATAATTGAATACGCTTTTGTTCATCCAATTGTCCGATTTCACCTAAAATCAAACGTCTTTGTACTTCATTTAATCGTCCTTCATATCTTTTCCATTTTTTCCTACCTTTAAAGCTGAGGAAGGATCTAGTGATTCCTTAAAATAGCCTTCTAATAAATTATAAACATCACTTACCAAACTAGAGACATGAATAACAGTTGGAACACCAATGGCAATCACCGGAACCCCCATTGAAGATTCACTAATACTTTTACGATGATTCCCAATTCCACTGCCTGGATAAATACCTACATTATTCATCTGAATAACATGACAGATTTTCTCATAACTTTGAGCACATAATGCATCTATTGCAATAATGACATCAGGATGAAATTCTTGAACTAAGCAATGGACAATATCGGCTGTTTCCATTCCCGTGTGTGCCATAACTCCTGGAGCAATACACATACAATCATAGTATTGATTTTGATGTCTTTCGTCTAATGGATAATGATGGGTAGAACGTAAATATTTAATTGTACGTGGTCCTATTGCATCACTTGTTAAGGTGTCATTGCCTAAACCTACAAATAATAAAAGTGGATCAATTTTATTTGTTTTACTTTTGATAAAGCTTGTTAATTGGCGTTCAAAGTGTTGAGAAATGGTTGACATTTCTTCATAATCAGGAAAACTAATTTCTACATATTGTCCGACTTCATGGGGATAAAGTTCACTTGTTTGTAGAATTTCAAATGTTTCAATCGAGACATTTCCATCATTTTTTTTCATAATGTTTATAATCTTTATCTTTTGTTGCATGAACCAAAGATTCAATCGCTAAATCACTTCGCGTATAATAATTTTTTCATATTCTCACCACATTAATCATTGACAAATTAAAAAAATATAATCATTTCACAATAAAACATTGCATTTATCGTCTATTTTTGATAGAATAACATGGCGAAAGACAAAAGCGAGGTGAAAGAACAATGGCAAACATGAAACAACAAATCAAACGTTATAAAAATGATAACAAAAAATCGTGCAATCAACAATTCTTATAAAAGTGCTTTAAAAACAGCAATCAAAAAGTAAGAGCTGAAGTTGAAGCTGGAAATAAAGAAGCTGCTATCGCTGCTTACAATGTTGCTGCATCTAAATTAGATGCTTCAGTAAGCAAAGGAATTCATCATAAGAACTATGCTAGCAGACAAAAATCTAGATTAGCTAAATTAGTAAACTCTATCGCTTAATGTGTGATAGAGTTTTTTATTTTGACAAATGTTTTATTCCTCTTATGTTATGATGTCGTAAGGGGTGATATATATGGTTTGTAGTTTAATTGGAGCTTTTTTATTAGTTTATGTTGCCGTGATTACTTTTATGAATATATTAGGCTATCCTTTAAGTAAATTTATGTTAGATTATCAATATCCATTTTTATCTATAAAAAAGAATTGTCTATTTGCTTTTATTATACAATTGTGTGCAATGTTAACTCTTTTACAAGCTGGACATATCATTGCTTTTATTTTACCAGTTTTTTTGATTCAAGTTTTATGTATTTTTTTAAGCATCTTTTTATCCATTGTAACACTATTTTATTGGTATTCTCATGATCAAGAAAAACGCTTTGTTATGGCTCCTTTACTTAGTCTTATTACATTATGTTTTTATTTAACTATCTTCAATACTTATTGAAGTTTTTTTTATCTCATAACATCTTAAAAATAACGAATGAATTGACAAAGATTTTTGAAAAGACCTATCATATAAAAGTATAAGGAGGATATTATGGAAAGATCAAGTTATTCAAACAAAAGATACATGGGATTTATCTTACATTTATCAAACAAATCAAGAATTTTATACAGATTTACAAAAAGCTAAAGATTTATTACAAGTCATTTATCAACAAAAGGATATATTTTTAAATGATGTAGATAGCTTTCTAAAATTTCATGAAGATTATATCAAGCTTTCTCGCTATATTCAAAAATTACATTGTTTTGCGCATTTACATTGTGATGTTCAACCAAATGAACAAGATTATCAAACAATGTATGCAGCTATTTTATCATTTTATGACCAAGTTTCTTCAACCCTAGATTTTTATACTGTTATGATGATAGATCATAGTGACATCATTACAGACTACTTAAAAGATGAAAGATTAGCTGATTATCGTTATTCTATCCAAGAGATATTACGTCAAAAGAAACATGTTTTATCACAGGAAATGGAAACTCTTGTTTCTAAGACATCTTCTATTTCTGATATTTCATCACAAGTTTTTGATGCTTTGCGTTTAGATTATGAACCTGTGCATGTAGATGGCGAAGAAAAGTTTTTAAATAGTGCAACACTGACTGAATTTCTTAAAAATAAGAATCCTGAAGTTAGAAAAGAAGCATATCATCATTTCTTTAAAGAATATAAAAGATTTGAAAATGTTTTTGCCACAACACTCTCTGGAGTTATGAAAAAAGATGCTTTTTATGCAGATGTTAAAAAATTTGCTAATCCATTAGAAGCAAGTCTATTTGATGATAATGTGCCCACATCATTATTCTTTAAGATCTTAGATAAAGCTAATCAACAATATCGTCCATTATTTCATCGTTATAATGCTTTAAAAAAGAAAAAACTTAATTTAGAGACAATGTATAATTACGATTTAAGCGTTCCTTTAATTGAATATGAAACTAAAAAATATACAATTGAAGAATGTTTTGATATCATTTTAGATGTTGTCAAAATATTTGGTGATGACTATGTTAAGATTATTCAAAAAGCTCGTGATGAACGTTGGATTGATTATTATCCACATAGTGGTAAACGTATTGGTGCTTATTCTAGTGGATGTTATGATACAAAACCTTATATTCTTATGAACTTTATTGGTGATTATAATTCTTTATCAACAATGATTCATGAGTTAGGTCATAGTGCTCATACCTATTTATCATGTCATAATCAATCACCAGTGAATTGTGATTATCGTATCTTTGTAGCGGAAGTTGCTTCCACAGTTAATGAAACACTTTTAATTCATTACATGCTAGAACATGCAACATCTCAGGAAGAAAAGGCCTATTTCTTGTATGAATTATTAGAAAATTGTGTTGGTTTGATCTTTAGACAACCTATGTATGCTGATTTTGAACATATTTTACACACTTGGGCGCAAGAAGGGAAACCAATGTCAGCTCAAATGATTACGGATTTATATTATCAAAAGAATGCTGAATATTTTGGAAAAGATGTTACAATGGATGAATATGTTGGATATTCTTGTTTCTATATTCCTCATTTCTATTATAACTATTACGTTTATAAATATACTTTAGGGATGACTGTTGCTTTGGCTATTGTTTCTCGTATTTTAAATGGTGATGAAAAACAAAAAGAAGCTTATCTTAACTTCTTAAAAGCTGGTGGCAGTAAGGATCCTGTAGATTTATTGAAAGATGCTTTGGTTGATCCAATAGATGATCAATTGTATGATGATGCATTCCATTATTTTGAAAATATTTTAAATGAATTTGAAGAAATTATTTAGAGCAGCTCGTTTGAACTGCTCTTTTTACATACTATAATCAATAAATAATGGTAAATCTGGTGGAAAGAAAGTCCAAAAAGTAAATAATATAATCAAAATTATAATAATAGCAAAGCTTATCTTCATAGACCATTGGATATGATGTACCCTCACCCAATAAAAAGACATATTTCCAATAAAAATACTCAACAACAATAAGAAAATATCCAAAAACAAACTTTCAATTCCTAACCCAAAATAATAAAAGTAGTAAATCAAAACAACACTTAATATTCCTACAATGATACTTATAGGAATAGCAGTCAAAAATGATAAATCTTTATTTTTATATCGATACCAAACAATCAAACTTACAAATAACATCGGATATAAAACAAGTTTTAAATGTTCAAAAATACTTTCATTAACCGGTGCAATCACTGCAACAATAGGATTAGAAAAAACATTATAAGCAAAATGCATTAATGCACCTAAAACAAATTCAATAATCGTTATGATATAAATCATAAATTATCACCCTATTCATCATATGTAGAAATGATGAAAATATGCAAGCATCTAGTCAATTCTCATTGTATCAATCATTCCATTATCAAAAAGGACTGAAATAGGCATTCTTTGATCATATGAATCATGATTGATGGAAGGTATAAAATCATAATCATTTAAATAGATATTGATATAATCTTCCATTAATCCAATTTGTTCACCACCATTTTTCTTATTCATAATAAAAGCAAAATAAATATCATAATGTTGAATATGCGGATTTAAAAACAATTGATATTCTTTATAACCAATAACATCACTTATATAAGAGTAACTACCGATATTTTCTTTATAAGAATAGTCTTTTTGTTGATCACTCACTTTAAAGTCAACTATCTGACAAGGTGAATAAGAAAGATGAACAGATGAACTTCTTTGTACTGTGACTTTTAATTGTTTAGATTTAACATTGTTTAACTTGATATGATAAGCCGTTAAATATTGTGACTTGTTATAGTCATAAACTTTCACATCAAAGAATTGATTTGAACTTTTATCTAATAATGTTTGAGTATAATTCTTAGATTGTAAATTATGAGTTTGATAAGCAAAATGAGGATAAATTAAATTCACTATAAAAACTACTGTTAAAGTCAACAATAAATAACTAACCCAACAAAATATCGCTGGATAATGAAAAGTTGTTTTTTTAATCGCTTTATTTTTAAAATAAGCATAACACTCCAGTAACATTGATAGTAAAATTAATAATAAAAGAAGATAAATAATCATATTAATTGGTGCTAAATTTTCAAATAATGCCACAACATTCATAGATACATAACATATTGCTACATATATAAACAAACGTTTATCAATCAATTGATTCATACCAAAACATATCAATATAACCTGAATCATATGAATCATTAAACCAAAATAGATATATATTTGTGGAATTGTATAAGGAATAATCAGACTACATAATTCAATCATAGCTATAGCCATTGAAATTATTGAAAAAACATAGCCATAAATTAAAACCTTATTTTCCCTATAAATCATTCTTATAGCCAAATAAAAACATAGTGAAGATATCAATGAATGAAACTGCAATGAAAAAATAAAATCAAAATGTACACTTCCTAATAAAAAAGCAATAATCAAATAAATAATCACATACTGAAAAGAACCGATTAATTCCCTTTGATTCTTATGAAGTTTCATATCACTTCACCTCCCTATCCTTTCCTACCTTCATCATAACATCATTCTTTTTAAGATTCAAACAAACAAGAATGTTTAAAAAAAAAGTGAGCACTAACTCACTTTATAACCTAAATATGCCATAAATTCCTTTTCTTCATCAACTGATAATGGTTTTAACAAAGCCGTTAATCCACCAATCTTTTCCTTATTAGCCATCACAATAACAATATTATGATCTTTAATCACAAACCCTTTTTCATTAACCCCATAAGAAAATGTCTCAGTTTTCTTAATCTTTAATCCTTTTAAAGATTTCACTAACTTATTTGCATCTTTTTCATGATAACATGTATAAGTTATTAAATAAGGATTGTTAGGTAATGCCAATTGATTCAAAGTATCTTTTTGAACATAATCATCAGCATATAAATTTCCCCATACCGTTGATAATTGACGATTTTTTAAAGCATAATCATTCAATTTGATTTTAATACGATCACGTATTTCCATATTCATCACAACTTCTTCACGATCTTTTGCATTCATCAATTGTAATGGTGATTGTGTTTCATTTAAATAATAAGCTCCGATTGCCGAAGAAACCATCACAACAAAAACCAAGAAAGAAACTGAATAACGATAACATTTATGATAAACATGATTTTCTTCTAATAACCCTTGATTTATCTTCAAATAATAATTTTTTCTACGATGATATTGTCTTAATGATTCTAAAACTTTCTTTGTAATTACGGAATAAAGGAAACAAACAAAAGTCAGACATATACAAAAAGAAAGAAGTTTAGCAAACTCTAAATTAAAATATAACAAAATACCTTTAAAAAATGTATGTGATACAATTGAATAAGATTGATTTAATACTGCTAACATGAAATGACCAAATGGTAAAGCTTTCAAAAATAATTCTAAAGTAAACAAATTCGTATATGTAAAGTTTTGCCAATAAATAATAATAAAAACAACACTAGCAAAAAGTGGTTTAGAAAAAGAACCCAAAACATTTTTAATTGTATTAATCATTGTAAAGAAAATAATTTTTACTTTTTGAATTGTTGTTAAATCTTGAAAAGTTCCTTGAACCTCTTGGTAATGATCAAAGATTTGAATATATGCTTGAAAATAGCGTTCAAAGTAATCACGATGACGACGTTTAAACTTCTTTTGGAAACGAAAACGAATATAAGCAAAACTATCGTTTTCATCAACTTGTAAATAATGATAACTATCTTTCAAACTTAATTTTTCTTGAATCTTTTTTGGGCTCTACTTTTTTAAAGAAAGACAAAATAAAGATTGTTGAAAAGAAAAATATTAATAGTGTAGCAAAACCTAAAATATAAAAACCTGTTGTTGTTGAAAGATCAGTCTTTCCTCCTAGATACTGCAAAGCAGTTATTCCTATTGCTTTAGCAAATAAAAAATCATAGACTTTCATTCCAAAACCATATATCCAATTATATAAACCTTGCATTGAATCAATTAAAATAACATTTAAATACATAAAGAAAAATGCCAAAATGAATGATCCACAAACAATAAACAATATTGCAAAAATAATCATTCCAATTATACCTGCAATTTGTGAAGCTTTATCTAAATATAAATTGATTTGTTTTAAAGTTGTTTTATATTGTGTATTGTTTTTTTCACTGATTTGTTGATAAGCTTCATCTATTTGTTCATCATCCCGATCTTTCACATGGGCATAAACTTCATCCACCAATTTCTGATTCTTTAAATCTAATAAATCCCTATAATTCATCAAAATCTCCCCTTTGTTTTCTTATTATAACATAATTATCACTTCATTTAATGAGAAATATGCTTTTCTTTTAAGTATACAATTCTTATTTTTTCAAGTATAATAAATAAAGAAATGAGGTAATATTATGTTAAGAAATCAGACACGTTCTTTTAAAGTAGGAAATCTTACCCTAGGTGGTAATAACCATGTTATCATTCAATCCATGTGTAACACCAAAACCAAAGATACTAAGGCAACCATTCAACAAATCCTAGAATTAGAAAAAGCTGGTTGTGAAATGATTAGGGTTGCAGTATTAGATGAAGAAGATGCTTATGCGATTAAGACAATCCAATCAGCTATTCATATTCCTTTAGTTGCTGATATTCATTTTAACTATAAGTTAGCTTTGATTGCGATCGAAAGTGGAGTAGATAAGATTCGTATTAATCCTGGTAATATTGGTTCTATGGAAAAAGTGAAAGCAGTTGTAGAGGCTTGTAAGGCTAAACATATTCCTATTCGTATTGGAGTAAATGGGGGTTCTTTGGAAAAAGAAATCCTTGAAAAATATGGCAAGCCAACAGCTCAAGGGATGATTGAAAGTGCTCAAAAACATATTGATATTTTAGAGTCTCTCAATTTTCATGATTATGCGATTTCATTGAAATCTTCTAACACACTTTTAACAATTGAAGCTTATACCTTAGCCAGTCAAACTTTTGATTGTCCATTACATATTGGAGTGACTGAAGCAGGGACAAAGCTTGGTGGAACGATTAAATCAAGTTTAGGTATTGGGACTTTATTATATCAGGGTATTGGAAATACAATCCGTGTTTCATTAAGTGCTGATCCTTTAGAAGAAATTAAAGTTGCTAAAACTTTATTAAAAGAATTAGAATTAATTGATCATGTACCAACCTTGATTTCATGTCCAACTTGTGGTCGTATTCAATACAATTTAATTCCTATTGCAAGTGAAATTGAGGACTTCTTGAATACGATTCATGCTGATATTACAGTTGCGATAATGGGATGTGCCGTGAATGGTCCTGGTGAAGCCAAACATGCTGATATTGGTATTGCTGGGGGAGTAAATGAGGGCTTACTCATTAAAAAAGGTGAAATTATTAGAAAAGTAAAACAAGATGATATTGTTGATGTATTAAAAGAAGAAATTATAAAAATGACAAGAGAATAACTCCTGTCATTTTTTTATGAATATCTTCTTTGTAAGATTTTTAAAGAAACAAAGTAACCCACCAATAAACAAAGCATTGCAATGACAATTCCAATCATTAACAAATAAATTGGCTTCATTGTCAGAATAGATGTCATATCAAAACCAAAGAAAGCAATCCAAAATAAATAGCAAATGGCTACATCCCTGTAAAAAACCCAAAATATACAAAATGACCCCCCCTTTTTTGGCACCTAATAAAATGATATCCTACAGAATTTAAAGCCATCAAAATAGTTCCAAAAAACCATTCCTGCTCCCCATAACATTAAGCCAACATCAAGCGACACAACTTTTAAATAATAAACAAAGAATAACATATACACAAAGGCAACAACCATACTGAGAAAAAGAAAGATGAAACCCGTAATAAATCTTGCTAAAACAACTTCTTGTTTGGTAACCGGTAATGATAAATAGGCTTTTTCAAAATTCGTCCTTTCTTCCTTTTCCATAACCACTTGCAAATAGGCACTTCCCCCAACTGGTATAGATAAAACAACAATAAGTGCTAAGCCATAAAAATTTTGAAAAAAGTAACCAATAGTAACAGATGTTACCACTAAGCTTAAAAGTGATAACAATTGCCCTTTTTGTTTAAGAATAAATAAATCTTTATAAATTAATGCTTTCATTGATTCTTGTCCCCCTTACATACAATAACATCACATCTTCGATTGTTGCTTTATCAATCACTAAATCTTGATAAATTTTAGCAAAACTTTCTCTATCTTCAACTAAGACTTTATATTCAAAATCTTCTTTCTTATAAGCCAAAATATCTTTTTTATCCATTGCTTCAAAAACTTTTTGACCACAATGAATCAATCCAAAATGATCATGAATATCTTCATATGATTTAGTAAACATGATTTCACCTTCATGAATAAAAATAATATAATCAGCAATCTTATCTAAATCACTTGTTATATGAGATGACATTAAGACCCCATTATTTTCATCCATAATAAATTCCTGTAAAATTTCTAAAATTTCATCACGAATAATAGGATCAAGTCCGCTTGTTGCTTCATCAAGAATCAATAAACGAGGTGATGAGCTAATTCAGCCGCAAAACATAATTTCATTTTCATTCCTTTAGAAAACTTTTCAATCCGTTTATTTCTTGGTAAATTAAACTTATCAAGATATTCATTATAAAGCGTGCTATCCCAATTGTCATAAACCAATTTCATCATATTTTCGATATCCTGACATTTAAACTTTTCATTATAATGACAAGTATCATAAATAATTCCCATTTTTTGTTTTAAACGTTTCTCGTTTTCTCTCATGTTTTCACCAAAAACATAGATTTCACCACTATCTTCTTTTAATAAATTTTCAATCAAGTTAATAATTGTAGATTTCCCAGTACCATTTTCACCAATCAATCCAACAATTGTTCCAGTAGGAACAGATAATGAAATATTTTTTAATTGAAAATCATCAAATCCTTTATTTAAATTTTTTATTTCTAAAATCTTATCCATATTAATCTCCCTTATAAAATAGCGTCAATATTTCTATGAGCTGTGACAATTCAATACCAGCCATCTTGCCTGTTTCAACAACTTCTTCAAGCTTTTCTTCAATCAAACGCAAATTTTCTTCTCTTAAAAAATCTTTATTTTGAGCTGATACAAATGTTCCTTTGCCAGCGACAGTTTCAATAAAACCATCACGTGATAAGTCTTCATATGCATGTTGAGCAGTAATCACACTGATATGTAGTGATTTTGCCAATGCGCGCATAGATGGCAAAGCATCACTAGGTTTCAATTCACCACTCATAATCATAGCCTTTATTTGTGATGTAATTTGCTCATAGATAGGTTTATGAGAACTATTGCTCAAGATAATTTCCAACTTATGCACCTCCATCTTACTTATTGTACAAGTACAGTATATACTATATAAGTACACTTGTCAATGACTCTAAAATTTTTTTATTTAGCATTTTTTTTCCTCATAAAATAGTCATTCTTTTTCTAGGTAAAACATAATCTATAGTAGGAGGAACAAAAGATGCGAGATCAAAATAACGAATATATTTCAGCATTAAAATTAGAAGACTTTAAAATTTCTGTTAAAATGAATTTGATATTGAAATGGATGAAGAAATCACAGAGAATGGTTCTCTCTATTATTAAAAATCAATCAGTTTGCTTTAGTGCATGACCAATACCAATTTATTATAGAGAACTATATAAAAAAATTTGACAAGTGAATTCACTTGTCAAAAAGTTGTTGTTTTATTAAACAATTATTTTAAACCGCTATTGAAAGTTTGATTTTTAAACATTTCAATTTCTTCTTTATAAGGTGCCTGTTCACCTATATAAGGTGTTTCTAATATTTTAGGAACATCTTTTAATTTAGGATGATGAACAATATGATTTAAGGTTTCAAAGCCAATATGTCCATATCCAATATTTTCATGACGATCTTTATGAGCCCCGCGTTCATTTTAGAATCATTAACATGGACAACTAACAAACGTTGTAACCCAATCTTTTCATCAAATTCATTTAAGATTTCATCAAATTTTGTTAAATCATAACCTGCATCATGAAGATGACATGTATCTAAACATACACCCAAAAGTTCATGATGTTCAACGTTATCAATAATATAACGTAATTGATCAAAATCTCGTCCTAATTCACTTCCTTTACCAGCCATTGTTTCTAAAGCAATATGTACACTTTGGTCAGGTGTTAAAACTTCATTTAAACCTTTAACGATTTGTTGAAGTCCAACTTCATCACCTGCTTTAACGTGTGATCCTGGATGTAAGACTAGTCGTGATACACCAATTGCTTCACATCTTTGGATTTCCTGTTTTAAAAAACTCACAGCTAATTCATAAGTTTCAGGTTTAATTGTATTAGCTAAATTGATGATATAAGGTGCATGAACAACAACATCATCGATATTGATATGATTTTCTTCCATCAATGCTTTTGCTTCATCAACGCGCAATTGATCAATTGGTTTACGTGCGGTATTTTGGGGAGCAC